>Ga0315905_10008768_pt1 | contig 10236 bp, 9 predicted proteins | sample LakEriMetagenome_5_FD_203522 | JGI IMG/M metagenome (GOLD analysis project Ga0315905, IMG submission 203522) | Freshwater fungal communities from buoy surface, Lake Erie, Ohio, United States - Buoy 4 MA121 | ecosystem: Environmental > Aquatic > Freshwater > Lake | place: USA: Lake Erie, Ohio... | reverse complement strand
CGAACAAGCCGATCCTACCGAAACCATCAGCCTCGCCGACCAACCCGAGCACAAGGAACTGCTCGAAACGCTCATCAAACACCTCCCGCCCGTCGGATCTGATCTCAACCCCGCCGTTAAAACGAAAGACACAGGCAAATCATCCGCCAAGCCCGCCACCACCTCCACCGACGAGCCTCGAGACGTGCGTTACGACCGCCTCTACCCCGGCAAAGCCAAGCTCACGCTCGACGAGTATCTCGCTCGGCAATCCAACGGCGATGAGGCGAAGGAGCGCTTCACCAAGTTCGATAAGGACAAGGATGGCTTTCTGTCCCGCGAAGAGTTCATCAAGAGCGGGAAGTGACGCAATGCGGCGCTTTGTTGTGCGTTGGTAGTTGTCGCCTTTATCCAAACCACCTTATGAACCGCCTCCGTTTCACTCTCTGCCTCACGGCCTCCCTGTTCGCTGCTCACTCTTTCGCTGCCGATGACTTGAAGAAGGTCGCATCGGCTCTCGACGGCTACCGTTTTGAGTTTCCCTGCCGCGATCCCATGCCGGAGAATCCCAAACCCGGCGCGGATGGCATCTCTGCCCGCATGACGGATGACCCAAAGACGAACGACAAGTTCACCGACGTGAAGACCTTCGGTGGTGAGGCGGGGAAGCGTTACAAAGTCACCCTGCGTGTGCGCGGCGTGGTGGAGCCGATGATGTATAAGGACGGCCAGCAGTTCGGCGAGCGCTTCTACATCGGCGGCGTGCCGAACAACAAGACCTACAACATCTACCAGCTCAGCGTGTCGTCACCCGCACAGCACTTCTTCTTCAATCGCGACGACAAGGTTGGCCATCGCATCTTCACCATCGACTACACCGCCACCGTCGAGATCGACGGCGGTGCCACGCTCACCCTCCACGGCGATGGCCAGAACGGCCACATGATCACGAACTTCGCCAAACTCGTCGTGGCTGATGTGGCTCCAGCGCCGAAGCCCTTCAACGGGCAGTTCATCCAGCTCGATGTCGTCGATGTCACCGAGGTGAAATAACTTCCACCTAACTCTCTGCACCTGACTTATGCGCTCTCTTCATTTCCTCCTCGCTCTCACCGCCCTCGCACTCCCCGCCTTCGCTCAGAAGGCGAAGGAGAAAAAGCCGGATCGTCAGCAACCGCCCACGAGGCCGTTTGATGCGCCGAGTGCACCGAAGTTCACGCGGTTGGATGGTAAGCCGGGTGTGAATGCGCCGGTGGATGTGGACGGGGATTTCGTCATCGGGCCGGACTATGTCACTCCGCCGGAGGCGAAGGTGGTCGAAGGCGTGCCGCAGGGCATGGTGAAGCAGTTCGTGATGGAGTCGAAGGACTGCAAGCTCTTCAATCCCGGCATCGCGCGTGATGTTTTCGGCACGGTGGACCCGAACAACCCGAAGACGCTCATCGTGGAGACACATCCCATCGACTACCAGCGCTTCGTGACGGTGTATGTGCCAGCGCAATACATCGCGGGCACAGAGGCTCCATTCATCGTGGGACATGACGGGCCGCGTGCAAAGGTGGACATGACGCTACCGCACATCCTGGATAATCTCATCGCGCAGAAGCGTGTGCCGGTGCAGATCCTGATCCAGATCTCCAGCGGCGGTGGCGATGCGCAGGGACATGAGCGCGGTCGTGAGTATGACACGATGTCTGGACTGTATGCGGAATTCATCGAGAACGAGGTGCTGCCGCTGGTGGAAAAGAATGCGGGCGTCAAACTCACCAAGGACCCCGAAGGCCGAGCCACGATGGGCAGCAGCTCCGGCGGCTCTGCGGCGCTGGCGATGGCCTGGTATCGCACCGATTTGTATCATCGCGTGCTGACCACCTCGGGCACGTTTGTGAACCAGCAGTGGCCTTTCAATCCCGAGACGCCGGATGGCGCGTGGGGTTTTCACAGCAAACTCATCCCGGAGAGCCCCAAGAAGCCGCTGCGCATCTATTTGGCCGTAGGAGATCGTGACAACTACAACCCCAACGTCATGCGTGACGGCATGCACGACTGGGTGGAGGCAAATCACCGCATGGCGAAGGTGCTCAAGGCGAAAGGCTACCCTTATCAGTATGTCTATTGCCTGAATGTCGGTCACGGCCTCGGCCCGGCGCGGTCACAAATCCTGCCGCAAGCGCTTGAGTGGCTGTGGAAAGGGTATGTGGCGAAGTAATCCGAGTTGTTCACCTCTTCTAGCATGAGCACTCCCTTACTCCATCGTCGTGATTTCATCGGCGGCTCCATCGCTGTTGCAGCCTTGTCCGTCGCCGCTTCGGCCGATGTGCATCAACCAGATATCTGCATCTATGGCGGCACGGCGAGTGGTGTGATGGCAGCGGTCACTGCAGCGAAACAAAAGCGCAGTGTAATCATTATCGAGCCAAGTCGATGGCTAGGTGGCATGACGGGCGGCGGCTTGAGCCATGTGGACTGGGGACGCGAGAAGGCGGTAGGCGGCACCGCGTTGAGCATCCTGTCGAAGAACTACGACGATGCGCAGTATCGGCAGGTATTTCGGGAGTTGGTGAAGAAATACCGCATCCGCGTGATCTATGAGCATCGCGTGAGCGCGGTGCAAAAGGACGGCGCGAGCATCCGCAGCATCACGCTCGATCATGCGCCACCGGATGCGGTTGGCTGCCCAGTGGCGACTCCAACGAAGGCGGGTGCGATGACCGTCACCGCAAGGGTTTTCATCGACTGCTCGTATGAGGGCGATCTCATGGCGCGGGCAGGTGTGAGCTACACCTGGGGCCGCGAGAGTCGCGATGAGTATGGCGAGTCGCTCGCCGGTGTGCGGCCGAATCTCGCTGTGTATGCCATCGACCCGTATGTGACGCCGGGCGATGCGAAGAGCGGTTTGCTGCCCTTTGTGCAGGACATGAAAGCGCAGCCAGAAGGCAGCGCGGATCGCCTGACGATGGGTTACGGCTTCCGCTGGAAGTTCAGCAAAGAGCCGGAGCGCCTGCCCATCCCTGCGCCGGAGCACTACGACCCGAAGCAGTGGGAGCTGTATCGTCGCGGCTTCAAAAACAAGGCCAAGATCGACGAGGGCCGCCGCATGAAGGGCAAGCTCGGCTTCTATGAACTTGCAGGCGGACGCATCCACTCCATCGGCCAGGGCAATCTCGCACGCGCTTTGCTCGCCCCGACCAACTACGGCAGCAACTCTGAGTATCCCGATGGCGACTACGCCACCCGTGCCCGCATTTGGAAAGCCGACCAGGAGTTCATGCGCGGTATGACCCATTTCCTACGGACCGACGACTGCGTGCCAGACAAGTTCAAGCAACTCGCCAGCGAACTCGGCTTTCAGCGCGGCATTTTTGACGACACGCAAGGCTGGCCGCACCAACTATATGTCCGAGAGGCCCGCCGCATGAAGTCCGACTATGTCGTGACTCAAAAAGACCTCGAAGGCAGCACCGATCCCGCGGACAGCATCGGCCTCGCCTCCTATGGCGTGGATGACTGGCCGTATGCCACATTGGTCCACAAGGGCAAAGTGGCGCTGTACGGCGGCGAGTTCTCCATGCTCTACCTCGATGACAAGCACGAAGGCATCTACAAGATCCCGTATGGCGCCATCACGCCGAAGCAGAGCGAGTGCACGAATCTCCTCGTGCCCGTTTGCGTTTCTGCCAGCCACATTGCCATGACTTCCATCCGCATGGAACCCGTCTGGATGATCCTCGGCGAATCCGCCGGAGTCGCTGCGGCGATGGCCGTGAGCGAAGACACGCCCGTCCAGCAGTTGCCGTATGAGGCAGTGAAGAAGAAGCTCGTGGCACTGAAGCAAAAGTTGGAGCGTCCTGTTTAGCTGGGAAGTTACACACACGTCACCACCTCGCATGGCTGTTCGTCCACCTGATGGAAGACATACTCGACCTAGCGAAGAGATTTCCGCATGCAGCTCCTCACTCAGCCCCCAGTCGATCCCATCCCTGTGAGCGTGGTAGAACTGACGGCCGCGCTCTTTTTGACTGCAATGCGGCAGCCGCGCACGGCCGCTGGCTGAGTCCGTCTATTCCAGCGGGACTTCAAAGTACTCCAAGGCCCACTCACGCATGTAGCGCACGCGGATGGGCACGAAGCGGTAGATGATAAGTTCGGGATTGTCGATGCTGCCAAGGTAGGCGCGCAGCAGTGGGCTGGCGGCCCAGATTTCCTCCAGTAGCGGTCGATCGGTGAGGATCTCGGCCTGTGCCGTGATGCGCACCTGATTGTCCTGATCGTCTTTGTAGCAAAGTTCGGCTTTCGGATTGGCCTCCAGCTCCTGGGTTTTGCCGTAGCGACGCAGATTGGCGACATAGAGGACGAATCCATCCGTGCGCACGGGCGAGACAGGTCGCACACGCGGCTGGTCCCCATCCACGGTGGCGAGCATGGGAAACTTTGCGGCTTTCATCGTGGCCTGGGCGAGCTGCGGGAGTTCGGCGGGATCGACCGGTTGGGGCTGGGGAGGCGGTGGCATGGTGAATCATACGCAGCGAGACGTGGGAGTCTAATTTGCCCGCATCTTTGGAGTTCCCAAATCGGCGCAAGCCGCTACTATGCGCGGCTTTCCCCTCCCGATGAAAAATCTGCCCACTGCTTTTCAGCGCAACGCGCTGTGGACCGCTGTGACCGCCCTGTCGATCACGTCCATCGGCGCACTGGCGATCGGCTTGATCTACCTCATGACGCAGGTGATCGCCTTTTTGCAGCCGATCCTCGTGCCCTTCGCCGTGGCTGGGGTTCTGGCCTACCTACTGGAACCCGGTGTGGAATGGCTGGAGCGTCGCGGCTTGAACCGCCAGCGTTCGGTGCTCATGACGTTTGCGGTGTTTACCTTCGTCATCTTTGGGCTGGGCTGGTGGATGGTGGTGAAACTCGATGATCCGACACGGCACCTCGCCGAACGTGTGCCGGTTTACTACACGAAGGCGCGTCTGGCGGTGCTCGACTTTGCAAACAGGATCGAAAAAGACTACGGCATCACGCTTCCCATCCACGCGGTGCCTGCTGAAACCGCCGCCGCGCCTGCGGTACCTCCCACTGATGCCAAGACGGGTGTGGACGACTTTGATTTCGATGTGCAGGCCTTTTTGAGCGGTGACTGGGTGAAGACGACGCTGCCAAAGCTGCCAGGGATGGCGTGGGCCTTCGTCCGCTCTAGCGTGGGAGGCTTTCTTGGCGTGTTCGGCTTCATGCTTTCGTTCATCATCGTGCCGCTCTATCTCTACTACTTCCTGATCGAGAGCGCCAAGATTCAGCAGCAGTGGTCAGATTACCTGCCGCTACGTGCTTCCGCGTTCAAAGACGAGGTGGTGAGCTGCCTGAACGAGATCAACAGCTACCTCGTGGCCTTCTTCCGCGGCCAGCTTTTCGTCAGCGTGATCAATGGCATCGCCACCGGAATCGGGTTGGTCATTGTTGGCTTGGATTTTGGACTGCTCATCGGGTTGGCGCTCTGTGTGGCAGGCATCATCCCGTATCTGGGCATCGCTCTGTGCTGGATTCCGGCGGTGGTCATCGCAGCAGTGCAGGGTGGCAGTGCCTTGATCCTGGGAGATCCCTGGTGGGTCATGCCACTTGTGGTGACGGGTGTCTTTGCCCTCGTGCAGCAGATTGACGCCCTGTTCATCACCCCACGCATCGTGGGGGAGGCTGTAGGGCTGCATCCGATGACGGTGATCGCCTCCGTGCTGGTCTGGGCCCTGCTGCTCGGTGGTCTGCTCGGTGCCATCCTTGCTGTGCCGCTGACTGCTTCGGTCAAGGTTCTGTTTCAACGCTACATCTGGCGCGCACGCATTGCGCCGCAGACCGTCGGTGGAGCCCGGCTCGGTACGATTTCCCCCTGAGCAGCCAAGGGCGGATTCATCCAATGACACACCCATCATGCGCAATGTGCTTCTAGTTTTCCTTGGCGGCGGTCTCGGTTCGGTGCTGCGTTACCTCACCGTCTTCAGCATGGCGCGGATACTGCCCAAGGCCGAGTTTCCGTGGGGGGTGCTCACCGCGAACATTTTGGGCAGCTTTGTGCTCGGCTTCCTCTTTGCCTTGCCAGCGATGAAGGAAAAAAGCAGCGGCCCGTGGTTGTTTGCCGCCACTGGCTTCCTCGGCGGCTACACCACCTTTTCGACTCTGTCGAACGACTCCTGGTTGTTGATGGTGAGCCAGCATTCGTGGCTCGCGCTGCTCAATGCCTTTGGTAGCATCGTCCTAGGTGTCATCGCTGCCGCTCTGGGTTGGTGGGCGGGCAGCAAATGCGCGTGAGGAATGATTGATGGTCTGGAGTTGATGGTTGATGGCCTGAAACGTCCAACGCTCAGGCCATCAACGATCAACCATCCGCCATCAACCCGGCAGCTTCCGCGTCTTCTTCGCGGGCAGATCCCACTTTGAGAGAAATTTTAATCCCATGCTTCGCAGCCGCTGTGTTCAGCAGGGAGCGGATGGCGCTGATGGTCATGCCATTCTTACCGATCACATGGCGCACATCTTCCTGCGCCAATTGAACGCGGTAGGTGACGGCACCGTTCACATTGTTGCCAATGGCGATGGTTGCCTGCTGGGGGTGGTCGATCAAATTCGCCACCACATACGAAAGGAACTCGCGGAGGGCTTCCGGCGCGTCCATGTCGGTTTAGGCCGAGAGAGCGGCGCTCTTGATAATGCTGGCCACCGTTTCGGAGGGCTTGGCACCCTGAGAGATCCAGGCATTCACACGATCAAGCTTCACGGTGGCTCCTTTGAGTCCCTTTTGAGGATCGTAGGTGCCGAGAATCTCAAGGAAGCGACCTTCCTTCGGGAAGCGCTTGTCAGCCGCAACGATACGGAAAATGGGGCGGTGCTTGGCACCTTCTTTACGGAGACGGATAACTACGGCCATGATGTTGAGACAGGAATGTGGGTCAGGTTTTGGGGATGCGCATGGTGGAGACTCTGAAAAGGAAATCAAACGGTTTTTCCTCCTGTTTCTTTGACTCGAGTCCAAAAGGCAGGGCAGGGGATCACGCCAGCACATCTTTGATGAGATGCCCATGCACGTCCGTCAGCCGCCGTTCGATGCCGTTGTTGTAGTAGCTCAGGCGCTCGTGGTCGATGCCCAGCAGGTGCAGAATCGTGGCATGCAGGTCGTAAATCGTGCTCACCCGCTCCGCCGCCTGGTAGCCGAACTCGTCTGTGGCTCCGTAGCTGAATCCCTTTTTCACCCCAGCTCCGGCCAGCCACACGGTAAAGCCCTTCGGATTGTGATCCCGACCGTTCGCGCCTTTCTGGAAGGTTGGCATGCGACCAAACTCGGTCACAAAAGCCACCAGCGTGTCTTGGAGAAGCCCCCGGGCTTTCAAATCCTTCAGCAATCCGGCCACTGGCTGGTCGAGGATCGGCCCATGCACGGAATACTGCTTCTCGATCGTCTTGTGCCCGTCCCAGTTCCCCACGCCCTCGCCCATCGCGTAGGAGCCGTTGAAAAGCTGCACAAAGCGCACGCCGCGCTCGATCAAGCGCCGCGCCAGTAGGCAGTTCTTCGCAAAACCGGCCTTGTTCTCGTTGCTGTCGTTCACGCCATAGAGATCCAGCGTCGCCTTGCTCTCCCCCGCCATGTTGCCGACTTCGGAGGCCGCGATCTGCATCCGCGCCGCCAGTTCATACGACGAAATGCGCGCCGCTAGGTCGCTGTCAGCCGGATGCTCGACCGCCTGTCGGCGATTGAGCAGGTTCACCAAATCACGCGTGCCACGATCCGCCGATTCGCTCACACTCGTCGGCCGCAGCAGATTCGGGATCGGCTTGCTCGCATTGAAGGCTGTGCCCTGAAACATCGCTGGCAAAAAGGCCGAGTTCCAATGCCGCGAGCCGATCTGCGGCACACCACGCGGATCAGGGATCGCCACAAAGGCCGGCATGTCATCGCACTCCGAGCCCAGCGCATACGTCACCCACGAGCCGATGCCGGGGAAGCCGTCGAGGATGAATCCCGTGCTCATCTGGTTCTCTGCCGGGCCGTGCGTGTTCGACTTTGCGGTCATCGAGTGGATGAAGCACATATCATCTGCGAACTCTGCGATCTTTGGCACCAGCTCGCTGATCATCTTGCCGCTTTGTCCACGCGGCTTGAACTCCCACAGCGGTTTCACCAGATTCCCCTGCGCTCCTTGGAAGGTGATCAAATCTGCCGCGCCCGGCAGCGGCATGCCGTGGCGTTTCACCAGCTCCGGCTTGTAATCAAACGTGTCCACGTGGCTGATCGCCCCCGAGCAGAAAATCATGAGCACGTTCTTCGCCCTCGGCTCGAAATGCGGTGCCCTCGGTGCGTAGGGACGCGAGGGGTCGATCAGCGGACGGATCGGATCGTTCGCCAGCAGGCCCTTCTGAGCCAGCAGAGATGTCAAAGCGATGCTGCCCAGCCCGCTGACGCTTTGATTCAGGAAAGTGCGACGTGAAAGTAGATGGTTTTGCATGGCTGGAAATTAGTAAAGGGTCATGAACTCGCTCGTGTTGAGCAGCGCCCGGCAAAACATCGCCAGCCCGTGCTCGGAAATCAGTTTCGTGGATGCGCTCAACTCATCTGCACGCGGATCACGCTGGTAGGCCAGTTGGAATGCCCGCTTCACCTGCGCCTCCGCTGCCTTGCCAGCGTCCTGGGCGAGTCGCGCCGCAAACAAACCGGCCTGCTGCATCGCAAACGTGCTGTTGAGGAAATTCAGCGCCTGCAGCGGCGTCGTGCTCGACGTGCGTCGCGGGGCGATCTGGCCCGCATCTGGCACGTCGAAGGCACCAAACGTGTCATCGAGCTGCACGCGTGGCTTGCTCTGATAAATCATGCGCCGGAACGTGTCGGGGCCGAACTCCTGCTTCGACTGATAGACCTTCACGTAGTTGTCATTCGCGTCGAACAGATCGAATCCTGGCCCGCCCATCGTCAGATCCAGCACACCGCTCACGGCGAGGATCGTGTCCCGCAACGGCTCCGCCTCAATCCGCCGCGTCGGAAAGCGCCACAGTAGCCGGGTTCCTGAATCCGCGAGCATCCCCGCATCATGTGCCGCGCTCGATTGTCGATACGCCGCCGAGTTCATGATCAGGCGATGCATTTCCTTCAAACTCCCGCCTCGCTTCATGAATTCCGCCGCCAGCCAGTCCAGCAACTTAGGATGCGAGGGTTTGCCGCCATTGAAGCCCAGATCGCTCGGCGTATCCACGATCCCCGTGCCGAAATGGTAGTGCCAGATTCGATTCACCATCACGCGTGCCGTCAGCGGATTCTGCGCATCGGTCAGCCACTTCGCTAGAGCCATGCGTCGTTCCGGTTCGGGCGTGTCCTTGGTCAGATCGAGCTTGGCACCGAGCTGCGAAAGTGCTCCGGGGGCGATTTCTTCCTTTGGCGACAATGGATCGCCGCGATGCAGTCGGAAAGTCGGCCCAGGCTGCTCAAACTTGCCGAGGTAGGCCATTGGGAAGCTCGTGAGCGTCTTCAATTCGCGATGCAGCGCTGCCCGCTGCTCGCTGCGCTTCTTCACTTCCACTGTGTTTTCACCCGTGACACCACTCAGCGTCGGAACATCCCGAATCCGCTCCCGATAGTCCGCTGCCAGCCGGTCTGCCGATGAAGCCACCGCTTTCCAGGCTTTTCCATCAAGCGACACTTCGATCACATAATCCGTCGCCAAACGATCCTGATAAACCTTGCCCTTTTCCACGCGATCCCGGCTCCAAACCACGCTGCTGATCGTCTCTTCACGCGGCAGTTCGATTTGCAGCCAGCCCTTGCCCGCGTTCTTCGAAATCCAGCTCTTGGCGTTGCCATACAGCCCGTCATTCGCATGCGCGATCTGGTGGACTGGATTCGATCCATCACTGTAAACATCCGAAGCCGTCATCTTGGCCCCGTTCTTCGCCAAGGCCACGTTCTTGCCGCCCGCAAAGACCTCCAGCTCATCAATGCAGGGCTGACTGCCAATCGTCGCGTGAATCGTGAAGCGCACGAACTTGGCTTTCACCGCGTCAAAGCTCTCGCGATTCGTCAGATGCGTCACCGGTGCGCGCAGATGCGGCTGTGTGGCCGGTTTGGCATCGTCAGCCGTCTCAAACAGCACCGCGTCCGCCACTGTTGGCCCACCGAGCTTGCCGCTGCGCAGGATCACGATGGAATCCTTCGTCAGCGCATGCGTTCCGGCCAATTGGAAGCCGCTCCAGCGCCTTTGCTCAGCAATCGCCCTGCTTCCGTCGGCAAAC
>Ga0315905_10008765_pt1 | contig 10238 bp, 8 predicted proteins | sample LakEriMetagenome_5_FD_203522 | JGI IMG/M metagenome (GOLD analysis project Ga0315905, IMG submission 203522) | Freshwater fungal communities from buoy surface, Lake Erie, Ohio, United States - Buoy 4 MA121 | ecosystem: Environmental > Aquatic > Freshwater > Lake | place: USA: Lake Erie, Ohio... | reverse complement strand
TAGATAAGAACGGAAAGCCAAAGGCTGTCTATATCTATAACGTTGTAGACAATTCATGGTCTATGGAAAATTATGGCGACCAAGCAGTTGTATGGCAGACCGCAATTAATCCTGTGATGGCACTTGAACTCATCCATAAGGGAATCTGGAAACCAGAAGGTGTCAATGGTCCAGAGTGGTTTGATCCGAAGCCATTCCTAGAACTCCTTGAGCCCTATGGAAGTAGTTGGCACATTAGAGATGAAGATGCGACTGGAGTTGAGGCTTAGCAATGTCGAAGTGGGCACTTGTCACGGGAGCAACAGCCGGGATTGGCGAAAGCTTTACCCGTTTACTTGCATCAAAGGGTTTCAATATTGCCCTTGTTGCCCGTGACGAGGCCCGCCTTCACGAAAGAGCAGCTGCGCTGCGCGAGAAGTATGGAGTGCAAACTTTTGTTCTTCCTGCAGATCTGGCAACTGCTCAAGGTTGTGCATCAGTTGAGGAGTACCTCAAGGAATTCGATATTGAGGTACTCATCAATAATGCCGGCTTTGGAATCAACAAAGCCTTCACTGCGAGTAGTTTGGATGCAGAGCAAGATCTTCTTGATGTTCTCGTTCGTACACCGATGCGATTGATGCATGTCATTCTGCCAAAGATGAAAGCACGTAACAGCGGCACCATTATCAATGTTTCATCCGTTGCAAGTTTTATTGCGGGTGGTACTTATAGCGCCTCTAAGTCATACCTGACAGTTCTTTCGGAGTCTTTACATACCGAGCTCCTAGGAACAGATGTGAAGATCAGCGCGCTATGTCCAGGCTTTACTCGCACCGAATTTCACCAACGCGGTCGTATGAAGATGAAGGGCTTGCCAGAATTTATGTGGCTTGATTCTGACCAGTTAGTCGCTGTTGCCTGGTCAGATGCTCAGTCAGGTAAAGCTCTAAGCATCCCGGGATGGCAATATAAACTTTTGGTCGGAGTAATCTCCAGCACACCACGTCGATTCGTTCGCAAGATCGGAATGAATCTTCGTAAACGCCAACGCTGACTCTCACAGGAATTTCACTGATTTTGCCTCTACCCTAGATAGAATTACGGGATCATCTACGGAGGTATTTCATGTTTCGCAAGGTTCTCGCTGCATCTACTGCCGCACTACTAGTTTCCCTCACCCTCAGCGTCGCTCCGGCAAGTGCGGCTGTGAAGAACGGAACCCCTTGCTCCAAAGCAGGAGCCACGACTAAATCTGGTGGTACTACCTTCAAGTGTGTTAAGTATGCGTTGGTAAAGAACTCAAAACTCTCATGGCGTACATCAGATTGCATCACAACAGTCAACACTTACTTAAAGGCTAACTCTGCCGTTACTGCAGCTAAGGCTCAAACGACTTTGACTGTTGCAGCCTTAGATGAAGCGATTGCGAGCCTTCAGGAGTCAGTAACTGCACTCACTCCAGTAGTTGCAGCAGATGTAAAAGCTGAACAAGATCGAATCGCGGCAATTAAGGTCAAACTAGATGCGATGAAGGCCGATACTGCAAATTTGACGAAGAACGCAAAGAATATTAAGGATTATGAGACTGCGATTGCTTGGCGTGAAATCACAGTCAAGCGTCTGAATAGCCAGATCACTGCCTTCGCTTCAAAGGTTAAGAAAATGCAGAGCGAAAAGAATGCTGCAAACAATAATCTCAAACTCATTGAATCCTCAGCGAGCACAGCGCTGACGACTGCACGAACTATCTGCGGCTAGTTAACCAATAGTCACTACTGAAGCAGTTGCCTTAACAGGTAGCTGCTTCAGTGCTGTTGTGGCGGGTCCAACAAGATTCTTACCAGCCAGGGTGAATGTGGCTCTATGTTCATCGCATTGCCATTGATTTCCAGTTTGGAATAGCGCTCCACCTAGATGGGTGCAGAGTAAATTCACCGCTGTGTAGCCCTTAGCCGATGTGCGCACGAGTGCAATTGATTTTCCTTTGACATCATCAATGCGAACCACACCGCCTACTTTTCTTAGAGCAGGATTGGCTTTGAGAGTGACTTGAACTTTCCCATTTGCAAGAACCTTGACTCCGGTTGCAGCGGCGGCACTCTCTGGTCTTGCGAAGACACCCACACCGATGAGCGAGAGCGCGCAGAGTGCACCTCGTCGTGTTATTTGATGCTTCTCGTCCATCTCTGGCTTCCCCTATTCATTAGCGCAGTCTTGGCTACAAGACTTCTTCAGGTGCGAACTTACCCGATCATGCGGTGGAGCGCATTAGGAATATTTTTCATCCACCTCGGAATTCGGGTAACCCTTGATGGCCCGCATATCTGGGTAGATCTCATTGGTTACAACCTCATCGCACTCGTGGCATGTGTCGCACTCTTTACCTCACCCCGACATAACGATCCACTGGCAATCGCCTTCTTAGTGTGCGCAATCGCGAGTTGGACATGTGGATCGATGCTTTCAAGTGTTGGTCAGTTTTACACCTTGCCATCATCGACTGAATATCTAGCCAATATCTCTTACATACTTTTCTATCCATTTACATTGTTGGCTATTCCGCGGATCTTGAATAAGAGAAAATCGCTCTCGATCACTGAAATGCTTGATGCGGCAATCTTCGGCCTAGGGCTAACATCAATTGCAACTGCCCTGATCTTCTCGCAAGTAATCTCAGTTGGTAGTGGGCAGGATTTCTTTGAGCTCTTCTATCCAATCTGCGACTTAGCGCTTTTGATTACGCTAGCAATTGCCTCGATTACTCAAATCATTAATCGTCGATTTCTACTTCTTGCTCTTGGATTCTCTATCTATCTTCTCTTTGATTACCTCTACCTCTGGAATAGCTTTCGAGGGAGCTATCAATTTGGAAATGTCTTCGATAATGGCTGGCTCTTTGGAATCATTCTGATTTCGCAATCGCTTTGGCTCTCACCTGCCATCACGCGAGAATTTCTTCCAATCCATCCTGCATTTATCGCACTCTCAATCTTTATTAGTCCATCGTTACTTGCAATGATGGCGCTACGTCCTGGGATATTTCCTTCCTACATAGTTTTCCCCACGATTGCCACACTCTTTCTAGCCTTTATTCGCATGACTGTGAGTTTGCGCCAAGCAAGTGCACTCACCGATGAAAAAACTTTGGCGCGCACCGATGAGTTAACGGGGCTACCCAATCGCCGCAGACTTATTGCAGCCCTTGGCGAATTTTCTGAAGTTGAAGGTGCGCTGATGTTGCTTGATCTCAATGGTTTCAAGCAGGTCAATGATCGTTCAGGTCATGGGGCTGGCGATCAAGTGCTTATTCAAGTAGCGGCGAGGTTTGCGCGAGTTCTCCCTGAAGGCGCTCTTCTAGCAAGACTTGGTGGAGATGAATTCGGAATACTGCTTGCCGGTTCGAGAAGTGCTACTCAAGAAATTGTGCAAGCATTGCAGGCGTGTGTGAGTTATCCATTCTTGATCGATGGCGAGAAAATTTCAGTAGGTGTAAGTATTGGACACGTTGATAACAGTGAAGGTGGAGATCTCTTAGCTAAGGCAGATGCTGCGATGTATCGAGTGAAGAGATCGATTAACTCTTAGGTCGCTTCGCTGGCCTCTCTGGTTGTTCTGGCTTATCAGCCTTGATCTCTTGCAAACGAGCAAGCGATTCAAGACGTTCAAGCGCATGATCAACAATCCGTTCTGGATAGCCATGTGAGTATCCATCGAGATAGAGCCACGGTTCGTGAATCTCAGCGGCAGAGAGATGGGCTAGCTCTGGAACATATTTGCGAATGTAAGTTCCATCTTCGTCAAAGCGGCGTCCTTGTTCGATGGGATTAAAAACTCGGTAATACGGTGATGCATCAGTACCCGTGCCAGCAGTCCATTGCCAACCATGGGCATTAGATGCAACATCGTAATCAACAAGGTGTTCAGCAAAGAATCGTTCACCTAGCTGCCATTCGAGATGCAGATCTTTTACAAGAAATGATGCAACGACCATTCGTGTGCGGTTATGCATCCAACCTTCATGAAGCAATTGGCGCATCGCTGCATCAACAAATGGGTAGCCTGTCTTGCCTTCACACCACGCCTTAAACTGTTTGCCGGGCTTGTCATAACGCATCGCCTTAAATTGCGGGGCGTAGTAATCAGTATCTGTATGCGGGTTGTTATAGAGAACATCTGCATAAAACTCACGCCAGGCAATCTCTTTACGAAAGGTATCGTGGGCTTTGCTATCGCCTAGCCCTGCAAGGAGTGTGCGCGGATGGATCTCACCGAACTTGAGATATGTACTCATCTTTGAAGTTCCATCGATACCGGCCATATTTCGAGCTTCGTCATAACTATCGAGCGCCTTTTTGGAGAACTCTTTAAATCTCTTCAACGCTGCCGCTTCGCCAGCCTCGATTACTTCAACACCTGCCGGCATTGGCAAATCTGGAAATGCACGGTACTTATCTGGTGGAACCGGTGCGCTAATTTTCTGCGGAGTCTTGGCCGGTGATCGCCAACCATGGACGCACCATGCGCGATAGAAAGGTGTGTAGACGCGGTATGGAGTGTCATCACTTGGCTTACGTACTCGGCCCGGCGCAACTGCATAAGGACTACCTGTGCGAATAAGTTTTATTCCTGCCGCTTCAACGCGAGCATCACGCGCAGCACCGTAGCGTTCGTACTCATCTGAGATATGAACCTCAGTTGCGCCATAGAGCTTCATCAGATCGGTAAGAACTTCAACCTGATCTCCTTCAATGATATGAAGGCGGTTGCCGAGTGATTCATCGAGTGCTCGTAGAGATTGACCCATATAGGCAAGTAACTTTGCACCGGCCTCATCAATCTGAGATTTATCTAAGATGAAGACTGGAACGACTTCATCACTTGATTCGATCGCTGCATTGAGTGCGGGATGATCGCCAATTCTGAGGTCGCGTCTGAACCAGATGATGCTCCGCTTGGGCGATGTCATGGCATGATTTAAGCACTATGAAGGCAATTAAGCAGTTTCAAGTTCGCGGTATTCCAGGTGAAGTCTCACGCATCAGTATTGGCGATCGAATCATCGACTACTGGGCTCCAAAAACACCTACAGATACGCTCCTGATTGCCCATGACGGACAGAACGTCTTTGATGGCAACACCAGTACCCATCGCAGAAAAACGTGGGAGATGGGGCAATCTGTTAATCGCGTAAGTGCCGAACTTGGATTAACTCCCCCAGCTGTGATCGCGATATGGAATGGGAATAGCAAAGAGAAACCATATGCGCGACTTAAAGAGCTTGCACCTGAGAAAGTCTTCCGTGGTGGCGTAAAAGTGATTACTAGCGATGTAATTCCAGTAACTGTTGACGACCTTTACGGTGATCAATATCTTGATGAGATCTTTTCGACAATCATTCCGCAACTTACTCAAGTGCTAGATATTGATATTACTCCCGAAAAAACAGCGATGATTGGTTCGAGTATGGGAGGTCTCTGCACACTTAATGCAATTGGAGAGTATTCAGATGTTTTTCATACCGCGCTATCGCTATCAACACATTGGCCACTCGGTGGAGATCCACTTGTAGATGCACTGATTGGAAATCTTCCCGCGCCAGGCAAACATTCAATCTATATGAGCCACGGAACTAAGAGTTTAGATGCGGCATACGGACCATTTCAGAAGCGTGCCGACGAATTGATGTTGAAGAAAGGCTATCGCCAAGGTGCTGACATGCTCAGCCGTGTGCACGTCCGTACCGGACATAACGAAAAGGCGTGGGCCTCTTATATCGACGAGCCAATATCTTTCTGGTTAAGGAAAGTATTTATTTAACAATCCAGATGCCTTGAGTTGCCTCACTGCTCGAGATTGAAATTGTCTTGCCCGTGGCTTGCGCTCCAACTCCGCCAAACAATGTGCGCTCAACTACAAATCCAAATGGAGATAGATCAATCGATGTTGTGACTCCGGTACGAGAGATAAAGACAAGTACTTTCTCGCGCTTTGATTCACGGATGAAGAGAATGTAATCATCCTCAACGGCCAACCAACGGAGCCCACCTTCTGCAAGGCCATGTCGGCTCTTGCGAATCGCAACGAGGCTGCTGACAGCGGCGAAGAAATCGTTATCCCACGCCTCTTTCTTACCCCATGGCATCGGACGACGACCGTCTTCTCCCCATGCACCTTCAAGGCCGATTTCATCACCGGCATAGATAGATGGCACACCGGGATAGGTAAGGAGTAAAGCCATAGCGCTTAGGTGGCGATTACTGTCGCCGTTAACGACGGTGCGCATGCGAGCTGTGTCATGTGAATCCAGCAGCACCATACTTGAAACAAGTGAGCGCCATGGAATCGAAGCTGTGAAAGATTTCATACTGTCAACCATCTGTGATCCTGTAATACGTGGCATCGCAAATGGAAGTCCTTGGAAGCCACCACCGATTTCAGAGTTTTGGTTAATCCAATTCCACAGTGGGCGCATGAAGCCTTGGTAATTCATCGCACCGTGCCAACCAAGACCATCAAGGTCAGAGGCAAAGAAGTCACCGTTCTCAGCAACGAGCCATGCATTTGGATTTGTCTCATCCATCGCCTTACGGATTCCATGCATTACTTCATCGTGAAGATCATCTTTGCCGAGTCTTCCTGTCATATTGCCAACATCTATACGCCAACCAGCCATCCCAAATTTCGGTGAGAGCCACTTACGTACAATCGAATTCTTTCCTTCATACATCTCTTTACGCAGCGCCTTTGAGTTGAAGTTCAACTTAGGAAGTGATGCGTGGCCCCACCAACCTACATATCCATGCTTGACGGATCTATCCCAGTAAAAATATCCGCGCTCTTTCGAGTTCTTATCCTTCTTCGCCTTTGCCAACCATGGGTGGCCAGCGCCGCAGTGATTAGATGTTAGATCTCCCATGACAGCAATCTTTGATTTACGTGCAGCTTTAACTAGCGAGAAGAGCGCTTCATTTCCACCAAGTAGCGGATCGGCGTGATCAAAACTTGATGCGTCATAGCGGTGGTTAGATCGTGCCGGAAAGAATGGTGTGAAGTAGATTCCGTTGATACCAAGGGCCTTAAGGTGATCTAGGCGCTGCTCCACTCCCTTGAGATCGCCTCCGAAAAACTCAACCCCAGTAGTCGTATCTCGTCCACGCGGAGCATCATCCCAATCACGAGGGTGGGCCCAATCCGGGATCTCCTTCTTGATATCTGACTTTGCAAATCGATCTGGAAATATTTGATAGAAGACTGATGAGCGAATCCATTGCGGATATTCAGGGAGTGCAACAATTTTGAAATCATCATTGGTATGCACATCATGATCGCTGAGCCCGCGAGCATTGAGCCACTCATATTTGCTTTCGGAGATAAAGACGAAGCGATAGGAAGTCTTGAGATTAACTATCTCAACCTTTACCTTCCACCAGCTCTCAACAGTGCCACGCTTTTCAAGGGTTAGCTCATAAGAGCGAGGTTCGCCATCTTCATAAATTCTGATAAAAGCTTTAGCAAATTCGTAAGAATTCGGGACGCGCACTCGCAATTTGATCTTCTTACCAATTTTTGGTGCGCTATCACTGATATAAATTTCGCTTCCATCGTGATGCGGTGCGTGAGCCATCGGACTACTTGTTGACAGCTTCAATTTGTTTGAAGGCAACTTTCTCTCCCTTGATATTAAATGCGGTTGCTCTAATCGAAACTTTACTGCCGGACTTGTATTCAGTTGGTGAGAGATAGATGCGATAGGGGCTATTAAAATCCGTTCCAGCGTTGACCCACTTCGTGGAACCTTCTGCCTTGACAGAGAAATCGACACGGTTCAAACCTGTGCTCTTTAGTGGTGCAGAGATTTCAAGCATTCCAGTGAGGAAATCCATTCGCGTTTTGAGATTTGCTGGAACGATTTTTGCCGCAGGCATTACCGCAGAGGATTGCAGTACTACGGCATCAAAGGCGGGAACAGTAAGTGTTACTGATGAGCCTTTATTTGAAAACGTTGACCCACCCAAAAGTGGCTTCCACTTTGCAGCGCTAGATGTATTTACAGTCACTTTAGATGGTTGCTTACTGTTATTGAAAGCAACGAGATATTCAATCTTCTCCACTGGATCCCATTTTGAAAGCACAAGAGTGGTTCCTTTGGCAGAGCGAATCTGCATCTGACCATTGGCGAGGGCTGGATATGTGGCACGCAGCTTTGCTAATTCGCTCAGATAGAGAGCTATCGGATGGCTCGCGGCCTTGGTAAAGGAGTTGCCATCACCGATTGGCTCTGAACCGATACGTGCTTCGCTCTTCCAAGCGCTGACCTTTGTCTCAAACATATCTTGGCGGGCTCTTTGATCGCCGCCATTACCTGAGCCAGTCATTCCAACTTCATCACCGTAATACACGGTGGGAATTCCGCGTGAGAAGTACATCAGCGCGTGAGCTAACTTAGTGCGAGCTAAGAGATCATCTTTTGCTCGTAACTGTGCAGCTGGAATAAGGAACCCAACTCGACCCATATCGTGATTACCTAAGAAGGTAACAAGATTTGAAGCGTTAGATGTCGCTGTTGTGTACTGATCATCAATATCAAAGAGTGTGGCAAGGACCGAAGCATCTGAATAGCCTGCGACAAACTGTGTCGCTGTCCGCTGGAATGCAAAATCTAAAACTGTCTGGATCTTTCTCTCGCGCACAAAGTTGACTAGGTTCATCGGATTTACATCATAAACTTCACCAAAAATTGTGAAGTTATTAATTCCAACGTTCTTAGCAGCGCTATCAATACCTGGTGACCAATTCTTAAAGAAGTCGTTATCTACATGTCGGGCGGTATCAACGCGGAAACCTTCAAAACCGTACTTCTTAATCCACTCAGAATACACATTGACCCAACCTTGATATACCTCCGGTTTTTCAGTGGCTAGATCATCAAGGCTATAGAAGTCACCAATTTGGTCACAGCGTCCAACTCCCCAACAACGATCAACACTTCCCACATTGTGATAGTTATCTAATTTATTTAACCAAGCAGGGCTCTTTGCGTTTTTTTGATCTTCCGGAATGAAGGCTGTTCTATCTGCATACTGGATGACATCACCTGTGTGGTTGGTGACAACATCGAGAATAAGTTTGAGTCCGAGTTTCTTCGCACACGCTGATAGCGCTAAGAGATCTTCATTTGTTCCTAGATGTGGATCAACGTTTAAGAAGTCCTTGCCCCAGTAACCGTGATAGCCAGCTCCTCCACTCGTGGCATCGACTTGAGTTACTAGTGGTGTCATCCACACCGCGGTAAATCCAAGGGCCTTTATGCGCGCCAAGCCATCATCTCCAGGCTGGCAGGTTCCCGTCAGACCCTTGAGATCACCGCCATGAAAGTGGGCGGTACTTGTTGGGTCATAACCGAAAGTTGGATCAGAGGTTTTTCCACCAGCTAAATCATTTGATGCATCACCATTGCGATAGCGATCTGGAAAGACAAAGTAGATAACATCTTTCGATAATCCGACCTGAGGTTTTACAACTTCCTGAGCAGTTGCAGAGTATGGAATTACAAGTGCACATAGTGCGATTCCTGCAATGAACTTCTTAAACATTAGCCTTTAACGGATCCGGCGGTGAGACCGTTAACAATGTACTTCTGCAGACTTAGGAAGATAATCACAATAGGCACTGATGCGATGATCGAACCAGCTGCAAATGGTCCCCAGTTTTCAGAGTACTGGCCGCCGATAAATTGCTGCAGACCAACAGCCACTGTGCGAGATTCCATATCGACAAGGAAGAGTCGCGCAAGAATAAACTCGTTGAAAGTTCCGATAAAGCTCAAGAGCGCAACAACTGCCAATACTGGCGCAGCAAGTGGCATAAAGATCAACCAATAAGTCTGAACGGCAGATGCGCCATCAATCTTGGCTGCTTCATCAAGTTCCTTAGGAATTGAATCAACAAAACCTTTGAGGAGCCAGATATTTACACCCATGGCGCCACCAAGATAGATCAAGAGAAGTCCTGCTTGTGTTCCAAGTCCAAGACTTGGCGCAAATGTGTAGACGCGCTCCATGATGACGTAGACGGCAGAGATAGCCAGAATCGCTGGGAACATCTGTACTAAGAGCAGCATCTGAATTCCAGCTTTGCGCCCCTTAAAGTTAAGGCGGCTAAATGCAAAAGCGGAGGCAGAACCAATCGTGACTGATAGCACCGCGGTTGCTCCAGCAATGATGAGTGAGTTCTTAACCCAGATCATGTATGGAATC
>Ga0315905_10008763_pt1 | contig 10239 bp, 4 predicted proteins | sample LakEriMetagenome_5_FD_203522 | JGI IMG/M metagenome (GOLD analysis project Ga0315905, IMG submission 203522) | Freshwater fungal communities from buoy surface, Lake Erie, Ohio, United States - Buoy 4 MA121 | ecosystem: Environmental > Aquatic > Freshwater > Lake | place: USA: Lake Erie, Ohio... | reverse complement strand
GGTGGGCGGGCGGGGGGAGGGGCGGCAAGCCGGGGGATCAGGGGGAAGAGGCGGCGTGTGCCGCGCGGCCATGCACGCGCGCTCCTGCTGGCGCATGCCCGAGGGGGGAGGCGGGGGGTGTACATGGGGATTCGATGGTGGTGGCGGGGTCATTTGGAGGGGTCGGGTCTGGCATTTCGGCTCTCGGAAAGGGGACACGAAAAAAAAAAGGGGGGGACACGAAAAAGCGGCGGGCCGGCCGGGGCGGGACGAAGCGCCAAATCGCCCCCCCTCCTCAGAGCGCCGCCGTCGTCGTCGTCGTCGTCGAAAAGATGGCGAGCCGCGCGCGCGCGTCCGACGCCGCGGCCAGCGCGGCGCCGGTGCCGCACGAGAGGGGGCCGTCGCCGTGGTACGACTCGCGGCGCCGCGGGCGCGGGGACGACGACGACGCGGCCGAGAACGACAACGCGGGCGCGAGCGCGAGCCCCGGGGGGAGCGGCCGGCGGGGGGGCTCGGCGGCCGCCGGCGGCGACGGCGACGTCGACTCTGCGGCCATCTCGCCCGGCGCCATCATCAATGCCGCCGGGCAGCTCACGCGCGCGGCGCGCCGCTCGACGACGCAGCACGCGTCCGCATCGGCCAGCCATGCCTCGAGCGCATGGCTGGCCATGGTTTCTAGTCAGGCGCGCGCGCGCGAGAGAGAGAGAGAGAGCCCCCTTGCGGAGAGAGCGGGCGCTTGTCGGGAAGATGGAGACACAAAGGAAAAGGGGTCAGGGGAGGCCAAAGGGGGGGGGGGGGGGGGGGGCAGGGCGTTCGTGCGAGTCAAGAAGTGGGGCAAGGGGATGTGACTGCTTGGGCTGCGTTGCGTTGTGTGTGTGATTGGAGACGCGGCGAGCGGGCGAAACAAAATGCTGGACGACGCGGCGCCCTTTGCTTCGTCTAGTGCCTGTCGCCTTCGCGCCCCGGCCCGCCCTTGCGATCAGTTGCGGCCCCTCTCGACCAGCTCCGGCCGACGTACTAGTTCATCATACGCTCTCCCAAAGCTAGTTTCGCATCGCAGCCGCGCACTCGACTCGAAAACGGGCGCGCGCCGCCCTTTCTCGCGCACACCGACACACCGGCAACGAAAGGGATCGCGACGCCCGCTCATAGTCGCGCCCCAGGCCACCATGCGTCGCGAGGAGTTTGAGGACGACGACGTCGTCGTCACGGAGGACGAGGACGCGACGAGCGGCAGCGGATTGGACGAGGGGGACGGCGGCGCGGACGAGCAGCAGGACGATGGAGGTGGTGCGCCGCCCTCGTCCGGCTCGCCAGAAGACGACGACGACGACGACGAGGAGGCAATGTCCGGCAGCGACGACGACGACGAGGACGACGACGAAGAGCAACCAGCAGACCCGCGCTTCGAGCTCGACGACGACGACGACGACGCCAGCGAGAGCGAGAGCGAGAGCGAGAGCGACGACGCCGCGCGCCGCCGCCGCGCGGGCGTCGGCGCCAACGCCGCCGCCGCCGGCCGCCAACAACAACAACAACAACAACACGCCCGCGCCTCCTCCTCATCTTCGCCGAAAAAGATGGACACGGAGGAGCAGCGCGCCATGCTCGCGGGCGAGCTGACCCCGGAGGAGGCGCTGCTGCGCGTCGAGGCGCGCGAGCTCGCGCGCCGCGCGCGCCGCGCCCAGCGCCGCCACGAGCGCGCGGCCGCGGCGGCCGTCGAGCAGCTGGCCGCCGCCCTGCGCGCCGCCATGCCCGCGGACGGCGCGCTGCCGGCGGCGGCGGCGGCGAGCGGCGGCGCCCGCGCGCTGGCGGGCGGGTTTATGGACGCCCTCGTCGGGCGCGAGGCGGCCGACATGGTCGCGCGCTCGGCCGTGGCCCCGCCGCCCGCGGCCGTCGCTCGGCTCGGCGCCGCGGCGCTGGGGGCCGCGGTGCCGGAGGAGCCGCTCGGCAGCCGTGCAGCGCCCGCAGCCTGCGCCCCGGCCCCCGTGGTCGTCGTGGACGTGGCGCTGGCGCTGCCGGAGGGGGTGCTCGCGCACAAGGACCACGTCGGGTACCGGTACCACGCGCGCCGCGCCGTCTACCTGGCGGCCGTGGCGGCGCACCTGGCCGGAGGAAGTGGCGGCGGCGGCGGCGGCGGCGGCGGCGGCGGCGGCGCGACGAGCAAGCGGAAACACCGCAACGCCCCGGCCGCGCCCCCCTCGTCCCCCTTCCGCGGGTGGCGTCAGCAGTGGGTGGCCGGCGGCCCGGGCGGGGGCGACCCGACCCTCCCGCGCCTCGTGCTGTGGCCCCCCTCGCAGCAGCCGGGCAAAGGCAGCGCGGGCGGCTTTGTGCTGCGCGTGACGGCCGTGCCGGCCTCGCCCGCCGCGTTTCCGCCGCACCGGCTCCACCCGGACCGCAACAACGTGCGGTGGGTGGCCAAGCCCGCCGTCGCTGCTGCTGCGGGGGCGGCGGCGGCGGCAGCAGCAGGGGGCGCGGCGGAAGACGCGGCCACGTGGCTGCCGACCCCGGCGTACAACGCGGCCCTGCTGGCCGAGACGCACGCGCTGGCGCACGCCGGGTGGCTGTCGGCGTCGTTCTTCGGCGGCGGCTCGGGCGGCGGCAACGGTGGCGCCGCCCGCCGCTCCCCCTCCGGCGGCAGCAGCAGCAGCAACGCGCGCTCGGAGGCCATGGCGGACGCCCTAGCCCTGCTGCAGCTGTGGGCGCGGCGCGCGGGCGTGGCGGCGGCCCCGGCCGTCGGCGGCGCCGTCCCCGCGGGGGGGGGCCCGCCGCCCGCGGCCGCGCTGGCGGCGGGCGGGTATCCGTCCCCCGGGCCCGCGCGCTGCCCGGACGGCCTGTCGGACCACTTTTTGGCCATGCTGCTCGCGCACTGCTGCCCTGCGGCGGCGGGGCTGAGCGGTGGCGGCGACGACGACGACGATGACGGCGACGACGACCAGGCCGCTGCCGCCGCCGCCGCCACGCCGCCGCCGCACCCGTTGCAGGCCGCGCGCGCCGCGCTCCGCGCGCTCGCCGACGCCGACGCCTGGTGCGCCCCCAAGGGCGTCGCCATGGCGCGCTGGCCGGGGGCGGGGCTCACCGGCGCGGCCGCGTCCGACCCGGCCAAGAGGCCGCCCTCGGCCAAGGCCCTCGCCAAGCGGCACGAGGTCGTCCTCGCGGGCCCCGAGGGGTGGGGCAACGTCGCCGCGGGCGTGTCGGCGGGCGCGCTCCGGCAGGCGTCGGCCGCGGCGCGGCGCGCGCTCGCGCTGCTGGAGCGCCCCGCTGCGGGCGCGGCGTCCGATGCGCTCGCGGCCGTCTTCATGGACGCGACGCCCACGGCCGCCGCGTTCGACTACGTGTGGCGCGTGCGCGTGCCGCCGCTGCGTGTTGTTGCCGGCGGCGGAGCGGGGGCGGCCGCCGCTGCCCCCCTGCCGAGCACCAAAGGCGCCGCCCTTGCCGCTCCCTCTCCAAGCCTCGGCTCGGACGCCGGGCGCGCGGGCCTGCTCCCGGGCGCCGCGCTCCACGCGCACGCCGCCGGCGACGCGTGCGGCGCCCTCGCGCGCGAGCAGGAGCGCCGCGCCGAGGGCTGGGCGCGCCGTGCGCTCGGCGACCGCGCCGCGCTGCTGCGGGCGCTGGCGCGCGCGCCGCCCGCCCTGCCGCACTCGGGCCCGTGCGCCGACGCGTCGTGCACTTTGGGCGATGAGGGCGGCGGCATGTTTTTGGTGCTGCCGCAGCAGGGCGCGGACGCGCCGCCGGTGGCCGCCGCCGCGCGAGGCGGCCGCGACGACGACGGCGAGGAGTGCGAGGAGGAGGAGGAGGAGGAGGACACCTCGCCACCCCCAATCCTCATCGCGTGCGTCGCCGACCCGGCCCAGGCCTCGCGCCTCGTCGACGTCGGCCCCGCCGCGGACGACCCCAAGCAGGCCACGCGCTTCCGCGCCCTCTGGGGCGCGCGCTCGGAGCTGCGGCGCCTGGCCGACGGCCGCATCTGCGAGTCGGTCTCGTGGGCGGCCGACGCGGGCGGCGGCGGCGACGCGCGGCACGCCATCCCCGACCTGGCCGTGGCGCACGTGCTGCGGCGGCACCTGCCGGCCGGGTGCGCGGTGATAGGGTGCGCGTCGGCGCTCGACCCGGCGCTCAAGGCGCCGGAGGAGGAGGACGAGGACGAGGGCGGCGGCGGCGAGGAGGAGGACGAGGACGGGGGCGCCGGCGGCCGCTGCGCCGGAAGCGGCTGGAAGGCCGCTTCTGCCGCTGCACCGGCAAGCTCGGAGGACTCGGACGCCGCGGCCGTGCGCGCGGCCGAGGGCGCGCTCGAGCGCCTGGCGCGCGCCCTCCGCGCCCTGCCGCAGGGCGCCGGGGAGCCCGGCGCCCCGCCGGGCCTGCCGCTCCGCGTCGTCGCCGCCCTGCCCGCCTCGGCCGCCGCCGGGCGCCGCACGCTGCCCTTCCCGCCGCGCCCCCACCCGCTCGCCACCGCCGCCGCCGCCTCGGCCGCCGACCGCCCGCTCGCCGACCTCCCCTCGGCGTCCCTCGGCCTCGCCGCCGCCGCCGCCGCCGCTTCCTCCTCCTCCTCGCCGCACCAGCCCCCCCTCCCGCGCTGCCTCCCGGACCCGCTCGTCCTGGTCGCGCAGCTCGAGGGCAGCGGCCGGTGGCCCGACGACCCGCGCGCCTTTGCGCAGATGAAGCTCGCGGTCGCCGCGCAGCTGGCGTCCGCCCTCGCGCGCGCGCACCCGGCCTCGTGCGCGCGCGCGGGCGCCGTCGACCTGGACGTGGGGCCGCCCGACGCCCCGGGCGGCGGGGCGGCGGGCGGGGCGGCGGCGCCGGGGCTGGCGCGCGCCGTGCTGTCGCCCGCGCCCGGGCAGGAGGACGGCGGCGCGGGGGGCGGCTGCGTCGAGCTGCTCTGGGAGGGGTTCGCCGCGCGCGTCGTGTTGCAGACGGACCGCGACGCGGCGGCCAAGCAGCGCGCCCTGGCTGTCGTGCAGGCGCTCGCGGTGCAGGCCGCCAACGGCGCGGCCTCGCCGACCCTGCTGCTCCGGAAGGACCTGCTGCGCCTGCGCGCGCCGCCCGAGGCGGCGGTCGCGGCGGCGCACCACGGCCTGGTCGCGTCCGTGGCCGCCGCGCACCCGGCTTTTGCGCCGTCCTGCCGCCTGGCCGCGCGCTGGGTGGGGTGCCACCTGGCGGCCGGGGCGGCCGGGGGCCTGCGGCACGAAGCCGTCGAGCTGCTCGTGGCGGCCGTGTTTGGGCGCGCGGTGGCGGCGGGGAGCGGCGCGGGCGCGGGCGCGGGTGCGGGCGCGGGCGCGGGCGCGGGCGCGTCGGCGGCCACGTCGGCGCTGTGCGCGCCCCCGGCGTCGCGCGTGGCCGGCTTCCTGCGCTTCCTGCGCCTGCTCGAGCAGTTTCCCTGGGCGCACCGCCCGCTGGTCGTCGACCCGCAGGGCGAGTTGGTGACTGGGGAAGGGGGCGACGGGGCCGCGGGGCGCCCGCAGCAGCAGCAGCAGCAGCAGCATCCCCAGCGGGACCGCCGCGCTGCCGAGGCCGCGTTTGCTGCACGTCGCGACGCAATCGCCGCGATGCGCGACGCCAGCGCATCCACCGACAACCCGGACGACCTCTGCTCGTCGGCCATGTTCATCGCGACGCCGCGCGACATGGAGATCAGCTACTGGTGAGTTTTTTTTTTTTTTTTTTTTTCTTATTTGCGGAGCGCCGCCCCCCGCCGCCCGGGGAGCGGAGACGCCGCCCCCCTCCCCCAAACACATCCGCTCGATCTAGGACTTGCGCGCCTCCAAAACACCTCCGTGGCGCAACGAGTTTCCATATCGAGCCAGAGACACACGCCCGTTCCAAAAAGCTGGCGGCGCGCCCATCGTTTTTTTTTTTGGCGAGAGGCGCCCTTTCACCCGCCGCCGCCGCGTGGCCCCCTGGCGCGCCGCCCTCGCGGCGACAAGACTCTTCTTTCTCATCACTTCCTCTGTCAACCTCCACCCCTTCCCCGCCCATCCCAAACAACCCCAAACAACAGGACCCTCGACGGCCCCTCGGACGCGTCGCTCGCCCGCCTCCGCGCCGCCGCCGCCCGCTGCGCCGCCGCGCTCGCCGCCATGGTCGAGCGCGGCGCCGGCATCGGCGGCAGCTGCTGCGACTCGCCCGAGGAGGCAGAGCAAGAGGCCCTGCGCGACGCGCGCGACGACGACAGCGCGTGGATGCGCGCCCTCTTCGCGCCCGAGCTGGGCTTTGGCGCGCTCCTGCTGCTGCGCCCGGACGCGCTGCCGGCCCCCGGGCGCGCGCTGCCGTGCGCCCGGCGCGCCCTCGCGCGCGCGCTCGCCGCGCCGTCGGCGCGCCGCCTGCCGCGCCTCGACCCGGCGCGCGACCGGGCCGAGCGCGCCGTCCTGCGCGGCTTCCCGCGCGCCCTCGTGCGCGCGCAGCCCGCGGCGCGCCTGTCGGCCGAGCTGCTCGTCGGGTTTGACCCGGTCGCGCTGCTGCAGCGGCGCCTGGCGTCCGAGCTCGGCGCGTTTGCCCGGTTCAGCGTCGACTCGCGCGGGGGCACGCCGTGCGTCGGGGTCACGTGGCGGCGCGAGGCGTTCGCGGCGCGTGCCCTGCGCGCGGGGGGGGCGTTGGCGCACTGCTGCGTGCCGCTGCCGGCGGCGTCGGGCGGCGGCGGCAAGACGACGAAGGGCAAGAAGCGGCGTCGGGGTGGGGTGGAGGAGGAGGAGGAGGAGGAGGAGGCGCTGGTGTTGGTGCCCGACGTGGCTCAGGTGCTCCACGAGGCGCAGGAGATCGGCGCGGGCATGGTCGACCGCGTGCTCATGCTTTCGTGAGATGGATGTAAGGATGTTGGTGTTCCGAAGGCGAGAGAGAGAGCGCGTCGTCGTCGCGGCGACGACGTCGCCGTCGCCGTCGTCGGGCGGGCGGGCGCCAACGGGGGGGGGCAGCGCCTCGTCGCCGCCGCCGCCTGCGCGGACAAGAGCGCGCTCGCTCGTCGTCGCGACCCGCCCTCCTCACGTCACATGCACATCCTCCCTTTGTTGTACCCCTGGACAAACGGGCCCGACCCGTCCTTGCATCCGTCCGCGTCTCCAATCCCCCAGCACACACGCACACACACAGCAAAGCAACGAGGGCCTCTCCCTCCCCGTCTGTGCGCCCGCTTCTCCAAGCTCGCGCCCCGCCATCTGACCTCGATCGTCGAGCGCGCGCGCGCGCCCGTGACGTGCAAAGCCCCCGCGCGCAGCGCTGCAAGACGCGCCAGCCGCCTGGGGCCTGTGTGCGTGCGTGTGTCGCGCTCAAGCCTCGCGCTTCGGCCTTCGCTTTTTCTTTCGAAACCAGCCCGAAAAACGCCCGCCGCGCGGCAGCCCCGATACCAATCGAGCTCGACCCTCCAACCCACGGCGACGATGCTTGCGCCGCAGCCCTCGCTGCTGCGCGCGCGCGCACAGGCGACGGCCCGCCGCGGCGGCGGCCGCGCCGTCGTCGCGCCCCGCCGCCAAGCGCCGTTGTCGCGCGTCATCGCCCGGGCGGCAGGCCGTTCCCATCATCATCATCAGCCGCAGCAGGAGCAGCCGCCGCCCTCGCTCGCCGAGCTCGCGCGCCGCGCCGCGGCCGTGGCCGCCGCCGCTCTGATCACCCTGTCGCCCGGGCCCGCCGCGGGGGCGCCCCCGGTGGCGGCGGTGGCAACGGCGGCAGTGGAGGCGCCCGCCGCCGACCCGCCGCCGCAAGAGTTCACGCGCCTGCCCGCCTCGCCCGACCCGGCCATCTTCGAGGCGCAGCGCTCGCTCGCCGAGGCGTGGCAGATCGTCGGCGAGACCTTCTTCGACGGCGGGTTCAACGGCCACGCCGACTGGCTGCACGAGCTGCGGGCGAAAATGCAGGCCGCCTTCGACGCCCCCACCCCCGACGCCGCGTACGAGCAGGGCGTGGACGCGCTGCTGGCCGAGCTGGGCGACCCTTACACGCGCCGCGTGCCCGCGGACGAGTACGCGGCGTTCCGCGTGTCGTCCGAGGGGTCGCTGCAGGGTGTGGGCCTGCTGCTCGCGACGGGCGGCAGCGGCAACAGCGGCGGCGCGCCCGCCGCGAGCGGCGCGCCCGCCTCCCAGCAGCAACCGCTCCTGCCGCGCCTCACGGTGCTCGCGCCCGTGCGCGGCGGCCCCGCGGAGCGCGCGGGCGTGCTCCCGGGCGACGAGGTCGTCGCGATCGAGGGCCAGCCCACCGACGGCTGGACGGGCGAGCAGGCCGCGCGCGTGCTGCGGGGCGCGGGGGGCACCGAGGTGCGCGTCCGCCTCGCCCGCCCTTACGCCCCGTCGGCCGACGGCGGCGCCGTGCCGGGCGTCCCCGCGCGCTCGCCCGCCCCCCTCCTGGCGCCGGCGGGGGCCGGCGCGGGCGGCCGCGCCCTCGTCGCCCCCTCCTCCGCCGCCGCCGCCCAGCCGCCCCCCGCCTACCAGACGTTCGACGTCAGCCTCAAGCGCGAGCGCGTCGAGCTGTCGCCCGTGGTGTCGGCCCTGCTGCGCTCGCCGGGCGGGCGCCTGCCGATCGGGTACGTGCGCCTGACGTCCTTCTCGCAGAACGCCGCGGCCGAGCTGCGCAAGGCCATGGCCGACCTGGACGCGCGCGCGCTCGGGGTGGAGGGGGAGGTCGGGGCGTCGGCGGCGTCGGCGTCGGCGGCTGGCGGCAGCAACAACGGCGCCCTCTCCGGCGACGGCTCCTTCTCTTCCTCGTCATCGTACGCCACGGGCCTGCCCCCGGCGCGCGTGGGGGGCCTCGCTGGCTACGTGCTCGACCTGCGCGGCAACGGCGGCGGCTTGGTGCGCGCGGGCATCGAGGTCGCGGCGGCCTTTTTGCCGGGCGCCCCGACCATCTTTCAGGTGAGCGGCCGCGACGGCGAGCCGTCGTCGCGCGTCGTGCTGCCGCCGCCCGAGACGGACGCCGAGGCGGCGCCCTCGGCCGAGGCCGCGGCGCGCTGGTGGAGCCGCCTGCGCGGCGAGGCCACCGCTCTGGCGCCGGCCGGCGAGCCGCTGCTGCAGGTGCCCCCCGAGCAGCGGGCGGCCGTCGCGTGGCGCGAGACGGGCCCGGGCGCGTCGCTGCCCGTCGACGACGACGGCGGCGACGAGGATGGCGGCGGCGGCGCTGCCGCCGCCGCGCTCGCCACCGTCTCCTCTTCTTCTTCTTCCGGCGGCGACCCCGCTCCTGCCTCGGCCGCCGCCGCCGACGCCGCCGCCTCGCGCCGCCCCCCGCCCGCCGACGCCACCACCCCGCTCGTCGTCCTCGTCGACGGCGGCACGGCCTCGGCGTCCGAGATCGTGACCGGCGCCCTCCGCGACAACCGCCGCACCGCCGCCATCGTCGGCGACGGCGCGCGCACCTACGGCAAGGGGCGCATCCAGTCGGTCTTTGAGCTGCGGGACGGCTCGGCGCTCTTCGTGACGGTCGCGCGGTACCGCACGCCGCGCGGCGGGGAGATCGACCAGGTCGGCATCGCGCCCGACCGGCGGTGCTTGAGGCCGGCCGTCGGCGGCGGCGGCGGCGGCGGGGTGCGGCCGCTGCGCGTGCGCGCGGGGGGGCAGGTCGTCGAGCTCGGCGGAGGGGGCGGCGGCGGGGGCGGCGACGCCGCCGCCGACGCGCTCTCGGCGCTCTCCGCCTCGACCTCGGCCCCCCCCGCCCGCCCGCCCGCCAACCCGCTCGCCGTCATGGCCGGCGGCGGCCGCGTGTCGGCGCGCGACGAGCAGCGCGCCGCGCGCCAGATCGAGCGCGACGGCTGCGTGCTCGCGGCCACGCGCCTGCTTGAGGGCGAGGCGGCGCGGGGGCTCCTCCGCGGCCCCGAGGGCGCCGGCGGCGCGACGCGGGCGTCGCGCCTGGCGGCCGCGCGCCTGGCCGCCGCGCGCCTGCCCCCGATCGGGGTGCTCGGCGCGAGCCTGCGCGAGGCGCCGCCGCCGCCGGTCGGCGGCGCGCCGCCGGCGTCGTCGTCGTCGTCGTCGTCGTCGTCGTCGTCGTCGTCGTGAAGCCGGCGTCGCGCGCGACCCCATCTTGTTCTCATTTCCCTCTGTACTACCACCATCCCTACCACCACCACCAACACCAACACCACCAACAACAACAACACCGCTACCACCACCGGCCACCATCACCCGTCGCCGCGGCTCCGGGGGATTGCGCGGCGGCGCGGCCCCCCCACCCCCCCCCCCCTCTTTCGCGGGCGCGGGCGGGGCGGGGGGGGCCCCCGCCGCCGCTGCGCCAGGCGCGGCGGCCTCGCCAGTGTCGGCCAGCTCAGCAGAGTCCCAGGCCTGCAGGTTGATG
>Ga0315905_10008762_pt1 | contig 10240 bp, 16 predicted proteins | sample LakEriMetagenome_5_FD_203522 | JGI IMG/M metagenome (GOLD analysis project Ga0315905, IMG submission 203522) | Freshwater fungal communities from buoy surface, Lake Erie, Ohio, United States - Buoy 4 MA121 | ecosystem: Environmental > Aquatic > Freshwater > Lake | place: USA: Lake Erie, Ohio... | reverse complement strand
CGGCACTGAAGGAAAGTACCGTTGCCCGCAGCTGTCACTGCCCCCCAGTGACAGCTGGCGTCGGTGGATTACGACTTTCAACAATTCCTCTGAGTGGTAATCTCAATCTCAGGCCTTGTATGTCTACAAAGTAATCTCTTCCTCTGAGTGGTAATCTCAATCTCAGGCCTTGTATGTCTACCAAGTAATCTCATTATTTCAACCGAGTCCTGGGTGTCAACAACCCCTTCGAGCGATAATATCATCGAGTGGTAATAACTAGAAAAACTGAGATAAGCGGCTCTCCCAGCCCCATATCCGGATAGCCCCATATTCGGCCCATAAAGGCCCCGTTGGTCCCGTATCCGAATGGCAATAAAGGGACCGTGACCGACTCATGAAGTCTCCTTTATCGCTCAAGTTACAGGTGGCTGCCTGGAAAGCTAGAGGGATGTGGCAGAGGGATGTTGCAGAGGGATGTGGCAGAGGGATGTGGCAGAGGGATGTGGCAGAGGGCTTATACCATTGCCAATAATCAGTATAAAGGCATCCAGACACATGTCGCGGATGAGACGACAAGTGTCAATTAACGTTCCTCATACAAACACACACACACACACACACACGCTCTCTCTCTCTCAACACTACGTATTTTACTACAGTGCACTGATAAACGACGCTAATGCACACACACACACACACACACACACACACACACACACACAGCATGTCGAGAGAGAGCGACCAACACGCGCGCGCACACACACGCACACACGCACACACGACACACGTCCGCTGTCTTGCGTTGCTGTCAATAAAGCAGGAGGATCACCCCCCCCAACCCCCTTCCCCGCCCCCTGCCTACGTGCCGGTATCAATAGACAAAAGGTTAAGCTCAAACACAACGGTTTCGCCGGCGAGCGGGTGATTGAGATCCACAGTGAGTCCTTTGGCAGTTCGTGCGATGACCTCGCCCTGTATAAAAAAAAAATTAGGATATTGGGGTGGGGGTTCGTGCGATGACCTCGCCCTGCGTTGAAGTTCTGAAAAGTCAGTGCCCCGTGGTATATAATTACTAATTAAGGCCACGGTAAATAGGAATGTAAGGCCAGAATTTGTGCCTGCGCTTCTTCGGTGAGACTGATCATCTGACCACATTTGATATCGGCGAATACTTCCGCAGGGACTTTGCTCGCAGGGATGTAGAGAATGAGCTCAGGTCGAATATCTCCAAAGGCCTGAGATAAATTCTCAAAAGTCAGTGTCCCAGTATATTTTCTATATATAGCCATCATAGAGGACGCTTGAGAAGTGCGCACCGCGTCCGGTTGCAATTGCGTCGTCTTCTTCTCCCCGACTCGCATGTTGAGCACTGCTTCCTCCATCCCCGCAATCACCTTGTGCTCGCCGAGCTTGAACTTGACCGGTCCTGCGTCATGAGCATCGTGCATTAATCAATGTGCACAACTTGTTGTGCCTACGCGTGCCTGAAAGCGTAGCAACGTGTTGTGTGCGCGTGCATGCAATGCATATGGTGTACCATCCGTTGACTTGATTGTGTTGTGGAAGACTCGCCCGTCAATCAACATGCCCCTGCCATGTACCCATGCCATGTCGCGCGTCAGATGACACGCCCGGTACATGAAGCTTCATGTTTTTGGGGGGTTGAGGCTCTGTCTTTTGTTTCGGACTTTAGCTGCAGGGGGGTTTTCCCCTTCACAAATATTCCTGATTTTCGACTTGCACTGCAGAGCCCGGCGGTGGGTTATGTGGCCCCGGCGGTAGTTTACACTACTAGCGTGAAACCCGTTCGCGACCCCGTCCCGGCGAGACGCGCCCCGAATCTTCAAAAACAAGCAAAACCTCAAAAGACACGCGTGTCTTTTGAGGTTTCGCTTCGCAGCGAGCGCCGGGCCGCGCGCAGCGCGGAACTGGTGCTGACAGATGTTTGCCGACCCGCACTCCTTGCATCCGCCCCTTCGCCTACCATTATCTGGGACAAGTGACCTAGCACACCTACGAGTGCCTGGATATTGGCGCTCGCCCTATCTCAGCTAGAGAACGGTGGAGAACTTGTAGTGGACGGCGACGGTATCGCCAAGGCTCGCCATCTTCTCCGATGACAGCCAGCGCCTCGCGACGCTGGCTATACGTGATGTCCGTCCCTTCCACATCGCCTCCTGGACGGCTTGCATTGGGCGAAGTTCGTGGCAGAACATTTCCGATAGGTCACATTGAAAGGAGTCGGGAAGGATGAGGGCACTTGGCATGACGGCGGCGCTCGCGCTGGCCGTCGTGTCCAGCCTGGCTGTCGCCGCGGCGCTGCTCCGCGGTCGGGACGAGGGCGCGCAGGCCACCCTGATAGGCTCGGAGGTGTCGTCGGATTTGCAGCTCGTCAGCGAGGAAGCCTCGTCTCTGCGCAAAACGATCGCGGCGGCCGAGGGCTCACAGGTTGCCGTCGCCAGCCTCTTTGGCGCCACGGCGGGCCCGCAGTTTGACGTGGACAACGTGCCCCTGGCTGACGTCGGTGAGCAGAAAGCGCCCGCGGACCCGGCTCAAGCCGATATGGCGCAGGCGCAGCAGCAGCTGCTAAAAGCGCAACAAAGTGTGGCGCGGGCTGCGAAGCTGCATGCGGCTGAGGTTGAAGAGGCTGGGCTGAAGAAGAAGGTACGAAAGGAGCGCGCAGAGTACCTGCGCATTGCTCTTAAGGAGCGCGCGGCGAAAGGAGAACAGGAGGTCAAGCAGATGTGGCGGCGGCAGGAGCACCTCGAGCATGTAGAACGCGAGAGGCGGCGCCAGCGCGAGGCGCAGGCGGAGGTCAGGAAGGCCAGGCGCTGGGTGAAGCACCAGCAGCAAGTGCGCGAGCGAGTTGAAGGCAAGCTTGGCATGCGCCAGGTGGAGGAGGGGGATGAAGCCTCGGTTCTCAGCCCGCTTTCAGGCGGAGACGAAGCAGTGAAAGCGACGCAGCCATTGGTCTTGGGCCAAACAAGTTTCCAATCTGCTGAGAAAATGGGCCCTATGTGGGGGCGCACTGGCAAGGGCGAAATCCAGCCTGAGCAAAAAGTGCGCCCCGTCAGAGTGTCTGCGATGTCCATTTGGAAGACGCTCACGAGCAGATAAAGAAGAGGGAAGAGTGAGAATGTTAGAACGCGCGCACACAAATACACATACACACGAAACACACAAATAGGAACAGTTCAGAGCATGCACAGTCCGTACGTGTTTATTCTTTTGAGATTAAAGTATTTTTAGAGTTTTGTGTCAACAGTCGGAGAGTTGTCCTTGCCTTCTCTCCTCCTGCTCATGCCCCTTCCTTCGTCCACTTCCTCCACTTCCTCCTCTGCTTAGCGACCATACCGCTACAACAGGAACCTCCCAGCGCCTTTCTGCCGACTCCTGTGTTCATGAAAATGCCCTTGAGCGATGAACCTTCCTTGACCCCCTTCCTCCTTCTCAACCTCATGGCGGGGCAGTGCGAAGGAAACTGCCTTGCTTCAGACCTGTCGTAAAGACGCACGGTAGAAATAGCAGTGAATGAAAAGAAACCCACAGCCCAGGAACACGTGCGCGAACGTGTACATACATTCATGTACTCGCCTGTGTTTGCATGCGAGGGGTGGGGGGGGAGAGCGAGCGAGCGAGACCGAAGGCCTGCTTGCGCTGACGCAGCAAATCGGCAGCAGATAAGTGCGTCAGCGGCCGTTTCTCTGGGCTGCCTGCGCTTCGCTGACACCATCTGACCATGTATTGCATTGCGTGAGTGCGAGTGTGAGGAGGAGGAGGAGTAGTAGTAGTGCGAGTGTGAGGACCAAAGTGCACGCAGTTGTGAGAGTGCAACATGCAAGTGCTCGCGCATGAATACGGTTGAGCGTGCACGTGTGCGGTATAGGTAAGTCTGTTCGAAAGCAGGCGTAAGTCTGTTCGAAAGCAGGCCTCATCTCCATCATCTGCACAGGCCCCTTTGCATGCATGCAACTGCGCAACAAATTGAAAACGCACACCTCACGGGTGACTCGGGCACCCCACGAGACAGCGGAGAGCACGCAGCCGACGGCATTGGCGACATGGTGCATCTAGATGTGCTCTTGGTTGTCGCGAGTTGAATTTTGAGTTTCTGCATTCAGCATGTGCACTCAGCATGTGAAGCCTGTAGCAGACACACAGACAAGGACACAGAGATACAGAAACACAGAGACAAGACGCGCCTGAATCTCGCGGCGCAGATCCATGTAGCCGTCAACACTTTTCGTCACATCACATGGGATGTAGACCCCCTCCTCACCGCCACGGTGCCTATGGGATGGCGATGCCTCGCCTGTTGCGCGTTTGTACTTGGTCAATAGTCAAACTTGACATTTGATTTATCCTTGAGTGCATACATTGGACAGACCACCACCGCCACACCACGCACAGCACAAAACGTACAACTAGCCCACCCACAAAAAAAAACGCAGATGTGCGCGCACCAGCGTTGGCCTTGGGAGATGCAGTAGCAAGGATAGGGGCCGGTCGTTTGCGAGACGAACTACTGAGTGATAGTCCCCCAACCGCGCTCGCCCCAACAAATAATCCCGTGCCCCTTTCACTGTGTGCCGGTCTCTGGCTTCCCACCCCCCCGCCCATTTCACTGTACGACCGCGTGTTTGATCGTGCTGACATTGGCATGCTTTCCGCCCCCGTCCTCGAGCGCAAGGACGGGCTGGCAGGCTCGGAAAAAGAGCGCAGTGTCAGAGTTCCGCGCGCGGCGGACGAGGTGTGAGACGGGGCATATGACACGTGGTGGGAATTCTCGCGGTTGTGACTCGTGGTGCATATTTCCTCCTCCTCGCTGAGCGCAATCCTGTTTCCTTGCGAGGACCGGCCGCGAAGCACAACGATTTCGTCTTGCATCCTCCTATTCTGGACAGCTAGCGAGTGGGTCTTGTCCCTTTCCACGAGGAGCTCCTCGGTAACTCCTGCCAAGGAATGACATGTGCCGCGGATGTCGTTGGCGAGAGTTTTCATGTCTTCGTACTGCTCTAGTTTTCCGTTGAGCATCTCCACCTGCTCATTCGATGGTATGTCAGGGCAAGTTAGCTGGTGTAAAGAAAGGTGAGACCATTTGCAATGACCTGTTGCCGAAGCGAAACGTTCTCCACCAGCAGCTGTGCGGCGCGCTCCTTTTCGACGAGCAAGTCCGAGGCGAGGGAGCGCGCCCCTTCGAAGTTGGTTCCTAGTTGGTTGATCTCCCCCAACACCGTTTCGAGCTTTCCCTCTTGCTCCTTGGAGTACTCGCGCAGTAATTCGATTTCTCGCCGCATTGTTGCGTTGTCCACGTGCAGAGACAGACTCTTCTCCTTCTCCCCCAACAGCTCGGCGGCGCTGTCACGGGAGGAGGAAACCATCTCGCGAATGTCATCTGATATTTGCTGCAAATCGCGCTGCTCTTGCGATGACGCGTGCATGACATCCATCTTATGCTGCAGGTCTTTGATCTCCAGTTCTAGATTAAGGGTGCGCTCCTTTTCCGCCACAAGCTCCTCGCACAACTGACGCTCTTTGTCAATCGTCAGCCGCATGTCGCAGGCCAGTGTCTCCATCTTTGCTGCTCCGGCCAGCCGCATCTGCAGTGACTCAACCTGCGACATGAGCTCCTTATTGTCAATCTGAAGTGCCATGCACTGCTGCTTGGCCTCTGCCTCGTCCTTTCCCAGCGACTCCATGCGCGCTTGCGCGCTCTCCTTGTAATCTATGAGCTCCTTGATCTCGAGGTCCTTGCTCATGATCAGCTCCCCTAGAGCATTGTTCTGTTCGCGTGTGCGAGCCATTTCCGTAGAGAATGTCTCGCGCAAATTCGCTACTTGCTTGTCAAGCCTCGAATCACTAGCCCTCTTGTCGGCATCATGGATCGCAGAACGAAGATGTTTATTTTCATCCAGCGCCACCTGCAACTTGTCGTTCAAGAGCTGCGTCTGCGCCTCATTTGCTGAAGTCATTTCCTTGATTCGCTCGATGAAGTCCTGCAACAAATTTGCGCACAGGAGGATTGCGAGGGAGCGAGGAAGAACGAGTGAGCAGTGAGTCTGTGCGCATTTGAGGGCAGAGAACTTTTCAGGGGATCTCAAACAGCACCTTCATTCTGGTATCTTCGCCAGCCCGCACCATTTGGTTGATTTGATCATGCCGCATCGACTCTTCATACTTGCCTTCCAGGGATTGGTACTTCTTGGTGATATATTCCAGCTTCTGCATTCACCAGCTATGCATCGTCATAAGAGGCAATATCCTCACCACTTGGTCTATTGTGTGCGAGCAAACATGTATGAACGTTGCACTGCCATAAGCAAACCTCGTCTCGCTCGGCAATCTGATCTTTGAGCGACATATTCTCTGCACGGATGGCATTGCTCAGGAGATCCGTCATTGCCTACACGAATGCAGAGAAAGGAAGGGAGGGAGGAAGGGAGGGAGGGAGGAGGAGTGAGCGTCAGCGTGTGAGAGGGGAGTGGCGAAACTGTGGCACTGCCGTCCTGATGAACCCCCCACAGGCAACTGGTCAGACGCAAGCGCACTGCATCAGCGGGGGGTTTCTCCTTGCTCACCGGCATGGGCGGTGCAATATGCTCACGCAGAATCTCGAGGGCGCTGCGCATATTGCGTTTGCATGCATCAGCGCGAGAGGGGGCAAATGCACGTGTGGCAAAGCGTTGCCGAGAACGACGAGAGGACGAGACAGTGGAGCGGTACGGAAAACCGAGGAACAGAGAAGAAAAAGGTACACGTCGTAGAGGCATCACAGGTGCTCATATGAGCATCTTAGATGCTCATGTGTCAAGGCGAAGAGAGAGCAGCGGAGAGCAGCGCATGCCGTGCACACCGGTCTTCAGCAAAGCCTCGGCTATTTGAGTCACTGAGCAGCGACAAAAGCAGGGTGTCCCGCGCGATGGCGGCGGCCGCCCGGCGCATTTCATTTCCGTTGTTGGAGGAAGATGCGCCGGGCCCAAATGAAACGGTCACACGCGAGGGGGCCATTGGAATACTGGAGCTACTTGCGTATGCTCCATCCTCACCCCCCACCGTGTTGCGTTTGCCTGGCACCGGCGGTTCATGAGAGCTGCCGCTTCCATAGGTCTGGAATGCTGGGGTCCAGGCACGCGACGTCGCTGGGTCTGAATGCTGCACAAACGGATATGAAGACAGCGAGCTCACATGCGCCATCCGCTGCGGCACAGCTGGCCGTGAGATTGCTCAGGGACCGTGAGATTGCTCCGGGGACGCTGCACAAAACAGGCGTCTACACTCGACTACTGTCCTCTTCCGCCGCCTGTGTGTTCGACTTCGACATCAAATAGCATGGACACCGTTTTGTACCTTAAAAAAAACGGTCACGTCACACAGTGAGATCATCACAGACTCGGAAGATGGCGACAACAGACTCGGAAGAAGAGACGCCTGGATTCTGGACGATCTCAAGTGAGTAATGTGCTGAAAAGATATTCTGTGCTTGCACAGTTCTGCGCTGCTGATTAAACCTGGGAGTGGCCATCAGGTTTTAGGGTTCAAGTGCAAGGCGACAGGGCAGTAGCGACAGACCCGTTCAAAGTGCTGGAAGAAAAGGCGGGCCACGACGAGGAGAAGGGCGATTCAAGTGCGCCCAAGGAAGGTTCTGGGGGTGGATACGGCACGACGCGAATACTTGAATTTGACGACCAGCCGTAAGCATTTGCATGGGACGATTGTCTTTGTCTGTGCTGCACTCACCACAATGCTCACGCACACGCACACACGCAACGCGCGCGCACACGCACACGCTGGAGAAGCTTTCCGTGGGAAATGGCGACAGCGGTTTCAGAGAAAGTGTTCGAGGAGGGCGTGCATGAATTTTTGTTGGAGGTGCATGGCACGGGGCTGCTCGGGTTTTGTCAGGCATCATTCACGGAACAGCGTGCAAACATCGGGAAACACTGGTTGAACGAACACAATCACAACCGCACGTGGGTGCTACACAGCAATGGCTATTTCGCAAACGGCAACAAGCTCTCTGCTAACGAACGCCTCGCTCGATTTACTTCAGGTGGGACAAAAGAAGAGGCGGGGATGCAGAGTGAAGAGTGAAAGGGAGGGAACTCTTTGACAGCATATGAGCGCACGCGCTTTTTTGCGAGCGCCCTTTCTTTTCCCTCCCCTGACTTTGTCAAGGCAGGTGATCGCATCATCATCCGGCTAAATCTCTTCAACGAAACTGCAGAATATTTCAGGTGTGCATTGCGTGCAGCGGGCGTTTTGCAATGCTGCATCATCACAGGACGTAGAGCCTCGTGCTCGTGATACATTTCTAGAAAACCATTTGTGTCGCTACAGGGACTCTGGAGCGAGCAGTGGAGCAGGAGAACCGAGATACATGGGCATGACCAGTGGTGCGTGGTGACTTTTTAAAAAAAAATTGTTTGCACGCGTGCTCACGCGAACGTAATGCGTACAGAGGTGTGAACATGGATTACTTCTATGCCGTTGTGCGCTTGTGAGTTAGCACGCAAGTTATCTGTGCCGGGACCTCTGGGTGTCTGTCCTTGTGCCCGCTTCTGGGTTTTTGTTTGCGCGCTCTCTCCTTCTCTCAATGGCTTGCTGACTGCCTGTGCGTGTTTCGTGTTTCGGCGCAGGGATTTGCATTCCTGTGCGCCTTGGGTTTCAGATGTTTTGTACTGATGATGCCATCACTCTTCTCAAGTACTCGGAGCTTACGGATCAGATGCCTCTTGCTGAAAGGTAGTGTGTGTGTGTGTGTGTGTGTGTGTGTGGGTAAAAAATCAAATGCCTTTCTCTTGAAGGTAGGTACTGGTGGCCTGGCGTACGACTTAACGACGTTTCAGTTTATGGGCTGTTGTCTAAAATTTCAATTTTGGTTTTAGTGTCAACTTGACGATGTATGTTGCTTTTGGATCCAAAAGTTGGCTTTGGGACAGAGAGTGCTGCGGGAAGGCGGAGAGAGGAAAAAGTCCACCCCTCTTCCTCAGAAACGTACCTCTTCTTTCTTCTCTCGGTGTTGCTCTTTCCCTTTCGTCCTCGCTTGTTCCCTGGAAGTCTTATCACCGTGTCACGCGCTCGTATGCATGCCCGCGCGTGCACGTTCACGTGCTCACTCTCTCCCTGTCTTTGACGCAGGGCGGAGGGCTATTTGACAAGGGGGAATTTGATGTTTACACGTGCCGACAACATCATTGCTGACTCTATGCCTAAGGCTGCAGAACGTGCTGTAAGTTCTTGTTCAGAGAGTGGATGGCCGAAAAGGAAGAGGCAGCGTGAGTGAGAGACACAGCTACCTGAATGTGTCCTCTCACTAGAATGTGTTCTCTCACTAGAATGAAAGAAGCGAGCAAACTAGCAGCTGGTGCATCCAATGACTACTGCGTCTCTCTCTCTCTCTCTCTCTCTCGCGCACGCGCGCGCGCTCTCTCTCTGCACGACAGCGAATTTTTGGGGATGCTCTGCGAACACTTGACGAAGCGGCTCGCGCCTTTAGCGCTCTTCAGGTGAAAGATTCCTTCTTCTCTCCTCTTAGGTTCTCTGTGCCGCCTCTTTCCGCCATTCCCCGACACCGAGAGCTTTGTGAAAGGGGCGGGAGGAGTTGAGAGAGGGAGAGAGAGAGAGAGAGAGAGAGAATTTATTAGGAACTGCTCCATACACACACGCGCACGCACTCACGTTCACACGCACACACGCATACACACACACACACATGGAGAGGGAGGTTGTAGTGTCTGAGCTCACCATCTTGGGAAAGGTAGCCGGAAAATTGTAAGAGTGTCAACAGATTTGATGTGACAAAATTGTGTAAATTGCAAATTGTGTCGCGCGCACACAAATACACCGCAGGATTCAACCAAGACAAATGTAGCCATGGAGAAATGGAACGAGGCAAAAAAACTGAAAAAGGAAGCTGAAGCCCTCAAGTTCTGAACGTCTCAAAATGTCGAGCGATGAGTGTGAGGTTGAATCTAATGGATTTTAAAAAGGGCATAAGCAATCTGTGTCTCGAAACTCCTGTCCTCCGCCACCATTGCTTCAAGTTCTCCGAAGCCCCTGAAACCCCTTGAACTCCCCTCTTTCCTCCCGCCATCCCCCCTCCGCCACCATTGCTTCATGTTCTCCGAAGCCCCTGAAGCCCCTTGAACTCCCCTCTTTCCTCCCGCTATCCTCCCCCCCTCCCCAACCTCTCCCCCCCCCCCTTTCGTTCCTCCTTCGCAAACTCCCACCTTAATGTTAAAGATGTTCGTCTTCTCTT
>Ga0315905_10008760_pt1 | contig 10241 bp, 13 predicted proteins | sample LakEriMetagenome_5_FD_203522 | JGI IMG/M metagenome (GOLD analysis project Ga0315905, IMG submission 203522) | Freshwater fungal communities from buoy surface, Lake Erie, Ohio, United States - Buoy 4 MA121 | ecosystem: Environmental > Aquatic > Freshwater > Lake | place: USA: Lake Erie, Ohio... | reverse complement strand
AACGATGCGCATCAGGGTGCCCAGCATGATACCGAGGCCGTTACTCGGAAAAACATGGTGCCCTACGTCCTCCTGGTCGCATTTCGCTTCTGGCTCCGTGACAATCCCTCGCAAACGACTTCTCCGGTCCTACCACCGGAAACAGGAGAGCAGCCTTCACTCCTGCTTGAGTACTTGAGTGACGCGCCCTGGCTTAACCGCAGGCGCCCTGGGTCCCTCTATAGTATCATTGAATACGAATCAACCTCCTCCTCTTCCCTGGGCCTCGCCCCCCGCTCCCACGAAATCAGGACACGGCAAAGGACAATGTCCCCTTCGAGGCAGGCAACGCCCCTCTTTCCCGGGTTGAAGAAGTAAGGAGCTTGCCGCACGCGGCGGCGCGCTCAAATCCCGGCATGGCAGCCTGCACCTGCTCTCTGGCCTCCACAGCCTCGGCAGCCGAGGATACCCGCCGCAGCACGAACCGCCCCCCCCCACCCACACCTGCTTTCAAGCTTCCCCCCCTTTTGGTCTCTGTGAGTTTCTTGGGAAGCGTTTGTTGTGCAGAGGTGGGCAGTGCGACACGTGCTAACGTATTCGGATCATCTTGCGCTGAAGTAGGTGTGCGTGTGTGTTGCCCCAGCGAGAGAGAGGAGAAGTTGACGAGTGATTGTAGCTCTTCCACTGCTGCCTTTGTTCTCTCCTATAGAGGGAGATGGATTTTGGGTGTTTGACACGTGCGCAAACAAACACACGCACGCACATGTACATATCATCGTGATACACGCATATACACACGCACGCACGCGCGCGCGCACTTTCTCTCTCTCTCTCTCTCTCTCTCTCTCTCTCTCTCTCTCCCACCCTCCATTTTCCCCCTTCCGCCCTCTCTTTGCGTCTCTATTCCTCTCCCTCTCACTCTCTCTTCCTAACAACCCCTCAACGAAAAGCACAATCATACGTGCAGATCTCCACGTGTCTCAGCATACCTAAACCCTAAACCCTAAACCCTCTGAGCACGGCACAAATACATGCTCATGTAAACACCTACATCTACACACACAAGGTCGTCACCTGCCAGGACGTGAAGGTAAGATCCGAGCAAGCTGATATGCCCCAGTCTTCAGGGCTGTGATTGTTTGGACTGCGGTCGAATGGCTGGACATTCCAAGATCGGCAATCTGCAGAGAGTTTCAGATTTTGTTTTTACATGTTGCACAGGTCATGCATCAGTATGCAAGCCCGCTGGAAGCAGTTTTCAACGAACATCAGATTATGTTTGTACAATTTTGTACAAACATAATCTGATGTGTAAAAAGAAAACATAATCTGATGTGTAAAAAGAAAACATAATCTGATGTGTAAAATAAACACTACATGCCCTACCTGCCTTTGTTATGCTCACGGATGATTCGTGATTCGACGCTTGTTCAGATGGAAACAATTGCGCTCCTGCTTGACGTCAACACATGTCATTACGGTATCAGCGGGAGTGTAGGACAGCTGTCCTACTAGGCTTTGGGCTAAAGAACTTGCGGCCAGGGGCTTGCGCATCTCAAAGCCTATGAGTGAGGGCATCCAGGAAACATACCAGACAGCCACGTTTCAATTTTGTCTTTCGCGATTCTCGCATCTTCTAGGGAGCCGTAGTCGTCTGCTGCATGGTGGTGGAGTTTACGATCACTGCCGATTTTGCGACGTTCGATCTCAGTGCCGTTCCCGGCCTGGGGCAAAAACAAGAAGCCCTCAGAAAGAGATGCAGTTCTAGCCTAAGTTTTGAAGCCCCGACATGCAAGCACAACTTCGGCGGCCCAGTTCACACTCGAAGTGTCCCTCACCGGGACAAGGCACACATTCCCGAGGAGCACAAAGTCACCAGGGCGCAATCTGAGGCTGCACAAGACATGAGGTTCCAACTCCCTACACCTCCGCAGGGCAGACAGCACATGACGGTTCAGGATCTGCCTGACTTTTGCCGCATTATCGGCGGCCTCAACCCAGAATTGCCCAAAGACAAAGTTTTCTTTGGCAGGGATGAGGCACACATTCCCCAGAAGCACAAAGTCACCAGGGCGCAAGCTGAGGCTCGGGTGCAAGCTGAGGCTTGTTAAGACTTTTTTGTCTGGCTCCCTCGACCTCCCCAGCGCGGACAGCAGGTCATGATCAAAACGCTGTCTGCCGTGCTTTACTTTTGAATAGTCGGCCTCTAGCCAGAGATCCCCAAAGGCCATGCCCTTTTGAGGCTCCCTCTGTGTCTTGTTGGGGCTTCTCGTGCGGCAGGGACACGCAGGGCTGCGCAAGAGGCGTCTCGGGCAAATGAGCCTCTAGTTCGACGATGGGCCATGAGTATGTTGACGTTCACGATCAACACTTTTCCGAAGCCATGAGTCATGTCTTTCTCTTCGCGGAAGCGCAATTTTCCGTTCGGGTCTGTGTGGTAATCTCCGAACATTTATCATCAACATGCATATCTTGGCTTGAATTTTTATACAAAAACACCAGACGGGATGGGAGCGTCCGACAGCATCCTGCACACTCCCACTGGTAGGAACAACGCGTCAGGTCCCCTCCCATTGCCGGGCGCTTGCTCCGTCGACACGACAAGTCTCTTCGTACATGTCGACACACTGGAGATTTTCCTGATGTTCAGGCTGGGTCCTGGAGGTGCGAGAGGCTTGGCAATGATGAGACATCTGACTCAGACTGAAACTCGGATGATCTGTGCGGACTCTGATGATCATGAGCCATGAGTTGATTGCTCCAGTCAACACTTCTTTCTGACCTTGTGCCCTTGTCTAGAGGTTCAAGACTCGGAAAAATGCTCTGACCTGCAGAAAGACCTTCTGCTTGGCACCTTTGACTGCTGCACGATAGGTAGAAAGACCGTGACCGACACCACGAAACTGCGTGCGAAGGTGCAGCTCGAACAGCCTCAGCCCGGCAGGCGGGGCGCGCCAACACTGCTAGCAGGGGCGCCGGGGGACCTTTTTCCTTCTGGATTGCGAAGGGGTGTAAGCCTCGGATCCACAAGATCAGTGGTGTATCAAACCTCGAGCTCTCTGAGCACCGGGTTGCTGAAGGCAAGGCAGGAGCTGAAGCCCGCTGACGAGAAACAGGAAAAAGCAAAAAACGACGCACAGAAATTGAAGAAGCAGTCTTCGAGGGCTCTTTCCTCTGCCTCGCAGAAGCTGATAACCGAGAAGGCCCATGATATCATGTACAGTCGCTCCAAGTTTCATGCCGATTCCGGTCTGACTCCAGCCCCCGCGAATGCGAAACTGCTTCATGCCCACGTAAGAGCACAAGACGAATTCCAGATTGAGAATTTTATGCGCAACTGAACTACATGGAGATTGCCGCTTCAGGTCAAGTGCGGCGCTCTTCCCCAGCCCACACGGCCGAAGACAAGTTTGATGAAGAACTATCACGGACTATCACACGAACGCTATCAAAAGTCTGATGCCAGTGTCAGCCTTAGGGCAGACGACACTATCATGGGCGGTGCATGAGTTGGTGTAGCCTGACGGTTGTCACGGTTGGGCAACCAATTGTGTGTGTAGACTGCTAGTCAAGAGAAGTGGAACCGGGGCGTAAGGTCTAGGTAGAAGTGCGCCAGGTGGAAGAACTACTGAACTTCTGACAAGCTCAACCGCACGGGGACAGTCGGCGACTGCTGGAACTGTGACATTAGTCGAGCTGGTCCAGCCACCAAAAGGGTGAGGTAGCCCCAGCACCACCACAGCCCTTCTTTGTCTCCCCAGGCACCTCCCCTCTTTTAGTACGCCTATTATGGCTGCTCCCATGAGACAGTACACGTCAGGTGACTCAGGTCTCTGAAATATGATCAACATTATGGATATGTCTTGGATGGTAGCGACCCACGTCCTCTCAATAAGATGAGCGCCAATTCGCTTTCCATCAGTGCGCCGCTAAATAATATAGTTTGGTAGAACAACATGTTTTTGGCATCGTAACAACAAAATTAGCCAAAGGATTATCCAAAGGAAGGAGACTTTATATTGACAATTTATCATCAAAATGGAATGAGGCCAGTCAGGAGTGCTGCTAGAAATCCGCACAGGCAGCAGACTCCGATCCCCGCGCCACCCTTTTCACATGCTTCGGGCAACATAGTCTGCACATGACGAAGGAGCGCCATAAAAACACATGTTAGAGCCCATCCATTCGATTGCCACTTCACCAAGTACGTCTTTCGACAAGTGTCACAGAATTCTACTACACGGAGAGTGAGCACAGGTCGTACACTGCACAGCGAGCGCAATTAGAGCGTCAATGCAGGCACTTTATCCTGTAAATGTGTTAATGCACGACACTTCTGCCCGATGGACCTGGGCAATCATGGTGAGCATTGCTCCAGCTGCCAAACCCTCCATACCCTTCACAAATAGTTCAAATTGTCCGGCGTCGTCCCTTTCTGGCATAATTGCGGCACCGATCAACGCTCCCACTCCTGGTAGCCAACCAAGTAACACATGTCCAAAACAACGTCATGTCCAGATCCACCTCTCTGCCCTGCAGCATGTGCGAGCAAGCTCCCAAAATTATCACCTACTAGTTTGCGACAAGAAATTTACCGGTGACGATGAAGGTGGACGTCCACAAGCTCATGATAGTAAGTACAGAGAGGCCCACCTATTCAGGACCAAAACTTATTCAGGCTACTGCATTGACATTGATCTCTATCGTGTTTGCTATGCTGCCTCTTTGAGCATCGAACTACACATGCGCATCCATCTACACACGCATCCATGCATTCATGCAAGTGCGCACGCCGCACACGCCATAGATTAACGCAGAGAGACAGCCACAAACAGGCAGCCAGACCCAGAGCCAGAGCCAGAGCCAGAGCCAGAGACCTGCTTCATGGTAGCAGCAGACGCCAGAGCTTCGGGGAAGTTGGACAAGAAGACGCCCACAACGAACACCAACGGATTCCTCGAGCCCCTACGTCGAAGCACATATGCATAATGTGTTCAGTGTCGGGAGAGGACGAGAAGGGAATTTGAGAAGAGCGCGCACGAGGAAGCAACGAAGAGACGAGCGCGCACGAGGAGGCAACGTATGAGAAAGCGGGAGACAAGGCCAGGGTGGCCGACAAGAGTTGGGGAGAGCATGATGGCGTGACCAGCTACCTTCCGAAAGTTTTCGAGCTGTAGGGGACAGAGGAATGAGCAGGCTTTGCCGGGAGAGCAGAAGGCTTGAGGAGGGGGGGAAGGAGGGGGGGAGAGTCGGGAGGAGAGAGGTAGAGAAAGGGAAGGGAGTATCACCGGGAGACGATGAAGCCAATAACCATGGACTCAGGAATGGCGTCAATCAAGATGCCGAGCCAGATCATGATGGCCGTGTTCTTGTCCTGGAATCACCGACAAGCCTCGTGAGATTCGGTGTCGGCGGGTGTTGGTGATTGCTAACAAGGGGGAAGAACGTTGGAAGGAGAGATGGGGCAACACGCGCAACGGAAATGTTGCAAGGACAGATGGTGGGTTCCCCAGACCTCAGCAGGAATAATCACGAAAGTGGAGTGTATACCTTGTTTAGGTCTTCACCTAGGGCCCCCGCAATATCATCCTTCTCCAAAATGTGATCAGGAATCTCCCGCTCTTCGACGGATCCCCTGCACACGTATCCGACCCACGCCAGCGCATCAAACCACACGCACTCGCACAAGGACACGCACATACCCACTTACACCCGCAACACCACGTGCTCCCACAAAGTGATGAGATGGGTCACAAGTCTGACACCGACACCTATGACATGGGTCACAAGTTCGACATTCACACCTTGTCTGCATACTCCCTACACCTACAAGGGCGCAATCGGGGGCGATGGACATCGCATTCTACAAGCACCAGTAACTCTTAGATCGTGCACGCCCAGGTACCTTCCGGGTGAGAATTCTTGAGACGTTGCTCGTTCGTCAGAATCTGGCCCCGCTTCGCGGCGCTGGTCAACCATCCATTCCGGGCCTGATCCTTCGGGCGAATTCGAGGTGGCAACGACGGAACCCCTGGAGGAGAGAGGAAGGACGAGAGCCCTGGAGGAGGAAGGAAGGGGAACGGCGGTGAGGATGAGACGGAGGAGGAAAGTAGGGGGCAGCCGTGACCACGGCGCGCCCGCAAACAGAAACAAGGGCGACACAAGTGCCGTCATTCGGGAGTTAAGCAAGTTGCTGGTCTTGTGTTTGCGCGCAGTGGCGCTAATTCGTGCACAGAGCGACTTGGACTCGATACATTCATTCTCCTTTATGGCGGCAAGGCAGCGCATGGGGAAGAGGAATGGCGCGGCAGGATGCGCCTCATACACGTTGAAGAGACGCAGGTGTGGGCCAGACACGTAGGTGTGTAGGAGAGCTAACGACGTTGACATACCCCAGCGTGGTCGACAGGCGCCTAGATCGGTTGATCAATGTGCCCCTTTGCATGCTGGTGCGCAACCACGTGACAAACCCATGGTGAGTGTGAGAGAGACACAAACAGCTGTCGTGAGTGAGAAAGTCGCTCAAGAATGCTGTATATAAGGGGTTAGATGACTGCGGCGGCAAGGCTGACCATCTGTACTGCAGGCTTCAAGAGCACCAGCCGCTTATAAGTACCCAAGTGCCCAACACGCACATGCGAGTGCATACACACACACACACGCGAATCTTTTTCCGCGGAAGCGGCACCACGGAAGGATCCAGTCGTTGCGTCAAAGTGGCCTGCCGAGTCGCGCTTTCGGGTATGCAGGATGGAACAATGAAGGGGGAGTCTCAGGAAGAGGGGGTTCAGGAAATTCTTGTGCTGGGAGCGCGGGGCGGCTGGAGTCAAGGTCAGTTACCTGAAATCCCAGGAAGGTTCTTTGCAAATCTTCTTGGGCACGCCCGCAGTGTCATCCGTCCCGGCACCACCAGCGTTCTCCTCTTGCCCCGGCACCACCAGCAATGTCCTCCTCTGCTCGCCCATGGAGGTGTACAACTGTTGCGCCACCGCTGCCTGCAGATCCCGCTCTAGGCTGGCATCGTGGCCCATCAACCCCCGGAAGTCATCTAGCTGCAGCCGCAGCACAGTGCAGTTGCACATGGCGACAGCTTCCTGCATGCGCGGCCCGTTCCTGCCTGTGTGAGTGCGAGTTTTGAGCTTTCGTGATATTGCGGCGGCGAATTCGAGCTACTTTTTCGCATCGACGGGTGACGTCTTGTGCTCGGGGCAGCTGTGTAACGGCGTGCAGGGTGACTTCTCAGTCTGCACCGTACCCTATGTTCCTCGAGAGCCCACGTGTACGGTGGTGTGATAGACTTTCGTGTATGGTTGTGTAATAGACCTTCTCTCTTCGTTTCTCCCTTGTCACACATGTGAGCTGTGGACAGAAGGTGGTCGGCGACCACAGCACTTGCATACATACGTCCACACACGCACACGCACGCACACACGCACGTACACACACATACAAAGACACGTCACACACACGCACGTTGCCACGCAAACATGATGATCATCATGGAAAAAAAAAATCTTTTGATTGCTCCCTTTCGGAGACAATAAGGACAAACCAGATCCCTTTTGGAGACAATAAGGAAAACAGGAAAAACCAGGAAAAAATAGGGGTACCCATGTGGGTACAGACACATGCACACACGGGTGCGTATGGACACGTGTGTGTGTGAGTGAGTGCGAGAGAGAGACAGAGAGAGAAAAGTGTGTGTATGAGGGGATACCGGCTGCAATGTCAAGCACTTCGGCTCCCAAGAGCATTCCGCTGTCTCGCCAAGAGATATTTCCGTTTTCAGTTAACCGCACGCGACCCGAGACGATATAGTACATTGGCGACATGCTATCCAATTTGTGGAAGATCTCCTCCCCTTCGAAGTAAATCTCCTGCAGCACGGGTTGGCGTCACACATCAGGGTCCGCGCGCGGCAGTGCTCTCTGCAAAATTTTGCCCTCAAGAACTCTCAGAGCAAATTCCGAAAACTCTTCGACTTTCTGTGCTCGGAGTGCACAACATGCGCATGCACCTGGAACATGCTGTCGAACAGCTGTTTCTTCTGCGCACTCGAGAGCGTGGACAATGCGCCCTCTTCAAACAGGGCCTGCACACTGTATTCATTCAGCACCACTGCAGGATACACTCGGTCGCGCAGCCCCGCATTAAGTGTCCATGAGCAAGCGCGACATCACTGACAGTGTCATCAGGGCAGAAATGAGACCTTGCCGTGTTTGACAAAAGAAAAATCAAACTGGATGTCAACATAGGGTAGTTGCGCGGTGCATTCCTACCTCGGGCTCGGCGCCAACAACAGAGGCCACAGGGACATCATGATCCTCCCTGCTGTTCACAATGTTCTGGATCGAGGTCGACTTGCCTTCGATAGCCCCCTCCTCAAAAAGGACTCTCTCAAGTGAAAACGGGGTGATGGCCAAACACACGGTCTTGGTCTCGCACACGGCTCTGCACCTCACAGCAGCACCAACTGTGATAGCATCGTGTCCAAAAATTTGGTCCCTCGCGATCGTGCGCGCTCCCAGAGGCAGCGACTCGCCGTCCTCGTTGCAGTAGACAAGACGGACAGAGCCGCTGACCACAAAGTAAAGTGGGTCATCGTCGACGATCTTGTCGCTAATCGCAAGCTCCCCTTTGCGGAAAGTGACATGCTGCATATGCGGCAGGAGCCTCTCCAGCTCAGCCTTGTGGATGTTACGGAAAATGTGTGTGGCCTGCAAGGCGGAGATTGTGCGCGTGCCCAGCATGTTGCCCAGGAAATCCTTGCTTCGGGCCGAGTTCAGCGTCGAGAACTTGCGAAGGAATGCGCCAGCGTTGCTGAGAGCGTGGTCGAGACCCGTGAAGACCAAGCTGCCCCCGAGAGCAGCGCCGGCCATGGTTACGATCATCGTGTTGTAATATACGATTTCGTGGTGCGGCTTTTCGTGAATCGCGGCGCCGAAGAGTTCGATCGCAAGAGCAAAGAGCAGAGCGCCGCCACCGAACGCCATCATGTTCGCCTTTAACACTTCCGGCGGCCGGTACACCATCGAGATCCCCGCGCCCACGGGAAGCGACGCCGCCGATGCCAGGCCCCATGCAAATGCCACCCACACCGAAGGTCGCTCCCACCCAGGATCGCCAGGCTGAGGAGTGGTGATCGGTGCTTGTGCCACCATTCTTGGCGTCGTATTTCGTGTCTTGCCCCACCCGTTAGCCAACACCTGCCGGGGTGATGCGGGTGGGCGGCGTACATCTTAGGTCCTAGAAAGAGTGGTCTTACACAAACAGAGTGACCCTGGGTCCGACCCGGGGAGAGGGGGGAAGCGAGCGGAGTTTCCAAGGTGTTTCTTAGGATCACCCGGAAATCGAACCTTTTCGAACAAAAAATGTAGACTAAAACTTTCGACATTGTTCGAACCGACTCGATTTCACCCCGTTTAGTCTGGTTTTCAGGTCAACCCTTGTCGTAAGCTTAAAAAAAATAGCAAATTGATCGAAAATGCTGGTTTTCTCTCATCTCACACAACCTATCGGACAGCTTAAGGGATGGCAGTTTTCGCCGCGAAGGCGACGGCGGGGCATCTGCAGAGGGGAGCGATGGCCGTGAGGAGAGCCGCGGCAGGGCACGCTGCGCGCTTTTGCGCGCCTCTCGCGGCGCACCGGCGCCGGCAAGTCTCGAGCGAAGGCCCGGCCAGTAAGAAGGGGTGGTCGGCGCAAGGTCAGGCCCCTGCCAGACAGTTCGAAAGCACGCACGCACACTAAAACACGTGCGCGCTGACGGTGTGCGTGCATGCATTCTGTGTGCGCCCCGCGAGCGCTGCGGCGCCAGCTGATACTCCGGTAAGTAGGCGCGCCGAAGGGTTTCGGCGCCGCGGAACCTCAGGGCCCCGGGGCAAGGGCCTGCGCGCGCAGCGGAACGCTGGACGGCGGGACTGTGGACAAGGCCGAAGTGGACAAGTTTGGTGCCATTGGCTCGGTACTGCTCGTAGTCTTCTTGTACACGTGGTGTCCACGTGTGCACCGCATGCCTGTGTGTGAGTGTGCATGCCCGGATTTGTATGCCCAAGGCCCGCGTTTGCGTGCGCTGGCTGACGCTCGATCGTCAGGCATGGTGGGACATGGAGGGCATGCAAAAGCCCCTGCATTCCTTCAACACTCTCCGCATTCCTTTCCTGTGTGCGCCCGTCCCCTCTCCCTCATGTACGCACACGTCTCTCCCTTCCAGCAGCTGCGTCGCACAGCTCTCCCTCTCGCTACTGTTACCCATTCTTTCCATT
>Ga0315905_10008759_pt1 | contig 10242 bp, 3 predicted proteins | sample LakEriMetagenome_5_FD_203522 | JGI IMG/M metagenome (GOLD analysis project Ga0315905, IMG submission 203522) | Freshwater fungal communities from buoy surface, Lake Erie, Ohio, United States - Buoy 4 MA121 | ecosystem: Environmental > Aquatic > Freshwater > Lake | place: USA: Lake Erie, Ohio... | reverse complement strand
GGCCCGCGCGCCGGCCGCGCCCCCGCCCCCCCCCCCCCCCCGCCCCCCCCCGCCCCCCCCCCCCCCGCCCCCCCCCGCCCCCCCCCCCCCCGCCCCCCCCAGGCGGCGCGGGCACGTGGTGAGCGGGGGTCCGAGGTTGATAGGTGGCGACTAGTGTAAGTGAGGTGCGGTGTGGAGCGGACGGGCGCGTGATTATTTGGGGGCGGGGCACTTGAAGGCGCGCGTCCGTCTCGCAACACGCGCGCGCGCACGCGCCGCCGCCGTTAGCCACCACTTGGGCGTGCGGCGGCTCGCCTCCTGCTCTCCCCGCGGCCCCAAAAAACAATCAAGGTGTCACACATGCACGCCCATCGAGAGAAGACGATCACAGTACTCGATTGCGCATCACACCGTTCTCTCCGCCTGGCCCTCGGACTCCCTCGCCTCGTTTCGGCGCCGTCGGCCTTTTGCTCTGTGCGTCGCTCGCTCGGTTCGCCTCACCGCCGTCCGATCCCGAGCGGTCCATATCTGGCACACCGAAGAGAGACATCGCCCTCTCGCGCACGCCAACGGCGACCCTGGCAACCACAGGATGAGCCGCGCGCGCAAGCACCTGACGATGGCCGCGCTGCGCGCCGACGCCGCCGACCCGCCGGGCGAGGGCCAGGCGCTCGTGCGGTGCCTCGGCACGCGCGGCGGCAACATCGTCGAGGTGGAGTACCCGGACGGGCGGCAGACGCTCGTGATGATGCCGGCGCGGTTCAACAAGAAGCTGTGGGTGCGGAGGGGCGGGTACTTGATCATCTTGGACGGGACAGGAGGGGGCGGTGGCGGTGGTGCGGCGGCGGGCGGGGGCGACGACGCAGCAGCAGCAGCAGCAGCAGCAGCAGCAGCATCCGTCGACGCGGCAGCAGCCGACATGCAGGCGGCGCAGCTATCCGAGCAGCAGGCGAGGCCTTCCGACAGGCCAGCAGCAGAAACGGCGGCAGCAGCAGCAGCAGCAGCAGCAGCAGCAGCAGAAGCAGCAGCAGCACCGGCAGAAGCACCACCGCGGCCGACAACTACGGCCGGCGCGGGCGGTTCTCGCGTGACGGGCGTGATCGACACGGTGCTGTACGCCGACCACGTCAAGGCGCTGCGCAAGATGCCCGGTGTGTGGCCGCCCGAGTTTGACGACGCGCCCGCGGGCGGAAACGGAGCAGCATCGGGGCCGCCGCCGCCGGGGTCGGACGCCGACGTCGGCGGCGGCGGCCGGGGCAGCGAGAGCGACAGCGGCGGCAGCCTCCCGCCGCTCGAGCCCAACACCAACCGCAAGGTCGTCTACCACGAGGTGTCGTCGTCGGAGGACGAGGACGAAGATGAGGACGACTAGTGACAAGCGTGACTGCTGCTTCTTTCACAAAACAAACAAAGAGCGCGCGGCGAGAAATCCTCTTCTTCAGCCGCCCCCCGTGCCGACGCCGAAGCGCCGCGGCCGGGCAGGAGGCGGCGGCGGCGGCGGCGGCGGCGCGGCCTGCTGCTGCTGCTCCGGCGCCTGCTGCTGCTGCGGCTGCGCGAGCGGCGGCAGCATGGGCGGCGGCGGCATCGGCGCCTGCTGCTGATGCTGCTGCTGGGGAGGGTAGCCCCCGCCGTAGCTGCCGCCGCCTCCTCCTCCTGCTCCTCCCCCGTACGGCGGCGGCGGCTGCTGCTGCTGCTGCTGGGGCGGGTAGCCGCCCCCGACGCCGCCGTACCCCCTTCCGCCGCCGCCCCCACCGCCCCCGTATCCACCGCCCCCATACCCGCCTCCTCCTCCTCCTCCGCGTCCCGGAAACGGGCCGCCGTAGCTCTGCTGATGCTGGTAGCCGCCGCCGCCGCCGCCAAACCCGCCGCTGCCGCCGCCGCCGCGCGGGCCGCCCATCGACGCGCCGCCGCCGCCGCCGCCGCTCATGCCGCCGCTGCTGGCCGCGCCGCCGCCTCCTCCTCCTCCACCGACCGCCGCCCCGCCGACCCCGACCTGCCCCGTGGCCAGCAGCCCCGGGTCGGGAGGCACGTACCCGCCGCCGTGCGCCCCGCCGCGCTCCGCCCACGTGGCCACGGCGGGACGCCCGTCCACCTCGCGCCCGCCGACGCCCTCCTTGCAGCGCGCCGCGGCCTCGGGCTCGGCAAACCGCACGACGGCGACGCCCTTGCTCTTGCCGCTCGCGCGGTCCTCGAGCATGACGACGGGCTCGAGCAGGCGGCCGTACTCGCCGGCGATGCGCTCGATCGCCGCGTCCGTCGTCCACCACTGCAGGTTGCCCACGTAGAGCGTGCAGCCGTGCGCGCGCGCCTGCGCGGCGGCGTCGGCGTCGCCGGCGGCGGCGGCCGGCGCGCCAAAGCCTCCGCCGTTGGGCGCGGCGGCGGCGGGGGGTGGCGGTGCGTTGGCCGCGTCTTCGGCCATGGCCGCGAGGTCGGCCTCGCCGTCGTCGGCGGCCATTTGCTGGTTTGGTGGCGGGGCTGGAGGGAGCACACAGGAGGAGGACGGGCGCTCGACGCGCGTTTGATTGTGTGTTGCTGCTGCTGTTGTTGTGCGCGCGCGGGGGCACGCGTAGGCGGTTGCGATCAAAGTGATGCACACACGCACCGGCAAAGTGATTGCGGTGGTGCGGAGACGGCGCCTGCGGTGTTTGTGCGGCTTTGCCCTCTGTCCTCCAGTTACACAGTGACGTAGCCACTCCGCCCCCTATCTTCTCCCCGCGCCTCTCCCGGCCGCACCACTTGACCCTACTACCGCAATCACACACCTGCCGCTTCACGCCATCGCCTCAGCTGCTCCAAACGTCGCACGCACCGACGCCCGCCGCTCGCGTCTTCGGACGAGGAGCTCCGGAACGCCAGAGGTCCTCGCACTTTCACGCGGCGCGCTCTGCCAATATCACGCCGCGTGCTGCTGATCGGATGCTCCGCAGCACCTCGCTCGCGCCGCTTCTGCGGCGCTGGGCGCTGGGCGCCCCTTCGACGACGTCGAGCAACATCGGCCGCTCTGCCGCCGCCGGCGGCGCGATCGGCGGCGCGCGCCCACTCTCGGCAGCAGCAGCAACAACAACGACGCCCCCCAAAATCGAGGCGGCCACACCCGCCGAGCGGAGCATCGCCGACCTGATCGCGTCCAAGCTCGAGGGCGGCGCCGACCGCATCGCCGTGCGCGACACGAGCGGCGGCTGCGGGTCCATGTACACGATCGAGGTTAGCTCGCCGGCGTTCGCGGGATTGAGAACCGTCCAGCAGCACGTGCGCGTCACGCGCGCGCTCGGCGACGAGGTCTCGAATTGGCACGGGTTCACGCTGGTCACGTCGGCGGCGTCCGCAGGAGGCAAAGGGCCGTGAGAGAAGATCTTGTGGTCGTGTAAAAAAACCTACAAAGAAAGGGCACGGTTTGGTCGACCGACACGAGAGCGCGCGCGCGCGCGTGCGCACGCGCGCGACGCAGCAAGCGACGACGACGACGACGACGACGACGACGACGACGAGCGGCAAATAAAACTCTTCATCATCATCATCATCATCACAACAACAAGGGGGATCGTCAATCAAAGCTCATCCTTGGCCGACGGCCCGTCGTCCCCGTCCTCCCCTGCTCCCCGATCACCGCCGCCGCTGCCTCCATCGCCCTCCTCCTCCTCCTCCTCCTCCTCCTCCTCCTCCTCCTCCTCCTCCACCCCGCGCCGCGCCTCCTCCTCCGCCTCCTCCTCCTCCTCCTCCGCCCTCTTTTTAATCTCCGCCTCGATCTCGGCCGTCACCGCCGCCTGCTCCGCGTCCAGCCCCGCCCACTCCGGCAGGATGCGCCGCGCCGCTCTCAGCTTGGGCTCCTTGGTGCGCGGGTTGTTGCACAGGTCGACGGTCTTGGCGCGCGCCTTGGTCGCGTCGCCGCACCACGTCTCGCACCACAGCCACTCGGCCGGCAGCGAGTGCAGCGGGATCGAGTGCTGCGCGTAGTTGGGCAGGTCCTGGTCCAGGTTGGCCAGGCTCCCCGGGTCGCGGCTGAGGCTGTCGTAGATGACGCGGTAGCCGTCCCCGGCCCCCGTGCGCCGGAAGCGCTCCAGGTCGATGAGGTAGAGCGCCGAGATGTGGTACGGCTTGCCGCGCAGGTGGTCGCGCCAAAACCCGCCGCGCCAGAAGCGGTACTCGTCCATCTCGGGCTGGTTGTCGCAGAAGGGCGTGTACGCGAGCGCCGCCTTCCTCGGCCTCAGCTCGAGGGACGCGAGCTCGAGCAGCGAGGCGCGGACGACCTGGTCCGAGTCGACGAAGATCGCGCGCTTGACCCCGAGGGGAAAGAGCACGTCGAGGAAGAGGATCTTGTAGGCCCAGATCACGCGCTGCTTCTCGCTCTGCTTGCGCAGCCAGTGCGGCCACTTGTACGTGACGAAGGCGTGGTCGAAGCCGTAGCGCTCGGCCATGCGCGGGACGACGGCGCGGTGGCGCGGGGAGGCGTAGTTCTTGAGGATCCAGAACTTGACCTTGGGGACGACGCCGGGCGGGAGGGGCGGGGGCGGCGGCGCGCCGTCGGCGGCGGCGGCGGTGCCGTTGCCGCCGTTGCCGCCGCCAGCAGCAGCGGCGGCGCCCGCGCGCACTGCCCGCAGGACCGACAGCATCATGATCTTCTGCAGGCGCTCGTACATGTGTCCAGAGGCGACGGTGAAGACGTTGATGACGGGCGTGACGCCGTCGGACGGGTCGACGTCGTAGAGCGGGGCGGGCGCGGAGGAGGGGGGAGAAGAGGCCGCCGCCGCCGCCGCCGCCGCCGCCGTCCCGTCGTTGTTGTGGGTCGCCGCGCCGCGGCCGCCGAGCAGCCGAGCCTTGACGGCGCCCCAGAGCCCGCCGCCGCCCCCGTCGTCGAGGAGGGGCTCGGCGGTCTTTCGGGGCACCTCGAGCGCCGCATCGTCGCCATCGTCGTCGTCGTCGTCGTCGTCATCGCCACCGTAGTCGTCCTCCCCCTCGTCGCCAAAGTAGCCCATCTGCTGCTGCCGCTGCAGGCGGCGCTGCAGGCGCCGCTGCCGGCGCCGCTCGCGGCGCGCGGCCGCCGCGGCCGGGTCCTCGTCCGCCCTCGGCGGCTCGCGCAGCAGCGACTCGTGCTCGCGCCCGGGGCGCTTGCGCACGCGCAGGGTGACGTGCTTGCCGCTGAACGACGAGACGACCACGAGCGTCGAGTCCTCCGACGTGGGCGGCGGGAGGCCGCCCGAGTCCCCCTCGCCGCCAGCCCACAGCGGCGACGGCGCTCCGCGGAGCGCGCCGCCGCCGCCGCCGACGCCCGACGCCGCGCCGTCGCTCGCCGCCGCCGCGCCGTCGCTGCCGGCGAGCGCGTACAGGTCGCGCGAGCGTCCCGGGGCGGTGGACAGGCGCCACAGCCCGGGGGCCGCCTGCAGCTGGAAGTAGCCGAGGTTGGACATGACGAGGGTGTCGACGCGGTGCGGGTCGGCGAGCGTGCCGAGGCGCAGCTGCAGGCCGCGCGGCGGCTCGGCCGCCGGCTGCTGCTGCCGTCCGCCGCCGCCGCCGCCGCCCGAGCCGCCCCCCGCCGCCGCCGCCGCCGCCGACGCCGCAAAGCAGCTGCCCGTCACGAGCACGGCCTCGAGCTCGTACCCGGCGCGCGCCACGGCCTCGGGCACGTCGGCCAGGCGGAGGTTGTCCATGTCGTGCTCGGCCTCGGTCGCCTCGACCAGCCACGCCTCGGGCACCTCGAGGCCGACCGTGAGGACGCGCTTCGGCGGCAGCGACGAAAACGAGGCGACGACGGCGGGCGCGGGCGCAGGGGCGGCGCCGGCGGCCTTGCCTCCTCCGCCGCCCATGGTGATGCCGACGGGGGCGCCGAGGCCGGCGGCGCTCGCGGCGAACGACGGGACGGCGTAGGTGTAGAACGACTTGAGCGGGAACTCCTTGACGTCGAGCTCCGGGTTGAGGTAGAGGCGGATGCTGAGCGTGCCGGTTGCCGTCGCGTTGTCGCCGCCCTTTTCTTTGCCGCCGCCGCCGACCCGAGCCGCCGCCGCCGCCGCCGCCGCGTCCTCGGCGCCCAGGGCGTCGCGCAGAAACACCAGGAGGGCCGACATGCGCTGGGCCACGCGCGACAGCGGGTTGAGGATGGCCACAAAGTTGAGGTCGTCCGCGGGCTCCTCCGCGCCCTCTTGCAGCTGCTTGTTGCTGCCGCCGCCGCCGCCGCCGCCGCCCCCGTCCTCCTGCCCCCGCGAGGAGGAGGAGGAGGAGGAGGAGGAGGAGGAGGCGGAGGCAAACGTGGCGCTGCGCGCCGTGACCGACTCGCCCCGCAGCATCCCCAGCGCGCCCGTGAGCTGCTTGGAGTACAGCGACCCGTACCGCCCGTCCGGGTAGGCCTGCGCGGCCAGGGCGGACGACGCGACCATGGCGGCGTCGCTGCGCGCCGACGCGAGCATCGCGCCCCGCTCGGCGGCCGTGCCGACGTACCCGCCGTCCTCCTCGTCGCCGCCGCGGCCGTCGTCGTCGTACAGGTCGTGGGCCGCGCGCAGGAGGGCGTCGGCGTCGGGCGCCAGCAGGCGGGCCACGCGCGCGATGTGCGCGCCCGGCTGCATGTCCGTGGCCCACATGTGCATCAGGTCAAAGTCGGCCGCGGACACGGCGCTCAGCTGGGCGTCGTCGCGGCCGCCGTCGCCGCCGCCGCCGCCCGGGCCGCCCGCCGCGCCCCTCGGCGGCCCGTGCGCGAGCACCAGGCGCCCGTTGGTCACGACCGCGCCCGCGCCCGGGGGCAGGCCCAGCTCCGAGGCGCACAGGGCGCGCTGCGACGCGAGCGGGCCCTCGGACTGGGCGCGCAGGGCCCGCGCGGACCAGTCGGGCGGCGGCACGGACGGCGGCAGGACGGCCTCCAGCGCGCGGCGCGCCTCGGGCGGCAGCGTGCCGTCCTCGCGCAGCGGCGCGACCAGGGCGGCGGCGGCGGCGGCGGCGGCTTGCGCGCTGTGGCCGTCGCCCTTGCGCGCGAGGAGCGCGTCCGGCAGCGACACGAGCGCAATCAGCATGCGCTGCGCGGCGATCGCGCCGTCCTTGCCGAGCCGCGCCGCCGCGCGCGGGCCGCCGTACGCGCGCAGCGCGGCCGACACCGCCGCCTCGAGCGAGGTCGGCCGCGGCCTCGCGCCGCCGTCGCCGCCGCCGGCGCTGCCGCCGCACAAGAGCAGGCCCACGCGCGCCGAGGCCGGCTCGTCGTACTCGGTCTCGTTGGCGGGCAAGCCGCCGTCCAACACGTAGGCAAGGGCGTCGCGCGCGAGGCGCCGCCCCGCCGCGCGCCCCAGGTCGGCGGCCGCCCAGTGGGTGACGGCCTTGCTCGCGTCGTGCTTGCCCGGCGAGACGAGGTAGGTGCGCGCGAGGGCGCGCGCGCCCGGGTGGCGGCGCAGGACCACGGGGTCGGCGAGGCTGACGTGGCGCGCGGGGGTGCTCCAAGCCTGCGCGTCGAACGAAGAGGGCGCGCTCTTTGAATCGCTGCCGCCCTCGTCCCCGCCGCCGCCGCCAGTCACGGCCGCCCCCGCTTGCCCCAGCACGACCGCGTTCCAGCGCTGCACGGTCGTGGACGCCTGGCTGTCGAGCACGGCCTGCAAGGGGTCGTCGCCGTCGCGCAGGCGGCCGTAGTAGACCTCCTCCTGCAGCAGCTGCGTCTCGTAAGACGCCGCCTGCGACAGGTCGCGCTCGATCGAGGCCGAGAGCGCGGCAACGGCGCCGCCGCCACCTGCCGACGACGGCAGCGGCATCAGGCTCGGGTGGCGCGGCGCCGCGCGCGAGGCGAGCGGCAGCAGCTGCCCGTTGAGCCACAGCGTGGCCCTGGGCGCCTGCCCACCCGGCGCCAGGCCGCGCGACAGGAGCAGGTCGGACAGCTCGTCGAGGCGCTTGACGGCCGTCGCGGCGGCGGCGGCCGGCGACGGCGGCGGCGACGACGACGACAACGCATTGCCGTCCTTGCTGCTGCTGCTGCTGCGCTTTTTTGCCGCCGCAGCGGCAGTCGCCGGGTCAAGCTCCACGAGCGCGTCCCACGCGCCCCGCGCGTCCGCGCGCGCCGCTTCTTGCGCCTGAGGGGACGCGTCGCCGCCGCGCGCCGGCGGCGGGGCCACGCTGTCGACCCAGGCGCGCTCAAAGGCGGCGCGCAGCGCGGCCTCGTCGCCAAAGGCCCCCGGCGCGACCGCGTGCGGCGGCAGGAGGCGAGGGGAGGAGGAGGCGGCCCCGGCCTTTTTTGCCTGCTGCGCCTCGTCCTCCTCGTAGCGCTGGCGCCGCGCGGCCTCGTCGGCGCACACGAGCGTCCAGAAGTAGTAGGCGGCGAACCGGCGCGTCGGCTGCGCGTAGTACATGGCCAGGAACGCGCGCGCGGCGCGCTCCTGCGGGGCCGCGTCGGCCCAGCGCGGCGCGCCTGCGCCGGGACGCGCCGGCTTGGCGGCGGCGGCGCCGCCGCCCCAGCCGCCATCCACCGCCGCCAAGGCCGCCGCGCGCCGCCGCAGCACCTCGGGCACCGCCGGCACGTACGCCAGCCGGTGCGGCCCCCCGCGCGCCCACGCGCGGTACAGGGCGTCGCCCGCCGCCAGCGACGGCAGGGTGCCCGGCGGCGCCACGACCGCCGCGTTCAGCAGGTTGAGGGCAAGGGGGGTCATGTGCAGCGCGCCCGGGTGCACGCGCAGGAGCGCCTGCACGGAGCGCGGGTGGCGGCTGTACTCCGGGTCGCGCTCGAGGTCGTTGGCCCAGGGGATCAGGTGGCGCGCGGCGCGGCGGCCCAGGTCGAGGCGCAGGTCGGACAGCAGAGCTCCCGCGCTGCCGCCGGCCCCGCCCGCCGCCGCCGCCGCCGCCGCAGCCGCAGCCGCCGCCGCCCGGTCCTCGGCGCGCGCCCGCAGCACCGCGAGCGCGTCGCGCGGCCCAAAGCCCGCGGCCCGCAGGGCGCCCTGCAGGCGCAGGTCGATGCGCAGGCGGTCGAGGAAGGCCGTCAGCTCAAAGTTGCCCACCTCGACCTGCAGGCCGTTGAGCATGAGCACCGACGCGCCCGCGGGGACGACGCGCTGGTTCTGCTCGACGGTGCGGCGCAGCAGCAGCGCGTCGCGCGCCCGGCTCCCGTCGTCGCCGTCGTCGGAGGAGGAGGACGCGTTGGCGGCGAGCTGCGGGGCCAGGAGGGGGAAGCGCTGCGAGACGTCGGCGAGCGCGGCGAGCGGGTCGCGCGCGCGGGAGACGTGCGCGGCCGCGTTGAGGCCGACGTCGCGCAGGCGCCCGATCTTGATCGCGGCGCGGTCGTCGTCGTCGTCGTCGCCGTCTTTGCTGTCGCCGCCGCCGCCCTCCTTCTGCGTCTTGGCCTCGTCGCCGTCCTTTTGCTGCTGCTCGTCCATGGCGCTGTACTCGGTGTTCTTGAGCACGGCCTCGACGCCGTAGCCCGGCAGGCTCAGCTGCGCGCCCGTGCCGAACGCGAGGCACGACGGCGACGACGACGGCGACGACGACGACGACGACGACGACGACGACGACGACGATGACGACGACGACGGCGCCCCGCAGGCCGCCGCCGCCAGGCCGGCCGCCCCACCCGGTGGCATCCAGGGCCGGTGCGCGTACGCGATGGGCCGCGGCGAGAAGGCCGCGTCGTTGACGGCCTGCTTGAGCACCGCGTGCATCTCGACGAAGCAGGGCGCGCCCGTGGGGCCGTACAGGACGGCGCGGCGGGCGTTTGTTGACGGGGCGGTGCCGCCGCCGACGCCGACGCCGCCGGTCGCCGCGGCGGCCGACGCCTCGGCCGCGCGCGTCGCGCCTTCGGGCTGCGGGTACACGTGGTCGAAGGAGAACAGCTCCACAGAGTTGCCGTTGTCCACTGCCTCGTCGTCGCGCGCGAGCAAGGCGCGCAGCTCGGCGGCGTTGGCGGCGCGGCCGCTGCTTTCGACGACGGCCAGGCAGCAAGGCATGGAGGGCCGCCGCCGCCGCCGGCCCCGCCCCCGCTGCCGCACGGGCGCCTCTTGCGGTAGCCCTGCCAGCTCCGCCGCCACCTGCCGGAACATCTGCAGGCGCGCGCTGTACTGCCGCACGCCCAGCACGACGGGAAGCAGCCGCCCGACCTGCGGCAGCGCGTGCCGGCGCGCCGCCGCGACGAGCGGGCGCCAGCACTGAGCGTCCTGCTCGTCGGCGGCCGCTGCTGTGGCCGAGGCGAGCGCGGGCGCCTCCCGCTCCACAAAGTCCCAGTAGCTGCGGTCGCCCTCGTCCGCCTGTTTGTGTGTGGGAGGCGTCGTGAAGAGGAGGAGGGGGGGGGGGGCGATCAGCGGCGGCGACGGAAGAGCG
>Ga0315905_10008757_pt1 | contig 10242 bp, 15 predicted proteins | sample LakEriMetagenome_5_FD_203522 | JGI IMG/M metagenome (GOLD analysis project Ga0315905, IMG submission 203522) | Freshwater fungal communities from buoy surface, Lake Erie, Ohio, United States - Buoy 4 MA121 | ecosystem: Environmental > Aquatic > Freshwater > Lake | place: USA: Lake Erie, Ohio... | reverse complement strand
TATGTACATATATATACGTATCTCGTGCTTCTATATACACATACACATATATATACACACACACACACACATCAGGCAAACAAGGATAGAGGGCGCAGAGATTAACAAGTCGCTCCTGGCGCTCAAGGAGTGCATCCGCGCTCTCGACCAGAACAGTAAACACGTTCCCTTCCGTGGCTCCACGCTCACCTCGGCAATTAACAATTAATTTTTAATTTTTATAAATTAAAATCACTAATTTGAATAGTAAACTCGTTCCCTTTGATGGCACCCTTTGATGGCATACTCTCACCTCGGTGACTGTGTAATGATAGTAGTAATACTCTCTCTCACACACACATTAGTCAACACGTCCCCTTCCCTGCCTCCACTCTCGCTTGGTGATTGTGTGATGTGCGGTTTAGGTTTAGGGTTTACCGGGGATGGAGCTATGCACGCGACATTGGTCTCAAGGTTGAGTGTGTGTGGCAGGTTCTCAAGGATAGTTTTATCGGAAATTGCCGAACAGTCATGTGCGCGAACGTGTCCCCGGTATCTCTCTCTACGCATGCACATACAGACAAACATGCTATCTCTCTGTGTGTCAGGCAAGTGCCTTAGTATAAGTACACACACACACACGGTATCTCTGTCCGGTATCTTCTTCTACCGATGAACAGACGCCAGACGTAGATGGTCCAAGGAGGCACAGATGATTTGTACGTTGGCATGTATATGTATATACACACTATGACATTAGCCTGATACTCAATCCATCTTGATCGCCGGAATCCAACATTTTTTTAGGACAAAAAAATCCAAAGGTGATCGCACTAATCTCATATTACCACAGGGTTTCCCAAACCGAACTTTTTGGTTTCATTTTCCCTACTTAACAACAAACAAAACGATTGAGAAAACGATTGTTAACAATAATGTGGAAAATGAAACCAAAAAGTTCGGTTTGGGAAATCTTGTGGTAATATGAGATTAGTGCGATCATCTTTGGATTTTTTTGTCCTAAAAAAACGTTGGATGCCGGCGATCAATCTACATATATATTATGACACCAGGGCACAGCGAGCTGAAAGCACACGATGAAAACGCTGTAGATAGATAAAGATAGGCATATGATATACATGTATGTGTGTATATATATATACATATATATATATATAGTAGGTTGAGTAGGTTGATAGCGTCAATGGGGTTCGTGAGTAGCGTGAGTTCGTGAGTAGCGTGAGTTCGTTAGTGGGATTCGCGAGTAGGTTGAGTTCGTTAGTGGGATTTGTGAGTGAGATAAAGTTTTTGCTTTATCTCACGTTAAAGAAAAGATTTTGAACAACATCTTGGCTTCTTTTTGCCAAGAATTTGAACAAAATCTTGGCTTTTTTGTTTTTATGATGAAGTATCAAAGGTGGGAGGCTATGGCACGGGAGGCTTCCCCCAAAACTTTTTGTATTTTTTTTTTATTGAAGAAACTTCGGGGGGTAGCCTCCCGTGCCTCCCATAACCTTCCTACACTTTCTTTTCCTCAATACCAATCATAATATAAATATAATATGTAAAGAAATTTCGAATCTTGTTAAAATGTTCTGGTGTCTGATGAAAAGTACTCTATTTTTTGAGCAATCGTTCCTCGGTTGAGGTTGATGGGATGCGGTTCGTGGATAGGTTGAGTAGCGTGTGTAGGTTGAGTAGCGTGAGTAGCGTGAGTAGTATAAGTTCGTTATAAAATATAAAAAGGAGCAAAACTCTTGGTTTCTTCGAAAATCTCTAAATATAATCAAAATGTTCTAGGGTCTCATTAAAAGTACTGAAATATTTTACACCTAACACCATAGGGTAAGAGCTACAATACATTTTCAAATATGTCATCGTCTTATGTGGCATATTCTTCATATCTGCATAATGGTAATGTATTCCCTTCTCTTCCAATAGGTTCTTTAACATATCACATCTATTAAATTTCTCTTTGTCAATTAACACATACATTATATATATATTATACAGAAAAATCTAATTGAAGTACAAAGTAAACGTTCCTTTACATACTTTTATATTTTCTAAATCCTTATTATTTTGCGTTCTATATTTCCCATGCCTATTTTTTAATATCTCATCTTTATTCTTTTCATATAGTATATCTCTTTATCATAAAAACTCTTTAGGTTTCTGCTGTTCCATCTAATAGTAATTTAGGAAAATATTTTTTCTCAAACTCTTCATCAATCACATTACATTTTATTTCATCGTTTAGAAGTTTATTTATAAAGTCCCTCAATTTTTGCCTATGATTTCTTATTGCGTTTAATTTATTTTAATCTATTACAATATGTTGAAATAAATAATCATCAGTCGTTTTTAATAATTCGTTTCTTCTCTCTCTTTATCCTTCTGTCTTTCTTGGATGATAAGGACACGACAACATAAAATGGCTATCAAAGTTTCGCAATCTGCTGATGTATAAACCTAAACATTCAACCACCAAACACCAGATGATGATGGTGTTTGTTTTATTTCAAAAATAGAAGCACCACTAGTCATTAAAATATTATGATTAGTTTCAGGTATATTATTTACGTCTGTTCCTACTTTTACACTCATCTTAACCGTTCCAAACCAATATTTCTGTCTATCAAGAATGTTGTTAGGCGACATTCATCAATAATATTGATGCAGGCGTGTAATAGTTTAAATGTAAATTAGTATTTGACATAAACTTATTCGTCCAAACACCACTTGTATTTACATCATTCTCATACGCAGATATAGTTCTAGCAAATCTATCATTAATACCGAGATAATCATCTTGTACCCTATCATAGTACAGTAATCCTGTTGGTACTTTACTCATATCTATATTATCTAATCTATTCGCTGGTAGATGTCCATCTGTTAAACTTAATGGTAATTTACCATTCACATTACCATCTATTCTACTTCCTGGTAGATTTCCATGTGTTCTACTTGTTGGTAATTGTCCTGTTGCTACTTTACATATCTAATCTTTTAGCGGGTAGATTTCCTGCGAATTGAGTTAATGGTTGGCTGTCTATATCTAATACTTGCCGAGTCCCTGTCGCTGGCTTAGTTCCAGATGCTGGAACATATTTTATTAATCCATCTTTCTTATAATTTACTATTGATGTTAATTTCTGCGTCATAGAATATCTTATTAATATGGTTGAACCTCCTCTGAGTGGGTATGGGTCTTGTTGTGTGGTTGTGTGTGAGTGTGTGTGTGTGTGTGTGTGTGTGCGTGCGTGCATCAGGGCACGGCCAGCTGCGAGCACACGATGAACACGCTGCGTTATGCTAATCGCGTCAAGCAGCTCAAGGGCGACAAAGCCCCGGGGGGCGCTCCTAATTATAATGCCTACATGCCTCACCAAGGCGCCGGTATGTATGTGTGTTTGTGTATGTGTGTTGTATTCCTTGGGTCGCTCCTGATTACAACGCACCAAGGTGCCGATATATGTATATACCCATACATTCCTTGATTGGGCTGTTGGTATCACAGAGCATCCGCGTGCAGCACCGGTGGTGGGGCAGCGGCAGGCAGGCGCGGCACGCATCATGCCGGTGCACGTGCAGGGAGTGCAGAACATGAATAACAACATTGGTGCTGGCTGGGCCGGGAATCAGGATCCGCGCCGCCGATCAACTGACCCCAGCCCAGCCGAGGTCCACTTGCACAGGATGCCTTGACTTCGCATGTGCGAGCGTCGTTAAATGGGTGGGGTGTAATATTGAGCATTTTGTGATTGTTCTTGGGTGTGTAGGGGTGTTCGGGAGGCGTGGACGAGATGGAGGAGGAGGACCTGGCACGCTCTCAGGATCAGCTCGCCTACGAAGAGCTGGTGACAAATATTTTGGAAGAGGAGGATGACGTGGTGGCGTGCCACCGTCAGCAGATCGAGGACAATATGGCCCTTGTGCAGGAAGAAATGGGGCTGCTGACCCAGGTTGAAATGCCCGGTGGCTCTGTTGAGGTATGCCCTCTCTCTTTCTCTCTCTCTGTCATACAGAAGCTGTTGCCCAGGGTGAAATGTCGGCGGCTCCGTCTGGTGTTGCATCTCATCATGCGCCTCTCTCTCTCTCTCTGATTTTGGTGTTCTCATCATGAGCGCGCACACACAAACGGGAACATGCTCTCGCACGTCTTTTTTCGCGCACGTCTTTTGGTGTTCTCATCATGAGCGCGCACACACAAACGGGAACAAGCTCGCGCATCTCTTCCTTGCTGACCCAGTGCACACGCATGCGTGTGTGCAGAGCTACGTGATAAGTATGGACAGAGTGCTGTGTGTATATTTATACAAACAAATATTTACATATATATATTTGTGTGCAGAGCTACGTTATAAGTCTCGACAGAGTGCTGCAGCGCAAGATAGAGGCGGTGAACAAGCTGCGCATGCGTCTGCAAGAGTTTCAGCAGCACCTCAAGGAGGAGGAGACGCTTTCCAAGACCTGTCGCATGTAAGCCATGGGGCATAAAAAGTCTGGAATCATTTAGAGTTCTGGGAAAAATTGTTCTACACATCCGCACTGCGATGGTGGACCGCGCGTATGAAATTCGCTCCAAGACGCTCTCCAATTGAAAAGAGGTGTGCACTGTCGAGGCCTATCGTATGCACGAAGTTCCTGAAGGCGTGTGCGTTGTGGCTCCAACGGCGTGGCCTTCGTTTCTTTTTAGTTGACCGCAGAATCTTTCGCAGACGGTTCTCCGGCCATATTTGTTTCATATCATTCTCCATTATCGTGAGGCGGGCGGGGTAATAGTTCGGTGATTAGGGGGGTGCGGGGGGGGTTTAGAAAGCACATGCAGTGGGACACATGACACATGTGTTCTGGAACATACGACACATGTGTTCTGGAGCGATGTGAGCAGGAGTGTGTATGTGTCCTGTGCTGGGACCGGGGGGATATGTTCTGTAAATTCTCTTTGATGTGTATTCTTCTATGTGTACGTTATGTAATATTTGTGTGTGTATTCTTACAGGTGAACGTGGCGCCTGGCATTGACGACTTGTCTCTGTGCATGTACTGATCTATTGGTATCTTGTGTGTATATGTTGTGTGTATGGGTATCTTCTTTGTATGTGTGTGATGTGATGCGTTTTGTAAAGTGTTTTTCACATGGTATACGGCGGCGTCCGTGGGCCCGGCACCTCTGATCTTCAAACACGCAGCACAACAACGCAACCTCAGCCTCGTACGCATTGCCTTCTGCCCGTAGACTAATGCAAGCACACTAATGCTGTTAGAATATGCTGTTGGACACAGAACAGTTAGTTCGTGAGAATTGAGGATATGTCGCGGATTGGTAGTAAATTGGAGAATTTGTTCCTTAGGACAGTTTAGCTCTCGTCCGAGCCTTGTTCCTTCCGTGACCGTGGTCCTGCTCAAATTTAGTGACCGGTGGGAAAGGGGTGAGGGTCGCCTTGCGAAGCCAGGCGCAGGCCTCATCCAGCCCCTTTGTAGGCGGGACGGCCATGGCCGGAGCGATTCTTAGTTATTGAGGCGTGGGGTTTTTAAGGGCTTCTCGGGACCTTAAAACAGAAAGCGTGTTCTCGGCTTTAGGGAAACGAATTGGAAACCTTTTCTGAGGGTGATAAGTCTCTTAGCTTTTTTTTCCAAACAAAATTTGGCGTTTTTTTGCCAACACGAGCTTTGAGGATTTAAAGGCCAGGAGGAACGAGGGGAGTTTTGCCGCGTTCCGTTGACATTAAACCACGTCATGAGCTAATGAGCGCGTGCCATTCCTGTGTATCGGCGCAGAAGGATCTCTCCATTAAGGGAAATCTGTGGTAATAAGCGACCTGATTCGATCCACACTGCAACTTCGCAGGGCGCTCGCGTTCCCCGGCAAGAGGCCGACGAAACTCGCCGTTGAAGGCAGGCGCGCTTCTGACCATGGTGTCGACAACAACCAAACCGGCCTATATGGTACGCTGGATGGAGACAGAAGAGAATGAACGAAACCTTCGCAAACTGTTCTTTGCCGCAGAAGTAGACATTCCTGATCCGATGGTGTCGATTTTGGCACAGCCTCTTGTACGTATTGCTCTCAAATTACTCGAGCTTCTTCGTGCTCACCGAGCAGCGCATGTGGCCGGCGGAGGATACGTACCACCAGATGACGCGGCGCAAGACCATTGGATGCAGACTGACAACGATCTCGTGGAGTCTGTAGAAGAATTGGATGCAGAATTCAACACGCAGTACGTCAAGGACAAGATTGACTCCACCACCAGTGCAGGAGCTGTAGAACACGCCGGTAAGAGGGCAAGGAAGAAGTATAAGCTGCTGATGAGGATCAACACACTCATGCGTGATGGGTTGCTTGAGACAGTCAAGGATAAAACCCTTCTCAGCCACATCAAGAACAAGGAGTACGTCCAGACTGAGATTGAAGCCCTAAACAAGTTCCCGTCCAGTTACGCGACGTGCATCATCCCTCTTACATGTATTCAACTAATTATAGACATCTTTACTGTGATGACAAAACGAGGCGGTTCAGGCAAGGACTCTTTCCAAGCACTCTGCACTCCGCCAGACCCATCGAGTGTCACTGTCAGCCCAAGCGCTCGTTTGTAACCATGTCCCGCACCAGCTCTAGCTCGCAGGGCGTCACAGGGACATCGTCCTCGTCGCCGCCTTGTACAGTGTCGGTGGTAGGATCTTTGCCATCAGACTGATGATCGCCATTTTCCATTACGCTTGTGCACCGTGGGAGAGGACGAGAGCCATTTTAGATTTTGTTTCTGTAAGAACAATAAAAGGACGATCGATCTGCACTCTCGATTTCGTGCATTGGGAGCTCTTCCCACTGGTCGCAAACCCACTGCCCCCGGGCCCCACCGTTTTGAAAGGGCTGCAGGCAACACTGCCAGAAGAAGCACCAACTCACAATGAAGTCGCGTAGAGCCTTCGGCAAGTGCATGTGCTTTGCAGATTGTACGACGCAAGGGTCAAGGAGCTCAGCCAGACTCGCATGCAGCTGACCGATGTAGGAGTCTGGCCCAAACGACATGTGTGCGAGTTGACCATACACGGGCTTCTTAGCTGCACAGGCCTTGTAGTACTCCCACAGCGCCCGGTCGAGTCCATCCACCCAGATGTCCTTCAAGACCGGGTCGGACCCGCGAGCGCCGGCAGCGCTGGAGTCAGTGATGCTTTTCGGGGCTGCCTTCTTTTCGGCGATCTCTGTGATGCGGACGCCCAGGTCCAGCTCCAACGCCACCAGCATGGCGTCACGCGCGGCACCGCTGCTTGCCATCAGGCAAGCCTTTATGGTGTGGTGCAATTTGTCAGGCGTCGGCTCACTCCTGGAGAGGCCCTCCCGCACAACAACAATCTCTTTCGCGATCGACTTGAGTGCTGCCAGAGAGCTTGGCAGTGCGTGAGCGTTCTCGTCCAGCATAGTCCGCACCGAGAAGGTGATGTCGTCGGCCGTGAATGCCCCGCCAGACGCGGCCAGGCGCGCCAATAGGCCCTCAGAAGCCGTGCTGGGCTTGGCACCGGGTGCGGTGCCGGCCGCTGCTGCAGGAGCGTGCGCTGGGGCGCCGTCCACGACCATGCCATCGCCGACCACTCTTCCCGGCTCCTGGTCCTGGATGAGCTGCAGTAGCTGCTCCTTGATCGTCTTGACGCCTTGCCCGGGGCGGCGCGGACGCCAAACAGCTCCACCGCCTCCATTATCTTCGGCCTGCCAAAGGCTGGACGCATCACCGTGTCCACCGTCGGCATCAACGCGTCCATGCCGACCAGCCCCCAGCATTTTGCATATAATTGTCAAGCAAATCAGCTTCGCTCATTTCGGAATGTTTTGTCTGCCATCTACTTACAGGCTGACATTCCAGAAGTGAACTTTGATGATATTTACGTGTTTGAGTTTCTTCCACCATCCATCAGAAATGAGCACTGTCTTCCTTCTCCTCTAGACAAATTGTGCACTTTGCGCTTTGTTATGGATATGACGGAGGCAAAATTACAGAAAGTTTTGGAATGGAATTGTCAGAAACACATAGTAACAAGCGAACAAGTAAACATTCCGAAGGACACAACAACTGAGGGAATATCGCTTTTGGATGATTTCCGTCGTTATCTCGTGACAGGAGACCATCTTGGCCTAAATAAAAGGTATTTAACTATGAATGGCTTACGCACACACATGTCGCAAAATCCAAGCAACCTGTCAAGCTGGAGAATTTAGGAACAATGATAGTGAGAAGGTACACATTCTTCCCCCGAACACTGATGTTCATGAACTCTCAGGTCTTAAGCTCGAGACAAACGTGACAGAATTGAATGAATTAATGCAGAGACAAGTGACTGAATTGTTCCAAATGCCTCTGCTTACGGACATAGGAAGTAAAGATATAAGTTCTTTTGTGCAGCAAAAAGAAGTTAAGAAAATGAAGTATATGTCAAACTTTGTCAAAAGGCTTTTGCAGTACACGTATGCAGCTATTATTGACGTCCCGTTGGGTACCATCGAAGTCCAATTGGAGCAGCCTTCTGCCATGCACATCAACTCAGTTGAGGATGTGAAAAAGTTGCATGAGTCAAATACTCTTTTACCCAGTGACAAACTCAAAATTCGTAAGCTTTTGATGAAAAATCTTTGAAATGGGGGTACAGAGGGTTTATATTATTCATCATGTCAGAAGCAAGCTTCTTCGCTCTTGGCAACGTTTTGACGGTGTCCAGGGAAGTCAATATGTAATAAAGACTACCTTGATAAGAAAGAAACAAATTCCGATTCCACAAAATACCTCGGTGAACTAGCATTTCGATTATGAGAGAACGACGAATTCTTGTGTCATTACCTTGCACAATTTGCTCAATCTTCTCCAGCTCCTGCATGTGCACCTTCTCAGACACAATTATACAGACCTTTGTCAAGAGGTCAAGATCAGCCCAGCACATGAAAGTCTCTTACATGATTACAACGCATTCTTTAATACAACAACAGAGTTTGTTTATAAGATGCTCTCTCAACATGTCAACTGAAAATACCAGAACAGTTAGAAAAGTTTACATTAAAATACTTTTAAATCCAACACAAGAAACACTCCAATTAGAAAGAAAGGACTATCATATCACGTTTATCGTGAAAGAAGATGCAATGTTGAAAAATACACAGCTGGAAGGAACACAAGAATTTGGGTGTTTGCACTTTTTTTCTTCAGAGGACGAGACAAATAAAGTTGTTTTGTTTGAGATATTAACCAAGGAATTGCCCTTTGCTCAATGGAAATACCTGTACGTCGAAGCACTTCCGCTTCCAGATCGACTTCAACGTGACAAAACTAAGGACGCTATGGACGAAAAGCTGTTGGAGCGTTTCCCCTCCCACACAGAGAATGACCCATTTTACAGCAAAAGTGAGCATGATGTTAAAGATCCTGCGACACAGGAAGTTGTGGAACAGGAAGTGAAACAGAAACTGAGGCAATTAATGAGTGATTTTCAAGACGAGGAACGGCGTCGCGTGACTGCCTGCTGGTGGATTTTTCATATAAGAAGCATGCAACAAGCAAACATGCATCCTGCTGAAGATTCTGCGACACAGGAAGCTGTGGAACAGCAGGTAGAACAGGAAGTGACCAAGCTTCCTGATGTGACTGATCTTCCCCTCCATCTCTGCCTCTCTCCAGACCCTGGGCAGGGTGAGTGAGTGGCTGCCATTGCTCCCGCTCCTCATGGTTTGAGGATCATCAGTCCCCTCACCTCTTACCTAAATTTCCTCTGAGACATCTGGATATTTGACAAAAAATTTGGCTCTGAGCTTTCCTCCCTTCTATCCTCCATCGCGTCCTAGAGTTTGTTAAACTCCAGGCCTTCTCCCCATCGTGCCTACTTGTATGTACCGCCCTATGCGAATGTGTGTATAAGTGTGTAAGTTCTTTTTTTTTTTCCGAGCTTGCCAGGCTCCAGTCTTTTTTTTTCTTTCTAGAGTTTGCCAGACTCCAGGTCCTTCCAATTCACCTCCTCGGATGCGCCGTAATAGTCCGCGTCATCTTCCTCACCAGCGATAACGGCGATCCCATTTACGGGATTAATCGACGCTGACTGTAGATTCACGGTCTATTCACGGTCTAGTACAAATGGTCCAGTACCGTTCTATATAAGTACTTTTGTACTTGAAGTAAAATTACTCCTTTATGATGGCCTCCACCAACTAGCGATCGCCGCCCTCTCGTCCTACGACACGGCCCCAGCGCCCGTCTTCAAGGGGTTGCCATCTTT
>Ga0315905_10008753_pt1 | contig 10243 bp, 9 predicted proteins | sample LakEriMetagenome_5_FD_203522 | JGI IMG/M metagenome (GOLD analysis project Ga0315905, IMG submission 203522) | Freshwater fungal communities from buoy surface, Lake Erie, Ohio, United States - Buoy 4 MA121 | ecosystem: Environmental > Aquatic > Freshwater > Lake | place: USA: Lake Erie, Ohio... | reverse complement strand
TTTGGCGTAGTCGGAGGCGGTGGCCATGCAGGGCAGGGCGGCCAGACCGAGAGCCGCGACGCTCGCACGATGGCGAAGTATGAGTTGTTTCATGACGATCAGGCCGTAGGATTCCAGTAGGGGCAGAGCCAAGGAAGTGTTTTGTTGGTCGTTACGGGTTTGTTTCCATAACGGCACCACCATTTTTGCTAAACCAACAAAGCTGTTGCTTGGCTTGAATTTTTGGTCGCGATGTCGGTCTTCGAGTTCCTATGCTCGGGGATCCACCGAGCCCGCAGTTTCGGAGGACCGATGGGTCGGTTCCTCTGGTGGCTGCCGATCAACAACCTATGAGATCCATACAAATGGCCCTGTTATCAGTGGCCTTAACCTTGGCGGTCAGCGCCCAAACCCTGCTCCAACTCCAGCCTGGCGACCATGTGGCGATCGTCGGGGGTGGCATCGCCGACCGGATGCAGCATTCCGGTTATTTTGAAACGTTGATCCACGATCGTTTTCCCGATCACCGACTGGTCTTCCGCAACTTGGCGGCAGCGGGTGACGAGGTGGCCAATCGGCACCGTTCTGAAAATTTCGGTTCTCCGGACGACTGGCTGACCCGGGTGAAGTCCGATGTGATCATCGCTTTCTTCGGCTACAATGAGTCTTTCAAAGGTCAGGAAGGGTTGCCGAAGTTCAAGGCAGACTTGGATGCCTGGGTGAAACACGTCCGCGGCGGCAATTACTCCGGCAAGGGCTCACCGCGGGTGGCGTTGGTTTCGCCGGCGGCCAATGAGAAGCACACGGACGCCAATTTCCCGGACCGCTCCGTCAACAATGCCAACTTGCGCCTCTACTCCGCAGCCATTGCGGAGGTGGCCAAGGACAACGGCATCGCCTTCGCTGATGCCTTCGAGCCGTCCTTGCGATTGATGGCGGCGGCTTCCGCCAAGGGGCGTTCGCTGACCATCAACGGTTTCCTCCTGAGCGACGAGGGCGACAAGGTTTTGGCGCCTGCCCTCTTCAGTGGCCTGATCGGCGGCAAGGTGCCGACCGGTGACATGGAAAAGCTCCGCCGGGCGGTGAACGAGAAGAACTGGCAGTGGCACCAACGTTACCGCACGGTCGATGGTTACAATGTGTACGGCGGCCGTTCGACCTTGGCCTATCAGCCGGGCAAAGGCGGCTTTGTGGGTGATCGCAATGCGCCGGCGCCCTACGTCTCCAACTACAAGGTCATGCAGGAGGAAATGTCGCAACGCGACGTGCTGACCTCCAACCGCGACCAGCGTGTCTGGGCCGTGGCTCGGGACGGCGATCTCAAGGTGGACGATTCCAACCTCCCGGCGGTGACTCCAGTGGAGTCCAACAAACCCGGAGCCAACGCCGACAAGAGCCAGGTCTATATCGATGGTCAGGAAGCCATCGGCAAGATGACGGTCCACTCCGGCATGCAGGTGAATCTCTTCGCCGACGAGAAACGTTTCCCCAATTTGGTGAATCCGGTCCAGATGGCTTGGGATACCCGCGGTCGCTTGTGGGTGGCCGTATGGCCCAATTACCCGGAGCGCACCCCGACCAGCAAGGTGGGTGACAAGCTGCTCATCTACGAAGACACCAACGGCGACGGCAAGGCCGACAAAGAAACGGTGTTCATGGACGACCTGAACTGCCCCACCGGCTTCCAGTTCTACAAGGATGGCATCCTGCTCATGCAGGCCCCGGATCTCTGGTGGATCCGCGATACCAACAATGACAGCAAGGCCGACACCAAGGAGCGCATCCTCATGGGCATGGATTCGGCGGATTCGCACCACACGGCCAACGCCATTTGTTTGGACCCGGGTGGCTCGATTTACTTGAGCGACGGCGTGTTTCATCGCACTCAGGTCGAAACGGGCGAGGGCGCCCTGCGCAACAACGACGGCGCGATCTACCGCTTCGAGCCGCGGACCCACCAGTTCGAGACTTACGTGGCCTATGGCTTCGCCAACCCCCACGGGCGTGTGTTCGATGGCTGGGGCAACGACTTCATCACCGACGCCACGGGCAACGCCAACTACTTTGGCCCCGCCTTCAGCGGTCGCATCGATTATCCGAACAAGCACTCCGGCATGAAGGAGTTCTGGAATCGGCCTTCTCGCCCGTGCCCGGGCACCGGCATCCTGACCAGCCGGCATTTTCCCGAGGAGTTCCAGGGCAACTTCCTGAACTTGAACGTGATCTCCTTCCAAGGCGTGTTCCGGGTCAAAGTGACCGAAGACGGCTCTGGCCTGAAGGGTGAGACCCTCGAGAACTTGATCTCCTCGACCGATCCGAACTTCCGCCCCATTTGCATCAGCACGGGTCCGGATGGCGCGATTTACTTCGCCGATTGGCATCAGTCGATCATCGGTCACATGCAGCACCATTTGCGCGATCCGAACCGGGGTCACCAGTACGGCCGCGTTTACCGCATCACCTACAAGGGACGCCCGCTGATGAAGCCGGCCAAGATCGAGGGTCAATCCATTGCCGCCCTCTTGGAGTTGCTCAAGGAACCGGAAAACCAAACCCGCGAGCTGGCCAAGATCGAGTTGGGCAAGCGCGACACCACCAAGGTCATTGCGGGTGTGCGTCAGTGGGCGGCTGGCTTGGATGCCAAGGATCCGAATTACGAGCACCACATGATGGAGGCCTTGTGGGTCCATCAATGGCACAACGTGGTCGATGCCGACCGCCTGACCCGGATGCTGAATTCACCCGAGGCCAATGCCCGCGCTGCCGCCGGCCGCGTGCTTTGCTACTGGCGCGACCGCGTTCCCAATGCCCTGGCGCTCTTCGCCAAGTTGGCTGAAGACGAGAGCCCGCGGGTGCGCCTGGAGGCCGTCCGGGGTGCGAGCTTCTTCCGTTCGGCCGAGGCTGCCGAAGTGGCTTTGGCCATCCTCAAGAAGCCGCTGGATTACTACTTGGACTACACCCTCAAGGAGACCCTCCGCCAGTTGGAGCCTCAGTGGCGCAAGGCCATCGCCGACGGACGTCCGCTGGCCCAGAACAATCCGGCTGGCCTGCAGCACTTGCTCAAGTCGCTCAGCACCGCGGAAATCCTGAAGCTGCCACGGGTCGAGCCTGTGCTGGCTGACTTGTTGGGTCGCGCCGGAGTGCCGGATGCCGAACGGGGCGTGGCCCTCAACGATTTGGCGACGCTGCGCAAGGTCTCGCGTTCGACGTTGCTCCTGAGCTTGCTGGAGAAGCCTGAATCCCGCGCGGACGAGGCTCTTTCGAGCTTGGCCCGTTTGTTGCCCGGTCAGCCGGTCGACGAGCTGAAGGCCCAGCGGGCGCGCTTGACCCAGCTGGGAACGAAGAGTGCGCATGCGATCACCCGGGCCGCTGCCTGGGCTTCGCTGGCCATGGTGGAGGGTTCGTTTGATGCCCTCTGGGTGACGGCCTCCGCCAAGCCTTCCACCCTCTCGGATTTGTTGGCTGGCATTCCGCTGGTCAGCGATCCGGATTTCCGAGCCAAGGCCTATGGTATGGTTTACCCGGTGGTTTCCGGTCGATCCGCATTGGTGGCAGATGCTTCAAAGAAGGGCGGAGCCCGCTACGTGCGCATCGAGTTGCCCCGTCGCGGCACCTTGACCTTGGCCGAAGTCGAAGTCTGGTCGGCTGGCCAGAATATCGCCCGCAGCGGCAAAGCTACCCAATCGACCACGTCCAACTCGGGCGAGGCTTCTCATGCCATTGATGGCAACACCGATGGTTCCTTCGCCTCCGGAACGCAGACCCATTCCGCGGAGAATGACCGCAACCCTTGGTGGGAAGTGGACCTCGGCTCGGAGCAGTCGGTGGAGGCTGTTTCGGTCTGGAACCGCACCGAAGGGGATCTGAGCCAGCGTTTGAATGGTTTCACACTGACCTTGTTGGATGCCGCTCGTCAGGAGGTCGCCTCTCAAAAAGGTGTGCCTGCCCCGGCTCGGAATGTCCGCATCCCGGTGTCTGTGGATGGAACCGGCGGTATGCGCCGCGTCGCCATGCGCGCCTTGCTCAGCATGAATGAGAAGCCCGAAGAGGTGTTCAATCTGCTTGCTGACCTCATCGTCAAGGGCGACAGCGTTCCCGCGGCGGCCCAGGGACTACGTCAGTTGCCCCGGACCTCCTGGAATGTCGCTTCAGCCGGCGCGGCCGCCACCGCCTTGGTGGGTTGGGCCTCCAGGGTTCCCACTGAATCCCGCACGGATATCAGCTATGTGGACGCGCTTCAGACGGCCTCAGATCTCGCAGGTTTGATGCCGGGGAGCACTTCGTCGGCCTTGCGTGCTTCTCTGAAGCAGTTGCGGGTGTCGGTGTTCGTGATCCGCACGGTGCGCGAGCAAATGCGCTACGACGTGCCGCGTCTGGTCGTCGAGGCGGGCAAGCCCTTCGAAATCGTCCTCGAGAACGACGACTTCATGCCCCACAACTTGGTGATTGTGAAACCGGGAGCCCGTGAGGCGGTGGGTGCGGCCGCTGACGTCATGGCGCCGGGCGCGCTGGACCGTGAAGGTCGGGCCTATGTTCCGGGTCTTCCGGGCGTTGTGGGAGCCACTCGTTTGGTGGAATCGGGTAGCCGTGCCACCTTGAAGCTGACGGCACCCTCACAGACCGGTGATTACGAGTACGTTTGTACGTTCCCGGGTCACTGGCCGGTGATGTGGGGACGCCTGGTGGTGACCACCGATGTGGACGACTACCTGGCCAAGCATCCGATCGCTCCGGCGGCCGGTGGGACTCACGCTCACGAGGAAGGGAAGTAATCCTAGACTCGATCCAGGGCCGGGAACCGTCACAGGTTCCCGGCCTTTTTGCTGATGACATTGTACTACGAGAAAAAAAGTGAAATCCGGACTTCGGTCGAGGCGCTTTATCGCTTCCATCAGGACCCGGCCAACTTGCATCGCATCAATCCACCGGGTGTGTGGGTCGCGGAACTTCGGATGCCGAAGGAGTGGAAGCCGGGAGCCAGACTGGGAGTCCGGGTGAGCATCCTCGGAATCCTGTCTCAGGATTGGGAGGTCTCATTGGAGGAGGTGTCTCCGCCGTGCCGTCTGGTCGATGTAGCCCTTCGCGGGCCCTACTCCCAGTGGCGCCACATCCATGCATTCCAAGAGGTGGGGCCGAAGGTGGCATTGTTGACCGACCGTGTGGAATACCTGCCGCCTTGGGGACGCTGGGGACTGCTGTTGGACCGGTGGGTGTTCCGTCCCCAGTTGGCACTCTTGTTCGCCTGGCGGCACCGGCAAACAAAACGGATCTTGGAGCGGTGTTCGCGAGACGGCACGTCGGCGAAGGGATCGCCAGGCCAGCATGCGGCCCAACGCGGACCAGCATCGGGCGCTGCCAGGTCGTGATGGCTTACTCGTTGCCTTCCGGAAAGCGGAAGGCTACGTCGGTGAAGGTCGTGCCCTTGATGGTGATGCCGATCACCTTACCGGTGAAATTCGTGGCGGTTTTCAACCATTCGGCGCGCGCCTCGAATTGGCTGGTGTCGCCGATTTTCTCTCCGGTGGCCGCATTGGCCACGGGCAGTAGTTCGAGTGTCCGGGTCTGATTGGAAACCGTTGTTTCCAAACTCAGGTGAGGAGCCAAAACCCGGATGAAGGATTCCATGTGTCCATCGAGGATGTAGCAGGTGAGCAAGCCTGTGTCGGCGGTTCGGACCAGTTCCAAATGGAAGGCTTCCTTGCCGAGGACGATCGCCGTGCCGCCATGGGGCGCCCGGTGTTGGTGCTTGTGGGCACCCTCTGTTGCATGGCCGTCGTCCTTTCCACCGCATCCGGAGAACAGGGCGGACAGAGTGATGGCCAGGATGGGCAGGGTGCGGCGGACGGACTGGGTGGCGTTCATGGTGGTTCGGAAAAGCGTCAGAGCTTCTGTGTCCTTCGACGATAGAATCGGGTGGAAGGCGGGTTGGTAAAGGAATCTTCCCAACGCAACGAGGAGCCCAGGGGAGCGATGGCGCTCACTGCAGTCCAGGGGCCCGCGAGGTTTGGAGCCGATTCGAGGATCACTGAGGCGTCACCGAGTCGATTCGTCTCCACCGGGAGTTCAAAAACCAGACTAGGGAGGATGCCGCTCCCTGGATGAAGTTTTAGGCGAGGTCGGTTGGATGGGTTGCGCGGGTCGGTTCCCGAGAGGAACTCCGCGACATTGGGCTCACCGTCCTGATCGGGGTCGGCTTCGGGTTGGAGCACCGCATCCGGAGCACCGCCGGGCCACTGGGCCTGAACCCATTGCTGCCAGAGAGGTGGGGGTGGCGGGAGTTGGGGCAAGGGTTCCACGGCGAAGAGCACCGGTACGGATTCCCCCAACAAGAACGTCTCGGATCCCAACGGTCGAGCGCTGGGTTGGAACACCAATTCGTAAAGTCCGGCCGTGGTGAACCCCACGTTGTAGTGGTCATGGCCGTTGACCAAGGGTTCGATACGGTCCGAGGCATCGAGCCCGTCCCTTGAATTGATGCGCACATCCAAACCACCCGCAGCATCCGCCTGCCAGATGAATACGTGGCCGGGCCCATGGACCGACTTCAATTGCAAGTTCAGTCGCCCGTCGAAGCGGTCACGGGGAAATCCTTCGGCAGAAAACCCGAGATACATCAGCGCTGGATCCTGGCTTTGAGGGAGGATCCACAGCGGAGAGCCCTCGGGGCCGAAGGTTTCAAATCCGCCGGGAATGGACACCATGGCCTGTTCGGCGACCACCAGCACCGTATTGGTGGCCGGGTGGTTGATGGCGCGATCGGCATCGCGGATTTGCACGGTGATCGGGACCTCAGATCCGCCCAGGAAGACTGTCCGGATGTCGACGTGCTGTCGGGTGAAGATGATGCGGTTGGTCAGCGACGCGGGAAGGCCCGAAGCCAGGAGGGTGGGTCCTGCCAGAAGCGCGGCCAACGAGAGTAAGGTGGAACGTAGCCTCATGGAGTCCGGTGATTTGGAGGTCAATCCGGGGGGCGAGCGATGTTTTCACCGCGATCCACGCGGGCTTTTAATAACGACGCCGAAATGGAGGAAACGTGGCCGCAGGCCATGAGTTGGTTGGCCCGGCCGTTGTCGTGCCGGGGCGAAGCCGAGCCGCTGCCATGGCGGTCGGGTTGGATGTCGGCCAACACCGCATCCCAGCCCCCTTGGACCCAATTCCGAGAATGGGTGTGGTCGCTTGAAAGGCTGGCTTCCTTGTCCGTGGCCACTTCAAAGAGCGTGGTGGTGTCGGTGGGGTTCTTCAGGGTGTCCATCCGACGGAAGGATTCGGTGACGCTGCCGAAAGGGCTCACCAAGTCCACCATCACATATTCATTGGGGATGTAGCTGGAAGCCTGATTGGTCAGACGGGCCTTGCGGAACGGGTCTGAAGGGCAGGCTCGAATGGCGTCCACATTGCCCACATAGGGACGCAGGGTGAAGATCCAGGATCGGTTGGTCGCGGAGGTTCCATGGGTGGTTTCCGGGAAGAATCCGCCATGGTCGTCGGCGTACATTTGGATTCCCAGGCCGAGTTGGTGCAGGCCGGACAGGCAAGAGGCCGCCCGAGCCTTTGCTTGTGCCTTGGCCAAGGCCGGCAAGAGCAAGCCCGCCAAAATCGCGATGATGGCGATGACCACCAACAGCTCGATCAAGGTGAACGCCCGCCGATCATCATGGGACTTCAAGAGTTGCAAACCGATTGCAACTAACCAGTCCAGCGCCCCCCCCGCAAACAAAAACCCCACCCACCCCCAAGAAACCCAATAGAGTGACAGGTTCAAAGTGAGTCGCCTCGATCGATCGACTGCTTTGAGTCCAATAGAGTGACAGGTTTAAAGTGGTGGGTTGGGGGTGTTCGGGGGCATTCGGGCTTCCGGCCAGGGGTGAGGATGGCTATTTTTGGCGGTGTTCCCGGCAGCTCGGGGGTGTTAAAGAATTTCCATGAGCCAACCTTCCCGCCGATTCATCACCACGACCGAGGCCCTGAAAGAGGATTTCAAGGGGCGGACCAATTATTGGCTGTGCCGCCCGGAGATTGCTGATGCCAAGGATTTGCAGTTGTGCCGGGCGGTGTTGCCGGCCGGGGAAGGTCATCCCTTTCACACCCATCCGGAGTTGGAGGAAATTATCTACGTTTTGGAAGGGCAGGTGGAGCAGTGGGTGGAAACCGAGAAGCGTCTGCTCCAACCGGGTGAGGTGGCTCACATCCCAGCCGGAGTAGTGCATGCGACTTTCAATCCCACGGGGGCCGACGCCGTGATTCTGGCGATTTTGTCGCCGGCCCAAGCACAGGGGCCGTTCATGGTCGACGTCAGTGCTGAGGAACCGTGGAAATCACTGCGTCCGAAGGCTTGAGAGGTGATTGAGGCGGCAACAGGGTGATGTGAGGGGTAGGTCGCTGGGTCAAGGGGTTGGTCTGGAACTCGGAGGTTTCGATGTCCTGCCGCCACGAGCGCATGTCTTCGAGAGCATTCAACAGGTCGAGTCGCAGGTGAATGGTCGGGTATTGCTTCAGGTTGGTGGTGGCCAGATTGAACAGGGCCACGGCCGGTCGGAGTCTGCCTTTCTGGAGGTGCACAAAGGCTCCGGCCCATTGGATGAGTCCCTTGTAGAAGGCGTAATTGGCCCCGGTTTTGCCATCAGCCAGCCAGAGTTCTTCAAGGACATCATGGGCTTCGAAGTAGAGCCCATGGTTGAAGCACCGAAAGAAGCCCAGGTAGTGCCGGGGCAGTCCCTCTGTGTTCGGAGCGTCGGAATCCAGGTCTGCCAGGAGCGCGGCGATGCGGGGGCTTTTGTGGCTCACGGGAGAAATTCAGGGAGAAACGGTCAGTGGGCCATTGAACCGCGTCAGCGAAAGGACCTCGGTCTTTGCGTGATGGGGACCATGACGGACCCCACGAGGTGATTGCAGGATTGAACCGGGACCAAAGGTTTGCGCGTCCTCGACCCATTCCCCGGAAATCACGCAAACCCATTCGTCCGCCATGGGATGGATGTGGGCGGGCACCGTGATGCCCGAGTGGAACTTTCGCAGAACGGTGACTCCGCCTGTCGCCGCATCTCGTTCGAGGATTACCAACTCGACTCCTGGATAGGGGCCAGGAACCCAGGTCATCCCTTCCAGCGTTTGTGCGATTGGAAACATGCCGGGTCAATGTGAGGTCCTTCGTTGAGAGTGCCAAGTGGCTTGCCCATGGACTTTTGAATTTCAGGATGGGTCGATGCTTTCCAAGTGGACTCACTCAACCGACGATCAGCCGCAATAGAGCCCCGGATGAATTCGGATCCAAAGAAACCCACCCTGCGATTTTGCGACTCAGCGACTCCGAGTCGCCGATCGGCGCTTTGGGATGCCGGGGTGGCTCGAGGTCTCCGCTTCGTTGCTGCTGCGGTAGGTTTGATATTGGTATGGCTCGTTTTTTTTATGGCCCTGGAAGCCATGCCCGCGTTGTTTGTGAGACTGGGCGGTCTTGGAACATCGACCCCGATTTCTTCACGGTGGAACCTGATTTCGTTGGGGTGGGGATCCGTTAAGGTGGTGATGATTGCCCTGACAGTGGCCATTCCCATTGCCATCCCCGCGGCGCTGTATGTGTCACAAGTGGCCCCGGTACGTTGGCGGGTTTGGCTGAAGCCGACCTTGGAACTGATGCAGGGAGTTCCCACGGTGGTCTTGGCTTTCCTTGCCTTGTGGGTTCTGGCGCCAGCCCTCCAACGAGCCTTCGGAGCGCCGTTTTTGCTGAATGGCATGGTGGCCGGTGTGGCGGTGGGTTTGGCCATCGTGCCAGTGATGTTTTCGTTGGTGGAGGATGCACTGAGTGCCGTGCCACGAGAATGGTTTCGGTCCGCCTTGGCTTTGGGGGCGACTCCATGGGAGGCCGTTCGCCGCGTGGTGTGGCCAGCCGCTGCTTCCGGCATTGGGGCGGCGGTGTTGTTGGGGATGTCCCAGGCTTTGGGTGAAACCATGATCGTGATGATGGTGAGCGGAAACGCGACGCTTCCGGGGTGGAGCCTTTGGGATCCGGTGCGAACCGTGCCGGTGGAATTGGCGCTGGAGTGGGTGGGGACTGCTCGGGGAAGCCAGCGCTATTCTGAGTTGTTCTTGATGGGGTTTGTGTTGTCGGGCTTGAGTGTGGCTCTTCAGGGTTTGGCCCGTATGATCCGAATTCGCAACGCTCGACAACGAGGGGAGGTGGCCTCGTGAACCGCGGCTTTCCAGATTGGATTTTTCGACGTCTCACCGGGGTTGTCGCCTGGGCTCTGTTCGCCTCGGTGCTCAGTTT
>Ga0315905_10008749_pt1 | contig 10245 bp, 9 predicted proteins | sample LakEriMetagenome_5_FD_203522 | JGI IMG/M metagenome (GOLD analysis project Ga0315905, IMG submission 203522) | Freshwater fungal communities from buoy surface, Lake Erie, Ohio, United States - Buoy 4 MA121 | ecosystem: Environmental > Aquatic > Freshwater > Lake | place: USA: Lake Erie, Ohio... | reverse complement strand
TTGTCCAGCGTCACCAGTTCACTATCAAAGAAATCCGGTGCAAACCTTTAAAACTTCTGTCCAAGGAGCAATTAATCTGATTGGCCTTGCTAAGCGTTGCAAGGTTCCAATCGTTCAGGCGTCCACTTCAGAGGTGTACGGCGACCCGGAGGTCTCAATCCAGGAGGAGAATTATTGGGGGCGAGTAAACCCAATCGGAATCCGAGCTTGTTATGATGAAGGCAAAAGAGCAGCTGAGACTATATTTTTTGATTCCAGGAGGCAATATGGCCTGGATTGCAGAGTAGCAAGAATTTTCAATACCTACGGACCAAGGATGGCTTGGGACGACGGGAGGGTTGTAAGTAACTTTATAACCCAAGCACTCCAAGATAAGCCACTTACAATATACGGGGACGGTTCGCAAACTCGAAGCTTTTGTTATGTAGATGATCTGATCGAGGGATTAATTAGGATGTTTTTTTCTGACGCCGATGTATTTGATTCCCCGATTAATCTTGGCAACCCAGATCCGGTATCAATGGCCACATTAGCTAGAGAAGTCCTTCAGATAATTCCAAACAGTAAATCTGACATCATTTATGAAGACCTTCCTCAAGATGATCCATTGCAAAGGTGTCCTGACATTGGAAGGGCTAAGAGAGACCTTTCATGGTCCCCACAAATTAGCCGAATCACAGGCCTAAATAGGACTGTAGATGATTTTCAACTTAGGTTGACTGCCTCGGGCAAGATAAAAATCTAGGAATTAGAGGGTTTATCTTGGCGGTATATGACTGTTTTCCATTTAACAATGAGTTAGATCTTTTGGATTTCCGTCTTACAACTTATTGGGAGACGGTGGATATCTTTGTTATTTCAGAGAGTAGCTGGGCATTCGACGGCAACCGGAAACCCTTGTATGCAACGGAGTACGTTAAAAGAAAATACGGTGAGACAAAAAAAATAGTAATTGTTGAATACGAACCTTCTCACGAAATACTTTCAGAGCTGCACAGAAATCGATGGCCGATCGAAAATTTGGCTCGACAGACCTTAGCTGAAGGCTTTAAAAATGCATCCGAGGAGGACTTGATCATACTTTCAGATTGCGATGAGTTTCTTTCCTTTGAACAAATAGACAAGGCCCTGAAAACGACAGCTATCCTCTCAGGAATAACTCCCATGTTCTTCCGGAAGGGCAATTTCTTAGTTTCTCACTCGGCTAGGTGGCAAAGGGTTCGGATGGGACCAAAAAGGCTTATGGTGAATTTGAATGAAATACGTGACGCGAATTATCCGTCTGTCATAGCACTAGAAGGAATGCATCTATCTTATTTGGAAACAAATGACATGGACGTTCTTTCAAAACATTCTACTTCAGCCCACTCCGAAATTGATGTTGACAGGCAATTCTTGGTTGAAGCATTACGAATTGGTGCTCAATTTGGGATTGATCACCTCGGAAGATTTGAGACAAGAAATTTCGGCTTAATTAAGATTCTAAAAAAGAAGAACCTAAATGATTTTCAACGCCTGTTTTTGGTTCACAGTCCAAAGTATTTTGACTTCAATGCTCCAAAGCAAAATTTGTTGCGTAGAGTTTCCGCATCGCGCCGGTTGAGCTTGGCTTGGGAAAGCCTGAACATGCTTGAATTAGCTAAAATAGATTTGCTAAGCAAGAGAGAAGTTTTACTTGATTGCTGTTTCGCTCTTATTTTTCTAATTAAAAAATTCGCCGATCGGATCATTGCAAAACTCAATTTATTATTTAAAGAAGGACTTAGCATCATGAAGGTTCCCATCTCTAGAATTATGAGAAATTAAGTGCGAATTTTATTTCATGCAGAACAACTCTCTGAGCGAGGCACAACAACTGCAATTGTTGAGTATGCGCGCCATTTAAGAAACATTGGCTTTGAATGCGTAATCGCATACGAGAAAAATCATCCTGTAAATCATTCTAGGACGATAGATGAGGTAAAAAGAGAATTTGAAGTAATTCCTTATCGATATTTTTGGAGCATCGGGAGAATGCAGAAGAGTTTTGATGTTGGATATTTCATCAAATCTGGCGCAAACAATGGAATGCTATTCGGAAAGACCCCATCGATAGTTCATGCAGTGTTTCAGGAGTACCAACCACATGGAGACTTGTATTTGTACGTCAGTAAGTGGCTTGCAGACTCTATGAGAAAAAATCTCATTGGCTCCAGGCACGGTAATAGTCATAGATGTCGCACAATAAACTGCATAGACTTTGAATACTTAGATCATGCTGTTGACATGCTAAAACCTTGTAGCGATTTTCGCGATCGATTAGGGATTGAAAGCAATGAGGTAGTTGGTATCCGATATGGGGGCTTTGAAACTTTCGATATTCCCTTTGTCTGGCAAGCTATAGAAGAATTGCTGGAGGAGGATAAGAGTCTTAAGTTTGTTTTTGCAAACACCAAAAGATTCACTGACCATCCAAGTGCAATTTTCTTAGAGGCCATTGTTGACTCTCAAACTAAGTCTGAATTTCTCAATACAGGCGACTTCTTTTTGCATGCCAGAAGTCAAGGAGAGAGTTTTGGTTTAGCAATTCTTGAAGCTATAAATGTTGGAATACCAGTAATTACATATGGTGGTGGCAAAGATCTCAATCATCTGAATCTGGTTCCCAATCAACTTGTCTACACAAATACATCATCTTTGAAGAGAATAATTGCGACCAGGGAGTATAAGAATTACGAAGATACTTTTGCGGAGATTAGAAGTGACTATATGATCTCAAAAATTGGAAATAAACTTGAAACATATATTTCTCGAGTTTGTCAGATCTAACAAAACCAACGTCAATTTGAATTACATGATTTTGCAACTTGTGACACAAGTAAAATTCACGCTCTATTGTTTATAGTAACAAGTATTTCTATGTAATTTTTGAATTTAGGAACTCAGGCATTGTAGACATAAAAAAGAACTTCGCAGACAATTAGGGTGCACCTTGTCAAGCAGCCATTACCGTCCTAAATTATGTCCAATTCCGAACCTTGGGTATTTAATTTAACAAATTGTAGAGAATCAAGATTGTAATCCGTGGTTGTTTCATCTGGTTTAGCCGTAACTATCAATTTCGACTCTTGCAATGACTAGTTCTTGAATAACTCCTTACAATATGAATCGTCAGTCCCATAAGTTCGAAAAAGGTACCTGCTGTTTTGGATAACTTAAAAGTTTCTTGATTACCCGCGCAGGTAGGTATTCCATGTCAACAATCTCACGCTAATCAGCCTCATTCAAAGTAAAGCGTCCATCCGGGAAATTTTTTTGGAGCCCTCAAGATAACCAGCCCTCATGTGATCCGATTTCCCAAATATAGTTGAAATCCAAAAAATCGCTAATAAAATCTACAAACTGTTCATGGCTTGACACAGGAGGTAGATCAGGGACGAACTCTCCCCAATACTTTGGAGCTTCCATCCAAATGGATATAGAATTTGGTTGGTACTAATGAGTCAAAATGACTTCAAGTTTTAACACTTCCTGCTGTTAAATTTTGTTCAGAAATAATTAGACGGATCCATTCATGTCCTCAGGTGCTATTCCATTCTGACTCTAGTGGATTCTATGGACCTCTTAATCATTAACTGTTAGATTCTCAATTCCAGTTTGTTTCATTGCTATCAAATCTAAATCAGGACCTTAGATGTTTTGAAGCTTCATAAGGGTCCCCAATCTTAATCCCCTGTCTGTTCTCAAGAGTTTGAATAAAGTGCCCGGCCTCTAAAAGTGAATTTGGAGTTCCCAAGTCTAACCAAGCTGTCCCTAGGGGCATTCTGACAACATTTAACATCGAAAGCGACAAGTAAATCTTGTTTAAATCCGTGATCTCGATTTCCCCCCGAGACGAGGGCTCAATATCCATTACATAAGAAACTGCATTGGAATCATAAAAATATAATCCCGGTACAGCCCAATTACTAATTGAATTAGTCGGTTTCTCAATTAGTTCTTTTGGCTTATCTTCTTGATCAAATGTTACTATCCCAAATTCAGAAGGATTAGAAACCTGATAAGCAAAAATTGTCGCCCCTTTTAAATTAGAATATTGTTTCAAGTTTCGACCTAAACCTTGGCCGTAAATCAAATTGTCCCCTAGGATGAGAGCAAAATTGTCTTGACCTAGAAAATTAGTGCCAATCCTAATAGCATCTGCGATTCCATTAGGATTTGTTTGGACCTGGTAACTCAATGAAACACTGAATTGGGATCCATCACCAAGGAGCAATTTGAATAGGTCTAAATCATTAGGGTTACAAATGATTAGGATTTCGTCTATTCCAGCCAACATTAAAGTAGATAATGGATAGTAAATCATTGGCTTGTTATACACAGGTAAGAGTTGCTTGCTGACGACCTTTGTCAGCGGGAACAGTCTGCTTCCTGAACCGCCGGCTAGAATAATGCCCTTCATATGAAAACGATACCGTGGATTTAGCGTATTATTTGGTACATGAGATTTCTTGTCACGGGTGGGGCGGGTTTTATCGGATCTAATTATGTGGATTTTCTTCTCAGTTCTGGCGAGTTTGATACGACTAGCGTTATTGTTTTGGACAGCCTGACATACGCGGGCACAATGCAGAATCTTTCCTCCGCTGAGAAGGACTCTAGGTTTACTTTTATAGAAGGGGACATTTGCGATCGAGATTTAGTTGATAAAATTTATTCCAAAGTAGACATGGTAATTAATTTTGCTGCTGAGTCCCATGTGGATAGGTCAATTGAATCAAGTTATGAATTTGTGAAAACTAATGTTGAAGGAACAGCCAACCTATTACAAACTCTAATAAAATATCCTGATTTAACCTATTTACATGTAAGCACAGATGAAGTTTATGGATCAATATCAAAGGGAAGTTGGACAGAAACCTCGCCATTGCTACCAAATTCTCCGTACGCTGCGAGTAAAGCCTCATCTGATCTATTAGCTTTGGCTTTTCATAAGACCTATGGTCTGGATATACGAATCTCACGTTGCTGCAATAATTATGGTCCGAGACAGTTTCCTGAAAAGCTAATTCCTTTATTTGTGACCAATTTAATCCGGAAAAAGAAACTTCCACTTTATGGAGATGGGCTAAATTCGCGGGAATGGATCCATGTCGAAGATCACTGTAGAGCCTTAGAATTGATTCTCAAAAATGGAATCCCCGGAGAAATTTATAATATTGGGACAGAAGCGGAGTTCACCAATCTAGAACTTACGAATAAGGTGTTGGATCTCTTTTCCCAAGATGGCAGTCAAATTCAATATGTGTCTGACAGACTCGGCCATGATCTGCGCTATTCCTTAGATTCAGGAAAAATTCGTTCACAACTAGGGTTCTATCCCAAGATTGATTTTCTAGATGGTTTATTGGATACTATGAATTGGTATAAACAAAATGAAGATTGGTGGCAAACAAAAGTTAAGAATTAAAATTCTCAACTACCGATTCAACATAGTTTAACATTCTTTCATTTATAGTGGGAGAAACTCCAACGAAAAAAACTTTACTAAGAACCTGTGCCGCGTTTGGGAAATTTTTCCAATCGCCTAAGTTTCGATAAGCTGGCTGCATGAGTAAGTTGCCCGCAAAATAATTACGTGTTTGAACTCGATTCTTCTCAAGATGAAAGACTATTTCGCGTTTTAACTTCGCGGAATCACAAATATATGGGGCGCCAAACCATGAAGTCATTGCCTGTGGCGCTTCACTAATCGGATGGCACCCTGGTACTTTAGAAAAAATTGAATCCATGCGGACCTTATTAGAACGTCTTCGAGACTCAATTTCTTCAACTTTCTCGAGTTGGACTATTCCTATGGCACCTTGGAGATCTAATGGCTTGAGATTATAACCAATATTGTCAAATACGTATTTGTGGTCCACTACATCATCGCAATCTTCGATCCACTTATCAAATCTTTTTTTACAGGTTCCGTCGGAGAGAAGATTCTGCCGGCCAACGCAGTAGCAACCTCGCCCCCACCACGCAAAACTTCTCGCCAGAGTAACAATTTCATTCGAACTACTTGAAACCATCCCCCCTTCCATCGTCGAAATATGATGTGCTGGATAAAATGAACACGAGGCAGCCACAGAAAAATCTGTAAGAAAACGACCTTGCCACTTGCTTCCGAGAGAATCACAATTATCAGAGATTATTTCTATCTTCGCACTTGAACAAATTTCTTGTAACTTATCTATGTCGTAGGGATTACCAAGAACAGGTGAAGAAAAAACGGCCTTGGTTCGTTTTGTGATAGCTCCTTTTACTTCCTCTAAATCCCAATTCAAATCATCCCATGTAATATCCACAAAAACCGGTTTTAAACCATTTTGAATGATCGCACTTGCAGTGGTCGGGAATCCAACTACTGAAACTATTACCTCATCCCCATCAATCCAACCAAAATATTTCTTTAGCGCTGCGACCATGACCAAGTTTGCAGAACTCCCAGAATTAACCATGACGGATTCCGAGAATCCAAACTTCTTTGAAAACCGTCTTTCAAACTTGTCAACTTTTTCGCCAGAAGTTAACCAGAAACCCGACATTAAACTTTCAACCGCAGCCGAGACTTCAGATTGGTCCCAAAATGGTCCTGAATAGTAAACCGTATCTTTTGCAGAATCGAAATCAACACCTTTATTTGCCAGATAAGGAAACGCATTCTTATCCTCACTGGCGTATCTGGCGATAAAATCCCTGATCACGTTTCCATCGTTCATAGACGAATTATCTCATCTTTTACGTGATAGTTGGGGATAAATCCCAGCGATTCCAACTTAGAGACATCCAAATAAGAATCGCGAACTTGCACTCGAGTATGAAAAATAGGTGTTGCAATCGACCTTAATTCACTCTTGCTATTAAATGTATATTTAGCGTGCTCTAATAATTCAATAAACTTAGTTGGCCTTCCGGTTCCAATATTTATGGTTTCAGCAAACCCAGAATTCTCTAAAATTAAGTCTATAGCCTTAACTACATCTCGAACATCAATGTAATCTCGGACAAAATTCCCGCCTTCATAAACATTTATGGTATTTCCCATTCTAATTTCGTTTATCAGGTACTGTAAAGCATTTTTTTTCTTAGAGATACCCTTGTCTCCTGGGCCAAAAACATTTGCTAAACGTAGTATTCGATACTGGATGTCAAAAGTTTCACAGTACGACCTAATAAACATCTCTGCCGAATATTTTGAGATTGAATAGAAACCCTTAGGTTTACATTCTTGGTCCTCACGAAATGGGGGTTGTGAGCCTTCCCCATAGACAAACCAAGAGCTTAAGTAATTGAAAGAAAATTGACCAAATTTATTTCTGAGTAATTCCAAGTCTGATATCAACTTAGTTAAATTAGTTTCAATATCAAGAAACGGATCTTCAAATACATTGTAGTTATCGGTCGTGCCAATTGCATAAATCACGTTACTAAATTTTGGATCAGGGGAATTCCTATCAACGGTATCAACATTGTTTTGAGTATTGTTTAAGTATGAAGAACCAATGAAGCCTGAACCTCCAAAAAGCGAAACATTTCTCAATTTTTTAATCTCCTTAATTGAAAAATAAAAACTCTCCTAAAAAATTTTAACACAGAGAAGATTCCAGCTATAGAAATCAGAATTGGATTATTTTGAAAAAAACTAAAGATAGCTTTCATTTCAAAGACTTGATGCCGAAATATTTTTGAACTAATACCTCCCTTACTATACTCTTCCTTGAAGTGAATAGCCAAGGGCTGGTTGATTTTTACGATTGTGCTTCCACCTTTTGAAAGGGTAAGCCAGAGCTTGAAGTCTTCCGACAGACCTCTTGGAAATCTATGTGAGATTGAAGTTTTTAGAATTACCGATCTTGTCGGAATGTGATTTTTGAAAAGCAATTGTCGAAATTTGAGATTTCGCAAAGCGGGTGAACTCACTACTTGGTATTGATTCCAATTTGACTCATCACACCGTTTAGTTCCAGCACACAAAACCTCTATGTTCGGATACAAATTTAGGATACCAATTTGTATCTCCAACTTCCTCGGATGCCAAGCATCATCTGAGTCGAGGAAGGCTGTCCAATAGGTTTCGACGATATCCCAACCACGATTTCTAGATTCGCCAGGCCCTAAGTTCTCTTCGTTTAACAAGCAATCAATCAATAATCCCTGATGCTTATGTTGTAACGATCGAACTAAGTCTACAGTCGCGTCAGTTGAATTGTCATCAACAACAATAACTCTATGCGGAGTGATTATTTGCGAACAAATTGATTCTATTGCTCTCACAATTGTTTTTTCAGCGTTATAAGCAGGGATAACAACAGTAATGTCGCTCCCGACAATCAATTTACTTCTCCTGTGAAGTTTAGTTCGAAAAGAACCTCAACGAATTTATCGAAGTCTGAAAAATCCACAATTTTCGAGGTGTCTACTGGATCAACTCTTCCAAGTTGGATAGCTCGCTGTACTCCATCAGCAATTTCCTTTGGAACGTTAGGATTAAAGAATATTGCGTAGTCCTTGGCAACCTCTTTAAAGGAAGGAAGATTAGAACAGGCAAGAGGAATACCAACACTCATCGCCTCCAAACAAGCCCTGCCAAATCCTTCGCTCAATGAGGGGTAGACCACGACATCTGCTGTCAAATAAAGAGTCTTTAAATTAGAATTAGAAACATGCCCGAGGAATGTAACCCTTTCACGAACGTTTGAATTAGAAGTAAAAACTTTTTTCCAACGCTCGCTGACATCGCCTGTAAAAAGCAAATGAGCATCGATACCTCGTGAAACAAGTTCCTCCAATGCATACGCTAAATTTGGCAAGTTCTTTCTAGTCTCTGCACCACCCGTATACAATATGAGTGATTTTGAAGCATCGAACTGATTTCGAAGAGTGGTAATTTCTGTGGATTTCGGACTGTAATCCTTAAATTCTTTATTGAGTGAATTGGGAATCACGTATACTCGATTTGGATCTACACCAAATGTGAGGCAAATTGCATCTTTTGTAGCATTCGAAACGGTCACGATTGAATGCGCCCTCTCTGTACTTTTCTTCATAATCCAAAGAAAGTACCTGACCTCGTTTCTTGAATAAAGATGCGAAATTTCCAAGAAGCACAAATCGTGGATAGTGTAAATTGTAGGAATACTTTTTGGTGAGGTTACATCAAAATAGGGAGAGAATATGACACTCGGCTTCTTAAAGCGAGCTGCCATATAAAAAATAAAATGATTGTAGATGATGTGATTTAGCCGCCTTGGGAACATCGCGAACCAAGGTAGCCTGAGTCGGTTAACCCGGATCTCTGGATACACATCATCAGTCGCTGTAATTGGCGACACCAAGGTGACGGCTTCTAACTTAGCTGGATCTAAGGTAACTAAAATAGCTTGTAGCCATTGGCTGATACCCCCTTTGTACAAGGCAGGGTTCTTCCCCTCTATCCATATCATGAATCCTGATAACCCCATTTATCTAAAAAGTACTTAGTATTTCTCTTATGAAGATCTAAAGTATCAATTTTTGAATTCAAATACTGAATTTCAGTACGATGAGCACTGACACCATGATATTCATTGTGAGTGATATCTAAATGGGGTATCACCTTGCATTTCCATCCATGCTTTCTGAGGGCAAAACTAAAGTCAACCTCCTCACAACCCGCAGGCGAATAGGTGATATCGAATCCGCCAACCTGGAAGTAAGCATTAGTTCTGACTAGAAAAAGGAACCCTGAAATTACGTCGGAGTATTCCGGGATCTCCAAGCCCACAAATCTGTCAGGACGCCCATTTAAATACAAGTCACCTCTTGGTCCAACTTCTGCCACTTCAGGTTCGAGGTCTAAGGCCATGCATAGAGCTTCGATTGCGTTAGGCCCTATTCGCACATCGTCACTTGCGTAGCAAAGGTATTCACCTTCTGCCATTTCAGCACCAATATTCCAAGATCTTGGCACACCTGCATTAACACTATTTAAGACAAACTTTGTAATTGACCCATGGGTTGACACGTAATTGACCAATTCAGGATCGTTAGAATTACAAACAACGATAATTTCATAGTCAACTGTCACATTATTTTGAATATCGTCCAGGATATCTTTGAGAGTAGACCTTGGCATAAAGAATCTTTTCTTATTTAGTGGGCGCTGTAAAAACAGAACGGGAATGATAAAACTAACCTTTGGAGTATCTTTCATCCTATTTTTACCTCCAATTCATCCCA
>Ga0315905_10008748_pt1 | contig 10245 bp, 6 predicted proteins | sample LakEriMetagenome_5_FD_203522 | JGI IMG/M metagenome (GOLD analysis project Ga0315905, IMG submission 203522) | Freshwater fungal communities from buoy surface, Lake Erie, Ohio, United States - Buoy 4 MA121 | ecosystem: Environmental > Aquatic > Freshwater > Lake | place: USA: Lake Erie, Ohio... | reverse complement strand
CGTAACTGAGCCTTTGCACCAAGGAGGTGTGTTTTTCGAATGTGTTGTCTATAGAATGTGTTCTCTATAGAATGTGCTTTCTATAGAATGTGCTCTCATAGAATGTGCTCTCATAGAATGTGTTCTCTATAAAATGTGTTCGCACCCCCAAGGCCTTGCTCTGCGCTTTGCACAACTTTACATACAGACAAAAAATTAAAAATGTGTTCTCTGTAGAACGTGTTCTCACCCCGATGGCCATTGGCCTCGAGGCGATATAGAATTCTCTCTGTGTTCTCTAGAATGGGTTCTCTATATGTTCTCTACAGAATGTGTTCTCATCCCCATGGCCCTGCTCTGCCTTTTACACCACTTTACATACAGAAAACAAAAATGAAATTGAACTTCTCACCCCCGTGGCCTTCCTCTGCCTTTTAGCACCGCTTTAGACACATTAGCAACACGTTAGCAACACATTAGCAACACGTTAGCAACACATTAGCAACACGTTAGCAACACATTAGCAACACGTTAGCAACACATTAGCAACACGTTAGCAACACATCATCTTACCTGGAGTCAAGCGTCCAGTCTGCCCTTTTGCACCACTTGACATAGGTATACCAGAACTAATTATTAGTCAACTAGGTCATTGCTACCTTAGTTAACTTATTTAACTAGGTCATTGCTACTTTAGTTAACTAAATTATCTCCTCATTGCACCTTCCTCTGCCTTTTGCACCACTTGACATATGCCGTCGCAAGCCGCTGCAATTTCCCCACTGCCAGGGAAAAAATTATCATTTTAAAAATGTGCTCTCTATAGAATGGCAGCAAGCCTGTGCATTTTATCCACTGCCAGAAATGTGTGTGTGTGTGTGTGTGTGTGTGTGTGTGTGTGTGTGTGTGTGTGTGTGTGTGTGTGTGTGTGTGTGTGTGTGTGTGTGTGTGTGTGTATCAGGCCTGGGCCAGCCGCTAGAATTACACCATCTGTCACCATCGCGCCATGTGCCAAGAATTCCGCAACAGTCAGTGCCCGCAGGCCCTTGGATGCATTCGCAAGTGCCTCAAAGTCGTTGCAAGCAGGCCTTTGAGGTATCCAAAAAAAAAAAATCCGTGCACTACAGAGCTGCCTTTTGAGAATTTCTGCCTGCCTCCTCCTCCTCCTTCTGCCTGCCTCCTCCTCCTCCTTCTGCCTGCCTCCTCCTCCTCCTTCTGCCTGCCTTCTCCTCTTCCTTCTTTCGAGCCTTAGCCTCGTCTTCCTTCTTTCGAGCCTTAGCCTCGAGGTGATATAGAATGTGTTCTCTCTAGTATGCGTTCTCTATAGGTTCTCTCTAGAATGTGTCCTCACCCCCATGGCCATTGGCCTCGAGGTGAATCTGGTCTTTCTTGTCTTCTTCGGCATCATTGTCCTGCTCCACCTGCCGCCGTCTGCAGTGCACGCAGGCCTGTGTGTGTGTGTGTGTGCATGTGTGCATGTGTGTGTGTGTGTGTGTGTGTTAGATACATGCATATATTTGTGTGTTCGCGCGCGCGTGTGCGCGTCTCTCTCTCTCTCTCTTTCTCTCTCTCTTTCTTTTTTTTTCTCTCTCTCTCTCTTATTACCTTTTTATCCCAAGTGGCCTCGTTCCAAATGGGACCCTGCGAGCAATGAGAGAAAGAGAAAGAGAGCTCTCAGGAGGTCAGCTAAACATAGTACTCCTAAACCCTAAACCCTAAACCCTAAACCCTCAGGATGTCAGCTAAGCCTAGTACTGTGTACCAATAAACTAAACCTAGTACTGCGCACATGAACAACGTCTGCTGACTCACCCTCGCGCAGTTGCAGCAGAAGCCTCGATCCGTTGAAACGTCGTGGTTCCCTAGAGTGCCGTGGCCGGTGCACGGAATAAGACACCACGCGTACAGATGTATCAACAGATGCATAGCACACCACACGCTCTGTAGTACTCGACAGAGTTGTATTTGCGTCCCTTGCACTCTGACACTCAGTGGCAACAGATGTATCTTTATTGCAACCCGCAGCGCCCATGTGATAGACTCGGACTTTTGATTACCTTCGACGCAGGTGCGGCCCAGATTGATGGGCTCGCGACTCAGATCTCCATCAATCGTGATCCCGCACTCGCACCTGCGCGCCATTCGAGCCATAGGCCCTTATTCACAACGGAGCACCAGGTTTCTTTTTGGATGCAAAAAACGTTATACAGTATTAGTACAGTAGTGTGTGTTGGTTGTTTATTTTTAAGGTCACCGAGCCGAATTCGTAAGGGTCGTTCCAACATTCAAAAGCGAACAGCTTTGTACAGCTTTGTAACAAAGGTACTGCAGGTACCTTCGCCAGTCGGCGCGATACAAGGCGGTCATGGCGCGGACCAAGGCGGGTGACCGGACGGCGGAACAGCAGTCCGTGTGGGAGGTGCAGCAGGCCGCCGACGCGCTGGAGGCCGCAGCAAGGCGGGCCCGCCGGGCACTACGCTGGGCTTCGAGCAACCCTCCTGACTCGGATGTCACACTTCTGAACAGAGTTAAAATGATGTCACACTTCTGAACAGAGTTAAAAAAAGCCAAAGTCCGAGTCCAGAGTGTGACATCGATAGCGGTGCGTTGGTCACACTTTGTCACAGTTTTGTCACAGTTTGTCACAAATGTGACAACGCCCCGAGATTTCCGGTACTTAGTAGACTCCAGACTCCAGGGTCGATTCCGGTTTGGAACTTAGTAATAAGTGTCTTGTTTCTAGACCACCATTCGTCACGGCCGCTTTCAAGTTTGTGCCCCGGCGCCCGGGCCCCTAGGCCGGGCCAGGCCCGGGGTAACGCCGGCCCGGGTGGACACGGGCCGTGGTTAATCATAGTAACTTGCCAGTGCAATTTGAACTTGGAAAACCGTGACTCAGGCTTGAACCGTGCCAGTGACTTCAAGTTGAAATCCAGACAGACAGTAACAGAGGTGTCTCCTAAGACTCTTCTTCTCGTTTTGTGCCGCACGCTGCTGAGACATGCATAGGAAATAGGCCGCAGGAAACCTCGGTCACCATCGCCGCCAAGACTCCCTACCCGCAGGACCTAACTAAGGACTCCAAAGGATCCGTTGGCAAGGAGGCCAAGGACGAAGACACCGACAAGGACTACCTCGGTCATCATCTACACCAAGACCGTGACTCCCTACCCGCAGGACCTGATCAAGGATGCGACGGCAAGGAGGCCAAGGACGAAGACTCCGACAACGACTACACCATCGACACCATCGACACCGACAATGACTACACCATCGACACCGACAATGACTACACCATCGACGACACAGCGCTGCAACCTCCTGAGCCCACCACCCCCGACCACGACTACATCTCCGACGACAGGAACGACGACTTCGACGCCGTCCACTGCAACCACGCCTTCGACAACGACTTCGACCTCGACATGCACGAGCCGAGGGACTAGCACTAGCATAGTAACACCCCGACTTCGAGCTGCGGCGGCGGCGGAGGCGCAACAGGTCAGAAACTCGTTGCGATGCTGTCGCGGGGAAAGAGCTCGCGGTGCGCGCCCAAGCGGATAAGGGGGATCGGCGAGGGATCGCGGCGGCCGTCGCGCGGGGACTCAATGAGAGACTCACCAAGTTTAACCACCTCAAACCTTCCACCTTCTTTATTGGCCGCCGGTACGCTGCCCTCGCACGCGCAGCCTCGGCGAACGCTGCCGCGTGGGGGCTCATCCCGGGACTCCCGGCTCTGGCGTCGCCGGGCGCGGCACATCGAGGTCGGGCCGCGGGTGGTGGAGGCGAGGCGAGGGGCGGGCGAAGTTTGCTGGGCGACGTGCAGGAAATGTGCATGTCGGCGGGGACTTTCTGTGAGACAGTGGCCGGACAGTATCAGCAGGCGTTGGGCATGTATGAATTCACTCTGGTTTGTGCATTGGCTCTCGAAGGCCACGACTCCCCGAGCGTGGCCGAGAGCTATGGATGCCTGGGGAATGTTTACGACACACTAGGTCAGCACGAGCGAGCGTTGGAGTACTACCAGAAGGCTCTCGAGATCGACATCAAAGTTTCCGGCCAACACTCCTCGTTGGTAGCCAGCTTATGGAATAATATCGGTCAGGCACTTAGGCATACGGGCAAGTATCAGGAGGCACTCGAAATGCACGCGAAATCGCTTGAACTCAGGACCTGCATCTATGGTGGCGACAGCCACCTACATGTGGCGGCGTCCTACACCAACGTTGCCATTATCTACCAGGAACAAGGCAAGTACGAGGAGGCGCTGGAAATGCACGCCAAAGCGCTCGACATCAGGACCCGCATCCTAGGTGGTGACAGCCACTTAGATGTGGCGACGTCCTACAACAACGTTGCCATTATCTACCATCAACAAGGCCAGTACGAGGAGGCACTCGAAATGCACGCCAAAGCGCTCGACATCAGGACCCGCATCCTAGGTGGCGACAACCTAGGTGTGGCGGAGTCCTACAACAACGTTGCCGTTATCTACCAGGCACAAGGCAAGTACGAGGAGGCGCTGGAAATGCACGCCAAAACACTCGACATCAGGACCCGGATCCTAGGTGGCGACAACCACCTACATGTGGCGGCGACCTACAAAAACGTTGCCATTATCTACCAGGCACAAGGCAAGTACGAGGAGTCGCTGGAAATGCACGCCAAAGCGCTCGACATCAGGACCCGCATCCTAGGTGGCGACGACAACAAGAACCTGCTCGAGGCGGCATCCTGGCTCCTGCGAAACAAACCTACTTAGAAAACGACTTTCACATATCTGAATACGTACCCAACTGAATACATACATATCCGAAATACATATACACAAACACATACGCATACTCTTGTTGCCACCATTGAGTACCTCATCCTCCGTCCGCAGCTCCTTCGGCCGCAGCTACCGACCGAATCGCACGCCACTGCTGCAAATCATTGCGGGTAAAGCAGGTGCAAGAAGCTGTGAAGCTCCACAGAGAAAGGCACAGAGCACTTGACACTACTTCCAGCACTGGAGCAAGACAATAGGGAAAAACAAGCAGATCGACGCTTTGCAGGCAGACATCAAGACCAAGAGAGTGGGAATGAAGGCGCTGGTTGAAAAGTCCTTGCTCCACGAGACTGTGGCTACGGTGTCGGAGCAGCTGCTGCTCGCAGCATACGAGGAGCAAGTCAAGTTACAACGCGAGAACGCTGAGCACTGTGAGCAGCTTCACGCAGTGCAAGAGGAGCAAGTCAGATTGAGACGTGAGAACGCTGAGTGCATCGAGGGGCTGCAGCGCGAAGTTCACATCAAAGAGGAGGAGGTGCGGTCAATCATCAGAAGCTGTGCAGCATCAAGTCCAGGCCAAAGAGGAGGAGATGCGGAAAATGCAAGAGGAGATAGAAATGGTGCGAGAATCTGCCATGCAGGCGCAGGGCGAGAGGGACCAGGCCATTAGCGCTATGAAAGACGCCGTGCTGGAGCGCGATAAGAATATTTTGGTGTTACTCAACGACAACAGAGACACGGAGGCTCAAAATGCGGAGTTGTCTCCGCGTGAAGAGATGGAGCGGCTGTCCACTTGCACGCTTCAGAGCGAGATTCTGCGAGAAGGAGGAGTATATTCGAGCACTTTCCAAGGGAGCGGAGGACGGGAAGCGAGAGCGGGAAGAGAGTGCCCAGTTGGAGAGAGAACATGAGGCAGTGGAGCGTATCCGAGCGCTTCAAGAGATGTTGCAAAAGAAGGAAGAGACGCTTGAGGCGATGCAAGCGGAGGTGGAGCGGCTGACGATAGTGAGTTCCAGAACCTTTCATACCCTCCAACAGACTCCCGCGGGCTCCGTTGGACGTGGGGGGGGGGAGGGGAAGAATTGAGAGGGCCCTACTCATAGTTCCGCACATTTTGCTACAGCGTACACAGATCGACCACAGAGTCAGTGTTGTCCTCCCAGATGATGGAGAAAGGCTGACTTTTGGTGGGGCGAAGATCGTCCGGCGCCGGCGTCTTGGTCATCGACTTTGGGCGCAGGTCTGCTGTAATGCAGCATACGACACCGACACCCCAACCTGTTCCGAAGTGTTGGGTGACCTTGACACCAATGTAAGTGGACCTTTATGATTTGCCCCCTTCCAATGGAAGTACTGGGGAGGGTCTGGAGACTCTGGGAGGCTTTGGGAGGCTTTGGGAGGTTCTGGTCGGATCTGGGAGGGCAAGAGCAGCTGTTCGTAATGCAGCAACAGATGCGCGATGACGATGAGGAGGAGGAGGGGGAGGAGAAGGAGAAGGAGAAGGAGAAGGGTTATTCGGATGATGATTTTACCTCGACTGCAGATTCATTTTAGGGCCCGGGCCCTCCTGCCAGTCCTGGGCCTGGGCCGGAGAGAGCATCCAAGTCCGAGTCTGAAAGGGCCTGAGAGACTCGGAGAGACTGAGAGAGCCTGAGAGAGCCTGAGAGCGGCCTGAGCCTGAGCCTGAGAGACTGCCCGGGGCTATACCACTAGGACGTATACCGTGACGTTGTGACTAGGACCTATACCGTGACGTCGTGAGGTACATCTCTCTCAGAGAAAAAAAGGGACGATTCCCTGGGACGCAAAAAACGGGTCCACCGAGATTGGGGGAGTTGAGGATGCGCTGCGGTGTCAGGGCAGCTCCCCCGTGCTCGACTCGCTTGGTCTCCTTTGCGTGCCCTGCTCGCCGTGCCGCGGTGTTACGCGACAGGGCGTTGTGCTTACTGACCTTCAGTCCCTTCTTGATTGTCAATAAAACCTCCCTCCCCCCAGCTTGTCAACGAGCAACTTCCACCCTCCTCTCCTTAAAGCCACACACAGTGGGAAGCGACAAAATGCTTGCCCGTGCATGGTTCCCGTCCAGCAGGAGACTGATCTTTCATCTCCCAGCGCATCATGATTGTCTTGTCCTAGTTGACCACCATCCGCGCCCAGCAGCAAATTGCGGCTCCAGCTCCTCCCGCGGCTTTACAAAAGGCGATTGCGCATGTCCTCGAGCTTTTTTGCGATTTCACCAGGGGTACGGTCAAGATCATCAGCAATTGTCTTCTGGCGTTTTTTGTCGAGGGCAAGGAAGGTTTCACAAAGGTCGCCGTCGATTACGTCCTTGACCGGAAAGTATGATGATCGGAACGATAGCTGGTCACGACCGCACACGCTAGGATGATCGTATCCTCCTCCTTCGTCCTTGGAGTCTCGGACCTCCCTTGCCCCACTTGCTCCCCGCAAGTGCATTTCCAAGTGCATGAAGAAATCGACATCCTGTCGCGACACAAAGGGCTGCATTGCCCCTATTCCTCCTCCAACAGTTCCGTAGACGATGGCTTCAGCGCCGCCAGGGGACAGGGAGCACTTCTGAATGGACGTGACCGTTTCGCCCACGTGAAATTGCACGATTTCGTTGACTTTGAATCTCGCTCCTTCTGCGTTGCCATGGTCATAGCCTCCAATGGCACCCGGCTCCTCTCCAGCATCATCTTTCGCCTCCGCCGGCAGCCGGCATACGAAGACGTTGCCAAATTTGTCGCCACCCGCGAGTGTGTCGAAATCCAAGCAGCAGGCAGCAGTGAGCCAACGAGCATTGGTGTCATCTCCGAAGATGAAGAGGGAGTTCGTGCTCCGGTTGTACTTGGCGTAGAAAAAGGACTCGGCAACGTCTCCCACGAATATCCTCTCCCCCTGAGTCTGGATAGAGACAATCATGCAGGGGAAGCGGCGGTTTTCACACTTACGCAGCAGTTTGCGCCTTCCAAAGTCATACAGTCTCATCGTCTTGCCTGCGCCGACCAAGACGCGGCCCTGAAAAGCGCAGAGGGCTCGGGGCACTGCATCGATTGTGGTCTTGTGGAGTAGCGTCAGCTGAGTGCCAGAGACAGAGTAGGTATGGATGCATCCCTCGGCTGAGCGATCACCAAGCTTCATGCCTGTCGTTGTCCCCACCAGTACGAACTGATCCCCGGGCCTGTCGTGAAACTTGACAAGGCATACACTGACAGCCGCTTCGTCCTCCCACATGTCTATCACCTGCTTTGTGTCGCCTTCAATGGGGTCAAGAACCCGGATACAGGATGCCCACTTGCCTAGCCCAGCCCGTTGCACCCCGAAGATCTGATAAGGGACGGACGTTTCCTCCTCATCGTCCTCCTGGTTGGCGTTGTCCAGAGCACTGCTCCCTGCCGCCTGGGCGGCAGCGGCATCAACGTTATGGTCCGTTTCTATCAACACAAAGCACTTGGAATCGTTCAGCAACACCATCTTCCGAGGCGTGAAAGCAAGTTTGATTGCCTGTTGATTAAACACCTCACCCAGGCGTTGAATAGTGAGAATGCGCAGGGTATTTGCCGCCACACACACCAGTCCCTCCGGGCACTGATCTGAGCTGAAGCCAGAGCCATACTCTAGAGTCTCATATGAGAGAGGCGTTACATGAAGTCGACCTTGGTAATTGTACACAAGCCAGGAGCGCGAAGAAAGGGCAAGCACGGCCGGCATTCCGTGCATCACAATCTTAAACAACTTGACAGGACGAGTGCCCATGAAGCGTGTGCGGAAGTCCGGCGAAAGAAGCCCGGTCACCGAATCCATTGTGATCCGCATCAGAACACCGTTCTCTAGGTAAACGTAAGTATACAGTGAGTTTACAGCACAAAAGTCAGTATACAGTGACTATACAAATGTAAGAATACAGTGACTTTACATAGAAGCCCGGTGACGGAATCCATTGTGATCCGCTTCAGAAGACCATTGTCTAGTTTAGTTTAGTGTTTAGGGTTCAGGCTGAAGCTCGGTGACGGAATCCATTGTGATCCGCATCAGAACACCATTCTCTAGGTAATTTTTTTGAATGTGTTGCTCATGTGTTGCTTACATAAGCAACACATGAGCAACACATTAGCAACACATAGCATCATTCATGTAACCTCCCCTGCGTCAAGTCACTATGTAATCACTTCATTCAAGTCACTATGTAATCATTTCATTCATGTGCCCTCCCCTGCGTACAGTCACTATGTACTGACGTTTGAGAACTTCTACCAATCTTCTTCTACCTATAGACCGCAGAATTGCATCATTGATGTGCCCTGTTTTAGTTTAGGGTTTAGACTTTAGGCTCGACGTGAGACTTTTGAGAACTTTTACCTAGACCGCAGAAGAGCATCATTGATGTGCCCTCCCCTGCTGTGCCAGCCACCATCTCCACGAGACAGAGGGATTCAGGGCGCGCTGGCAAGGCTTGACGTGAGACCACTGACATGAAATTGCCTGTTTAGTGTTTAGTGTTTAATGTTCAGTTTAGGGTCTAGGGTTCAGGCTTGATGTGAGACCACAGACATGAACTTGAATTGCCTGTTTAGTGTTTAGTTCAGGGTTTCAGGTTTAGGAAATTGCCTTGTCTAGTGTTTAGCGTTTAGTTCGTTTACGGTTTAGGCTTGACGTAAGACCACTCACATGAAATCACCTGCATCAAGCGACACGGCCCAGACCCCATCAAAAAAAAAAAAAGTGAGGCCACTGGCATGCATGACCTGCGTCAAGCGACAGGATGCGCACGGCCCAGACTCCATCAATTTGCACGCCAATCGCCAAGAAGCGCCCCTTCTTACCCTCGCCCACAGGCGCCAGGTCGAGGGCACCGACAATTCCGCCGCCCATTTCAGGCTTGGCGCGCTCCTGAAGCTGTCCTACGGCATCGAGCTCAAAGTATATGATGCTGTGATCCACAAGCCCTATCACTACCTGTTTGTTGATTGTGTGTTTTGAGATAGGAGTTTTTTGTTGTCGAGCTCGAAGTATATGATGCTATGATCCGCAGCCTGCTGCCCTGTGACTACCTGTCCTATTACTACCTGTACCTGCCCTATTCCTACGCGGTACCTGCCCTAGTACTACCTGCACCTGCACCTGTACTTGCCCTAGTACTAGCTGCACCTGTACTTGCCCTAGTACTACCTGCACCTGCCTCCCATTCACTGCCACCCTAGTGATTTACTACTGAACCCTTGACCTTTGACCCTATTACTACCGGGATTGACTTCCACCTCCCTAGTACTACCTGCAACCTCCCTAGTACTACCTGCAACTGCTACCTGGCAGGGATTCACAGCCACCTTGGTAATTACTGCCTTGCCCGGAGGGGTAAATTGACTGATGCGCTTGTCTGATCGTACCGTCCGCAGCCCGCCTCCATGCACCTGCAGATGTGTGTGTGTGTGTGTGTGTGTGTGTGTGTGTGTGTGTGGGTGGGGGGGTGGGTGGGTGTATGTGTGGGTATA
>Ga0315905_10008747_pt1 | contig 10246 bp, 8 predicted proteins | sample LakEriMetagenome_5_FD_203522 | JGI IMG/M metagenome (GOLD analysis project Ga0315905, IMG submission 203522) | Freshwater fungal communities from buoy surface, Lake Erie, Ohio, United States - Buoy 4 MA121 | ecosystem: Environmental > Aquatic > Freshwater > Lake | place: USA: Lake Erie, Ohio... | reverse complement strand
TCGCTTTAAAAAATGACTCAATAACCAACCGCCCCCCACTCCGATCGCCAAACCGACCCCCAGCCGGAGCAATAAGCCCACCGCAATCTCGACCACATTGGCTTCAACGCTGACATTGGTTTTAAAAATCGTTTCTAACACCACCACCGCCAAAATTGCCCCGACCGGATCGATCAGCACCCCTTCCCCCTCCAACAGGGTAGCCACGGAACGCTGAACTTGCACTTGTTTAATTAATGGCCCCACCACCGTCGGCCCCGTCACCACCACTAACGATCCATATAAAAACGCCAAATACCAAGGAAATTCCGCCAACCAATGGGCCGCTAAGCCCCCACCAATCAGGGTAATTAAAGTGCCAATGGTGACTAAATTGCGCAGACTGCCGGAAACATTGGTCAATTCCCGTAGCCCCAAATTCAACCCCCCCTCAAACAAAATAATGGCTACGGAAAGGGAGACAATCACCCCTAGCCCTGTGCCCAGGTTAGCCGGTTGAATCCAGTGCAGGCCACTATTGCCCAGCGCCACGCCAAAAATCAGCAGGAAAATAATGCTAGGCAGTCTTAAAAAAGCGGCCAGAACTTGGGCCCCGATGCCAAACAAGACAGTGAGGATAATTTGTAGCGTTAATGAGAAGGAACCTTCCATAAGCTCGTCGGCAAAGGCTGCCTGAATCGTAACGCAGAAGATTTACCATCGTAGGACACTGGCTGCCCAGGTGACTCCAGCCCCAAAGCCCGCGAGGACTAGTAAATCGCCGGTTTTAAATTTCCCCGCCTGCACTGCTTCATTGAGCGCCAGGGGAATCGAGGCCGCCGAGGTGTTACCGTAACGACTCACATTGCTAATAATTTTTTCGCTGGGAATATTTAGGCGATCGCCAACGGAATCCATAATGCGTTGATTGGCTTGGTGGAGGATCAACCAGTCCACATCTGCTGAGGTTAGCTCGGCTTTGAATAACACTTTTTCGATGATTTCCGGCACTCTGGCCACCGCAAACCGATACACTTCCCGCCCATTCATGGCGATCGGTTGATAGGTTCCCTGGGCAATGGATTTCGACTCAGTTAAGTCCTGGGGATAACCCTGGTAGGCCAAATTCAGACAGCCATTCATACTGCCATCGGTACACATTTCAAAAGCCAGCAAATTATCCACTGCCTGGGTTTCTAAAATTACCGCTCCAGCCCCATCCCCAAATAACACGCAGGTCGTCCGATCCGTCCAATCTACCCAGCGGGACAACACATCCCCCCCGATTAATAAAATCCGTTGATAGACCCCTGTGCGTAAAAATTGGGCAGCGGTATTTAACCCCACCACAAACCCAGAACAGGCCGCCGTAATATCAAACGCAAAGGCGTTGCAGGCTCCTAATCCCCCTTGAATTTGGGCCGCACTGCCAAACAAGTCGTCGGGGGTGGAGGTGGCCAAAATAATTAAATCTAAATCCTGGGGCTGTAATCCGGCCATTTCTAACGCCGCTTGCCCAGCCCTAACGCCTAAACTGGTTAAACTTTCATGGGGCGAACAAACATAGCGTTGACGCATCCCCGTGCGGGATTGAATCCACTCATCGGATGTCTCAACAATCTGACTTAGATCTTGATTGGTTAAGGTCTGGTCGGCGATCGCCGCACCACTGCCAATAATTTTGAGGCCATTGCCGAGGGTATCCAAAGGTCTTGACTCCCGCTGATGTCTTAGTCAGAGATTACAGGGTAAAGCATAGGCTAAAGCCGTCCCCTGAGTCACTATTTCTGCTTGGAGATTCTCAGCTATTTTGTAACTCTTCCGCTTTTTGACGCTCAAATAGGGCTGAGGTCGAACCACTAATGCGATCGGACACTTGATTATCGATCGCCTCTTTGGCCAAACGAACCGCATTAAAAATCGAAGCAGCCTTGGAACTACCGTGGCTAATCACACAAATGCCATCCACCCCAAACAACAACGCTCCCCCATGTTCGGCATGGTCAACCCGCTGTTTAATCCGTTTCAAGTTGGGGGCAAGTAAAGCCGTCCCCACTGTTCCCCGCCAACCCTGGGGCAACTCCTCTTTAATAATGCTCAGTAAAATTTCCCCTACCGCCTCGGCAAACTTGAGAATAATGTTGCCGACAAAGCCATCGCAAACAATCACATCAAAATTGCCCGACAACACATCCCGCCCTTCCGCGTTACCGACAAAGGGAATTTGGGGATTGGCTTCCAAACGTTGATAGGTTTGCAGGGCTAAATCATTACCCTTAGTGGCTTCTTCGCCAATATTTAACAATCCCACCTTGGGCTTCTCTGTGCCTAAAACATATTGACTATATACCGTGCCCATCAAGGCAAACTGTTCTAAATATTTAGGCTTACAATCCACATTTGCCCCCACATCCAACACAATTACTGATTTTCCCGCAATCATGGTGGGAAACAACGTCCCGATCGCCGGTCGGTCAATGCCCTTGAGCCTGCCGAGTCTTAGTAAAGCCGCCGCCATCGCTGCCCCGGAATGTCCCGCAGAAACCACCGCATCCGCCTGCTTTTTTTTGACTAGATTCATAGCCACATTAATGGAGGCCTGGGGTTTTTTTCGTAACGCTACCAGGGGTTCTTCTTCCATTTCCACCACCCCATCAGCATCCACCACCGTTACATTCTTAGGGGTAATGGGATGCTGGGCTAAACAGGCTTCAATCTGTTGGCGATCGCCCACTAAAAAAATATCCACATCCAGTTCAGCACTGGCTCGGATAGCACCGGCCACGATTTCCTTGGGAGCATAGTCCCCGCCCATTGCATCTAAAGCAATTTTCGCCCGCGTTACAGCCATTGATCACAATTAATTGAATCATGCAAATTGTAGCAGACAGTCTGGATCAAGCAGAATAGATTAATCCAGAAACTTGCCCCATTCGTTAGTCCAGCATTTTGGCACATTAGGGAAAGCTAAAATCGGAGCAACTGTCCGCCCCAAAGCCTAACCGCCCAAGCCCTGGCCGAAGACACGCTAAAACCTAGGAGACTTGACGCAGTCGTTTTCGCACAATCCAAAGCACAAAAAAGATGATTAAACTAATCAGGACAATTTTGGAAACAGGACCCAAATATTGATCCACCAAATCGTAATGATCCCCCAACTTGTAGCCCGCCGCCGTTAAAAACCCCACCCAGAGGGTCGTCCCCAGGGTACTGTAAAGAGTAAACGGCAACAACGCCATGCCATTAATCCCCGCCGGCAAAGAAATCAAAGTCCTGACCCCCGGCACCAAACGGCAAAAAAATACCGCCTTGCCACCATGTTTGTTAAACCAATTATTGGCTTTGTGAATGTCACTCGCACCCAAGCCCAGCCATTTACCATATTTATCTGCCAAATGTTCTAGCCTTTCCTCACTGACAAATTTGCCAATGTAATACCAAGGATAGGCTCCCAATACCGTACCCACTACCCCCGCCACCACCGCTGGCACAAAGGACATATCCCCTTTCGCCACAGTAAACCCAGCCAGGGGCATAATCAATTCCGATGGAATGGGGGGAAATAAATTTTCTAAAAACATCAATAGGCCAATGCCAAAATATCCCAACTGATCCATCAATTTGGGAATCCACTCTAAAAGCAATTCAGACATAAATGAATTAATTAATGACTAAAAATAACCGCACTAAATCAGCAAAAAAGGGCAGGATGATTCCCGCCCCCTCTATTCAAGTTTTTAAAAATTAGGTACCTGAAGCCCAAGAGTTGATGTATTCAAGCTGATCTGCTGTCAAGCTATCAATTTCGATGCCCATGGCTTGCAGTTTTAACCGCGCAATTTCTTGATCCAATTCCTTGGGAATGGAGTGCATACCGGGTTCAAGTTGACCTTGATTTTTAACCAAATGTTCACAGGCCAAGGCTTGGTTAGCAAAGCTCATATCCATAACTGCACTGGGGTGACCTTCCGCCGCCGCCAGGTTAACCAAACGACCTTCACCAATAACGATAATCGATTTGCCAGTGGGTAAAACGTATTGTTCCGTAAAGTTGCGGACTTCTTTAACGTCAGTGGCTTGCTCTTTTAAAGATTTCAGATCAATTTCGATGTCAAAGTGACCAGAGTTAGAGACGATCGCCCCATCTTTCATGACGGCAAAGTGTTCGGGACGGATAACATGTTTGTTGCCGGTAACAGTGATAAAAATATCCCCCTGTTTGGCAGCTTCGGCCATGGGCATCACCCGGAAACCATCCATGGCCGCTTCGATCGCCGGTACAGGACTAATTTCAGTCACAATTACATCGGCTCCCATGCCTTTGGCCCGCATGGCAACCCCTTTACCGCACCAACCATAACCAGCCACCACAATGGTTTTACCGGCTAACAGAATATTGGTGGCGCGAATAATGCCATCGAGGGTGGATTGCCCCGTACCGTAACGGTTGTCATAAAAATGCTTGGTATCGGCATCGTTGACATTCATGGCGGGGAAGGTTAGAACCCCATCTTTGAACATGGCGCGGAGGCGAACAATGCCCGTGGTGGTTTCTTCGGTGGTACCAATAATGTCGCTGAGTTGGTGTTGACGTTCTTGAACCAAGGTGGCGACCACATCACTACCGTCATCAATGATGATATTGGGGCGGTGATCTAACGCAATTTGAACGTGGCGATGGTAGGTGTCGTTATCTTCCCCTTTGATCGCGTAAACGGGAATGCCGTAGTCAGCGACCAAACAGGCCGCAACGTCATCTTGGGTAGAGAGGGGGTTACTAGCAATTAACAAGGAGTCTGCTCCACCCGCATGGAGGGCGATCGCCAAGTTAGCGGTTTCTGTGGTGACATGGCAGCAAGCAACCAAACGAATCCCCGCAAACGGTTTTTCCTGGGCAAAGCGGTCACGGATTTGAGCTAACACAGGCATCTCGCGGGCAGCCCATTCAATGCGTTGGCGACCTTGGGCAGCCAGGCTAATGTCTTTAACATCGTATTTCTGTTTAACAGGCGTTGCGACCATTTATAAAAATTCCTCAGAATAATGCTTGAATGTAACTTAACTTAACATTATATTTGCTGATCGTCTTAGGCAAAATCTGCTTTTACGTCCTTCTCGATCCCTAGGTCTATTCCAACCAAAGTTGTACTCCCCCAAATTGGGAAATGGACAAACATAGCACACAATAGCCGAAGAGCCGGATCCCTATCTTAGGGAAGGGACGATGACTCGTTAGAATGGGTTTCAATGCGAAAATGACATCTTTTTTGCCAAACTGCGTTGTCAATCCTTACATGATCGCCATCAAAACTCCCTACCACAGTCACGAGATCTGTCATTAACCCAGGCCTATTTGTGGGAAATCCCGATAACCAATCAGGCTGGAACTGCCCGCCCTTATTAACTGATAACACTGATAAATCATGCCCCAATTTCCTTGGAACGATCATGAATCGGAATCTCCTTTATCGCCTTTAGAATCACTATTAGCCGAGTGGGAAGATCCCGAAGCGGAAGAAGAAGAATTTCGCAGTGATTTTTTTCAAGGGTTAGAAGGTCGGCGCAAAAAAGCGGCCTTTGCCCTCATGCTGATTTGGACGATAGTGATTAGCTTGCATTATTGGAACTGGGGCAGTTGGCCAGTGTGGGGATTAATGGCCATTCTGTCATTACAGGCCCTGCGGCTCATGAAGGCAACCCCCGCACTACCGCCCCCGGTTCTGGCGCCAGACGAGGGTTTGGAACGTTACCAAAGAGTTTCCCTCCTAGCCGCCGCTAAAAATGAAGAAGCGGTGATTGGACAACTGGTAAACCAGTTATGCGCTTTAGACTATCCAACTGATCGCTATGACATTTGGATTGTGGACGACAATAGCACCGATAATACCCCGGTCATTCTCGATCGCCTGGCGCAACAGTATCCCCAGTTAAAGGTGGTGCATCGTCCAGCGGGGGCCGGGGGCGGTAAATCCGGGGCGTTAAATGATGTATTGAGCCAAGCCCAGGGAACCATTATTGGGGTGTTTGATGCCGATGCCAGTGTGCCGCCCGATCTGCTGCGTCAAGTAGTTCCCTATTTTGATGCGGTGGATTTTGGGGCGCTCCAGGTTCGGAAGGCGATCGCCAATCGGGGAGTCAATTTTTGGACAAAGGGCCAGGCCGCAGAAATGGCCCTCGATACCTATTTTCAACAGCAACGCATTGTAACCGGCGGCATTGGGGAATTACGGGGCAATGGGCAGTTTGTGTCTCGCAAAGCCTTGGATAATGTAGGGGGCTGGAACGAACAAACTATCACCGATGACTTAGATCTGACCATCCGCCTCCACCTGAATAATTGGCAAGTCGGCATCCTTGTTAATCCCCCCGTCGAAGAAGAAGGGGTCACCACGGCGATCGCCCTCTGGCATCAGCGCAACCGTTGGGCAGAAGGAGGTTATCAACGCTATTTAGACTATTGGCGCTACATCCTGACCCAACCCATGGGCTGGCGCAAAAAAGTTGACTTGCTCTCCTTTATGTTGATGCAATATCTACTTCCCGCCGCCGCCGTCCCCGATGTACTCATGGCCGTATGGCGACATCGCTTGCCCATATTGACTCCCCTCACCTACGTCGCCATCAGTTTTTCCTGTTGGGGCATGTACCACGGTTTACGTCGTCTCACCCCCGCCGATCATCAATCCTCCTGGCAAAAACGGTGGTCATTAATGGGGCAAACCCTTCTCGGCACCTTTTACATGTTCCATTGGCTAGTGGTAATGCCCGCCGTCACTGCCCGCATGGCTTTCCGTGCCAAACGCCTAAAATGGGTCAAAACCGTCCACGGCAATCCCCAAGACGACGGCTTAGAACTCAAACAAAGCTAGAAACCGAGAAAAAAGTTCTGCCCCAGTTGTGATTGGTTCAATGTTTGCTATGATAATTACTCGTTAGCCTGGAGAGATGGCTGAGCGGTTGAAAGCGGCTTCCTGCTAAGAAGTTATGGGGTTTATAGCTCCATCGAGGGTTCGAATCCCTCTCTCTCCGTTTTAAAGGGTTTTGTTCACCGAGTTTTAGTAACCTATTTTCCTAAGATTCGAACACAGCCAATGCCGCCAAAATAGAGACTTAATACGGCTCCGGCTAAGAGGGATTGGGTCACAGGATCAGTGGAAGGGGTTAACACGGCTCCCAAAATGACTGCCCCTAAAACCACAAGGCGCCAACCCTGGAGCATTTGCTGAGAGGAAACAATGCCCAAAAAACCCAAAACCACTTGGATAATTGGGATTTGAAACGCTAGCCCCGTGCTGAACATCAACAGCAACACAAATTCAAAATAGCGTTCAATCGACCAAAGTTGTTCAACGACATCAGCCCCATAGCTAATAAAAAAATTGAGGGCAGCGGGAATCAACGCATAATAGGCAAATCCCAATCCGGCAAAAAATAAAACACTGGACCCTAATACCACCGGGCCTAATAAACGACGCTCTCGACGGGTTAGCCCCGGCAAGACGAATTGAATAATTTGGTAAAGAATAAAAGGACTAACAATTAAAATGCCACTATAACCGGCGACTTTAAACGAGACAAAAAAGAATTCGCCAGGGGCAAGTTGCAAAAATTTCACATCCCCCGCCGGAACTTCCAACCATTGCACTAAGGGTTTTACCGCGAAAAAGCAACCAGCAACCCCGACTAACACGGCTCCTAATGACCAAAAAATCCGAGTTCTTAACTCTTCTAGGTGGTCAAACAGGGACATTTCTAACTCATCGGGTATTTCGTCCAGAGGGTTAGGGACTGATGCTGTGGTGGTGGAATCTAGCTGGGTCGGCATGGATTACAAGCTAAGGACAAGGAATGGCATTCTAATTGTAATGGATAGCACCCGTGTCCACAGATTGCTAGGGTGCTTTAGCGGGAGATGGACGCGGCCCGGGGTAAAAAGTTGGGAAGCTCTACATGACGACTGGGGGCTTTTTTCGGTTCTCGGACGGCAAAACTGAGGGTGTCTGGGGCCAAGGGAAGGCGTACCCGTTCTTCTGAGGGGGATTGGTTGGCGATCGCCGGGCGTTCTGCTTCCTGTTTGGTTGGTAAGGGCTCCGTTGCTTGGGGGATAACCTCATCTGCAATCGGCATCGTTGCAAGGCGATCGCCTGGGGGGTCACTAGGTAGTGTGCCGGGGGATTGAATTTCTGGGGAGTGGGGGAAAGCCGCTAACAGCTCACCGACACTGGCCCAAGGTTGCAACTCCGTGTTTTGTCCTGTCAACCTTGCCACCACCTGACTGATATCGGAGGAGGGATGGAAATCGGGTTGGGCTAAACATTGCTCTAGGGCCGATTTATATTGCAGGGCATAGCGTTGTTGGCGTTGGAGACGGTGGCGGAGTTCATCGATGTGGGTTTCGAGGCGACTCACTTTGACGGTGTATTGGCTAACTTGGGTTTCTAGGGTTTGTTTTTCGGTGGCGAGGTGGGCTAATTGGGCTTGACTCTGGGTTAATTGTTCAGTTAAATCTCTTAATTGGACTTGACTCTGGGCTAGCTGTTCCGCCAGGGTTTCGACTTGCAATTGTTGCCGTTTGGTTTCTTCTTGGTGAATTTGCAGTTCCGCAACGGTGTGGGAAAGTTGCTCTTGGGCTTGGGTTAACTCGGCGGCCTGTTGCTGAATTAAGATTTCGGCGCTATCGGCACGGCGTTGGCGGGCAATGAGTTGCTGATCGGTGGTGGCGAGTTGTTGGGTTAACTGGGCAACTTGGGTTTGGAGGGTTTGGTAGGACTGTAAAAAAGGCGGAGTCAGGGAAATCGGAGCTTCGTCTGGGTCTGAGTGATCAGCAGTTTCCGTCAAATCTGTTGCCGGATCATCCCATTCAGTTTCAATAAACTCTAATTCTGCCTCGATCGCCATCACAGCAGCTTCTATTTCTGTTTCACTGTCTTTATTTTGATCTACTGCTGTCGTCCCTAATTCGGTATCCAGCAAAATTTCATCAAACATAACCTCAAAATTATCGAGATTATCGAGTGGAGCCTCTGCTGATTCCCCATTGTCCGCCGGGGGATTTTGAGCACATAACTGGATTAACTCGTCGGAATTGACATCCGGGGTCAGTTCTTCTGCGGGGAATAGGGAAAAAAAGTCAGAGTTACTCATAAATCTTGCCAAGCCTTTAAATCAGAAAAAACGCTGAAAAAGATTCGTCCCAGCGTTGGGGGAGGACTGCTATGGCCTTAATGATGGATTTTTGCAGGTTGAGGTTTCCGAAATGGCGACAAGGAGTAGTCATTTTGACATTTTGCTAGCTGAGGGGGTCAATTCCGGCTCCTGGGAACGAGATCAATCAAAGGCGATCGCCGTCGTCACTAAATATATTTACTCATGCCATTACCTGCTGAATGTGGGTTATACAGGATATACATTTTATTATTTTGTTAGATTCAACTCTAAAAGCTTTTCTGAATTTTCCTTAATGCTAAAATGTAAGGATTCAGTAAACTTAGAATTAATGATAATTTCATATTCTCCTTTTTTCAAACCTTCTAAAAAATAAATACCTGCTTCATTTGTTACAGAAAAAATTATTTTTTGATTATTCTGATTAATAGCTTCAACTCTTGCACCTGCGATAGGTTTTCCTTGATTATCAGAAACTACACCCATAATAGTATAAGAAGGGCTAAATGGAATTTGCACTGTTGTATAACTCCCTGCAATCACTTCTATGGCTAGAGCAGAGTCTTTAGGGGTTGTATCAAAAGGATAGCCTGCTAAATCTAAATCTAGTCGATAATTCCCTGATGGAAGTCTTATATACACTCCACGATCAACAATGTTTTTAGGATAGCGTTTTAAAGACTGATTATTAAGGATTAATAGAGCTTCTAAATCTTCTAAATAAACTGTTTCATTGTTGTCAAGCAGACCATTTTCATTATTGTCAATAAAGGGCTGAATAAATATCCCTCCCTGGGTACGCAGACGTTCAAATCTTTGTTCCCCATTGCTAATTTGGGGTTGAATATTGATAGCGGGCAAAAGTTGAATTGCAAAACGATTATCATTGGAAAATAACGAAACTTGTTCATAAATAATTCTGACATCTAATCCTGGAATTATAGCCGTCGTAGCAGCCGCAACTAAACCATTACCTTCTGTACCCATCCTATAGCCAAAATTCAAGCTCCATAAATCTCTACCATCAAAAGATCTAGCATCAGAAATGTATTTCCCCCCAAAGGCAAGTCCATCATTATCATTATTAAAATTATTTCTCCTT
>Ga0315905_10008744_pt1 | contig 10247 bp, 7 predicted proteins | sample LakEriMetagenome_5_FD_203522 | JGI IMG/M metagenome (GOLD analysis project Ga0315905, IMG submission 203522) | Freshwater fungal communities from buoy surface, Lake Erie, Ohio, United States - Buoy 4 MA121 | ecosystem: Environmental > Aquatic > Freshwater > Lake | place: USA: Lake Erie, Ohio... | reverse complement strand
TTAACCAAGCGTATCGCTACTGATTTTAGCGGTGCTCGCTACAAATGGTCTCTAGCAAACGATTCCACATCAGACGACATTTTATTAGTTGCACTATAATCTAGGACCGTAAATGGGACAGTTTCTCAGAGTCAACGGTGACTACAACATTAGAGCAGGCGATGGTGCCAAGATAACACTTGACACCGGACCTGTTGCGAGTGGCGGCTCGGTTAGAGTCACTGGCAATCTTGTAGTAGAAGGTGAAACCGTCAGTGTTAGTGCCACTGACTTATCTATTGAAGACAACATTATATCGTTGAACGTTGGGGAAGTTGGTCCAGGTGTCACGCTGGGGTATTCGGGTATTGAAATCGAGCGTGGCAGCACAGCTTCAATAACACCGCAGAACAATGCCAGCTTTCTTTATGATGAAAGCACTGATGCGTGGATAATAGCACACGGGACAGCCCCGGGTCCGTTTAATTTTGACAGCAGCAGTCTAAGACTCAAACAGATACTAACCAATGCAACCACTGACTCTGGAGACCTTACGCTGATAGGCACAGGCACTGGTGTATTAAAAGTAATTGGAACAGATAATTATGAAGTTCAAGTTACGCACGACGACGATATTCCCAACAAGAAATTTGTCGACGATGCAATTCAAAATAATCCCACATTTCAGATTGTTGCGCCACAGAGCCAAGATACCAAAGTTGTTATTGCTGATAAAGAAATAGATGCCATAGACCCCGGCGGCCCAGGCTCATTAGCTTATTTTACATCTAGTACTACACATTCAACCTACGGAGAAAGTGCGGTATCGATTGTGGTCGATGGAGCCTTAGTTGGACAGTTCTATGCTAATAGATTTGAAATAGGTGATTTAGAAATTGGCGGTGGCCCTGACCGTAATGAAATAACTTCTAGAGCAGGTATAACCAACGAAAACATTTATGTAAGAACTCAAGGTACAGGTAAACTGCAGATTAATTATGCCATGCAGTTTGAAAAAATTGGCACCGTTCCTGGTTATGTGTCCAACAATGTGCTGTTGTATGCAGCTGCACCTAGCACAGGTACAACAGGTATATATTTTGTCAATGACAGCGCAGAAGCTGCTAAACAAAACGGTGAGTTGATAAGTAAAAACAAAGCGTTGGTCTTAAGCATGCTATTTTAAGAGACATATATGATAAGAAATTATGAAAATCCAGAAGGCACACTATCACTGATTGATTCTACTAGTGTTGCAGTACCTGTAAAAGTGTTTACCAGCTCAACCACAGGCGGACCGATTGCAGGCGGAGTAACAGGTAGAGAAAATGCAGTGACTACTATAGCATTGTGTAACACACTAGCACCGGATGCTGCAGACGAAACAACTAATTCAGTTACAGTGAGTATCTATGTAGTACGAAGCGGCTTGAGTTATGGTGCAGGAAATTTGGTGGTTAGTAGTCTGGTTGTGCCGGCAGGCGAAACTGTGTTCTTTTCAGAAGAACGTATGGTGTTAGCCAGTGGCGATGCTATCTGGGTTGGAACATCATCAGCTGCGAGGTTGGCTGTTACTGTGAGTGTTCTAGCGGTATGAAATTTTTAAAGACCAAAAATATTTCGCAGTTCAGTATCAATGATCGTGCGCTGATATATTATCCTGCTGGCAACGGCCCTGGCAACAGAGTAGTTGTCAATGCTAACGGTGGCATGATGCTGCCCAAAGGCACAACTGCACAACGCCCGCAGTTGACCAGTGTTCGTCAACCCACAGATGCCAACGGCACAATCAGATATAACACAACAATTCCTGCACTAGAAGCCTATGTAGGAGGAGCTTGGGTCACAGTGGCCAGTCCATTTGCTGCTGCTATTACCAAGCAAACACTAGGACCAGGAGACGGTGTTAGTACTATTTTTGGACCGTTGAACACTGCTTATGCACCATCATATGCTGCTAGTGCAGACAATGTACTTGTGTTAGTAGAAAACGTCATGCAGATTTCTTCCACTAACTTTACAATAAATCAGAATCCTTCATCTACTGGCACAGGCGCTGAAATCAATGCCACAGCATTGAGCAGTGCCAACAACGGTACTAGTTATGTAATTACTTCAGTAGAAACCACAACATTTACATCATTTGGTGCCGGTGCAAACACAGTAGGAACGGTATTCACAAAAAGCGGCGGAACTCCTACAGGTTCGGGTAAGGTGCGTATTGCCGGTTACTATCTCACATTTACATCAGCAGTGCCAAACACAGGAGGTGGCGGTAATCCAGTCTACATAACTGTATACTACGGATACGCTAACTAAGCATGAGTCAATTGGGGCGCATAGGTGGTCAGGTATTAACAGACAATCTGTTACGTGCCGGTGTTGACCTAGCATTTGAAACTGATCTACTATATCTTGATGTAAACAATCAACGAATCGGAATTAAAGATTCAACTCCTGTATACGAGCTTGATGTAAACAGTAACATATACACCAATGATCTCACAGTTGTTACACAACTTGCTCCAGGTAACTTACGTTTTAATGCCCCTAACACTATTTCTACCAGCGTGGGCGGCATTGATGTTTATATCAATGGCAACGGCGAAATTTTTCATGATAGACTTGCTACAGATAATCTTGTTCTAAATGGCAATCTCATATCTAGTTTAAGTAACAGCAACATAGTGTTAGACCCAAACGGCTCAGGCACGGTAGAGTTAAGATCCGATACCAATGTTACTGGAGACCTTGCAGTTAGTGGTAATATTTCTATGAGTGGAAATCTTACAGGTCTGGGCACACTGACCTTTGGTAATCAGACCATAGATACTGTTACAGTCAATACAGATTTTACACAGAGTATTATACCAGGAGATGATCTCACATTTGCTTTGGGTGCTGACGCAGGTGATTCTAGTGCTAGACGCTGGGCAGAGCTACATACACCAGAGTGGCAGTACATAACTAATGGTGCTTGGCCCGGAAGCGGTATTATACCACTGTCTGCCACAATTAGTAATCAAACAACTATTGATGGCACAATTAATAAAATATCAACAATTCAATCCAATGAAGACATCATACTAAATCCATTCACAGGAATCACACGCATAGAAGCCACACAATGGCAGAACAACGACATCACAAACTTATTAAACACACCGTTAACTATTGCCGTTACTGGTACAGGCTACTACGTGTTTTCAGGTACCAACGGTATGATAATACCTGCCGGGCCAGACATTGATCGAAGAGCCAGTCCAGATGTTGGCGAAACTAGATGGAATACTGATCAACAGTATCTTGAATGTTATGATGGTGCAGTGTGGGCAGTAAGCACTGGTGGTGGTATCGAAGTTGATATTCCTATCATGGAAGATCTTGGTCACGTATACACGCTTATGCTGGGGTAAAATTCAAAAATTGATAAATACTTTTAATTGCAAAAACGACCATTTTTGCAGGATCCGACTGTGGTAAACCGACAAAGAGCATAAGCTGAAAATCTGGTTAACGGTGAAACACCGGGTAAATTGGAGAGCACATGGCTATCGGTCGTATTTCCGGTCAGCTCTTGAAGTCGAATCTTCTTCGCGCAGGAGAAAATCTGGCATTCGAGACAGACTTACTCTATCTAGATGTAGTAAACTCTCGAATCGGGATACGCACAGCGACCCCTACCGTTGACCTAGATGTCAACGGACACACCCGTTCTACAAACATCACAGTAGACAATCAATTAAACATCGGCAATCTTCATTTTACTGGAAATACCATAACCAGTGATTCAGCGACTATAAATTTTGCAGCGGCCGCAGGCGAAGCCACTGTGTATCACTCAAGACTGCAGATAGACGATCTGCAACTACAAGGCAGCACGATTTCAACCACGGTCAGCAACAGCAGTATAGAGCTTGACCCTAACGGCACTGGCACAGTTAACATCGTGGCCAATACCAACATCACTGGTAATCTTGTAGTCACAGGAAATGTAAATGCCACAGGCAATGTGGTCATCGGTGGTAATATAACTATTGGTGATGCTCTCACAGACAACATTGTAATTAACGCTAGTATCCGCAGTGACCTAGTACCTGAAACTGACAACATCTATGATTTAGGATCTGCCTCATATAGATGGCAAGCTGTGTACACCGGAGCATTGTACACAACATCAATCAACGTGCCTAGTTTAGATGTCGGCAATTTGATGTTCCGCGACAACGAAATCACAACAACCACAGGACAGGATCTGTACCTCGACGGTAACGGCGCAGGTGGAGTAAGATTAGGTAATTTTAAAATAGTTGATAACACAATCACTAATGTGGTTTCAAATGCTATCTCTCAGATTGTTCAATCAGGAACAGGTTATTTTAAAATACAAGGTACAAATGGATTTGTACCCCCCGTAGGAGCAGATGCGACTAGACCAACTGCTTATGCTGTATTGGGGATGACACGATTTAACACAGATTCTGCTGCTTTAGAAATTTTTGACGGAGCAGACTGGGCAAGTCCCGCAGGGTCAGCAGGTGCTGTATCCGTCGCAGAAGCCAACGACATCGCAGCACAACTAGCACTTACACTAGGATAATAAAATGCCAACAGTATTCAAACACGCACTAGTAACACAAATAGGAACTAACCCCACCGATGTAGTAGAAATTGGCGCCGGTGTTAGAGCCACAGTAATCGGATGTAATCTAACTAACGTCACGGAATATGACACAGTAGTGGTAGGAATACAAGTAGTTGGCGCGGATACCACTGCCACACACTATATCAAAGGATTAATAATTCCTCCGAACACTAGTGTAAAAGTTATAACTCAGGGAGAAAAATTAATTCTTCCTGCAGAGACAGAATTGCGGATAGTCAGCAATACTGCAGACAGTATTGACGCTACAGTAAGTTACGTCGAGATATCATAAGGATAAGACATGCCCAGCACATATTACATTGGAACAAGTCCAGAAGAATCGTTAGGAGATAGTCCTAGATATTTTTACGGACTACGCCGCAACGATCAAGGAGAATTATTTTTTGTTCGCAGCGATCAATTAGCAGACATAGATGATGTTGTAATCAACCAACCTGGATCTTTAGTAGATACATTCCAAGATTTTGAAGCCGGGGTAGATTATTTTGACGGAATTGATTCTGAGCACGAAATTTTGTACGAAAACATGAAGTATCCTCAATATAAATGGGATAATAGATCTTTGTTCTTCTATGTCGATAGTCAAGGACAGTTGGTAATTAGAATTAATAGAGGATATACATATCCTGTTGGCATTTCAGCAGAAGGATAATAGAAAAATGGCAGAATTTAAACTAAACAGATTTAGATATAACTGGAGAAACCAGTGGAGCGTCTCTACCGTATACAATCGAGATGATGTAGTGCGTTATGGCGGCAAAGTATATGTTTGTATTAGACAGCACAGTTCAGCTAGTACAAATATTTACGTAGACATCAATTATATTCCAGCTGGCCAAACGGTAGCCCAACCGGCGTGGACAGAAATGTTAGACGGGTACAACTTCAGCGGTCCGTGGGCTGGTACAACATTTTATGCCTTGAATGACTTGGTTGTCGATGGCGGCAATGTTTGGAGATGTATTACTGCTCACACTTCCGGCATTACACGAGGAGTAAATTCTAGTTATTGGCAAAACTATGTTTCTGGCTTTAATCTCATAGGAGATTGGCTATTTGGTACTATATATCGAGTTGGTGATGTAGTAGTACACGGCGGAATTCTATATCGTTGTTTAACCCAACACTCTTCTGGAGCTAGATTTGAAACTGATCTAGCATTTAGTTATTGGGAATCTATATTTGAAAATGTTGAGTATAGAGGAGCATGGGTAAATTATACCAGATACAAATTAAATGATCTAGTAAATTATGGCAGCAATATATGGATTTGTACCCTAGCACATGACGGCGGCTTCACTGAGAATGAATGGGATATTTTTGCTCCAGGACAGAAATTTATAGGTCAGTGGGGTAGTTTGACATCATATGTGCCCAACGACATTGTTCGTCACGGTGGTAATTTGTATGTGGCTAAAACATTAAATGACGGCATTAGTCCAGATGTCGACAGTGTTGCTTGGGATTTAGTTTTAGAATCTGTATTTTTCCGAGGCACCTGGAGCAACACTTTATCGTATGCTCCGGGAGATTTAGCCATACGAGGCGGCAACGTATACAGAGCATTAAAAGATAGCACAGCTGTCGAACCATCAGACACGGCTGCTTCAGACGGCTCTACTCTAGGAACAGAGCGTTGGAGTTTGCTTGTTCCTGCAGTTGGTTGGAAAAATTTCTGGACACTAGCAACTGATTATGGACTCAATGATTATGTTACATTTAACGGTAATACATATCGTTGTATTGTTTCTCATGTTTCCGAAGATTATAGTTACCCAGACAGTGGTAGTCTATCATCTCCATACTGGGAAATAGTTCTGCAAGGATCTGCTATAAGTGCAATATCACAAAAAGGCGATTTATTAATCAAGGATAAGAGTCTTGATGGCAGTACTCTACAAAATAATAAAATATCTATAGGTGAGGACAGACAGTTATTAAAAGTATCACCTGCTGAAGGTGCGCCTGTAGTTGGATATACTTGGATCGTTAGTTACGCTGATCCACTGCCTCCAGACATTATCGAACAATATGTACTAGACGGAGATGTAAAAAATGTTCGACCTCCGTTGGAAATGTATGTAGGAGCTACATATATATTTGATCAATCACCAAATCCTGAAGATCCCATGGATATGAATAATCATCATCCATGGCAGTTTGCGTTAATACCCGAAGGCGGCATCTCAATCAGAGCTGCCTATGAAGAAAACGTTGTTTATAGATTAGACAATACTGTGGTTGATAGATTAACTTGGGTTGGATCTCCACAGAGATTAAATGCTGTTAGAAGAACAATCTCTATCACGATCACAGAAAACACTCCAAAAACACTGTTCTATTATTGCTACAACCATATTAATATGGGCAACGCCATTACAATAAAAGATCTAGGCAACAGTGTTCATTGGGAAGAATGGGGTAGAATTGCTAGAAATTATTATGTTGATCCACGTGGCGAAGATGTTCCCGGCAACGGATTAAATCCAGAATATCCTTGGAAAACTGTAAGATACGCCTGCGAAAATGCAGGATCGTACTCTGTTATCAATATAGCAGCTGGTTATTACAGTGAAATTTTACCTATAATAGTTCCAGCCAATGTATCGTTGGAAGGCAGCGAGTTAAGATCGTCAGTGATAGTAGCTTCTCCTCCCATAGCTGCTTTGGTCAATGATATACCTTATACAAAAGCAGTATTAACACACATTAAAAATTTAATGGATAATTTAATTTTAAATGTTGCAATTACACCTACTGCTGGAAACACGGTGTCTCAAGTACGTAATCTAGATCCGGGAACTAATACAGCTTCATCACAGATTAAATTTCTTATAGATGATATTATAGATTACATAGATCATAGAGAAGACGGATCAGCAGCTGATCCAGCAGTCTATAGCACAAACACCCGTTCTGCCTTAACAGCACAATTCAACGCATATAGGATCTTAGCTGCCAATACGGAATTTATAGCTGCTGAAGCCACAGCTTTTGTTGCTGCTGGTTTTCCTTCTTATGTGTTTGATCCAGATCTCTGCAAGAGAGATATGCGCCGATATATCAGTGCATGGCAATATGACATAGTCTATACAGGCAATTATAAATCTATTTTATCTGCAAGGTATTATTATAATGCTGTGATCGGATCAGAACTAGAAGACATGTTCTTGGTAAGAGATTCAGTGAATATTAAAAACTTTACATTTAAGGGATTAAATGGAACATTGACTCCTGACGAAGTACCAGTAACAGCAGGAACTTTTGTTATAGGACAATCATATACTATTCTATCTTTAGGTACTACAGACTTCGTACCCGTAGGTGCAGTTAGAAATGAAATTGGTTTAGTTTTTGAAGCTACCGGGCCGGGCTCGGGAACAGGTGTTGCAGAAACCAATGTGGTTGAAATTATTCGTAGACCCACAGCAGGTGCATATGTTTCTCTTGATCCAGGTTGGGGCCCAACTGATGAGCGTGTTTGGATCACTTCAAGATCGCCTTATGTACAAAACATAACGTTGTTTGGAACCGGATGCGTAGGACAGAAAATTGACGGAGATCTTCACAACGGTGGCAATAAGTCAATAGTTTCTAATGACTTCACGACCGTGTTAAGTGACGGCATCGGAGCATGGGTAAGCAATCAAGGCCGGGCTGAATTAGTTTCAGTGTTTAGTTATTACTGTCATATTGGTTATCTTGCAGAAAATGGCGGAATTATTCGAGGCACCAACGGTAATAATTCTTACGGTAGACACGGAGCAGTAGCCAGTGGAGTATCAGACGAAGAAACTCCATTAACTGCAACTGTAGATAATCGAACCCAAGAAGCCATAGTGGGTAATGCATTTGCAGGAGAAGTGTACAATCAAGATGAAATTATATTGTTTGAATTCAATAATGCAGGACAAAATTATACCAACGCAACCTATACCATTGTATCATCGGGTGCCGGTGTTCAGCTTGTACAAGACGAATTTAGAGATGATGCAGTATTTGAAGTTAGAATATTAGACGAAGGAGATTCTACTGCACCAGGCGGCGGCGGCTACTTGATAGTTGGTAACAATGCACAAGCCGGTAATACAACTTCTATAACACTAGCAGCCGCTGATGACAACTTAGAAGCAGATTATCTAGGAGCCAGACTCACTATAGTCAGCGGAACAGGCACAGGACAGTATGGATATATCACAGCATACGATGACAGTAGTCAAGGAGCAACTCTAATAGCCACTGTTTCAAGAGAAAGCGACGGACAACCAGGATGGGATCACGTTATTGCTGGAACCCATGCAATAGCTACACTAGACACCACTACTCAATATAGAATAGAACCAAGGATAGAATTTTCTCATCCGGGATTTGCAGCCACAGGACTACAGTTTGGTTCAGTGCTTGATTACGATAAAATAATTTTTGGTTCAACTACAGAAACCTACGCTGGCGTGTCTGGTGAATTAGGAACAGGCACAACCATAGGCATACCGCCCGATGAAGCAACATTCAATGTTGTAAAAACAGGCTCAACCTATGCAGTAACTATTAATAATGCGGGAGCTGGATATCAAATTGGAGATGAAATTACTCTATCAGGAGCCAACCTGGGAGGAGCCACACCAACTAATGATATTACAATCACGGTATCGACTATCTCTGATGACAGCACAAATTCTGTAGCATCATTTAGTTTTGCTGGAACAGCATACGGTGGTAAATTTGCTGTCACTGCTCTAGCACAAAATATAGTGTCTTGGAGCAGAAACGGTACCAATTGGGCGAATAATGCTATGCCAAATGGCGGAACTGGATCTACAGCTTGGCTGTTAAGCCCCGGCAATAACAGATGGGTAGCAGTTCGTCCAGGAACCAGCGTAGGAGGATATTCGTTAGACCTCGAAACCTGGACCACTATAACTCTACCAGTTTCTAGAACTTGGACAGATATTGCCTACGGCGACAGCAAGTGGATTGCTATAGCATCAACCGGAAATACCTATATATATTCTACCAACGGCACAACTTGGACCGAAGGTACATTCCCAGATTTCATAGCAGATTCTACCATAGGTGACTGGACTAATATTGTCTATGGCAGAAACACATTTGTGGCATTGTGTAAAAACACCAACGTTGCCGCAGTTTCGACTGACAACGGAGTGACCTGGACCCAGGTGCTAGTGCAAGCAGACTCGACTATAGGTCAATGGACTGGTCTTGCATACGGTAACAACAGATTCGTGGCTATATCTGAACAACAGAATGCAGCTGCTTATAGCCTAGACGGACTAACATGGTATGCTGTCACTTTACCTAGCCAAGATGGTTCAACTTCTCATCAATGGTATGATCTTAAATATGGTCAAGGTGTATTTTTTGCTATTGGCGACACAGGCGGTAGAAACGTTGGCGCTGATGTTACGGCTGCTCCTTCGACATTCTGTATCACATCTGAAGATGGCATAGTATGGACTTCTAGATCTCTTAATTCTGCAAGAGAATGGAGATCAGTGGCATTTGGTAATCCAGGAAATAATCCACAGTGGATTGCTGTAGCCAGAAACACAGATGTATACAACAAAATTATCACTGGTTGCAG
>Ga0315905_10008742_pt1 | contig 10248 bp, 11 predicted proteins | sample LakEriMetagenome_5_FD_203522 | JGI IMG/M metagenome (GOLD analysis project Ga0315905, IMG submission 203522) | Freshwater fungal communities from buoy surface, Lake Erie, Ohio, United States - Buoy 4 MA121 | ecosystem: Environmental > Aquatic > Freshwater > Lake | place: USA: Lake Erie, Ohio... | reverse complement strand
GAAACGCCCGTTGCGTATTCTCGGGCGTCCAACTCAGGTCCGCGGCCTGATTGTGGAACCAGGTTGGAAACAGGAAAAACTCGCGATGCTTCCATTGAAAGCCGCCGCGGCCCTCGTGGATGCCGCCTTTGCGCAAGATGAGGCTCAGCTTGCCCTTCGTCAGCGCATCGCAGACAAACGACCATTCTTTGAATCCGGTGGGAACGGTGAGGTGGGGCATGGTGGTTGATGATGCTTAGAGGCCGCAGGTTGGATGAATTCGTATGGCAGTGGAATGGGGGCGGTGGAATTCCGCCATCCGACAGTCCTCATTCTACTGCCATCGATGAAACGTCAAATCACACCTCACGATTTGTCAGATCACGACCAGCGGTTTCAGGGCGCGAATCTTATGCTTCGCTGCCTCCACGGCGGCCGCGGCCCCGCTGCCTGCCGCCGCACCAACAACACCCCCAAGGCGTCCACTGGCCGCAGTGCTACTCTTGGCCGCCACGATGTATCACTTGCTCGGCATTCACTCCGAAACCATGATCAAAGACGTGATCGGGCGCGACGTGCCGATCAGCTATGGCAAGGTCATCCACGACATCATCGCATGAAGACACTCCTCCTCATTTTTCTCCTCGCCACGCCGGCCTGGGCTGATTTGTCCACGCATGCCTTTTTCAAGCACTTCGTCGGCACATGGAAGGCGGCCGGTGAGTTGAAAGGCGAAAATGACAAACTCGTCACCCTCACGGAGGAGTGGACGGGCAAGGCGGATGGCGAGAACACATTCCTCATTGAGGGCACACGCACGATGAACGGTGACACGCAGCCGTTTAAGTGGACGATGACTCACAACACCGGCACGGACATGTTTGAGGCGATCCTCAGCGGTCCTGACGCCGCCCAAACGATCCGTTTTGAAGGCAATGTCTCGGAAGTGAACCTGACGCTAGAGCTGAAGGCCGTCACTGGCAGCGGGCAGAGCAGCATTACCGTGCTCGATAGCTTCCAAGGCGAGCAGAAAGAGGTGATCGAAAGCAAAGTGCTCTTCACTGGCGACGCAGGCCAGATAACGCTGGAAGGAACGATCAAACACGAGAAGCAAAAAACGCCGTGATCAGTTATTGGGAGCTTGTGAAGCGCATCTGGCACGCGCCAGGAAATCGTGGGCGGCGGCTGAAGGTGCTGCTGCGCAGTGTGCTGTGGCTGGTCAACAAGAAGACGCTGCGTAGGCCCTGGACGCTGCGGGTGTTTGCTGATTTGAAACTGCGCTGTTATCCGGACAGCATCATCGCACTGCATGTGGTGCAGCGCGGCGAGTTTCATGACTGGGACACAGCGAAGTTTATCACGGGTTTTTTGCGCCAGGGCGACACGTTCGTCGATGTGGGGGCCAACATCGGCCTGTACACGGTGCCAGCGGCGCAAAAGGCCCGTGTGGTGGCCGTGGAGCCGAGTGTGCGGAACGGGCAGCGGTTGGAGGAAAACTTGCGAATCAACGGCATCACCAGCGTGCGGGTCGAAGCGTGTGCGTTGGGTGAAAAAGCGGGCGAAATGGCCTTCTGCGATGCGGATGCGCTCGCACATGTCGAACGCGATGGAACGGGCCCCAAGGTGCCGGTGCGCACCTTGGATTCGATCTTACCGGAGGATGAAGTTTCGCTGTTGAAGGTAGATGTGGAGGGTTTTGAGCTGTCCGTGTTTCAAGGCGCGGAAGATGCGATGCAGGCCGGAAGGCTGCCAGTGATCCTGTTTGAGATGAATCACTCGCATGAACGCTATGGCGTCTCGGCAGCGGAGATTTTTGGTTTTTTGCACTCACAGGGCTATCAAATCGCCCGCTATGAGCATGATGCGCGTCAACTGGTCACGCATGGCCTCGAAGGCGATGTGTTGGCGTTCACGCCACGTGGCGAGCGACTCATCCATGAACGACTTTTGACATGAACATCACCAACTGGGAGCAGGCTTATCAGGAAAACTTCACGCCATGGGACAAGGGCCAGCCCTCGCCACCGCTGGTGGAGTGGTTGGCGCGCAACAAGCTCGAAGGGCGTGTGCTGGTGCCGGGATGCGGCGTGGGGCATGATGTGGCACACCTCGTCTCGCTCGGCATCGACGCGCATGGTCTCGACATCGCGCCGACGGCGGTTGCGCGTGCGAAGGAACGCTACCCTCAGCTGGCGGAGCGATTGATGCTGGCGGATCTTTTTGAGCACCGGGGCGAGTTTGACGCCATCGTTGAGCACACCTGCCTCTGTGCCTTGCCGCCGGAGTGGCGGCAGAGGTATCGGGACGCGGTGGCAAAACTGCTGAAGCCGGGCGCGCTGCTGATCGGCGCTTGGTTCGTGAATCCCGAGATGGACCCAGGTGAGAGCGGGCCGCCGTTTGGCATCTCACCTGAGGAGTTGGACGCGCTTTTTGCGGAGCAGTTTGAGGTGGTCGAGAGCTACACGCCGGAAGCCGCGTATCCGGGCCGGGAAGGTCGGGAATTACTACGCGTGCTGCGTCTCAGCGTTTGACGCCGCCGCTCTGCGGCTCCGGATCCGGTGACATGAGTTGAATTCGCTCTGTGACAAAGTTGGGCGGCACGAGATTTGTCACGGTGCTGGCGATGATGTCCTCAATGCCGGAGGCGAAGCGCGTGGGGCGGCCATAATAAATCATCGCGCCAGCTGCTTCATACCCGCCCTCTTCCCACACACGCTGGGAGGGGATGTAGCAGGGCACGTCATTGGTGTAACCGTTCACCCAAGTGCGGGCGGGGTCGAACTCGCGTTTGAAGCGTAGGCTGTAATCCACCACGACCTCGCCAGGCAGATTGATGGTGAGCAGATCATCGCCGTAATGCCACACCTGGACCAGGTAGGGCAGGGCGGGCGGGATTGTTTCACCGCGCTCGAGCATTTCGAGATGCTTCTTCGCATGGTGGGCGGTGTGTTTGTTTTTGTCAGCCGCCTTGGCCTTCCATTGCTCTTGGGTCGGTAGCTTATCGTAAGGGAGCATGACCTCGCGGGTGGCGCAGTTAAGGGGGCCGTTCAGCAGGCGCATGGGCTTGTTGATGACGCTTACGATTTCCTTCGCAAGTTGAACCCCATGATCCATGGCGAAGCGCAGTTCGCGTCTGGGGTAGGGATTCTGGTCCGCACCGCAACCGATGGCGACGAGGCAAACGCTTCCTGGGAAGCGCACCTCCATTTCAGCATGCGCCATGCCTGCCCAGTCGCCATGAATCTCGTCGATGCCGAGCGTGGTGCAGTGGCAGGCGTAGCTCACATGGGTGGCGATGAGCTTTTTGCCATCGGCGGAGCGCACCCGCAGCACGGGCAGGGCACGATCGCTGGGGCCGCTGAAGTTTTGCGCATTTTGAAAGCCGGTCTCGGTCTTCAGGCGGCGGTTGTAGGCGAAATAGACTTTTCCGCCGCCCCAGTCGAGCTGTGCAGGCTGCATCTGGCCCAGGGCATCGCTGATTGTTTTCACGATCTTATCGGTCAACGTTTCCGTGTAGCGCTCCACACGCTCCTGCTGATCCGCAGGTAAGTCCGCACCAAACATGAATGGCAGCACCCCCTTGAGCATGGGGGCGCAGTGCGTGTGGGTAGAATGCAGCGCGAAACGCTCGTCCTGAACGGTCTTGCCTGCGGCGGCAAGGCGTTTGAGCACCTCCGTGCGCACGGCTGCCGGAACTCCGCAGTTGTCCACAGTGATGATCACCGCCGGGGCGTCGTCCTGCCACCGAAGCGCTAGTGCGTTGGCGTGGATGCGTGTCGCCACCTTGTGACACTCCTCAGTGCGGTTGCCGTAGCCATTGAGACGCACCGGATGATCCGGAGTGATGTCAATGTGGGCTGCTCCAGCCTTCCAAGCTGTGCTATGCTGAGCTGTCAGTAGGGCTGGGAGGACCAGCGAGAAGATCGCCGGCAGTAGTTTCTTGCACATTTTTCGATCATGCACAAAAAAACTACCGCCTGGCAAGGCTGGAGTTTAGTTGAGCTGAGATGTGGCGTTTAGCGCTACGCGTTGGCGTTCGTCCAGTCGATCGCTGCACGGCAGATCTCCCAGAAACTGCCTGGTTCCATGCTGGCTCCGCCGACGAGTGCACCGTCCACGTCTGGCTGGCTGATGAGTTCGGCCATATTGCCGGGTTTCACGCTGCCACCGTATTGGATGCGGATCTTCACGGCCACATCGGCTCCGAACATGTCGCTGAGAACCTTGCGGCTGAAAGCATGCGCGTCCTGTGCCTGCTGGGCGCTGGCGGTGCGACCGGTGCCGATGGCCCAGACCGGCTCATAGGCGATCACGATGTCCGTGATACGGCGTGGGCCGACTTCGGCCAAAGATTCGCGGAGCTGGCTTTCGAGGACTTGCTCGATCTTGCCGCTGTCGCGTTCTTCGAGCGTTTCGCCGATGCAAAGGATCGGGTGAAGGCGGGCTTCCAAGGCGGCGAGCACCTTGGCGTTCACGATGGCGTTCGTCTCGCCGTATAGGCTGCGGCGCTCGCTGTGACCGAGGATGACGTGCTTGCAGCCGCATTCTTTGACCATGCGGGCGCTGATCTCACCGGTGAAGGCTCCGGCAGGCGCTGCGCTCATGTTTTGCGCGGCGAGCTCGACGCTCTGCTCGCGGGCGTTTTGCAGCGCGGTCATCGAGCGCTCCAGGCTCACGAACGGCGGCGAAACGACGATCTGGATGGGGCACTTGTCCGGCACGAGACGGGCAAAGGAACGGATGAAATCATCGGACTCCTGAGGAGTCATGTGCATTTTCCAATTGGCGGCGATGATGGGCTTGCGGAAGTGAGCGATGGGCATGGTTTTTGAAAGGACGAATGTTGGAATGGCGAAGGACGAATTACTTGTCCTTCAGACAAGCGACGCCGGGGAGGATTTTGCCTTCGAGGAGTTCGAGGGAGGCGCCGCCGCCGGTGGAGATGAAGGTCATTTTGTCGCCGAGATTGGCTTTTTTGACGGCTTTCACGCTGTCGCCGCCGCCGATGATGTTTTTGGCACCGGCATTGGCCGCCATGGCCTCGGCGATGTCAAAGGTGCCTTTGGAGGCTTCTTTGATCTCGAACACGCCCATCGGGCCGTTCCAGATGACGGTCTTCGCTTTGGAAATTTCTTCGCTGAAGAGCTTCACGGACTCAGGGCCGATATCGACGCCTTCCCAGCCGTCCGGGATGCTTTCGTTCACGCCGGTGAACTTGATGTTGCCGAACTTCTTCGCGTCGAAATCGAAGGCGTCGGTGATCATTGCATCGACGGGGATGAGGATCTTGACGCCACGCTCCTTGGCTTTGTCCAGAGCGGCCTGCGCGATGGGCTCCCACTCGGGTTTGTAGAGGCTTTTGCCGATGGAGATGCCCTGCACGAGCTTGCGGAAGGTGTAGGCCATGCCGCCGCCGATGATGATCGTGTTGGCCTTTTCGAGCAGGCGATTGATCACGCCGATTTTGTCGCTGACCTTCGCTCCACCGAGGATGACGACGAACGGACGATCTGGATTTTCGAGCTCATCATTCAGCCAGGTGAGCTCTTTTTCCATCAGCAGGCCGGAAACGGCCGGGAGGTAATCCGCGATGCCCGCCGTGGAGCTGTGCGCACGATGCGCGGAGCCGAAGGCGTCGTTCACAAAGACCTCTGCGAGGTCGGCCATGCCTTTTGCGAGCGTGGCGTCGTTTTTCTCTTCACCGGCGTGGAAACGGGTGTTTTCGAGCAAAAGCACGTCGCCATTGCCGAGTGCGAGCGCCATGGCCTGCGCTTCATCGCCGACGCAATCACTCGCAAAGGCCACCGGCTTGCCAATGAGTTCGCTGAGCGCCGGAGCGACGGGAGCGAGGCTCTGTTTTGGATCACGCTGGCCTTTCGGACGGCCCAGATGGCTGGCCAAAATGATGCGGGCACCCTTTTCGATCAGAAACTTGATCGTCGGCAGCGTTTCCTGGATGCGGGTGGCATCCGTGATGACCATCTGGCCGTCTTTTTCGTCGAGGGGGACGTTGAAATCGACGCGCACGAAGACGCGTTTTCCGGCAAGGTCGAGGTCACGAATGGTCTGCTTGGGCATGGTGTTTTTGGGGTAAAGGGGCGCTATCCATCGCAAGTTTCGGGCCATGCGCAAGGCCACAATCAAGCCTCGGGCGGCATGCTCAAGTCAGGCTCAGCGCAGCCCGATGATTGCGCCCAGCGTGCCCAGTTCTTTCATCGGCAGCGCCTCGACTCGATCATGCACCGGGTAGCCTTTTTCTCCTGGGTGAACGATCCATGTTCGCTCCAGCTTCAGGTCTGCGAGAGCGATGTGCAGCGATTTCGTCATCTTTGGGCCGTCGTTCACTTTGAATTCCACGCCGTAGGCTTTGGAGCCACGAAAGATCACCAGATCCAGTTCCGCGCCGTTATGGGTTGCCCAATAGTAAGCGTCCTCGCTGCCACAGAGCGCCAGCACCTGCTCCAGCGCAAAGCCTTCCCACGAAGCGCCGAGCTTCGGATGCGAGTGCAGCTCTTTCGTTGTCTTGATGCCGAGAAGGCTGTGCAACAGGCCGCTATCCCGCACATAGACCTTCGGCGCGGTGACTTCGCGTTTGCCCAGGTTCGTGTGCCAGGGCGTGAGGCGGCGTGCGACGTAGGTGCCGCATAAAATGTCCATGTAGTTCCGCGCCGTGCCCTCGGAGGAACCCAGCGCCCGCGCCAGCTCTGCCGCATTCCAGATCTGGCCATGAAAATGCCCGATCATGGTCCAGAAACGCCGCAAGGTCTGCGCCGGGGTGCGGATGCCCAGCTGCGGCAGATCGCGTTCCAAAAATGTGCGCACGAAGTCACTGCGCCAGCGCCAGCTCGCCGCGTCGCCTTTTGCCAAAAAAGAACGCGGGAAGCCTCCGCGCAGCCACAAGTCATCGATCTCATCCTCCTTCACCTCGCCCGTGTGAAAGCCGGAGAGATCAACGAAGCCCACCCGGCCCGCGAGGCTTTCAGACACGCCCCTCACCACATCCGGTGAGGCCGAGCCGAGAATGAGAAACCGCGCCGCTTTGGCACGTCGGTCTGCCAGCGGACGCAGCGTGGCAAAAAGCTCCGGCAGGCGCTGAATCTCGTCGATCACTACCAGCCCTTTCAGTTTTTTCAGCGCCAGTTCCGGCTGTGTCAGCGCCGCACGATCTTCCGCGCTCTCCATGTCAAACCAGTGCCCGCCATCGCGATCCGCCAGCATGCGGGCCAGCGTGGTTTTTCCACACTGACGCGGCCCCAGCAGGGCGGTGACGGGATTTTCATCCAGAGCCGTTTCCAGGCGGCTCATGGCTTCTTGGCGATCTATCATGGCCGAACTTTATCCATGAAAAACAGCAAGGCAATTGCGGAATTTCATGGAAGTCAGGCCATTACTTCACGCTCACGCAGACCATGTCTCCTGCCGCATTTCGCGCGTAGATGCGGCCATTCGCCAAAACCGGCACCGACCAGCAGCGACCACTCAAAATGCTCGTGCGGGAAATCGGCTCAAACTTCGCCGGATCGGCTTTGGCGATGATCAATTCCCCTTTGGCGCTCAGGACGATCAATTTACCATCCGCGGCCATCAGCGAGCAGAAACCCACGTCCGCCGCATTCCACTTTTCGGTGCCCGTGGCGAAGTCGATGCACTTGAAGGAGGCCGTTTTGCTCTCATCACCATCGCTGCCGTAAAGGTGCCCAGCTATAAGCACGCTGGAGTTGAACTGGTTCTTCATCACGCGACTGCGCCAGACCTCGGAAGGCTCTGCGGAGGCCAGATCGAGCACGGCGCAGCCTTTGTTGTAGCCGGAGGAGATGAAGAGCTTCGTGCCGCTGAGGATGGGATCGGCCGCATTGACGCCGTAGCTCGTGTTCCAGGTGTGCTCCCACAAAACCGTGCCGTTGGAGGGATCGACCCCTTTGTAGGCCCGCCGCGTGCTCAGCACGACCTGCTCCTTGCCATTCACCGTGATCAAATGCGGTGTCGAATAGCCCGCCGTGTCCGCCTCAGACTTCCACACGAGTTTCCCGGTCGCCTTTTCAAACGCCGCGCCGTTCTGGCCGATGTTTAGGATCAAATTCGCGCCATGGATCAGCACCGAGCCGGAGAAACCCCACTCCGGAATCTCCGCGCTCGTTTCTTCAAGGAAATTCTTCTGCCATACCACCTTGCCCGTCGCCGCCTCGTAGCAAATCAGGTCGCCCCAGCGGCTCACATGCCAGGCCTTGTCCTCCTCGAGCACCGGACCCGCCGAAGTGCCGCCTTCGTAGTATTTGTCGCCCAGCTCGGCCTTGTAGCTGTGCTTCCAGACTTGCTTCCCTGTGGCCGCATCGAAGCAAAACACCGTGTCCTGGCCATCCGCATGCCCGGAGGTGAAAATCCGCCCATCTGCCACTGTGAACGAAGCAAAACCTAAGCCAATTTGAGCCTTCCAAAGCTCCTTCACTTCCGTCCCGGCCAGTTGTTCCGACGAAATGCCCGTCTTGTCCGGCCCGCGCCACACCGGCCAGTCGGCGGCTTGAGCGAAGGAGACCAAGGAGGCGAGGAGCAGGAATGTGGTTTTCATAAGGGGGTTTAGATCAGTTTCATTAAAACGCTCGGAAGTGGCAGCGTGAAGACCATTTTTTCTTCACTCACGGGATGGACGAAGCGCAGTTCGCTGGAGTGCAGGCCGAGGCGTTTGGCGGGATCGGTCACGGCGCCGTAGGGCTTGTCTCCGACGATGGGGTGGCCCATGTCGGAGAGGTGGACGCGGATTTGATGGCGGCGTCCGGTTTCGAGCTTCAATTCGACGAGCGTCGTGTGGTGGCTGCGTTTGAGCACCTTGAAATGGGTGATGGCCTCGCGCGTGTCGTCCCCGGGTGGGACGCTGCGGACGCGCAGAGAGAATTCCTCGTTCACATGGCAGCGCAGGGTGCCTGAATCGCGCTTCACGATGCCTTCGACGACGGCGAGGTAGGTTTTGTCGAACTTGTGCCAGTTCTGTTGAAGCACGCGTTTTACGGGCTGCGTTTTGGCAAAGACGATGAGGCCGGAGGTGTCGCGGTCGAGACGGTGGACGATCCAGACGCGGTTGCGGGCGTCGGTGGCACGGACGTGGTCGGTGAGCGCGGCGTAGGCGGTGCGGCCGTTGCCGGAGTCGAGAGCGACGGTGAGCCAGCCTGCGCCCTTATCGAGCACGATGATGGACTCGTCCTCATGCACGATGCTTAAACCGGATGGCAGCGGTGCAGCGGCTTTCCGTGCTACGCGCTCGACTTTGATGGTCACTTTGTCACCGGGCTTGAGCGCGTGATCATGACGGGTGATGGCGCGGTCATTGACGCGGACACTGCCGAATTTGAGGCATTGCTTGATGCGGGTGCGCTTCATGTCCGGCCAATTTTCGAAAAGAAAGGGCATGAGGGGGGCGGCTTCGGTGACGGTGCGCTGAGGAGGCATGGGATGTTCATGCCACGGGAAGAACTTGCTGGCTAAGGAAAAGCGGGGTGGTACGTTCTCTGCGGACTCCCAACGCGCCTCATGATCCTGCTTCGCTTCTCGCTTCCCCTCGTGTTCCTGTCTTCCGCTCTGGCGGTGGATTTCAAAAAAGACATCCAGCCGATCCTGGAAAAGAACTGCTACGAATGCCACAGCGAGAAGGCCGGCAAGCGCAAAGGTGGCTTTGTGTTTGATGAGCTGGACACCTTCAAGCTCGACATCGCCGACAACGATGTGGCGCAGATCCGCCCAGGCAAACCGGGGGAAAGTCACTTTTTGGAAGTCATCGCCAACCCCGACCATGAGCGGCACATGCCGCCGAAAGACCAGCTTTCGAACGGGGACATCAGAAAAATCACGGATTGGATCACCGAGGGGGCCAGTTTTGAGAAAAGCGACGGCACGAAGCCGATGGTGGCCGCTGCACCGAAAAAAGACCTCCCACCGATCATGAGCTGGACGAACCTGGAAGGTAAAACGATCCGCGCTGGCTTTGTGCGTCTGGAGGGCGAGAACGTGGTGCTGCGCATGCCCGCGAACGGTGCCGAAGTGCCCTATCCGTTGGAGAAATTGAGCCCGGAGAGCGTGAAGCAGGCGCAGGAATCAGGCGCACCGTGAAGTCGTAGAGTTGGCTGGAAGTCGAATCCCGAGAGACGTTCGGCTTCGATTGCCAATCGAAGTTACATCTCCGCCAATGCCGCGCTCACCGCCGCCTCCAGCGGTCGTGAGCCCTGGCCGCCGAGGCGTTCATCGAGGGCTTCTAGGCGCTGGATCAGATCTGCGACGTGT
>Ga0315905_10008741_pt1 | contig 10248 bp, 6 predicted proteins | sample LakEriMetagenome_5_FD_203522 | JGI IMG/M metagenome (GOLD analysis project Ga0315905, IMG submission 203522) | Freshwater fungal communities from buoy surface, Lake Erie, Ohio, United States - Buoy 4 MA121 | ecosystem: Environmental > Aquatic > Freshwater > Lake | place: USA: Lake Erie, Ohio... | reverse complement strand
CTGGCCCTCGGACTCTACGTCCTGGCGCAGTTTGAGCAAAAGCTCGCCGCACAGCAGACTTTTTTGCTCCACCGGGTTTACGAGGACGCCGTCGTTCATGCGGTGGTGGTGTGCTAAGAGTCGTGGCTTCACAACGCATGAGCGCAGGCACCCTCATCCAAAAAAAGCGCTAGCGAATGAGGGCGTCCGCACTCCCATTCCAAGCATGCGTCTCCTCATCCCGCTCCTCCTCGCTTTCACAGTGCCCGCCCTGGCCCAGAAAACCAAGGCCACCATTCAACTAACCGATGCCGAGGTCACGACGAAGAACATCGTCTATAAAACCACGCCGCAAGGCGAGTTGAAACTCCACGTCTTTTCACCGGCAGGCGCAATCCAAATCGCGGCCCTGCGCCCCTGTGTCTTGTTCTTTTTCGGCGGCGGCTGGAAAAGCGGCTCTTACCTGCAATTCGTCCCGCAGGCCGAATACCTCGCTAGCCGAGGCATCATCGCCATCAGCGCCGATTACCGCATCGCGAACATTCACAAAACCACGCCCGACAAGGCTGTGGAGGATGCCAAAAGCGCCATCCGCTGGGTGCGTGGTCATTCGACTGAGCTCGGCATTGATCCCGACAAAGTCATCGCCGCCGGAGGTTCCGCGGGTGGGCATCTTGCGGCCTGTACCGCGCTCGTCAAAGCCTTCGACGCCGAATCCGATGACAAAGCCATTTCCGCCAAGCCCAACGCCATGGTTCTGTTCAATCCAGCGATGAACATCGCCACGCTTTTCAAGCAACGTGCAACCGGCAACAGCCCGATGACGCTCGACACCGCCGAGGCCATCACTCCGAACAACTTTGTCAGCCAAGACACGCCGCCGGCCATCCTATTCTTCGGCACCGCCGATGGTCTCAAGGCCGGCGGGGATGCGTATGTGAAAAAAGCCACCGAACTCGGCCTGCGTGCTGAAATGTGGTCTGCCACTGATATGCCGCATGGCTTTTTCAACAAAGAACCCTGGATTCAAGTCACGGCGAAGAAGATGGACGAGTTTCTCATCTCGCTAGGTTACCTCGGCGGTGAACCGCTCATCAAGCTGCCGGAGGGTGCGCCTGAACTGAAGCGGGATAACTGAAGGCGAAAAAGCTGCCTGAGAAACGTTTCCTTCCGCGCATGCTCTCCGACTCCTCCCGCGCCGCCGATTTCCCCAGCCTCAAAGGCATCCACTACCTCAACACCGCTGCCGAAAGCATCCCGCCGCTGTGCGTGAATGAGGCAGTGGCCGAATACATGCAGCACAAGTCGCTCGGCATGCGCGGGCGCGATTTTCACTTCCCACGCGTCGAGGAATGCCGCGAGATCACCGCGAAGCATCTCGGACTCGCGACGGACGAGGTTTCCTTCTGCTCCTGCAGTTCCGAAGCCTACAACCTGCTCGCCAACGCCCTGCAACTCACGCCGCAGGATGAAGTCGTCGTCTCCGATCTCGACTTCCCCGCCGGTGCCACGCCCTGGCTCACCGCTCCAGTCGCTTCGCGTCCCGTTTCACATCTCTGGAAGAATCGCGCTGGCGCTTTGAGCCTCGACGATCTCGCCCCGTTGCTCAATGAACGCACCGCGCTCGTGCAGATCAGCTTGGTGAGCTTCTACAACGGCCACCGCATCGCCTTCGCACCGCTGCGCGACCTCGTGCGCCGCCTCGCGCCTCGCGCCGTCATCGCCGTTGATGTCACGCAGGCGCTTGGACGCATCGCGCTCGACTGCCAGGACGCCGACATCATGATTTCCAGCACGCACAAGTGGACACTCGGCATCCACGGCGGCGGCGTCATCGGCATCCCGAAAAAATCCGCCGCGCGCCTTACCACCAGCGCCGGCGGCTGGTATCACATCGCCAACGCCTTCGATGCCGACCGCTTTGAAAGCGCCCGCATCAAGCCCGGCGCACTCAGTTTCTCCGTTGGCATGCCCAGCTTCACCGCGCTCTACGCCTTGAACGCCTCGCTGCGCTATCTTGACGCCGTGGGCATGGATCAAATCATCGCCCATGCCGATCCGCTCGTGGGGCGCGTGCATGCGGGCTTGAAGGAACTCGGCATCACCCCGCTGGCTCCCGCGCAGCCCGAGTGCTCCAGCGGCATCGTCGCCTTCCTCCATAAAAACACGGCGGCGATCAATGAGGCCCTGCTGGCCCAGAACATCCACGTCATGCACCAAGTTGGCCGCATCCGCATCGCCGTGCATGGCTACACCACGGCAGAGGACATCGAGAAGCTACTCGCCACACTTCGCAGCATTCAACCTTGAACTTTGAACCTGGCACCTTGAACTAGGGGTGTGGACTGGGAATCACCAAAACTCCTCCTGCTCATCCTGCCGGCGGTCGCATTGCTACTGTGGATCGAATCGCGCTCGTCGCATCCGATGTCCGGTTTGCGGAAGCGGCTGCTGCTAGTCACGCGTGCCATCGGCGTGATGCTGGCTCTCGCCGCGCTGGCAGGTCCGGCGCGTGTGACGCAGACCGGCCGTAAGGCGCTAGGAATCGTCGTGGATGCCAGTCAGAGCATGGGGGCGGAAGGTTTGACGAAATCCCTCGCTGAAGCGGCGCGTGTGCGCTCGGCGCTGGGCAGCGAGATAGATTCGTTCGTCGTGCAACTCGGCTCACAGCCGGAACTTCTGCCCGAAGGCAGCACTCCGGCCATGCAGGCCGAGTGGCAGAAGAAAAACGGCAGCGACAGCCATTACGCCGCCGCCGTCGAGTATGCAGAGGCCATGTTTCCTCCCGGAGTGAGCCGCAACATCCTGATCATTGGCGACGGCCACGAAACACGCGGCAGTTTGCTCCATGCGGCACGCGAAGCGGCGGTTTCGGGCATCCGACTGCATGCGCTGCCGGTTTCCGGCCCGCGCAGGCCCGATGCGCGCATGATTGCGCTCACGCCAAACCGCACGCGCTTGTTTGAAGGCGCGAGTTTGAGCCTGAAGGCCGTGTTTGAAAGCACCCTCGAAGGCAATGGCACGCTGAAGCTCTACGAAAACGGCATCGAGGTCGAAAAACGGCCTGTGACGCTCAAACCGGGCGCGACGCAGGAGCTCACCTTCAACCGCACGCCTTCCACGCAGAACACGTTTCAATATCGCGCCGTGCTGGAAGGTGTTCGCGGCGACACGCTGCCGGGCAACGACAGCGCTCTCGCCATCGTCGATGTGCGCGGACGTTTGCGGCTACTCTACATCGAGTCCGATGCCAGCGAGGCGCGCTACTTGATGCAGGCGATGGAAAAGGAGGGTATCGAGCTCGATCTGCGCCAGCCGGGTAACCTCGCCATCACCTTTGACCAACTCAGCGGCTACGACGGCGTCATTCTCTCCGATGTGCCCGCGCATCAACTCGGCGATCCGCTCATGAACGCGCTGCGGGATTACGTCGATAAACTCGGCGGCGGCCTCGTGATGCTCGGTGGGCCAGGATCGTTCGGGGTCGGCGGCTATTACCGCACGCCGATTGAGGAAGTGCTGCCAGTGCGGCTCAAAGCACCTGATGAAGAAGAAAAGCAGAGCGCCGCCGTGGCCATCGTACTCGACCGTTCCGGCTCCATGGCAGGTGAGAAGCTCGAGATGGCCAAGAGCGCAGCGATGGCAACGGCGGAAGTGCTGGGGCACAACGATTCGCTCGGTGTGTGGGCCTTTGATTCCGAAGCGCATGTCGTCGCACCGATGACGCGACTGACTTCAACGAATGCGGTATCGGGACAGATCGCCGCCGTGGCTTCTGGAGGCGGCACGAACTTGCAGCCTGCGTTTCAGCTTGGTCGCGAGGCATTGCTGCGGGCGAAAGCACGCGTGAAACACATGATCATCCTCACCGACGGTCAAACTGCTGGCGCAGGCTACGAGCAACTCGCCACCCAGTGCCGGGGCGAAGGCATGACGATTTCCACCGTGGCGATCGGTGAAGGCTCACATGTGGCGCTGCTCCAGGCCATCGCCTCCAGCGGCGGCGGGCAGAGCTACAACACACTCGATGCCAGCGGCATCACGCGCATCTTCACGCAGGACACGCTCATGCACACCGGCCGCATGATCCGCGAGGAGCCTTTCACGCCGGAACTGAAGGAAAAGCAGCCGATCCTCGCCGGATTCGAGAAGTGGGACTCGCCACCGCTGCTCGGTTATGTAAAAACCACCCGCCGCACCTCGGCGCAGGTGCCGCTGGTCACTGAAACGGGTGATCCGCTGCTCGCGCACTGGCGTTTCGGCCTCGGCAAGGCCACGGCGTTCACTTCCGATGCGAAAAGCCGCTGGGCGTCGCTGTGGATCGCGCGTTGGAATGGCTATGGTCGTTTCTGGTCGCAAGTGCTGCGCGAAACCGCCCGCGCACCGCAGGGACGGCTGATGGATCTGTCCACCCAGCTCGAAGGCGATGATGCCCGCATCAGCGTCGATTTACTGGCCGATGCGGGCACCCGTGCGAACAACGCGGTCGTCGAGGCCGAGGTGTTTCATGTGGCCGCTGACGCGCTCGGCGCGGCGATGAAGCCAGTGCAGAAGCTCACGCTGCGACAAAGTGCCCCCGGAACGTATGAAAGCAGCTTCCAGCCGACGCAGGCGGGCGTTTACCTCATCCGCGCCCAATCCGGGGCCGAAAGGGTCACAACGGGACTCGTGCACAATCCTTCGTCTGAAGCCAGCCTCGGCACGGTGAACGAATCACTGCTCCAAGAAGCCGTGAAAATCACCGGAGGTGAGTTTTTGAGCGATGCCAGCCGTTTGCCCAATCTGGAGACGACGAAGGCCATCCAGCATGAAGAACTCTGGCCGCCGCTGCTCGTGCTGCTGCTCATGATTTTCCTCATCGACACCGGAATCCGGCGCTGGGAGCATGTGGTCGGCCTGTGGCAGCTTGTTCCGGTGCGCAGGCTCGGGCGGTCCTAAAAACGTCATCAGATTCACTGTTGAAAAACATCCCAGAGTGAGAAGTCAGAGGTAAAATGTGAGAAGTGACGCCTTCGGCTGCGCCCCTTCTAACATCTGACATTTAACATCTCACCCATTCCTTCCTGAGCTTTTCAATGGGCTGTTAGACGGCCACGAGATCGTAGCCGCGCCATTCCTTGACGGTGACATCAGCAAAGCTGCCGACGTTTAGCTTCTTGTTCACGAAGACGGTGGTGTCGATGTCCGGCGCATCCATTTCGCTGCGGGCGACGCCGGGTTCTTCGACCAGGACACGCATCTTACGACCGACCTGGCTGACGTTGAAGCCTTCGATGCTGCGCTGGATGGCGCGCATGGCCTCATTCCAGCGGGCTTTGCGGGTCATGTGATGGATTTGATCCTCCATCTTGGCGGCGCGGGTGTCTTCCTCACGGGAGTAATTGAAGACACCGGCACGCTCAAACTTGGTGTCTTCGATGAACTGCAGCAGCTCATTGAAGTCGGCCTCGGTCTCGCCGGGGAAGCCGACGATGAAAGTGGTGCGGATGGCGATGCCGGGGATGCCGGCACGGATGCGTTTGATGAGATCGCGGATGTATGCGCCGTCGGTCTCGCGCTTCATAAGGCTGAGCATGTGGTCGCTGATGTGCTGCAGCGGCATGTCGATGTAGCGGGCGACTTTGGGCGATTCGGCGATGGCTTGGATGAGATCATCGCTCCAATGCGCCGGATGCGTGTAGAGCAGGCGAATCCAGAAGTCGCCCTCGATCTTGTTCAGCTCACGGATGAGCGTGGAAAGCGACTCGCCCTTGGTGGAATCAACGCCACTGCGCGGCTTCGGGCGCTCCTCGGTCCACTTGTCCATGCCGAAGTAGGTGGTGTCCTGGGAGATGAGATTGATCTCCTTCACTCCACTGGCGACGAGCTGACGTGCTTCTTTGATGATGCTCTCCTGCGTGCGGCTGCGGTGGCGACCACGGATGCGCGGGATGATGCAGAAGGAGCAAGGGTGGTTGCAGCCTTCGGCGATCTTGATGTAGGCCATGTGCTTCGGCGTGAGGCGGAAGCGCGGCGTGTCGTAGTCCGGAATGTACTGCGGCTGGCGGGTGACGAGGTTTCCCTGCTCGTGGTCCTTGGTGCCCATGAGCTTCTGAATGATTGGGGCCACCTGCGTGATCTGATCCAGACCGATGAAGGCATCCACCTCAGGCATCAAACCGGGCAGTTCCTGAGAAAAACGCTGCGAGAGGCAGCCTGCGACGATGATTTTCTGCTTCGCCCGCTTTTTGGAGGTGCCACGCTGGTCCACGGCATCATGCACCGCTCCCACGCTCTCCTTTTTGGCCATGTCGATGAAGGAACAGGTGTTGACGATGAGCACGTCCGCCAGATCGGCTTCGGGCGTCATGACCATGCCTGCCTGCTGAAGGTGGCCGATCATGATTTCCGAGTCGATGAGGTTTTTCGCGCAACCGAGGGAGACGAGGCCGACTTTGATCATGGGGCGCGGATGGTAGCGCCTTTGTGGCAGTCGAAAAGGAGAAAGATGAGGGTGAAAAAAGACGGGCGGTCTTTGCTTTCGCCCCAAATTAAATCTGCAAACGCATACATTTGTCCAATTTGATGCCATGCTGCCGCGTTCCCACGCCGATAACTTCGCGTTTTAGAATCCATCTCATCATGAAAAAAACCACGAAACTGCTCAGCAGTCTCATTGTCACTCTTCTCCTCACGGGTTCCGCCGTGGCTGAAGTTCGCACCTGGACAGACAGCTCCGGCCGTCAAGTGAACGCTACCTTCATCGGACTGGAGGGCGGAAATATCGTCCTGCAAGTCGCCGACGGCAGCACCCACACGTTTCCATTGACCAAATTGTCCGCAGAAGACCAGGCGCTGGCCAAAACCCTCAAACCAGCGGAGCGACCGGTGACGATCGACAGCCTGGTGCTCTCAGGCATCCAGCGCGCCAACCCAGAGCGCGTCAAAAGCGGCAAAAAGCCGCTGATCACCTTTAACGAACTGGCCAGCGACGAACTGTTCGTCCGGCGGGTGTATCTGGACATTGTCGGGCGCATCCCCAACCACGCTGAAGCCTCCGCTTTCATCAAGGATTCCAAGCCGAACAAGCGCGCCAAGCTCATTGACCTTCTGCTCGATAGCCCGGGATACAGCAGCCACATGTACAACTTTGCAGCGGAAATGCTGCGTGTGAAAGACCGCTTTGACGGCGGCAACAACATCCGAGGCATCCCGTACATCAACTGGCTGCAGAAGCAGATTACAACCAACGTCCCTTGGGATAAAATGGCGTTCGAGATGCTGACTGCCACCGGCAAGATGTGGCACAACGGAGCGGCAGGATACCTGCTTCGAGACTCCGGCATGCCGCTCGACAACCTAGCCAACACCCTGGCGGTGTTTCTTGGCACCGATGTCGCCTGCGCCCAGTGCCATGACCATCCGTTTTCAGACTGGACCCAGCGGCAGTTTTTTGAAATGGCCTCTTTCTTTGGTGGCACGGAAACCCGTTACCGGAATCAGCGCAAGAAAGGCGATGAGGGAATGCAGATGGCTGATGTGAAAGGGAAAATCATGCCGGAGATTGAAAAAATCGTCGAGAAGAACGGCATGGACATGACCCGGCTGCGCAACGGAATCGAGCAGTTCATCAACGCGAACCGTTATGAGGTGAACGACACAGGCGTCAATACCACCAAGATGCCGCATGACTACAAGTACCCCGACGCGGCGCCCAACTCGCCGGTCGCTCCCAAGCTCATCAAGTGGGCCAAGGACGATGGTGATCTCGAATGCTACAAAGCGGGTGAAGCCACCGCTGAGAATCCGCGCCGCGCGTTTGCCGCCTGGGCTACGCATCCCAGCAATCCTCGCTTCGCCATGGCGATTGCCAACCGCATGTGGAAACGCGCCTTTGGCCTGGGCATCTCCGAGCCGACGACCAACATTGATGACCCAGAGCAGTCCGCCAACCCTGAGCTCCTGAAGTTCCTGGCGGAAGAAATGAAGCGGGTGCGCTTCGACCTCAAAGCCTTCATGCGCATCATCTACAACACGCGTGCCTATCAAGCAGCATCGACCACCGAGTTCGTTGCCATGGGCGAGCCGTATTATTTCCAGGGGCCGTTGCTGCGCCGCATGACCGCTGAACAAACCTGGGATTCCTACATGACCCTCGTTCTCGGCGAGCCCGACAAGTATGAAAAGCCGCTGGATGACTTGTATGGCAACACCATCGACCTTGATCTGAACAACCCCAAACTGGACGCTCAAACCGTTTTAATGAAGTTTGATGCCTTCAGGAAGATGCAGCAGAAAGAGGAGGCCTTGCTAGGCGGTGGTCTGGCCGAGGCTGGAGCCATGGAAGACACCAAAAAAGGCAAATCCAAAGCCAAAGAAACCCCGCCTGATATGATGATGGAGAACGCCTCTCTGAGCTTCGGAAAACTCGTGCTGCGCCGCGCCTCAGAGCTGGAACAGCCCGCACCCAATGGCCACTTCCTCATCGACTTCGGCCAGTCGCCGCGAAACATCATTGATGGCAGCTCCAAGATCGGCACGGTGCCGCAGGTTCTGTCCATGATGAACGGCCAGGCGCAGCAAATGCTCACCAGCAGCGACTCGCTGATTTTCCGCACCATGGACAAAGTGCGTACGCCTTCGGAACGCGTCGAAGCCATGTACCTCACCGTCCTGAGCCGTCGTCCGACCATGAATGAAAAACAGATCGCCCAGCGCGCCATCGGCGGTGGCGATGACGGCTACGCCAACATGGTCTGGGCACTCATCAACACCCGTGAATTTATTTTCGTCCAATAAACCAGCCTCTCTCAAACAACCGCATTCATTCAGACAGACTCTTTCCATGAAAACCGAACTCAACAAACTCAGCCCACTGGCCCGCCGTGATTTCATCATGCGCACGGCCCAGACCGCCCTCGGCGTCACCGTCATGCCAGCCCTCAACCTGCGCGCGGCGGCCGCAGCTCCCGGACCTGGCTTCGGCAAGGCCAAGAACGTGATCTTCCTCTGGATGAACGGCGGCATGACCCACATCGACACCTGGGATCCCAAAACCGGTGAGACCAAGGGCCCAACAGCCCCCATCAAGGGCAAAGGTGGCATCGACTACCTCGGCGGCACCATGACCAAGATGGCGGAAGTTTCCGACAAAATTACCATCGTGCGTTCCATGAGTTCCAAGACCGGTGTGCATGATGCCGGCACCTACATCATGAAAACCGGCTATGAGCCGCGTGGCACCATTGTGCATCCCTGCATGGGGGCCTGGGCTTCCCACTTCCTGGGCCGCATCAAAGGCGTCACCCTGCCGGACAGCGTCATCGTCAATAGCGGCAGCGCCTTCCCTGGCGCAGGCTTCTTCCCGCCCGCCACCAGCCCGATCCCAATCGCGAATCCGCAGACCGGCCTGCAAAACATCAAGCAGACCAGTTCCGAGCTGCATTTCAACAAGCGCGTCTCGCTCATGAACGAGCTGGACGATTCCTTCCGCAAAAAATACCAGTCTGAGGATGTCAAAGCTTACACCGAATTCTACGATGAGACCATGAAGCTCATGAAGAGCGAAGACCTCAAAGTCTTTGACCTCGCGCTCGAGCCCGCCGGCACCCGGGCCAAATACGGCAACAGCAGCTTCGGCCAGGGCGCTCTTCTGGCGCGCCGTCTGGTACAATCCGGCGTCCGCTTCATTGAAGTGCAGTTTGGCGGCTGGGACATGCACAACAACATCGACCAAGCCCTGGGCGGCACCGCTCAGACGATGGACAGTGTGTTTGCCACGCTGATCCAAGATCTCGCTGCCAACGGCCTGCTGGAGTCCACCCTGGTGGTCATGGGGTCTGAGTTTGGCCGCACACCGGACATCAACCAAAACTCCGGTCGCGACCACTACCCGCTGGCCTATTCTACCGTCTTCGCGGGCGGCGGCGTCAAAGGTGGCTTCGTTTATGGTGCCACCGACAAAGACGGTCGCCGAGTGACCGACAAACAGGCCTCACCCCTGGATTTCCAGGCCACCATCGGCCACGCCATGGGCCTGCCGGTGGACGAAGTGGTCATGTCGCCCTCCAACCGTCCATTCACGGTCGGCGACAAGGGCACCCCAGTGCTCGACATCTTTGCCTAATCGAGCAAACCGTCATCGCACCTCACCCTCATGGCACCCGGTCGCAAGATCGGGTGCCTTTTTGTTGTAAGCCGACGGTGATTGGGCGAGGAAATGCCCGCCAACCCGAAGTCATCATGTCCCAACGATTCGGCCTCGACGACTGCCGCAGATTCCCACGATCC
>Ga0315905_10008740_pt1 | contig 10248 bp, 9 predicted proteins | sample LakEriMetagenome_5_FD_203522 | JGI IMG/M metagenome (GOLD analysis project Ga0315905, IMG submission 203522) | Freshwater fungal communities from buoy surface, Lake Erie, Ohio, United States - Buoy 4 MA121 | ecosystem: Environmental > Aquatic > Freshwater > Lake | place: USA: Lake Erie, Ohio... | reverse complement strand
TCGAAAGATTTAGTCCTAGAAAGCGCTACCGATCGCAACGCTCGGTTCGAGCGCGATGCCATTGCGTATATGGACAAGTTATATGCAGCAGCCCTTCGTTACACAAAGAATCCAGAAGATGCGCGCGACTTAGTTCAGGATACCTATTTAAAGGCCTTTAACTCATTCCACCAATTTGAAGAGGGCACAAATTTACGCGCGTGGATGTATCGCATTCTTACAACTACTTTTATTAATTCATATCGCAAAGATCAACGACGCCCGCAATTAGCATCCGGAGAACTTGAAGATTGGCAGTTAGCGAAAGCGCAATCACACACCAGTGATCTCGGGAAATCTGCAGAAGCACAAGCGTTAGAGAGCCTGCCAGATAGCGATATCAAACGTGCGCTGCAAGAGATTCCAGAAGAATTTCGCATCGCAGTTTATTTGGCAGATGTAGAAGGATTCTCATATAAGGAAATTGCTGACATCGTTGATGTTCCGGCTGGAACGGTCATGTCGCGATTGCATCGTGGTCGCAAATTACTGCGCGAGAAGCTAACCGATTATGCAAAGGAACTCGGTTATTCAACCGAAACTAAAAAAGGAAAGGGGGAGAAGTCATGAGCCATATCGAAGAGATCCCTTGTGTTGAAGTTCTCTCCTCCGTTGTATTTATCATCGAAGGCGTGGTTGAAGAATCACAAAATCCACAAGCAATCGCCTCACACCTAAATTCTTGCTTGGCATGCCAGTCAGAAGTTGATCATGAACAAGCGATGCATATGTTGTTACAAGATGTGCTGCGTCGCTCATGTGATGAGAAAGCCCCTGAAGATTTACACCGCAGCATTCATGAAGAGTTATTGCGCCAAGCAACTGGCGGCGCTGGTGTTACAGAGGTAGTCACCCAGATCAGCATGACTGAGATATCTATTGAAATAGATGAGTTTGGAAACGTGGAACACCGCGAAATTCAAATTGAGCAGACCCATGTTGAGCGCTATGAAGACAGCTGAAGAAATTATCGGAGCTGTCGGATTCTCTGTAATGACAGTTCGGCCTGGCGATACTTGTCTGGCCATGGGAATTTCAGATTTACCGATCCTTGCACCAGGCCACTTAATGAGCGTCATGGAGAGCGCTTGTGTTGCGGCGCTTGTCGAACTTCTAGAAAATGGCGAAACAACAGTCGTTGATAAATTTGATATTTCGCTAATTGATTCTGTGGGTATTGGAACTGAAATTCGAGCCAATGCGCGTTGTACCGAAGTTATAGATCGAACAATGATGTTTGAATGTGATGTTTATGAAGGGGAGCGGCATATCGCTTATGCCGTTATAGAAAGAACGGCGGTCGAGCGAGTATCTTTCCTCGCACGCACCGCCGCTCAATCTTTATTAAATAACCCTGATCAGTAATTAAGCCTTCTTGGTAGCCCAGAAGATTTCTGCAATCTCATCGATCTTTGCGATCAGATTGTCAGCAACTGCCACATCTTGAGTTCCCTTTGTGCCGGCAGCTCCAGCTAACTTGGTTGCTTCATTAAATAGTGAGTGAAGATTTGGATACTTCTCAAAGTGTGGTGCCTTGAAGTAATCAGTCCAGAGAACCCATAGGTGCTCTTTAACTTGATGTGAACGCTCTTCCTTAATTGCAACAGAACGTGAGCGGAAATCTGCATCTGTGTTAGCTGCATACTTTTCCATGCATGCCTTAACAGATAGTGCTTCGATCTTGGCTTGTGCTGGATCGTAAACGCCACATGGCAGATCGCAGTGAGCGTGAACAGTTATCTTTGGTGTGAATAAGTTCTTCATTTTCTCTCCTTATTAGCGACTTGTTTCCTTCTTTATTTCAAAACCTGTATGTGTGAGACTACCGTCCATGAGCGGCTTTGGCATCTTCGGGAGGGTCATCGTTGAAGGCACTTCCATGCAGCCCACATATAACCCGTTGGATTGGCTACTAGTTCACTACGGCTTCTTCGGAAAGAAATACTTGTTTATCCGCCTTGGCGATGTGGTGGTTATTGAACGTGAAAAGCAGCCCGGAATCTTTTATATAAAACGTGTCACGGAGATCGCACTTGATGGGCAAGGCACGAAAAGTTACTACGTGCGAAGTGACAATGAATCCGGGACTGATTCGCGCACTTGGGGATACTTAACGGAAGATGAAATCATCGCGAACGTAATTACTCGGATCAAGAGGCGCTAGGAGTATGCATAAAAAAGGCCCTAAGATTCGGTAAATGCAGTGGAGGTAATATGAAATATCTACTTAGTTCTAAGCTCCTATTCTTGGTAGCTACTTGCTTTGCTCTTGCAGGACTAAATCCTTACCTAGCCAATGCAATTCCAACCGCAACCATTTCAAATGCTTCGGTAAATAAAAAGGCATTCAATCCAGGTGAAAAAATTGTAATTAATTATTCGGTTAAATCTACTGAGCTAAATTCTTCGAATATTAATCAAGTTAGCCTAGTAGAGGAAAGCGAACCTGAGGATTGTGGCACCCGTTGCTACATCGCAGCAAAGCCAAAATTGATTTCTGGAAATATATCAGCGGGCGAATGGCAGGCCGAGATAACGATTCCAGCTAATTTCTACGGAGGAAATTACAATCTTTTTATTGGTTACATCAAATTAAGCAATGGTTCATTAACTGTAATTCCAATTACTATTTCGGGGAAATCCATACCGCGCCCACTAATTCCAACTGCAAATATCACAACGTATAAAGTCAACAAGGCCAAATTTATCGGTGGAGAAAAAGTTATTCTGGATTTTCAGGTAAAAACTCAAGACCTTACGCCAGGAACAATACCAATAGCTTGGATTGTCGATGAAAACGAAAGCGATGACTGTGAAAATTACTGCTCAATGGCCGTAAAGCCAGTGTTAGTAAAAGGAAATCTATTAGATGGTGCATGGAAAGCAACTTTTGCGCTTTCAAAAGATTTCTACGGCGGTAATTACAGTTTGATTTTCGGTTATATTAAGATTCGTGGCGAATCATTCAAGTCAATTCCAATATTTGTAGACGGACGTCCAGCTCCTGAAAAACCTCAAGAAGCTTTTATAGAGGATCTTTTCTACGCCATTTCTGAAATGAAAGTGGCAACTTCACTAACTTCTCCAGGTGGGGCTGTAATCGGAACTTTCAAATTAGAAACGAATGATCCAACGGTGCGTAGCCCTGAATGTATTGTCATGGATGCGACAGGCTGGAGTAATGCTGTTAGAACCAGCGGTGAGTATATGTCTGGAAATTGGAAATGCTCAGTTGCTATTCCTGCAAAAATGCCTCTAGGAAAATACACCCTTCACGTCGCTGTTGTTGGTTCAGCAAATAATGAAAAAAATGAAACTCACGAGGATTTAGGCGAATTTACGGTTGCAGCTAAATCTCCTTCGACGATAAACAAGTCTTCGTCGAACAGCTTGAAATCAACCACATCTGCTTCAATTCTCTGTTTCAAATCAGGAACTTTTAAATATTTTCCAAACGCAAAAACTTGCCCTGAAGGTTGGGTAAAGAAGTAAAAGTCTTCTAACGAGTAAAAGCCTCATACATCAAAGCTTTTCCTTCTTCTTCGTGCAAATGGTGGTTACCGGTTGCAGGAGATGCGGATGCGCGACGAGAAATACGACGCAATACGCGACCATCAACAGCAGTGCCTCCGATTATTTCAGTTGTACTTAACGCAACATGTGGCCATGGGCCTTGGTTGGCAGGTTCATCTTGCACCCAAAGCAAATTAGCGTTTGGATGTTTCTTCGCTTCAACTTCCATTTGTGCGACAGGGAATGGATATAAACGTTCGACTCGCATAATGGCGGTGCTGTTGTCATTTAACTTAGCGCGCTCAGCAACGAGGTCGTGATAAATCTTGCCGGAGCAGAAGATCACACGTGATGCGTTATTAACTGTGGCATCACCGATTACTGGCAAGAATGTGCCAGAAGTGAAATCACTAATTGCTGATGCAGCAGCGCGCAGACGCAACATTGATTTTGGAGTAAAGACGATCATTGGGCGACGCTTTGGATTTGCTGCGTGGAAGCGAAGTAAGTGGAAGTAAGAGGCAGGTGTTGATGGTTGGGCAATTGTCATATTCTTTTCTGCCGCAAGAGATAAGAAACGTTCGATGCGTGCTGATGAATGATCTGGGCCTTGGCCTTCATAACCATGTGGCAAGAGCAGAACAATTGATGAACGCTCGCCCCACTTTTGAAGTGCAGATGAAATAAATTCGTCGATTATTGTCTGTGCACCATTGGCAAAGTCACCGAACTGACCTTCCCACAGAACCAGCGCTTCTGGACGAGCAACTGAATAGCCGTACTCAAATCCCATCGCCGCATATTCAGATAGAAGTGAATCAATTACAAAGAATTGGCCTTCATCTGGAACTAGTGAAGATAACGGAGTCCATTCAGAACCATTCTCTTTATCCACGATCACTGCATGGCGATTACTGAAAGTTCCACGACGTGAATCTTGGCCTGCCAAACGAATTGGACGGCCTTCTTTAAGCAGTGAACCAAAGGCAAGCATTTCACCTGTGGACCAGTCAATTGTGGCGTCGTTAATTGATTCTGCGCGCTTTTGCAATTGTGGCAATAACTTGGGATGAACGTGGAATCCTTCAGGAACCGCAATTTGTGTTGCTGCAATCTCGCGAATTAAAGGCTCAGAGATAAATGTTGGAACATCCTCTGCGTTAGGAACAATTGGCGGTTGGAAGTTTGGATCGTGCTCTTCTTCGTAATTGGCAACTGATGCATAAACCTGTTCTAGCTGCACTTGGTAATCACGTGCCAACTTTTCCGCTTCATCTTGCGTGATATCTCCACGGCCAATAAGGGATTCGGTATACAAAGTACGGGTTGAACGCTTGGCATCAATTAACTTATACATAAGTGGCTGAGTAAAACTTGGCTCATCGCCTTCGTTATGTCCGCGGCGGCGGTAGCAAACCATGTCAACAACTACATCTTTATTAAATTGTTGACGGTATTCAAAAGCCAAACGAGCAACACGAACACATGCTTCTGGGTCATCACCGTTCACATGGAATACCGGAGCTTCAATCGCCTTGGCGACATCAGTTGAGTAGCGAGAAGAGCGTGAGGCATGAGGCGCGGTTGTGAAACCAACTTGGTTGTTTACGACGATATGGATTGTTCCACCTGTGCGATAGCCACGTAGTTGCGAAAGCTGCATGGTTTCAAAGTTAATTCCTTGCCCAGCAAATGAGGCGTCTCCATGCATAAGAATTGGCAATACCGAGAAGAGATCTTTAACATTTAAAAGATCTTGCTTAGCGCGGACAATTCCCTCGAGAACTGGGTTAACTGCTTCTAAGTGAGATGGATTGGCTGCTAAATAAATCTTGGTCTGTGCTCCAGAATCAGTGGTGAACACCCCTTCAGTTCCAAGGTGATACTTCACATCGCCAGATCCGTGCACTTCATTCTCTTTGTAGTGACCCTGGAACTCTTGAAAAATCTGACCGTATGACTTGCCTGCGATATTGGCGAGCACATTTAGGCGACCGCGGTGGGGCATACCAATGCAAACTTCATCCAATTTCTTCTCTGCAGCCGCTGTGATGACCGCATCAAGAAGTGGAATTACAGATTCGCCACCTTCGAGTGAGAAACGTTTCTGTCCGACGAATTTGGTCTGCAAGAAAGTTTCAAAGGCTTCGGCATCACTTAGCTTTTGCAGAACATGTAGCTGTTCTTCGCGAGCTGGTTTAGTGAAACCAACTTCAACGTGTTCTTGAATCCACTTACGTTCTTCAGGATTAGAAATATACATATATTCAACCGCAACAGATCGGCAATATGAGTCACGAAGGATTCCCAGAATTTTGCGAAGCTTCATAAACTTCTCACCACCGAAACCACCGGTAGCAAATTCACGATCTAGATCCCACAAAGTAAGTCCGTGAGTTACGACATCAAGATCAGGATGTGAACGCTGCACATATTCCAGCGGATCGGTATCTGCCATCAAATGGCCGTATGTTCGATATGCCTGAATTAGTTGTTGAACACGTGCTGTCTTGTTGATCTCTTCATCTTTAGAGAATTCAAAGTCAGATGCCCAACGAATTGGCTCGTATGGAATACGTAGCGCTGCGAAAATTTCATCATAGAAGTTCTCTGCACCGAGCAGAATTTCGTGAATACGGCGCAAGAAATCACCAGATTGTGCACCTTGAATAACGCGGTGATCGTAAGTGCTAGTAAGTGTTACGACCTTGCTAATAGCCATGCGCGCCAAAGTTTCTTCACTTGCGCCCTGGAATTCGGCCGGATAATCCATTGCACCAACGCCAACGATCAGACCTTGACCTTGCACTAAACGCGGAACAGAGTGGACTGTGCCAATTGTTCCCGGATTAGTAAGTGAAACAGTTGTGCCCGCATAATCTTCAACAGTTAAAGTCCCGCCACGCGCTTTCTTTACAATCTCTTCATATGCAACCCAGAACTGCCCGAAATCTAGCTCTTCGCAACCTTTAATTGATGGAACCAGCAATTGACGTGTGCCATCTGGTTTTGGCAAATCGATTGCGATACCCAAGTTGATATGTTCTGGGCGACCGATTGCTGGCTTGCCATCGAGTTCACCATAGAAAACATTCATCTCTGGCATCGAACGAAGCGCCTTGATCATCGCATAAGCAAGGATGTGGGTGAAAGAAAGTTTTCCACCACGTGTGCGCTTTAAATGATTTGTAATAACTGTGCGGTTATCGATCATCAACTTTGCAGGAATCGCGCGCACACTTGTTGCAGTTGGAACGCTTAGCGATGCTTCCATTGATGCAACAACTCGACCGGCAACTCCGCGAAGTGGTTCCATCGTTGCAGCACTCGGGGTAATCAAAACAGGTGCTGGCTTAACTGGTGCTTGTGCCGGTGCCGGTTTGGCAACTGGTGCAGCTGCAACGGGAGTAACAACAACCGGTGCAACTGGTGTTGGTGTTGAAACTACAGGCGCTGGTTGCGTTGATGGCGCTGGCTTAGAAACTTGTTGTGTTGCTTTGGGAATAGGTGGTGTTCCAGCTTTTAATACCGGTGCAGAATTTATTGCGCCAGGTTTATAAGTTTTAAAGAATTCAATCCATGAAGGTTCGACGGAAGTTGGATCGGCTTGGTAGCGCTCGTACATTTCTTCGACGAGCCAATCATTGGCTCCGAAATCTGCCGACACTGGCAACCCCTTCTTCACGATTAACGCGGAAATTAACGTTTAATGCGTGGCTAAGACTATCGGCTGAGCGTGGCATGAATAAATCCTCTCTCGCCAACCCGAGGGGCGATATTGACCACAGCCGCCCGTGATTTCACTGCCAACCGCCGAATCTCAGCGCGACAGTGGCGGCCAACGTTGGCAGAGTTCGGCTATGAATTCTGAAGCTCACCCACTTGCGATTATCTCTGGAGGCAGCCGCGGCTTGGGCTTTGAAACGGCTCGTGGATTAGCTGCCCACGGTTTTGATTTAGCGCTAATTGCCAAAGATGCCGATCGATTAAATGGCGCTCGCCAGAGTTTGCTAAGTGAGTTCTCGCAAGGCAATCCGCAGATTTCCATAACTACACATGTGGCAGATTTAGAAGATCAGAGCCAAGCGCGCAAAGTTGCCGAAGAGATAAATGGCTCGTTACCTGTTGCACAAGTTCTCGTACTGGCACATGGCGTGATGAGTGAAAAAATGTCGAAGACTTTGCGAACTACAGATGCTGAATGGAATCGCGTGATGGCGATTAATTTAAATTCCGTATTTACTCTCGTTAATACCATCGCACCTGCTATGGCAGATGCGCGAAATGGTCGCGTGATTATTTACTCTGCATGTTTAGGTCGCATGTCTGGTCCAGGAAATGCGGGTGGTCTTGCGCCATATCGAATTAGCAAAGCCGGCGTAAACGCACTCGTTCGCAACTTGGCACATGAAACAGGCATGGGCGCTCGCGGATTCTATGTTGATGCAATGTGTCCAAATCATTCGCGCACAGATATGGGTGGAGCCGATGCGCCACGTAGTGCTGAGGAAGGTGCCGAGACTGCAGTTTGGTTAGCAACTGCTGATATTGCCGAACGCGGTTTAGAAAATGTAACTGGTTTACTTTGGGAAGACCGCAAAGTAGTTCCCTTTTAATTTAAATAGATTATTTACGCTCTTCGGGAATTATTGTTACTGCAAAATAAAGTACGGGAATTGCAAGTAAGAACAGTGGAATAGCACCGATTAAGAAGCCGCCCTCGAATTGATACTTAACAACGCCAAGTACAATTAAGTTAGCTAATACCGCCGGCGCACGACCCCAATTCTTTTTCTGCGCAAAAGCACGACCACAAGCGATAAGGCCAAGCCCACCAATAAAGGCAAAGCCGAGCACACCCATCAGTGGCGGTATCTCCCGATCTTCATGAGTAAATCCCATGAATGCAACCCACATACCTAGGGCAAGCACAATCGCACCTTCTATATAGAGAAGGGTTGTCACGATAGAACGCTTGCGCGATTGCTTGGCAGGATCGGTGCTCATATGTGGGAACCATAACAGGTCATAATTTGTGACCTAGGGAATTTCCTAGTGCGACAGTAGACTTTTGATATGTCTAAAAGTTTCCGATACGCCGGAATATGCATGATTGACGGCTCCCAACAAGATGTAATCACCATGGAAACGATTTCTGTCACACCAGAAAGCTGCGACCTAGCCGGAGCTTGGAATTTACCAAGTAACGACTTGAAAACTCTGAGGGAAATAGCAGTTGGCAAATTAATCTTATTCCTGGGAGATGAGGTCGTAAAAAGAAAAGTACTCAGCGATTTGAGCGAGCACGAAGTATCTATCCAAGATTTCTTAAGTGATGCACGGATCGATGCCGAACATGCCATCCAGCTTCACGGTGAGTATATGGAGAAAAATTTGACGGACTATGCGGAGTACATGAAAGTGAAGCCATCTGAACGAAAACTTATACCAGAGGTTAAGAAAAAAAAGTTGGTTGTGCCTGAATTCAGCAATTGGCCAGCCACCGTTGATCTAAGTGATGCTCTCGCAACATTTCGATCGTGGAATAAATTAGCCGAGATTAAAAATACTCCACCAAATATGGTCAAGATCCTTGCGGCATCTAGATTGCTAAAGGAGTTAATTGACATGTGGAGATTTGATGAAATTGAGCGAATAAATCGTCTCTATTTGAATGAACAACAAGCAGAGATTTCAATTCTACCAAGGACTTGGATGTTAAAGCTGGAAGTCCTTTAATGACTATTTCATTTGTAGCATTTGATTTTGAAACGGCAAATTCTACGAGATCCTCCGCATGCGCACTTGGAATGACAAAAGTAGTTGACGGTAAAATCGTCGATCAGATGTCTGCCAAATTTAGGCCTCCTGAAGACTTTGATCATTTCGATTACAGAAACATTTCAATTCATGGAATTACTGAAAAAGAAGTTGCAGATAAAGACAGATTTGGCAGCTATTGGAATAGTTTTGCCGATTTTGCCAAAGGATTTCCACTAGTTGCTCACAATGCAAGCTTTGATATGTCGGTTTTGAGAGCTTCTTTGCGTGCGTCAAATCTCGGGTGGCCAGATTTCGATTATGTATGCACATATGTTATGAGCCAAAAGGTTTATAGTTTAACTTCCTACTCATTATTGTTTGTGGCTTACGAGTGCGGTATTGCATTAGATAAAAATTCTCACCATGATGCTAGATATGACTCCGAAATTTGCGCCAAAGTTTTATTAGATATTTTCCAAAGGAAGGGTTGCAAAGACCTTCCTAATTTAATAAATAGTTTGGATATGGAAATTGGTCACTTGTTTGAGGATAGTTATTTCGCTTTTAGGTCATATGGTCCAAATAGAAACGCAATTCGTTCGCGCGATGAAAAAAGGTTAAAAGTAGGCGAAGTGAAGGTAAATGATGAAGCAAATAAAGAACATCCACTATTTGGAAAGAAAATAGTTTTTACAGGGGCTTTATATTCGATGCCAAGGCCTGAAGCCTGGAAATTAGTAGCTGCAGTTGGAGCGATTCCTATGGATACGATTTCAAAGTCGACAGACTATTTAGTTCTGGGTGAGCAAATTATTCTCAATTTGAAACCAGGTGAGGTTCAGAGCGGTAAATTTAGAAAAGCTGAAAAATTAAGAGAGTCAGGGCTGGAAATTCAAGTAATCTCTGAAACAGATTTCTTGGCAATCCTGGAGC
>Ga0315905_10008739_pt1 | contig 10248 bp, 8 predicted proteins | sample LakEriMetagenome_5_FD_203522 | JGI IMG/M metagenome (GOLD analysis project Ga0315905, IMG submission 203522) | Freshwater fungal communities from buoy surface, Lake Erie, Ohio, United States - Buoy 4 MA121 | ecosystem: Environmental > Aquatic > Freshwater > Lake | place: USA: Lake Erie, Ohio... | reverse complement strand
CCTGTTTGCTTATTCTCGTCGCTAGCATTCTGGTCAACGAGCGAAGCCCGTAAAAGTTGACCTTCATCACGGTCGGTATTGGAAGCAGACCTGAGACCCCGGCAGCATTGACCAGCAAGTCAATCTCGCCTGGAAGCTTAGCCACGGCCTCGACCAGCGACTTCTCGTCGGAAAGATCAGCGGCTACAAACTCTAGAGACTCGTCGGCGGGCTTTTTCAAATCCATCGCCCAGACTTTGTATCCTTCGGAAATGAATCTCTTAGCAACGGCGCTTCCGATTCCAGATGCTGCCCCGGTGACCACCGCGACCTTGGAGTTTGGCATTAGAGCACCAGCCTTTGGGTCGAAGAGAAGCTAACTGGAAGCTTTGTCACGGCGTTGACGAAGTTGGACTGGGCAAATTCAGCCGGTCCAGATACCTGGATGTCTGGAAGAATCTGGAACAGTCTTCTAAGAAAGACGGTTGCTTCCTTTCTTGCAAGAACCGCTCCGAGACAGAAGTGTGGGCCTCCTCCACCGAAACCAACATGTGGGTTCTGTTCGCGATCGAACCTTAGGACATCGGGGTTTTGAAAAACAGTATCGTCGCGGTTTGCGCTGTTGTACCACATCACTACCTTGTCACCCGATTTGATCTTCGCCCCTCCAAGCTCGACGTCCTTGGTTGCGGTCCTCCTAAAGTGCTTCACCGGAGAGACCCAACGAATCAGTTCCTCGACGGCGGCAGGTGCTAGTGCATCGTAGTTGTTCTGAAGTTCGATTCTTCGCTCCGGGTTAAGGCTAAGTCCATAGAAACCTGTTGCCAGCGTAGATGCGGTGGTCTCGATACCTGCAGTTAGCAGGAGTGCGAAGAAGATCGCGATGTCCTTATCGGACATCGACTCACCATCAACCTCGGCGGTCAACAGTTTTCCTAGGAAGTTATCGTCGTGTCCGGAAGTTCTGACGTCGTCGATAAGTGAAAGCGCGTAGTCGATGATTTCAAGATAAGCGGTGTAAGCGTGCTGGGTTCCGTAGGCCGATAAAGCTGTGACGGTCAAATCGATCAACTTGGCACGGTCGCTTTCTGGGACACTCAGCAGATCGCCGATGATTTGTGCAGGATAGTCGCCGACGATGTCGTCGACGAAATCTGCGCCGCCTCTTTCAGCAATCCGGTTGATTGCGGCTACTGCCTGCCGATCGATATCCTCGCTCATGGCCTCCACTGTTCGCGGAGTCAACACACGATTCACGATTGCGCGATACTTGGCATGCTGTGGGGCGTGCATGTTTAGCATTCCCCCGAAAGTCGCTTGTTCTTCAGGAGTCATGTCAACGATTTCTGTTCCAAAGCCAGAGGTGAATGTCTCCTGGTCCTTGCTGACGGTGGTCACCTCGGCGTGACGAACCACTGACCAAAATCCCCTACCGCCTTCAGGGAACCACTCTGAGGGAATCTCTTCGTGCCAAGACACTGGCGCTTGGTCCCTCAGTAGTTTGAAAGCGTCAGCCTGGTCGGCCCTAGTCCAGAACGCAGGATCGGAGAGAGTGAAACCTAGGTCGTTGCTCGATGATGACAATTGTTCTCCTATTTGTTAGATGTCTAAAACCAGTCGGGGCGTCTTTGACCTACCGACGCAAATCATCATGCAGTCGTTGTTGGCCTTTTCTTCCGGAGAAAGAATGCTGTCTCGATGGTCAGGAACACCTTCAAGGACTCCGGTCTCGCAAGAACCGCAGTAACCTTCCTCGCAAGAAAAAGGAACGCTCGGCACCACGGTGCGGACGATATCTATAAGTCTGGTGTCGGCTGGAACGGTGAGTGTTTTAGCGCTTTTTGCAAGTTCAACCTCGAATGAGTCTCCGGCTATTTCCGGCTTTTCTCCAGGTGCCGGACCGAATCTTTCGAGACAGACCCGGATTCCAGCATTTGCGCCTACCTGCTCGACCTCGGAGATCATAGATTCTGGTCCGCAGACGTAAATTGCGTCATCGGTCGAAAGTGTCGAGACAATATCCGAAACCGGAATCCTTCTCGTCTCGTTCTTTAGATAGATGCTGATCTCGTTGCCTTCCATCAACTGGAGCGCCTCGAGATAGGCCAGTGCCGCGAGAGACTTTCCACCGTAGTGGAGCACCCAGGGCTTGCCCTGCTTCGAAAGCGAGCGCATCATCGGAAGTAGTGGTGTGATTCCAATGCCGCCTGCCATAAACACCGTGAGCGAACCTGGCTCTAGCTTGAAGTGATTTTTCGGTCCCCGGACAATTAGCTCGGTACCGACTTGGATGTCGTCGTGGATCTCAATCGAGCCGCCTCGGGAAACTTCCTCCCTGAGCACCGCTATTGTGAAGAAATCATCGGATGGGTCGCCGCAGAGAGAGTACTGACGAATGAGGCCCGATGGAAGAACGAGTTCGATGTGTGCGCCAGGTTCCCAGTCGGCGAGCTTGGCTCCGGCAGTATCGGCAAGGCGCAACTCGACTATCTTTCCGGAAATCAGGTCGCGTCTGCCGACCACCTTCAACCTAGTATCCTTTTCCATCGCCAGTCCTTTCCAAAATCAAGTGATGCGTTTGCTGCTAAACCCGAGAGCCAAAAACGAGTCTGGGTCTGCCGCTATGCAACTGCCTCGATGCGAACCGAGAGCCTGCCGTCGAGTCTCAAGCTCAGGGCAAGGTTTCCGGAAGCGTCGCTGCGAAGCTCTTGGCTCTGTTCGCAGCTAACCGAGTTCGTGGTTACCGTAAATCGGGTAGATGCGGCCAATCCCACCACCTTGTAGTCAAAGGAGATTGCCTCGATGCCCGATGGCACCAGTTCAAATTCGATGCCGCCGTCAAAGTAGACCGCGCGTGCAACCAACGCCTCGGGATATGGAATTCCGGTGATGGTCGGGGCCTCTATTTCTTTCTTGCCCCAGGGACGGTTGAAGAGGTCAGACAATCCATTCTTAGTCACGAGTCTGGTCGCACCTATCAAAGCGTTACCAGTGACGCAGGTGACGTAGCTTTCTGTGTTCAGATCATCGCACCGTGGATAGAAAAGTCCACCGTCTTTCCAAGTCGGATTCATGGCGTGGTCGGCGTGGGCGAGCAAGCCGGCCTTGGTCTCTTCGTCTCCCATCTCGGCAGCCAGCAGTCCCAGCATGCCGTGGGTGTGAACGCCAAGCATCATTGGATCTACCAGATCCATAGAAGGCTTCTGCTGGTACTCGAGATGGGTCCTGTGGAATTGCTCCAGGCTGACTCCATAGCCGGCCTCGGTATTGACCCGAACCTCTTGTATTACTTGCGGATAGAGTGACTCGACGTACTCCGGCTCCCAGATGTGAAGCATCGGTCCCCATGAGACTACCGATGCAGCCTCCTTGTTGTCCTCGCCGGCCTCTGTGATGACCTCGTCCTGTCTAACCGCATAGAAAACCGGAAGCTGTCCGTTTCCGACTGGCTTGAAAAGCGTCGACTTGTCGGCCCAGGCTTTCTTGAACTGCTTGAAGAGTTTTTCCGCGCGATTGGTTCCGAATACGTGGTCGTAGAGCTTGAGCCCCATTAGGGCAAATTGGTTGCAGTACACGAACACTCCGTTTGGTTCGCACTCACAACCCATTCCGTGGGACGCGGAGAACTGTGCCTCGATTACCTCGGCAAGTTTGTGGAAGTCATAGGGGAAGTCTTGCGGGCCGAGTCCTCGAAATGGAGGACGGCACATGAAGGTCAGCGATCCGTCCACGTTGTAACGACCGTCGCGGTAGAGCATTTCGTATAGGCCGACCATCATCAACAGATGTCCGCTGTACATGACGTTCTTGCCGACCACCGGGTCGACCCACCCCTCGACGAGTTCCTCGAGGTCTGGATCCATCACCTTGCTTCCCTTGCTGGTTAGTTCCCAATATCCCCACACATCGTGACGCATCATCTTTTCGATGAGTCTTTGAAATGTTTCCTTGAACAATTCTCGATAAGCGGGGAGATACTGCTGCTGAACCACCGCGAGCGAGTACGCCATGTATGCCAGCTGATAGCGATATGCGTCGTCGCCCTCGTTGGTCGGATCGAACGGACCCATGTCCGACCAGTCGCCGGGCGCTTGTCTGCTCAGCCTAACGATGTGTCGGATGTGTCCGAGTTGCTTTTCATCTAGAGAAAGGACGCGCCCTTCGGTTGCAGTTAGTTTGTTGTTCATTGACGCGTCCTTTCTGAAGATGATTGTCGACTTAGGAGTTACTTGCCTTGATCTCGTCTTTTCGTGACGAATAGATCACGGCTCCAACGGCTGCGATGACCACTACGATTATCACTACTCCGTACTGGACATACCAAGGTGCAGAGGTATCTCTCGGCCAAGATATGTTCACAAGCTCGAACAGCAACCAAACTGCGGCTACCAGCGTCACCGGCTTGCTCCACTTTCCGAGGTTAAACACTCCGGGCTTCCAGGTTCCGGCGGATTGGCTCCTTACCAAACCTAAGACCGGGAACGCGAAGGAGATGTAGAAACCGGCGATGGCAAACAGCACCAGCGTCGAGTACCCGGCGCCCCACAGAGAGGTTAGGACGACGAGAACCGGAACCACTGCAGTTACCAAAATGGCATTTGCTGGAATCTTGGACTTGCTGGATAGCTTGCTTAGTGCTGCGCTTCCAGGAAGCATGTTGTCCTTGGCGAATCCCCAGATTACTCGCGAGGCCGCGGCCTGAGCGGTGACGAAGGTAGCCATGAACGCGATAACAAACATTCCAAACAACGGAACAACTACCTCGGCTCCGAGGTGATAGATGATGGTGTCTGCGACAGGGTCGGCTGACTCACCAGTGACGCCAGCCTCGATGCTTGGCATCGAAAGGATGACCGCTAGCGCGGAGAACAAGACCACCAATCCCACGATGAGAATCGAATAAATCATCGCCTTTGGAACTGCACGCTCTGGATCCTTGACTTCCTCGGCGATATCGCCGGCACTTTCGAACCCAACGAACGCCCAACCTACGAACGCGACTGCCGCTAGCAGACCGCTCCAGATCCAAGGACCTTCTCCGTAACCAGAACCATAGGTCTCAAAGATGACGGAAATCGGTTGCACTTGCTTGAACAGCAACAGGTATGCCCCAAGACCGATGCTTCCGATGACCTCTATGATCACGGCAACGATTGCCACGGCCTTGAGTACCTTAGTTCCCAGCAAGTTAAGGACGGTTCCGACCAAAACGAAAACCGATGCCCATAGAACCTGAGACAGCGGATCGAATGGTTCGATACCTAGAACCACCGGAACGAACAGCATCGCGATGTAGGCTGCAGATCCGATGGCAATCATCAGAGTCCACATGTAGGCCCAACCCGCGAACCAACCCGCGGTAGCACCAAGCAGTCGCTTGGTCCAGGCATAAACTCCACCTGCGAAGGGCCACTTAGATGCCAGCTGTCCGAAGACGGCCGCCACGAATACTTGCGCGACCAACACAATGGCAAACGCCCACCAGGAAGCCGGTCCGGCCGCCAAAAATACTAAAAAGAAAATTCCATAGAGGGCAACTATGGGTGAGATAAACGCGAACGCCAAACTGAAAGCGCTCTTCCAATCGAAGACTCTCGGCGCGACCTGCGCGGAAACTTTTCCGCTCTTCGATCCGCCCGAGGATGCGACACTTGACATACAGACTCCTTTGTCTAATCGGGAGCACCAGAGGTGCTTCTGGTTATTATGTCAAAAAACAGGGTCCAATTTGCCCCAAACTGATAAAAAATCGCTTTATTCGTGGTTTCGTAACTTGAATACCGGGAAAAGGTAAGTTTTGTGTAAAGTCCTCCGGATTCCTGACCCGGGCCGCCTGGCGCTCTAGAGCTGACGGACCAGACCCAGCCAGGACTGGGGTAGCTTTACCACCCTGAGGTAGATGTTGGTTTCGGTGGATACCACACCCGGAATCGCGGGCAAGACCTGTCCGACCAGCCGAGCAAGGTGTTCCCTGTCTCGGCAGGCTACCTCGAGCATCAGATCAAAGGAGCCAGTGGTGAGCACTGCCACTTCGACCTCGGACACGTTCGCGAGCGCCCTTGCAATCTCGGTAATCGGGCCGGTCGTCCTGAGGTTTACACCTGCTATTACCGCGGTACCCTCGACCAGTCGGTTAGTTAGCACTTCTGGGTGAATCACGCCCTCCTCCAAAAGTGCGCGGGCCCTGCGCCTGGTGGTCTGGTAGGGATGACCGATCCTCTCGGCCAGCTCCTGGAAGCTAAGTCTGCCGTCTAGCTGCAGCTCTTGAATGATTCTCAGGTCGACATCGTCGAGCTGGGGAAGATCTGACTTTTCCCATGAGGCCTGATCCTTCTTGTGACCTGGGGAAAACTTCAACACGTCTAAATAGCTAAAGGCCACGAGGCTCGACACATCAGACCGCGCGCGAACCTGCGAGTCGAGTATCTGAAGCAGATGTGCCTCGCTTCTACAAACAGCTTCGGCGATGATGTCGAATTCGCCGGCGGTGCAGGCGACGAAGTCAAACTCGGCGACCCTTGCTAGTTCTTCGGCGATGGCCTCGGCCGGACCGGTGACCTTGATTCCGATAAGAGTTATAGAGGTATAGCCGAGCAGCTTAGGATCAACCGTGCAGGTTACCTTCAAGATGCCTAGGTTTGTGAGCCTGTCCAATCGGTCCTTGACCGAGTCTCCGGATAGGCCGATGGCAGTGCCCAGATTGGCCAACGACTGGCGGCCATCCTCACGCAGCGCCCCAATTAGTTTTCTGTCGAACTCGTCTATATAGAGGTTTGATTCACTCAGAGCCTGCTTGTTTGAATCCACAACTACGAAGATAGGGCAGAAACCCAGTTTCTCGCCACTTTCCGCGGCTTCCAGGCCAGATTCAGGGAGTTTCCCTGTTTGCGTGTAAAAAAAACGGGTATCCTCTATTGAAAATGTAAATTAAGAATTAGCTTTTAGAGAAACCAGCGACCTTGGAGGCACCATGGACACCTACCCGCTAAGGGGAATAAGGGTTGTTGACCTAACCTCCAACATCGCGGCGCCCTTCTCGGGCGCCATTTTGGCCGACTTGGGTGCCAGTGTCACCCACGTCGAATCCATCGCCGGCGATGACAGCAGACGCATGGCCCCCAGGGTCGGTGACGTATCCGCTTATTGGCAGGTGGTGAACCGAAACAAGGACGTTGTCCGACTAGACATTCGGGAGTCCGAGGGGCAGGAACGACTTCATGAAATGTTGGCGGAGGCTGATGTATTCATCACAAACTTGCGCCCAGAGAAGCTTTCAAGAAACGGGCTCGACTACCAGAGTCTTAAAAAGTTGTATCCGCGACTGATTCACGCTGCCCTCTCCGCATACGGTGCAAAGGGTTCCGAGAGCAACCGAGCAGGCTATGACGCGGTGTTGCAGTCTCGCACCGGGATCGCCGAGATCACCGGGTCCTTCGACGGTCCTCCCGTTAGAACAGGAGTCTCGGTCCTAGACATCGGTGCCGGCACCTGGCTGGCGCTTGCGATCATCACGGCTCTCTACGAGAGAAAGACGACGAACGAGGGTGGCTCCGTCGCAACATCGTTGTTCGAGACGGGTGCGAACTGGGTCGCCTATCACGTCGCAGCCAACCAAGTCACAAAGCAATCGTCCGGAAGATATGGAAGCGGTCACCCGGCGTTTTCTCCCTATGGGATCTTCGACACCAACACCGTTCCGATATGTATCGGCATCGGCGGAGATTCTATTTTCAAAAACTTTTGTTCGGCAATCGGTCTTGACGAACTGTCAGAGGATTCAAGATTCTCCACTAACCCTTCGAGAGTATCTAACGACGCAGAACTCAGGGCCATTATAGAAAAACACCTAGCCGAACTTGACGGCGAGGGGGTCGTCGCATTACTCGACAAAGTGGGAGTCCCGTGCGATGTCGTACAGAAGCCGGAGGGCTTACTTAATGATTCGCAGGCGAACTCTAACGAGGTTTTCATGACCGTGGACATGGAGGGATTCGGTCCAATTCGTATACCCTCTCTTCCGATAACCTTCGACGGCGAGCGCCCGATGTACCCGAACTCGAATCCCGGGAGCAGATGGGAATGACTGACTTTCCAAAGGTTGGAAAAGAGTTTCCCGGTGCGATCTCTGCAGGTCTGCATCAACGCAAACTGGCCGCGGTTTCGAGTGGAGTCGGAACAGTTCTGCCCGCTTACATCAAGTCTTCCCACAGCGGAGTCCTGATCGATGTCGACGGAAACTCTCTCATCGACCTCGGTTCGGGAATTGGAGTGACAGGTGTTGGAAATGCGAATGCCGAAGTGGTCGCTGCGATTGCCGAGCAGGCGAAGGAGTTCACTCACACTGCATTTGCTGTGACACCTTACGAAGGTTACGTTCGGGTCTGTGAGCTACTGAATGAGCTAACTCCTGGAAGCTTCGAAAAGAAGTCTGCGCTTTTTAACTCCGGTGCTGAGGCGGTTGAGAACGCCGTGAAGATCGCTAGGTACGCAACTGGCCGCCAAGCCATAGTGGTGTTGGAAAGCGCATATCACGGACGAACCAACCTCACCATGGCGATGACCGCGAAGACCATGCCTTTCAAGCACGGCTTCGGGCCATTTGCTCCTGAGGTTTACAGGCTCCCCGGCTCTAATCCGCTGGTGGACGGACTCGATGGGAAAGCGGCGGCTGCCAGAACAATCTGGCGAATTGAAAAGGAAATCGGTGGAGCAAACTTGGCTGCGATAGTCATCGAGCCAGTCCAGGGCGAGGGTGGATTCATAGTTCCGGCCTCAGGTTTTATTTCGGGGCTTGCGGAGTACGCGAAGGTAAATAGTGCGATCATGATTGCCGACGAAATCCAATCCGGCTTTTGTCGCACCGGCAAGTGGTTTGCTTCAGAGCATCACGGTCTAGAGCCAGATATGGTTATCACTGCCAAGGGAATTGCCGGAGGAATGCCGCTTTCAGCTGTCACCGGCAAGGCAGAGATTATGGACAAGATCCATCCTGGAGGACTCGGTGGCACCTACACCGGGAACCCGGTGGCCTGCGCCGCCGCCGTTGCAGCCATCGAATGGATGCGGCGAAACGACGCAAACAGTTTGGCAAACGGTATTGAGCTCACGCTCAAGACTCACCTTTCCAAGCTAAAGAATAAGCATTCAGAAATCGCCGAGATCCGAGGCATGGGAGCAATGGTTGCCATGGAGTTCCTAGATCCCACATCCGGTCGGGCCATGAGCGAGGAGGTGGCAAAGATTGCGGCCACCTGCCACAAGGCCGGCGTGGTTGTGCTCACCTCTGGAATGCAAGCGAACGTGATCAGATTCCTTCCTCCGCTTTCAATACCTATTGAACTTCTGGAAAAAGGCCTCGAGATTCTTGCCGCGGTTATAGATCAGGTTCTGAGCCAGAACAATAACTGAGTTCCGTAATGCGCCCTGGCCTGCAGAGGCCAGGAATGCCAAGGAGGCTGTGCAAATCCGAAGCAGCTGTCCTCCGTTGCACCTTAGAATTCACCCATGCCTTCAAACCCCAACCAGCTTCTGGAGCTGAAGATTGCTGGCCGCTACCGGATGATTCCGGTGTGGGCCAGCCAGTTATCTTTTGAGGTAAGGCCCGGGCTAAAGTTTGACTCTCGTGCCTGGAAGCTATGGAAGCCTGTGCTGACACTGCTGAATGAGATAGCAAAAAAGGAAAAGCTCAAGATCAACTGGGTTAGAGTCCACTCTCACTTTGGCCTCAAGGGAGAAATCCCTCATGCCATGGGCTGGTGGGACCATGAGCAAAATGCCATGTTCCTGTGTCATTTTGATAAAGAGACCATGCTGCATGAAGTTGGTCACGCACTCTCCAGTGGTTACCATGGCGATCCTTGGGCTAAGCAAGCCTCGAGGTTGTATTTGAAATATCTAAAGGGCAATCAGCTAAAAGGCGCGATGATCCAGCTAGCTCACTACCTATCGGGCAGAAGAGTATACAAAGCCCTCTACGGTGAGAGAGCTCCCAAGGCTCCGGAGATTGCGAGTATGTGGAAGGGCTTGAAGCCAAACTAGTTTTAGCTAACTAAACGCCAGGCCTTTGGTTTTTTAGTCCCTGATCCATCTTGTTTCTTGCTGCCTGAACTTCGCTTCGTTCGGAAATCTCTGGAACACCGACCTGCCAGAAGGCTCCGCCTTCTGTGAAGTCTTTAGCTCTTACCTTTGTCACGATCACTGCTGTTCTATCGGCAGCGCGGGCTTTAACCAAAGCTTCCGAGAATTCAGCAAGGCTTGAAACCTCAAAGG
>Ga0315905_10008738_pt1 | contig 10249 bp, 9 predicted proteins | sample LakEriMetagenome_5_FD_203522 | JGI IMG/M metagenome (GOLD analysis project Ga0315905, IMG submission 203522) | Freshwater fungal communities from buoy surface, Lake Erie, Ohio, United States - Buoy 4 MA121 | ecosystem: Environmental > Aquatic > Freshwater > Lake | place: USA: Lake Erie, Ohio... | reverse complement strand
GCCAGTATGGATACAGCAGGATTAATTAAAATCATTGCTGATAAAAATACGGATGAAATTTTAGGCGTTCACATGATAGCTCCAAGAGCTGCTGACCTAATAATGGAAGCTGTTACGGCAATGGAATTTAGAGCTTCCGCTGAAGATTTAGTTCGCATTTGCCACCCTCACCCTACGTATTCTGAAGCAATAAAAGAAGCGGCAATGGATGCAACTGCTTCTCGAGCCATGCATATTTAATCAAGGACGACCTCAATTGCAACTTCATTCTTACGATTGATAACATCCCAAGGTGCATTGTATCCCATGTACATAAAAGCGCCTTTTGTTTTGATATTATTCTTCATTAATACTTGCATCAATTCCTTTTGATGTTTTTCAATTTTCTTGTCGGAAGAATAACCACCGTAAGATATTACCGCCAAAGTTTTCGGAGCCTCTTCTACGATTTGTACGTTTTTAGAAGATGGATTGGGTAACTCTTCTTTTTTATACTGCTTAGGCATTACGAAATACATAGTGGCAGAATCGCTCATTTCCATTACTACCGGTGCTGTCATAGCAATTTTTTGATTTTTTTCATTACCACCAAAGATGTAATTGGCGATAGTTCTAAATCCATTACTACCTTGATTTTCAAAAGATTTATCGGACAAAGATGTTTTGGCAACCACCATTTTTGGATATAATCTCAACTCTACCTCATCAATAGTTTTGAGAACTTTATAGTCCGGTGTTTCGATATCTTTAGATGTAAATGACACAACAATAAATGTTATTCCAACTAAAACTATGATTGTAAGAGAGATCCATAAGAATTTGTTCATGACGTTTATTTCTTATAACAAATTGAGAATAATAAAGTTCAGAGTTCATCTAAAACCAACTAATTGAATAAATCAGAAATTAGTAACACAATTATTAAATAATTATGAACTCTAAATTAAAGTAAAACCAATTATTTGTGAAAAAACTTATTCATTCCATTGCTATTTCGTGTTTATTTTCGGCTTCGATTATCGCACAAAATTTCTATGATCGCTCAACGGTTCAAACGATTGAGATATTCTTCGGCTTTTCAAATTGGGACTCTCAATTAGATGCAGCGACTTCTACAGATTCATATATTATTGCAGATTCAGTTCGAATAAACGGAGTTGTTTTCGATAGTGTAGGTGTTAAATACAAAGGAAATAGTTCATATAATGCAAACAACAATAAAAACCCACTCCATATTGAATTAGATCACATTATCGGAAGTAATGATTATCAAGGTTATACGGACATCAAGCTTCAAAATGGTTTTTCAGATCCTTCCATGATTCGTGAGGTGCTTTCTTATTTGATACTAGAGCAATATATGGATTGCCCAAAGGCGAACTTTGCCAATGTTTATATCAATGGTACATTGAGAGGATTATACTCTAATGCAGAAAGCATCAATAAAAAATTTAATGGTGAACACTATTATTTAAGTAACGATACATATTTCAAGTGTAATCCAGTTGGTGGAGCGGGACCTGGATCAACTAGTAGTCCTGATTTGAAATACATAAACATGGATAGTTCGTCCTATTTTAATGGATACGAGTTAAAATCAGCGTATGGATGGAATCGGTTGGTGGATTTGATAAATACCTTAAATAACAATTTTGCCAGTATTGAAAGCAAACTTGATATAGATCGTGCTCTGTGGATGTTGGCCTTTAATAATGTACTTGTCAATCTTGATTCATACAGTGGTGCCTTTCGTCAAAACTATTACCTAGCGTGGGATTTGAATAACAGATTCGTGCCAACTGTTTGGGATTTGAATATGAGTTTTGGAGGTTTTCCGGGAGGAACTGGTTCAGGATCTTACACTGCAACAACATTGGATCCAATGTCAAATAGTACGTCAACAAATCATCCACTAATTGTAAAAATGTTAGCTAATCCTTTGTATAAGCGAATGTATATGGCGCATATACGAACAATTGTTCAGGAAGCTTTTGCATCACAGAATTACTTAACAACGGCAAATACATTGAGAACTACGATTGATGCTTCAGTACAAGCAGATCCATACAAATTCTACACATATGCTCAATATCAAAGTAGTTTAACAACAAATATTGCAGGTGGAGGTCCTCCAGGATCAACCATACCGGGATTACAAAATTTAATGGATGCTCGTGCAACCTATTTTTCAACGAATTCTAATTACGTGTTAGTTGCTCCAACAATAACAACATACAACGCAAGCAATACTAATCCAACTTTTGGTGAAGCTATTTATTTGACAGCATCTTGTTCTAATGAATCTACTGTTTATTTAGGCTATCGTAGTAATCACCAGCTGAAATTTAATCGAGTTCAAATGATTGATGATGGTGCACATGGTGATGGTGCTGCTGGTGATCATATATTTGGATATCAAGTACCAATTGATGGAGCTGTTTTTGAGTATTACATTTATGCTGAAAATTCAAACGCAGGTATTTTTAGTCCACAACGCGCTGAGCATGAATTCCATACATTAACTGTTTCAATTCCTTTTTGTAATGTGGGTGATGTTTTGATTAATGAGGTTGTAGCTTCAAATTCTACTTGTGCGGTTGATTTGAATGCTGAAAATGACGATTGGGTCGAATTGTATAATACTACTGCTAATGCTATTGATCTTACGGGGATGTATTTATCAGATGATCCAACAAATTATATGAAATGGGCATTCCCTATTGGAACGAGTATTCCGGCAAATGGATATTTATTGGTTTGGTGTGATAACGATATCGGTCAAGCAGGAATTCACACTAATTTTAAATTGAGTTCACTAGGAGAAAATCTTATTTTTAGCAATGGGGCTATGGTTTATGATCAAGTAGCCTTTGGAGTTCAAACAACGGATGTTGCCTATGCACGTTGTCCGGATGGAAGTGTAGATTTTGCGAATGTTTCTCCTACCCCACTTGCATCAAATAATTGTCAGGTTGGACTAGAAGATGCCAAAACAAATATCAATGTTTTAGTTTATCCAAACCCAGCAATTGATAAATTAACAATCGTATCAAACGAATCCATAGATTTTCAAATAAAAATTACGGATGTTCAGGGAAGAATAATGTTGAATAAACAAATTGGAAGAGGATCTCATGAGTTTTCAATAAATGATTGGTCAAGTGGAGTTTTCTATGTGACTTTCATCCAAGAGAATGGTCAAAAAGTAACGAAAACGTTAGTGAAAATTTAAGACTCAATTACTCCTGATCCTATCAATTCTTCCGCGATATACCAAGCGGCAAATTGCCCGGGAGTTATACCTCGTTGAAGCTTATTGAATAACATGAAAAACTGATTATTCTTCTTAATCAATTTGGCTTTTTGAAGAGGTTGTCTATATCTGATTCGAGCATCAATTTCCACTTCAAATTCGTCATTTTGAGCCCATTTAGGGAACTGAATCCAATTGATTGCAGTCTGTTCAATCTTTAAGGCCCAACGATTTAATGCAGGATGGTCATCTCCTTGACAAGAAAAAACAATGTTATTTTCAACGTCAATCTGAACGGCAAATGAAGGTAACGGTCTTCCTCCAATTTGCAATCCTTTTCGCTGACCGATCGTGTAAAAATGTGCTCCTTGGTGCGTTGCTACTTGCTGGCCTTGATCAACGGAAAAGATAAATGGCTGAACCAATTTTTCAATATTCTCAGAAGTTCTCTCAATAGAATGATATTCCGTCAATTGAACTAGATCAAAAGGTATTTCAATCACATCACCTTTTTTAGACTTTAATTGTTGTTGTAAGAATTCAGGTAAACTAATCTTTCCAACAAAACAAAGCCCTTGCGAATCTTTTTTTTCGGCTGTCAATAATTCTTGTTCGGATGCAATTCTTCGTACTACAGACTTTTCTAAATCGCCTATCGGAAAAAGCGCTTTAGCTAGTTGATCTTGAGACACTTGACATAAAAAATAGGACTGATCTTTATTTTTATCTAATCCAGATAGCAGTGATGAACTCTCATCATGATTGATTCTTTTTCTGCAATAATGTCCAGTCGCAACATAATCAGCGCCTAATTGCAAAGCCGCATTCAAAAAAACATCGAACTTTATTTCACGGTTGCAAAGAACATCCGGATTTGGTGTTCGTCCTTGCTCGTATTCGTGGAACATGTAGTTGACGATACGTTCCTTGTATTCTTCGCTCAAATCAATCACCTGAAAAGGAATTCCCAAATGTTGGGCTACTAAAAGTGCGTCATTAGAATCATCGATCCACGGACAATCATCGGATAATGTAACGGATTCATCGTGCCAGTTGCGCATGAACATACCTATTACCTCATACCCTTCTTGTTGAAGTAAATATGCAGCAACACTAGAATCCACGCCCCCTGAAAGACCAACAACAACACGTTTCATTTGGCAAAAATACGATAAAAAGAAGGTGTTTTTTAAAATTATGGTATATTTAGATTCAAATTCAACAATGAAACAAGCGATGCCTTTTCAATGGAAAAACTATTTGTTTTTTACACTAATAATAGGGTTTTTCTGCTCAATCCTACTAACTGCAAACAGTAATTTGTTTTGGAATGCTACCGCATTAGGAGTTTTAATGATAGTTTGCTGGGTATTTGAACTTATTCCCATTTATGTCACCGCTCTTTTTCCTTTAATTTTTGCCATTCCATTGAAATTAATAAGTCCGCATGACCTTGCTTCATCCTACGGAAATAATAATGTGTTTCTGTTTTTTGGCGGGTTTATTCTAGCATTGGCATTGGAAAAATGGAAAGTACACGAGCAGATTGCACGAACAATCATCCATATTTTGGGAAATAGTGTTGAACGAATTTTATTGGGATTTACGGCTAGTACTTTTTTGTTAAGTATGTGGATTTCAAATACAGCAACGGCACTGATGATGTTGCCTATGGCTTTGGCCGTTATTCATGCAATGCCAAAAAAGGAGCAAAAACAGAAGTTTCCACTTTTATTAGTTTTGACAATAGCTTATAGTTCAAGTATTGGCGGAATGGCAACGCTGGTTGGATCTCCACCAAATACTCAGATGGCGGCACTTTTGGATAAAAATTTTGATACGGCAGTTACTTTTTGGGATTGGTTTAAGTTCGGCTTTCCAATTAGTTTAGGGATAGCCGTTTGCATGTATTTATTCTTTCTCATTATTTTGGGGAAGGAGCGAAAAGACAAACACCATTTTGACTTAAAAAAAGAACCTTGGACGAAAAATCAAATAAAAGTTTTAACCGTTTTTGGAATTGTTATTTTGGGATGGATATTTAGAGTTCCTATTACTGAATTTACGGGATTTAAGTATGGTGATGAGGGGGTTGCATTACTAGGAGCTATTTCATTATTTTTACTACCATCCAAACAAGAGTCTAAACCCTTATTGGAATGGAAAGATACAGAAAAGCTTCCGTGGGGAATTTTACTACTTTTTGGAGGAGGATTGGCATTGGCCACAATTTTTGAAAATAATGGAATTATGCAATCCATCAATACGATTTTGGCTTCCTATTCCGGCCTTTCAATACTCTCTATATTATTTATTGTCGTTTTTATCGGGATTTTTGTTACCGAGATAATGTCGAATTTGGCTTTAGTGACGATTATGGTTCCGGTTGTTGGAAATTTTTCTGTTTCATTGGGATTACCCCCTGAATATTTGTGCATTCCACTTACCCTTGCAGCGAGTTGTGCATTTATGTTACCGGTGGGTACTCCGCCGAACGCAATCGTCTTTTCTTCAGGATTTATAAAAATTCACGAAATGGCAAAGATTGGTTTTATTCTAAATATTTTTGCGATAATCCTAATCACATTTTTTTATTTCATAGTGAAAGTTGTCTGATTAAACCTTAATTTTGAAAAAAAAATCGATATGAACATTAAAAAATCTCTATTTAGTTTTTTAGCAATTGGATTATTTTCATTTTCAGTTGTTGCGCAAGGAACTATTAATTGGTACAATGGTGAAGGAACTGGAATGTACACTGAAGCTGCCTACAAATTAGTACAAAAGAAAAAATCAACAACGGTGACTGTAGCTGTTATTGATTCTGGAATTGATGTTGAACACGAAGATCTTCAGGGGAAAATTTGGGTTAATCCAAAAGAAATTGCAGGAAATGGAAAAGATGATGATGGCAATGGATACATTGATGACATTCATGGGTGGAATTTTTTAGGGAATGGTAAAGGAGAAAATGTTGATGCAACACGTCTTGAAAAAACGCGAATCTATGCAGAATTGAGAGATAAATACGAAGATGTTGACGCTACTTTGATTGAACAAGACGAGGAATACAAATTGTTCTTGAAAGTAGCAGAGGAAGTTGGTGAGCAATATCGTAATATGCAAGCCGAATACGAGCAATATAAGTCAATTATTGATATGAATCCTGAGTATAAAAAATACTATGATGATAATTTAAAATTTAATTTAAATCCAGATTTTGATGATCGTTCACTCATCGGCGATAACCCAAAAGACATTAACGATAGAAAATATGGAAACAACAACTATGAAGGGCCTGATGCCTTACATGGAACTCACGTTGCTGGGATCATTGGGGCTGTTCGCGGAAATGGAAAAGGTGGAGATGGAGTTGCAAATGATGTAAAAATCATGTCTTTAAGAGCCGTTCCAAATGGTGATGAGCACGACAAAGATGTTGCTTTAGCCATTCGCTACGCGGTTGACAATGGTGCTCAAGTTGTAAATATGTCATTTGGAAAAGCTTATTCCCCTAATTCACAATGGGTTCATGACGCAATTCAATATGCAGATTCGAAAGGTGTACTTTTAGTTCATGCCGCTGGAAATGATAATAAAAATATAGATGTAGAACCTAATTTCCCAACTGCAAAATACAGTTTTCAAACAGTTACTTTGAAGAACTTTTTGACAATTGGCGCTTCAACAAATGATATTAAAGAGTTAAAAGCAGAGTTCTCGAATTACGGAACCTCTTCAGTAGATATTTTTGCGCCAGGGCAAGAAATCTATAGTACATTGCCTGATAATCAGTACAAAAACCTACAAGGAACGTCTATGGCAGCTCCAATGGTTGCAGGAGCAGCGGCATTTTTGAAATCATACTTTCCAACCTTAACTATGACTCAGATAAGAACAGTTTTGGTTTCAAGTTCAGCGGTGTATAAGAAAGAATTGGGAAGTTACAGCATTATGCCTGGAGTAATCAACTTGGTAAGTGCTGTTAAAGCGTGTCAGAAATTGGAAAAAAAGAAATAATTTTTCTGCGAATTTGTTGATTGAAGAGAATTAGAAATGAAAGTTATTGAGCACTTAAATTCATCAGAAAATACGTTATTTTCTTTCGAGATACTTCCTCCATTAAAAGGAAAAAGTATTCAATCCATATTTGATGGAATAGACCCATTAATGGAGTTTAAACCAAAATTCATCAATGTAACGTATCATCGTGAAGAATACATTTACAAGGAAAGAGATAATGGGCTTTTAGAAAAAATCGCCATTCGCAAACGCCCTGGAACCGTTGGGATTTGTGCGGCAATTATGAACAAATATGAAGTTGATGCCGTACCTCATTTGATTTGTGGTGGATTTAGCAAAGAAGAAACCGAAAATGCACTAATTGATTTGCAGTTTTTAGGAATTGATAATGTGTTGGCCCTGCGTGGTGATTCCATAAAAACTGAATCAGCATTTCGACCTCATAAAGACGGACATGCGTATGCAGTTGACCTAATCAACCAGATTTCGGAAATGAATGGAGGAAATTACATTGTTGATGATGTTCAATTAGAGCCAACAAATTTTTGTATTGGTGCCGCAGGTTATCCTGAAAAGCATTTCGAATCTATGAATATGTCTACGGATTTGCATTACTTAAAAATGAAAGTAGATGCGGGTGCTGAATATATTGTAACGCAAATGTTTTTTGACAATCAGAAATATTTTGAGTTTGTTGATGCCTGTCGCGAGATTGGAATTAATGTTCCGATTATTCCCGGATTAAAACCAATTAAGAATTTAAGTCACATCACTTTTTTACCGAAGTTCTTTAAGATTGATTTTCCCGATGCATTGTCAAAAGAATTATTAAAATGCAAGGATAACAAAGCCATTGAGCAAGTTGGTATTGAGTGGGGTATCCAACAATCAAAAGAACTTAAAGCGAAAAACGTTCCTTGCATTCATTACTATACGATGTCCAATTCAACTTCTGTAAAAGCAATAGCAAAAGAGGTATTTTAATAATGTCAAATCACTAGATTTATGAAATACTTTTTTGGTTTTCTGATAATTTTCAATCACTTACTGTTTTTTTCACAGACGAATTTTCAGTTAACTAATGCCATTATTATTGGGCAATTTGATAAACCTGAAGATCGATTTTCAATAGAAATTAATACCACTGAAATTCTTTCTGCACAAGGAATTAAAGCAATGCCATCGCTGAATTTATTAAAAACTGGCGCAGACTCACGATTACTTTCTACTGATTCTATCAAGGCAGTGGTTCGAGCAAAAGGATTTGATACGTATTTAATTGTGAAAGTTATTGGCTACGATAAGCGTTTTAAAGCTTCTGAAAGAAAAATAAGTTTCGAAGAGGCGTTGGGTTTAGGAACACTCTTTAATTTGTATAGAGAAGAAGCTGAATCAATTAGTTTTGAGTTTAGTTTTTTCAGAAATGATCAACTAATTTACCGTGAAGTAATTCGTTGTATGAGTATTTCTGACCGAAATTCGGTACTTAAAAAATACCGAAAAAAACTTACCAAACGAGTTTCGAAACAATGGCATAAACAGTAACAAGTGTTACATTCAACCCCGCATAAACTCATTAACTTTGAATAATATTAATTACAATCAAAGTGAAAAAAGGAACTAAATTATACAGCATTCTACATTTTAAATGCCCCCAATGCCAAGAAGGTGAATTTTTGGTATCTTCTCCTTATGATTTAAAAAAAGTAGGAGATGTGCGTGAAGAATGCTCCGTTTGTCATTTAAAATATGCTAAAGAACCCGGTTTTTATTACGGAGCAATGTACGTTTCTTATGGATTAGGAGTCGCATTATTTGTTACAGTTTGGGCTTCGTGTAATTTGTTTTTTACGGATGTATCTGTATGGCTGCAAATTGGGTTAGTAGTATTTTTAATTCTTCTTCTTGGCCCCTATTTATTTGCTTTATCTAAAATAATTTGGGCAAATTTTTTCATACATTACGATAAAGATGCTAAGCTCCTTGGAGAAACAAAAACTCATTAACGAAGTACTTGGTTACCTTCTTGAACCTGCATTGATTCAAGAAATGGGTGAGGTAGCTCGTGTTCGAGAGACAACTACGGACGAAGTAATTGTTCATGTGGGGGATGTACTCAAAATGATTCCGCTTGTTATTTCAGGATCCATAAAGGTTTCTCGAGAAAACAACGAGGGCGAGGAACTATTACTTTATTATATTGAAGGTGGAGATACATGTGCAATGACGCTTCAGTGTTGTGTTCGAAAAGTGGATAGCCATATCAAAGCTACCACGATGGAGCCGTCGCTTCTACTTATGTTTCCCGTTGAGAAAATGGAAGAATGGATGGATCGCTACAAAGGATGGCGGGAATTTATTTTACAAAGTTATCATTCACGATTGACAGAATTGATGGAAACAATTGATGCCATAGCATTTATGAGATTGGATGAACGTATTTTAAAATATTTGAATGATCAAGCAAAACTTTTGGGGTCATTAGAAATACATCATACGCACCAACAAATAGCTGACGATCTTCATTCTTCACGGGTAGTAATTTCAAGATTACTTAAACAGCTTGAAAACAAGGGACTTATCGAAATTCATCGCAACAAACTCATTTTAAAGGAATTTTAATTAATTACTTTTTGTTACTTTTAGGAACGAATTTTGTTTCTATAACTGTTTTCCATTTAAAGATACCTTATCATGATAAAATCGATTGTTTCAATTAGTTTCCTTACACTTTTTACGTGTTATTCATATTCTCAATATTATTCTGAACAGACAGAAGCTTCTCAAAAATTCCAGCAGGTAATTAGCAACATAAAAAACATGTATGTTGACCAAGTGGATGCCGATAAACTCACGGAAGATGCCATTATAAGCATGTTGGAAAAACTTGATCCACATTCCACATATATTCCAAAAGAAGATGCTGATGAAGCGCAATCCCAAATAGATGGGAGTTTTGTAGGAATTGGAGTT
>Ga0315905_10008736_pt1 | contig 10251 bp, 10 predicted proteins | sample LakEriMetagenome_5_FD_203522 | JGI IMG/M metagenome (GOLD analysis project Ga0315905, IMG submission 203522) | Freshwater fungal communities from buoy surface, Lake Erie, Ohio, United States - Buoy 4 MA121 | ecosystem: Environmental > Aquatic > Freshwater > Lake | place: USA: Lake Erie, Ohio... | reverse complement strand
TAGATGCTATTTCACTCCAAAACTCTTCTGGATTAGAGATCGAATTTTCGTAAGCATATTGAAGTTCAGTTTTATTATTTATAAAATAAGATGACATGTGACAGTTTTATGTTACTGTTAAAGATATAAATAATAGATAGAAAAAAGATTTTACTTTATAAAATCTTTTTACGCCTATAAAACAGAGAATACTACCAAAACCTACAAAATCGTGTTCTTCAAAGGAATTTGCCCCAATTTATGGAAGTATTTTGTTTTGATGGTTTCTTCTAAAAGGCCTAAATGCTCTATACGATGACAATCTGTGCCTACAAAATCAATTGCTTGATTGTCGATTAATGCTTCGGCTTGTTTTTTAATTCCTGGACCGTAATTTCCAGTAAGTGAATTCAGATTTAGCTGAATATTGATTCCTTTTTGGCGCCATTCCATCGCTTGATCAACCTTTCCAAGATAATACATGTAACGCTCAAAATGGGCAATTACCACGCGATAACCCGAAGATTGTAAATCGAAGAACAATTGATCTACGTATTGTGGAGGTGAATGAAAGCCAAACTCAATTAGCACGTAATTATCACCAAAAGTAAGGAGTTCCTTGTTTTTTATTTTTGGAAGTAAAGTCTCATCAAAGTAATATTCGGCGGCAGCTTCAATCTGAATTTTCATACCCAATGATTGAATTTCCTCCCGAACCTTTTCAAGTCCACCTAATATAATTTCAGGCGTATTTGGAAAAGAATCAGACATGATATGGGGTGTAGTGATCACCTTTTTATATCCAAGATTCTCAAATTTAGCCAACATGGCAATGGTTTGATCCATGGATTGTGAGCCATCGTCAATTCCAGGTATTAGATGACTGTGGATATCTGTTTTAATTTGTGAGATACTGAACGGAGAGATTTCTTCCTCCTTCGCACCACCAAATAAACGATTAAAAAAACCCATGTATTTTTATCTATTATCGTACATCTTTTCGTAATACTCCTTGTACGATCCACTTGTTACTTTATTTACCCACTCTTGATTTTCCAAATACCAATCTACTGTTTTAGACAATCCTTCTTCAAATTTTATCGATGGTCGCCAGTTTAGTTCGTTTTCCAACTTTGATGCATCGATGGCATAACGCTTATCATGTCCTGCACGGTCTGTTACATAGGTAATCAAATTTTCAGATTCACCTTTATCCCTACCTAATTTTTCATCCATGAGTTGACATAGAAAACGAACCAATTCGATATTTGTCCATTCGTTCAACCCACCCACGTTATAGGACTCCCCTACTCTTCCCTGATGAAAAATAGTGTCGATTGCACTGGCATGATCCTCCACCCACAACCAATCACGGATATTATCTCCTTTTCCATAAACAGGAAGTGGTTTGTTGTGTTGTATATTATGAATCATCAATGGAATCAATTTCTCTGGAAAATGATGACTGCCATAATTATTAGAACAATTAGACATTTTTATTGGAAGTCCATAGGTATGATAATAGGCCATTACAAAATGATCCGATGATGCTTTTGATGCTGAATATGGACTACGTGGGTCATACGATGTTAATTCAGTAAATAATCCTTCATCTCCCAAACTTCCATACACCTCATCGGTAGAAACATGATGAAAAACATGTGATGAACCTGTCCAATTTTCTTTTGCCGCTTGTAATAAATTTACCGTACCAACAACATTTGTCATTACAAAATCCATTGGACCTTCGATTGATCTGTCCACATGAGATTCTGCTGCTAAATGAATAACATCTGTTATTTGATAATTTGTAAAAACAGATCGAACTGCAGTCGCATCTACAACATCAACCTTTTCAAAATGGTAGTTTGGCGAATTTTCTACATCTGAAAGATTTTCAAGATTTCCGGCATAGGTTAACTTATCCAAATTAACAATCATGTAATCGGGATAGTTTCTCAAAAACCTACGCACAACGTGGGAACCAATAAATCCGGCTCCACCAGTAATTAAAACTCGCTTTTTATATGTTTCCATTCATTATAAACTCCAGTATTCGATTTCTTCAATTTGATCTTTGTAAATTCCTTTCACATCTACAAAGATTCCTTTTCCTTCTTTCAACAATCCTTTGAAATAATTTTCATTTAATCCCATGTACTCTTTATGATTTACAGCAACAATAATCGCATCGTAATCATTGGAGGCATGAGAAATTAATGGAACACCGTATTCGTGTTTCATTTCGGCAGAATCAGCATGTGGATCAATCATATCAACATGAACTTGGTATGATTTCAATTCGTTGACAATATCAATTACTTTTGAATTTCTAATATCGCTCACGTCTTCTTTAAATGTTGCTCCCATTATCAAAACCTTAGAATCTTGTATAACTTTTCCTTGAGCGATTATTTTCTTAACGGTTTGCTTAGCAATGTAGAATCCCATTGAATCATTTACGTATCTTCCACTAGTAATCACTTTTGAGTGATATCCAGCTTGTTGTGCTTTGTGCGTCAAATAATATGGATCAACACCTATACAATGTCCACCTACTAATCCTGGACGGAAAGGTAAGAAATTCCATTTGGTACCAGCAGCCTCTAATACATCAAACGTATTAATTTTCAACTTATTGAAAATTATTGACAATTCGTTAATTAAGGCAATATTTACGTCTCTTTGGGTATTTTCAATAATTTTAGCTGCCTCAGCTACTTTTATAGTTGGAGCACGATGCACACCCGCTGTAACCACTAGTTCATAGGTTTTAGCTATTTCCTCTAGCGATTCTGCACAACATCCTGATGCTACCTTCATAACATTTTGAAGTGTGTGTTGCTTGTCTCCCGGATTAATTCGTTCGGGTGAATAACCAACTTTAAAATCTTCCTTAAACTTTAATCCAGAAATTTCTTCCAGGACAGGAATACAATCTTCTTCCGTACAACCTGGATAAACTGTGGATTCATATACAACATAATCACCCTTCTTTAAGACTTGTCCAACCGTTCTACTTGCACCCAACAATGGCTTTAAATCAGGTAAATTTGCCTCGTCAATTGGCGTAGGAACAGCAACGACGAAAAAATTTACATCTTTCAAATCATTAATATCAGCAGAAAAAAGAATATCACAACCTTCAAAATCTTTGGCTTCTAATTCGTTACTCGGATCAATATGATTTTTCATCATATCAACTCTACTCTGATTGATATCGAAACCGACGACTTTAATCTTTCTGGCAAACTCGAGTGCAATTGGTAATCCCACATAGCCCAAGCCAATTACAGCAAGTTTTGCTTCCTTTCTGATCAGACGATCATACATTAAATTACTCATATTATTTTGTGTAGGTTAGTTGCTCATTTCGTACTTTGTAGATACGTTCAATAATATCCACCACTTTCAATCCTTCCAAGGCATTTGTCGTAGGTGAAGTCCGTCCTTTTAAGGTATCAATTACGTTTGAAATCACATAATTGTGATTAGCTGCTGAACCTTTGTACGGACCGTAATCATTGGCAGGATTGGATTCTTTTAAAACGGGCATTTCATAGCCCGAGATGTTACAGATTTCAACTTCATTCATGTATTGACCACCAATCTTTACACTTCCGTTTTGTCCAATAATCGTCATTGATGATTCTAAATTCTGATTAGCGACAGAAGTTGAGTAATTTAAACTACCCATTCCACCATTTATAAAATCAAAACTTATAAATCCAGAATCTTCAAAATCGGTTGTGTTTTGGTGATTAAAATCAGCGAATTTCCCCTGAATATTATCAATGTCTCCAAACAACCAATACATGATATCAATAAAATGAGAGAACTGAGTGAATAAGGTTCCTCCATCTAAATCTTTGGTTCCCTTCCAGCCACCGACTTTGTAATAGCGATCATCTCTATTCCAATAGCAATTTAATTGCACCATGTAAATTTCGCCTAAAATCCCATCTGTAATAATTGATTTAATCCATTCAGAAGGGGGTGAATAGCGATTTTGCATAACACAAAACACTTGTCTTGAAACTTGTAAGGCCTTAAAGATCAGCTCCTCACAACTGCTTTTAGTTAAACCCATAGGTTTTTCGCAAACCACGTGCTTTTTTGCTTCTAATGATTTCAATGATTGCTCTGCATGCAAGCCATTAGGCGTACAAACATTAACAACGTCAAACTCTAGTCCGCTTGCTAATAATTCTTCAACAGTAGTAAAAAAAGGAATATCAAACTCACTGGCTCCACACTCATCTTTAGAGCGAACATCAACCATTGCAACTAATTCTCCTTCAGAATCACGACGAATCATTTCTGCATGGCGTTTACCAATGTGACCGGCACCAATAACGGCAAATTTTATTTTAGCATCATTACCCATATCAAATTTTTCTAACTTTATTTTCTGCCAATTCATATTTTTCATTCGACTCAGGACAGCTTGCTATTCCATTTTCATCAAAATTTAATCGATGTCCATATTCACTCATCCAACCAATTTGTCGTGCTGGATTTCCAACTACCAAAGCGTAATCTGGAACATGTTTGGTAACAACTGAACCCGCGCCAATAAAAGCATATTCGCCAATATCATGTCCACAAACAATCGTTGCATTTGCGCCAATACTAGCTCCTTTTTTAACTGTAGTTTTGGTATATTGCCCTCTTCTATTTACACCACTTCTTGGATTAACAACATTTGTAAAAACCATTGATGGTCCAAGAAAAACATCGTCCTCACAAACCACACCGGTATAAATAGAAACATTGTTCTGCACTTTTACATTTTGTCCAAGTACTACTTCAGGAGAGATAACAACGTTTTGACCAATATTACAGTTTTCACCTAGCGTACAATTTGACATTACGTGTGAAAAATGCCAAATTTTAGTTCCTTCTCCAATTGTACAACCTTCATCCACAAAAGCCGATTCATGTGCAAAATACCCCATTACTTTATAATATATTTATCAAAATTATTGTGGTCCGTTTCTTCTAATTCTTCTTTGGTAAGGGTTTGAAAAAAAGCATAGGTTCTTTTTAGTCCTTCAGCTCTATCAATTTTAGGTTCCCAATTTAAGAGACTCTTAGCTTTCGTGATATCGGGCTGTCGCTGTTTCGGATCATCAACCGGTAAGTCCTTGTAAATAACTTTTTGTGATGTTCCAGTCAACTTGATAATTTCCTCCGCAAATTGAGAAATTGTAATCTCTGAAGGATTACCAATATTAACAGGTTGCGAATAATCAGAATGAAGGAGTCGAACAATTCCTTCTACTAAATCATCCACATAGCAAAATGAACGTGTCTGTGAACCATCACCAAAAACGGTTAAATCTTCACCTCTTAGCGCTTGACCGATAAAAGCAGGTAACACCCTACCATCATTTAGTCGCATTCTTGGACCATAGGTATTGAAGATTCTAACAATGCGAGTTTCAACACCATGAAAATTATGATAGGCCATTGTGATTGCTTCCTGAAAACGTTTCGCTTCGTCATAAACACCACGTGGACCAACAGGATTTACATTTCCCCAATATTCTTCCGTTTGCGGATGAACCGTTGGGTCACCATACACCTCAGAAGTTGATGCAATTAGAACTTTTGCTCCTTTTGCTTTCGCTAAACCTAAACAATTATGTATTCCAAGAGAACCAACCTTTAAAGTTTGAATAGGGATTTTTAAATAATCTATTGGACTAGCAGGAGATGCAAAATGCAAGATATAATCTAAATTTCCAGCAACATGAATAAATTTGGAAACATCATGGTTATAGAATTCAAAGTGCTCAAGAGGAAATAAATGTTCGATATTTTTTAGTCGACCTGTAATAAGATTATCCATTCCAATGACATGATATCCATCACGAATAAATCGATCACAAAGGTGAGATCCTAAAAATCCTGCTGCGCCTGTTATTAATACCCGTTTCATTTATTCTCAATACTATTTCTACCAATACTGTTGTAATAAAATCCTTTGCTTGACATTTCTTCCAAGTCGAACAAATTTCTTCCATCAAAAATAACAGCATCATTCATCAATTCTTTCATTCTATTAAAATCAGGATTTCGAAAGATACCCCATTCCGTACAAATTACCAAAGCATCCACATGATTTAATACTTCGTATTCATTTGTGGCAAACTGAATTTTATCTCCATACAATCGTTGAACATTAGGCATTGCTTCAGGATCGTAGGAAATTATTTCCACCCCTGCTTCGATTAATAAATCGATTAAATAAAGTGCAGGAGCTTCACGAATATCATCAGTATCTGGTTTAAATGCCAATCCCCAAATAGCAATTTTTTTACCTTTCAAATTCCCTCTAAAAAAATTATTAATCTTTGGAAACAAAATAGTTTTTTGGGTTTGATTAACCCTCATCACTGCATCCAAAATCTCAAAGTTGAAATTATTCTCTTTTCCCGACTTTGAAAGTGCCTGAACGTCTTTTGGAAAACAAGAACCTCCATATCCAATTCCAGGAAATAAAAATCGTTTTCCAATGCGACTATCCGATCCAATACCAATTCGTACTTTGTCAACATCAGCTCCTACAAGCTCACAAAAATTGGCGATTTCATTCATGAACGTGATCTTCGTCGCTAGAAATGAATTTGCCGCATACTTGGTCAATTCAGCCGACTTCTCATCCATAAAATATATTGGATTTCCTTGGCGAACAAAAGGTTTGTACAAGCTTTCCATTACTTTTTTTGCTCTTTCATCGGAAGTCCCAATAACCACACGATCAGGCTTCAAAAAATCACTTACAGCAAACCCTTCGCGCAAAAACTCAGGATTTGAAACCACTGCAAAATCTACTTTAGCATGTTTAGCGATTGCCTGCGTTACTTTTTCTGCCGTTCCAACAGGAACAGTACTTTTATCAACAATAACTTTATAATCTGTTAGTAGCTTTCCTAATTCATCAGCAACACCCAATATATAGGATAAATCAGCCGAACCATCTTCTCCCGGAGGAGTAGGTAAGGCAAGAAAAATTATTTCTGCATCTTTAATTCCCTCGGAAAGAGAAGTTGTAAATGATAATCTACCAGCAGAAATATTTCGATCGAAGAGAACATCCAAATTCGGTTCATAAATAGGGACTTCTCCATTCTTTAATCTTTCAACTTTATTTTTATCAATATCGATACAAGTAACATTGTTACCCGTTTCCGCAAAACAAGTCCCAGTAACTAAGCCAACGTATCCAGTACCGACAACAGCAATTTTCTTCATATTTTGTAGTAGTTTAGAAGAATTAATTATTCAAGTATTCAGCAACAGTTTTAGTAATTAACTCTAACTGTTCTGTTTGCATTTCAGTATGAATGGGCAATGAAATAACTCTTTCAGTTAACCAATCTGTTACCGATAAATTTAATGAAGCACTTCCAAAAGATTCAAACATTTTTTGACGATGCGCTGGAACCGGATAATAAATCATAGAAGGAATTCCTTTCTCGGCTAAATACTCATTTAACCCATCTCTATTATGTCCTTCTAAAGTTAGGGTATATTGATGGAAAACGTGTTTCGAGTCGTGGGAGCGAAATGGAATTTTCACACCGGCCATCGGCCCAAAAAAAGCATCATAATAATCCGCAACTTCTCTGCGTGCATCAATATAATTATCTAATTGACGAAGTTTAATCCGTAAAACTGCCGCTTGAATCGTGTCCAAGCGAGAATTACAACCCACAACATCATGATAATATTTTTTACTTTGTCCGTGATTAGCGATCATTTTAATTTTCCTTGCTAATTCTTCGTTATTTGTGAATAATGCCCCTCCGTCTCCGTAACAACCCAAATTTTTGGAAGGAAAAAACGATGTACATCCAATATCGCCAATTGTTCCTGTTTTTACAACCGTTCCATCTGTTAAGTGATAATCTGAACCTATTGCTTGTGCGTTATCTTCAATCACAAATAAATTGTGCTTTTGTGCAATTTCCATTATAGCGTTCATATCAGCAGCCTGACCATAAAGATGAACTGGAACAATGGCTTTTGTTTTTGGAGTTATCGCCTTTTCTATTGCTTCCGCATCCATACAAAATGTATCTTTATTCACTTCAACAAATACCGGTTTCAAACCTAAAAGAGCTATTACTTCGGTTGTCGCAATATAAGTAAACGATGGAGTAATAACCTCATCGCCTGGTTTCAAATCAAGCGCCATCATTGCTATTTGAAGCGCGTCTGTACCGTTGGCACACGGAATAACATTCTTGACCCCTAAATAGTCTTTTAAATCTTCAGCAAAGTTTGTTACTTCAGGTCCGTTGATAAAATGAGCGTTTTCGATTACTTCAGATATAGCTGAATCTATTGCGGGTTTAATTTTCTCGTATTGAGATACTAAATCAACCATTTGGATTTTCTTCATATTTTCTATTTCTGAAAATGAACTGCAAAGATATTGAAAAACAGTAAACTTTTGAATTGAATGTAGTTAAAAAAAATCAAGGAATCTGAAATAACAATTTACCACCAAATAATTTCACATTTTTCTCTCAATTCGTGGTTAATTCTCCTACGTAAAATAGTATAAATTATAAAAATCAGTACTTTTGAGAAATCAACTAATTTAAATTCTATAAGAAATGAAATACAACATCATACTTCTTATTTTTAGCGTATTACTATTTGTCCGATGCTCAGAAAATTTAGAAAAAAATAAAAATCCTTCCTCCAATGAAAACCCGAAAGAGGCAGGTTCGGAAAAATTAATTCCTGAAATGAAATCAGAGGAAGAAGATAAAGAATTATCAGCCGATGAACGAGTTGAACAAATTCGAGGGTGGTATGGAGAGATTCAAAAGATTGGGATGAACAATTGCAAAACAAAAAGGAAAACTCGCTATGAAAAGGGGTTCTCGTCTGATAGTGAAGAGTTTTCATTTGAACAAATAGTAAAAACCTGTGAATTAAACGAAGATTTTGAACTGATTAAAGGTGAATTTTCAGGATATGAATGGGCACAGCAGGTTTCTATTTACAAACGAAAAGGTAAAATCTTTTTCATATTTGTTACTGGGGGAGCAGAGTCATGGACGTATGAATACAGATATTATTTTGATTCTGATGAAAACTTAATTCGTCATTTGGTAAGGGAAGCCGATGGAGGGGATGAAATTAGCGGACCCAATATAGAAAAGAAAATTAACGCTAAAAAGAAATATGTAAAAGATTGTGCTAAAGAATATTTAGATGAAATTGAATTTGTTGTAGGAAGAAAAAAATGATGGCTTTTTAATGGAGTATATCTCTTACTAACTCCAACGATTTTTGCCCCTTAAAACTGGGAAGATGAATGGTCAAATAAGCAATTAAAATTGAAATAACCTCTTTTCCATTTGCTTGTAATAATTCAGTATTATGTTCATTTTCTAATAAAAAATCCCGAATTGCCCTACTTGCACTTGAATTAATTGACTTATCTAGGTTAGTTGGATTAGATGTAAAAACACCTTGTTCAAGGTCGAAATACTGAGAATTCACATTTTCTACATGTGGTTTTATTCCCAAATAAGTAATCAATTTCAACAAGAATAAGGCTGGATAAACCTTTAATTGTTCTTCCCTTTCAAGTTGATTTATTTCATTGTTTATGAATAAAAACAACTCTGCATCTTTCTCTTCTGATTTTAAACTTTGGTGAAGAACTTCAGCAACAAAAAATACAATTACCGATTTTATTGGGTTTAAAAAGATGTTGTGCATAGAGTTAACCAAAACAGCTTGGTTTATCTTTCCTAATTCAGAATCAGGCCTTTTATAGAAGGTCAACTCATAAATGCCAAGTGGAAACAAATTACCTGATTTTTTCTTCCCACCTAAATAAATAAATTTTTGAATACCAAATTTCTCGGTAAAAAAGGTTGCAATAAGACTATTTTCACTGTAGGAAATGCGATTTAACAAGATTCCAATATCAGTTTGCTTCATTGAAATTATTTCACAAGTCTAATGAAAAGCTCTGTTCCAATTCTCGGCTTAATTGAATTATAGCAAACAACTATATTTATTTCTCTATATAAGCCATAAAACAGAGTTTCATACTCAGTTAAATCACCACCAAATGGCGGCCCACCATTAAAATCTCTATTAAACAAAACACCTATTAATTTTCCGTTATCCTTCAATAATCTTGAAGAATGTTCGGCATAATCCTTTCTTTTTGAAGGATGAATAGCACAAAAAAATGTTTGCTCAATAATTATATCGTATGAATCAGTATGGTCA
>Ga0315905_10008735_pt1 | contig 10252 bp, 12 predicted proteins | sample LakEriMetagenome_5_FD_203522 | JGI IMG/M metagenome (GOLD analysis project Ga0315905, IMG submission 203522) | Freshwater fungal communities from buoy surface, Lake Erie, Ohio, United States - Buoy 4 MA121 | ecosystem: Environmental > Aquatic > Freshwater > Lake | place: USA: Lake Erie, Ohio... | reverse complement strand
CGTCCCCATCCCAAACCACACACACTCACCTTCCTTGCCCTCCCCTGCCCGGCTGTTGGCGGCTGCAGTCATCGCCACCTGGCTCAAGGAGCGCTGCAAGGCGCGACGCGTGCTGCTCAGCACTGACGGCCCGTACGACAATGTACTGAAAATCAAGCCGCCCATGGTGTTTGGGCGGGCGGAGGTGGACCTGCTGGTGGACACGCTCAGGTGCGCACGGGCAGGGGACTGATGCAGCAGCGGTGGCGGGCGGTGCTGCCTGCCCTTGCTGCCAGGCGGTGGCGGTCCACCCACGAGAGGGGGGGGGATGGCAGCACCGACCTTGCTTGGCAGTGATTGATTCCCCTTGCGCGCGCGTGCAGCCCGCCCTCTCGCTCATGCGCGGCCCTGGTCGTGGGCTGTGCACTGCTGCAGGGCCGTGATCCGCGAGGAGCTGACGCCCGCCATGCTGGCACAGCTCATGCAGCAGGAGGCCCAGCACTACACCACCATCACAGCGCCGAAGATGGCGCTGTACCGCGGCAACGAGGCGGCACTGGCTGCATGGCAGCTGCATGCTGGCAGCAGTGGGGATCCGCCTGGTGAGGGCCGGCGCAGCAGCGACGGCTCGGCTGCCAGCCGCGACATGGTGGCAGCCATGGGGGCGGCAGCGGCAGACGGCAGGCAGGGGGGGAGTGCCTGGTATGGCAAGCGTGTGGGCAGCGTGATGAGCATGTGCAGCGAGGGCACGGACCTGGGGGGCAGCCCCCTCATGGGCAGTCCTCTGAGGCAGGGGGTGGCGGGGGCCGCGGGCGCTGAGCAGCTGCACGTCGGCGGCCTGCGCCTGGCATGACCCATCCTTGCTTTCTTTCCTTGGCGGTGCTCATCAGCAGATGGCTGGGTGATGCACTGCGCGCACAATGTGTAAACCCTGAATGAATGCAAGTCAGCCGTTACAGCAGGTGTGTGTGCTGTACCATGCCCGCCTCAACGCTCTGCACACCTGCTTGGTTCTTGCACACGGTGGTGGGGCTGCGTTTGTGGGTGCTGTGGGGCAGCACCGGGGCACCTCGTCGGTCGGTCAAACCAGCTGCAGCCCTAAACCCTAAGCCCGCCGCCGCCCACGCGTTGATGCATTTCGTATTTGTGAAGTCAACATCTGTCCGAGAACAGGCAGTCGTATGCACAGTAGCTGTATTGGTCCCTGCGTGAAGCACAGGTGTGAGGGTCCCTCAATGACAAGCTTGCAAGTGAGCTTGGAGCCCGGCCAGGGTGGCTAGCACGGCAGCCCGGCGGTGCAGGCAGCAATGGGGCCCGCACGTGTGGCTGTCCATGCACAAGGCTCAGGGGTGGCGGTCAGCCATTGTCACTCACGGTTGGGGTAGTTGACTGCTTAGCATTGTGTAAAATTCATGAGCGGTAAGGGGGGTCCAAAATGTCCCGTCCCTGCAGTCAACCACTCCGAGCTCCGTCCTCTCCACCTGACAACATCTGAATGTCCATTCCCGGTTCATGCCATACGGGTTCGTCCATCCGGGATACGGGTCTATATATTTTAGTGTGTTTGTCTCGGTCGACTTGACTGACTTGCGCGTCAGCGCCCTGGACTTGGCCTTGGCGCACTCGGAGGCGGCCGCGGCCTGCCGCTTGTCGACGTAGGCGTTCGCACACGCCAGGCTGCAGGCAGCCACCTGCAGGCGGGGGCGCAGGGCAGTGCACCGGCAGGGCTGTGGTGCAGGAGCGGGGCCACCAGGAGCGGCCTGCTGGGCCCCCACCCCGTGGCAGCCAAGCATCGACTGCGGCACCAGCCTTGCCTGCGCTTTCTTGGGTGCGGCCTTGTTGATCTGGGCCTTGACCCAGGCGTTGATGCAGGCCTGCTGCTGCTTGACAGGACGGGAGGCGCAGGTGGGGGCTGCAACAAGGGCAGGGGGGGGGGGGGGGGGGTTCCTGGCGGTCAATTTGCTGCCTGGCAGGTTGCAGGCGAGGAGCTGCTGCCTGGCAAGGTCGCAGTTCTGCATCACCCTTGGGCGCCGCCCGCTTCATCAGCTCATTCACGGCCTTGTTGCGGCATGCCTGCAAAGAGCAAGCAAAGTGCAAAGAGCAAAAAGAATGTAATGTTCATGCCTTAAACGCTTAGGGCTGACGCAGCCAGGCACACTCTGCAGATGCGAACTTCGCCCTTGGCACGCACCTGCTGCTTCTGGGCAGGCAGCGAGCTGCACAGGGTGGGACAGGGTGCGGTCGTCTTCGCACCAGGGACCTCAGGAGGTGCGGGCGCGGTCGCTGCCAGCGCCAGCGCCAGCAGAAACCACGCCGTGCACACGGCGAGCTTGAACATCTGCAAGAGGACACGAGGATGAAACGGCAGTGCAATAATGAACCCCAGGTTCATGGCCAACCGCTTCAGCGGATGCTGTGGAGCAACCGGTACCCTGCGCGTCATCCCTCAGCATGGTGGAAATTGGTCCTCCAACCAGGGGCAGCAGCACCACAAGAGCAGGTCTCAGCAGCCCAGGAGTGGCAGTGGCAGTGGCAGTGGCAGCAACGGCAGTGACAGCAGCTCCAAGCGAGGCCGCTCCGGAGCTGGCAGCCGGGGCGGCGGCAGGGGTGGTGGCAGGGGCGGCGGCAGGCGTGGCGGCAAGGGTGGGGGCAGGGGCGGCGGCAGGGGCGGCCAGAGTGGCAAGGGACACGGGGGCCGCTGAGCAAGTAGTGTTGAATGCATGCAAGTCAGCAACGTGGTACAGGTGTGTGCGCTGTACCATGCCCGCCTCGGCGCTCCACACCTGGCTGCAGCAGCAGCCTGCGCAATGCGCCTGCCAGGCAGGCACGGCAATGCAAAACGACAAGCCACACCCGCCCTCTGCGCACCTCATTTGCTTGCTTGCTGGGCTGCCCTGCTGTGGTTCACACGGTGGTGGGGCTGCGTTTGTGGGTGCTGTGGGGCAGCACTCGCACGTCGTCGGTCGGTCAAAAACCAGCTGCAGCCGGCTCCCGAGCAGCAGCTGCGCCGCGGGGCCCCGGGTCCCCCCACCAGGACATTGTTGCACACAAGACTTCAACATCAAGCTGCCGCGGAGAAGCACAGGTCCACAGATCTCCGCGTCTTCGTGCTCTCCCTGTTCAGGCAGCACCAGGCGCTTGCGGGTGGCGCGTATCGCTTGCACGGAGTTGACAGTCATAGCCAACAACCTGACAACGTCGCCGGGCATGTCCTGTTCTGTCCTGGCGCAGCGCGGCCAGCGCGGACTCCGTGCGCCAGCAGCCGGCAGGGCCCCCGCCTCGGGCGCGCGGCGATGCCTCTGCAATGCTGTAGTACCAGGCGACCGTCGCAAGACGCTGGACAGCCTGGATAGCCTCCTGGGCGAAGGTGAAGAGTTGCATGGCACCAGATCCGCACTTTTGGCGCGCTGAGATTGGCCGCGTCGCGCTTGCCGTGCCGCCGTGCAGTCCAGGCCGGTCTGCAGGCCGCTGCTGCGACCCCCCGATCACCTCTGGTGCCGCTCACCGCCTGTGCTGCAGCAGACAGCAAGCCCTCCACATCCGGCAGCGAGCAGCCGCTGGCCTGGTGGCAGATCAAGCCCAAGCAGACCGCGCCCCCCCGCCAGCACGCCATGGCGGCAGGCACGCACGGCAGGTGCGAGGCCGCCGGGGCGAGCCTCACACGCCCATGATGCGGACGCGGCTCCACCTGGGCTGGGCAGTGAGGGGCCTGCGCTGGCTTGGCGTTTTGGAACCCCACACCCACCCACCCACCCCACCCCACCCCCCCGCCCCGTCGGATGGCTGGCAGGTTCATCAATGAGGACGTGATCAAGATGGATGTGCGCTCCGGCTCCCCCACCGGGCCCGGCCAGCAGCTGGACGTGCCCCTGGTGCAGCCGGCAGCCTCCTACCTGCTGCTGGCGTGTCAGCTCATGGTGCACGCCTACGGCACCACCCTGGCAGTCACCAAGGTGGGGCGAGGTCCCGAGGGAGTGGGAGGGAGCGCAGCCGTGCTTGCCTGGCGGCATCCCCCCCCCCCGACCCCCCTGGGCGACAGCAGCAACCGCCAGGTGGCAGTGGTGGCACACCTGCCTTGTCTCGCTGCCAAGCCGGCTCCGCGCGCCGCTTTTGCCCCGACCTGCAGGGCGTGCCCGCCTCCGACGACCTGTTCATGGCCCTGTGCCTGGACCCCAGCGCGCTGGTGGGCCAAGCCAATGCAGGCGAATGGTGGCGCCTGGGCACCGCCACCTTCCTGAACGCCAGCCTGCTGCACCTCACGCTCAACAGCTGGGCCCTGGCCTTCGTGGGCGCGGAGGCAGAGGCTGTCATGGGGTGAGTCACCTGGTGCCAACGCTGCCTCCTCCCGTCTCTTGCGCGGCAGCGTCAGGCGTGCATGGCGCATGGGCAGCAGACCAGCCGCGGTGCAGCATGCATACACCCCTGCCTCTCGCCCTGCCACTGACCTGGGCACGCACATCTGTGTGCTGCTGCCTGGCCTGGCAGGAGCGGCGTGTTCCTGTTTGCGTACCTGTTCACGGGCGCTGCTGGATCAGTGACGGCTCTGGCCAGCGACGGCGGCCAGCTGACGGTGTCTGCGTCCGCCGCCATCTTCGGGGTGATGGGCGCCATGATGGGCACCAAGTGAGTGCCGGCACGCTGCCGCCAGCCGCTGCTGATCCAGGGGGGGGGGGTGGGCGGCTGAGCATGGCGCCTGCCGCTCGCAACCCAACACCCGTCTCCCCTCGCGGCTGCCAGCAGCTGCTGTGCCGCACGCCTTGACACACGTGCCTGACCCGCCTGCTCACGTGCCCTCCCCCCCTGCGCGTGGCTCTGCAGGCTGCAGAACCGGCTCATCCTGCCCAGCCGGCCGCAGTCCCAGGTGTGGGCGTTCCTGGGTGTGGCCCTGGCCAACATGATCATCGCCTCGGCTCCCGAGGGCGAGGTGCGTGCGTGCGCGGCGCGCGCGTGCAGCCGCCCCAGTATCCTGCACGCCCCGCTGCACAGCGACGCTGCACGCCCCAGCGGTGGGCGGCTGCTGGCGCCCCAGAGGCGCCTGTCCTGCCGGCAGGGCGGGCGGTCACACCCGCGCATGTGCCGCCTTGCAGGTGGTGTCCAACGCCGGCCACCTGGGCAGCTTCGCCGCCGGCTTGGCTGTGGGCGCGCTCATGGGGCCGCGCTTCCAGGTAGGCCGTGCCGGCAGCTGGGGCTGGGCATGCAGCAGCGGTGGTGCCATGCCATGCATCCAACCCAGTGGCGGCGCCAGCCCCGGGCCAGGCTGGAGGGCAGCCACTGGCCGCCGCGCGTCAGGCCCGCGTGCTCACCAGGGCCTCGCCTGCTGCAGCTCAACATGCCAGGCCCCGCCCGCTCCACACAGCCCGCCACACGGCCGCCCACACAGCCCGACACGGCCGCATGCACCTGCCCGGCCTGCAGGTCCTGCGCGAGCTGGACATCCCCAACGGCAGCATGAGCGTGCCAGACGACGTGAAGGAGCTGCGCGTGGTGATCGACCAGCGGGGCAGCCTGCAGCGCGTGGCGGCAGGCGGGGCGCTCTTGGCGGGGCTTGCCTTTGCCTCGGTAGCGGCAGCCCAGGCAGCAGTTGCGGCGGGGCATGTGGTGTGAAGGCGGCGCAGTTGGTGGGAGAGTGGTGTACATTAGTGGCGTTGTTGGGGTCTGGTCGCAGGTGTTGCTGCAAGGAGAATCAGTTGGCGTTTGCCAGCCAGGGCTCCAGCTGTTGTAAATGTACATGGGCCAAGCTCCGCGGGGCGTCAGGAGGATTGACTTCAATGATGACAGCCGGCGGCCAACCGGTGCCCGCCTCAGCCCCAGTGCCACTCCCGCATGACCACAGGGCGCGCTGAGGCACACTGGCACCCACCTTCATGCAGCGCCGGCAGGGTGGCCACCTCTGGTGGCGGTGTTGGCTGGCTGGCCTGAGCCGCATACGCTTGCTGGGGCCGGGTGGCCGCGCACAGCATGGGATAGCAGTGCGGGATGAGTGCATGCAGCCTGGGTGGGTGCCAGTGTGCCATGGGCGGCACCCAGGGGACGCGGGACCAGGGGGTTGGCAGGGCGAAATGGCAAAACGTTTTGACTCCAGTGGGGTTCGAACCCACGCCCTTTCGGATACGGACCTGAACCGCACGCCTTAGACCGCTCGGCCATAGAGTCGTTGTGTCAGATCCTGAGGCAGGGGCAACCCTGCGATGGATGAGGTCGATGCAAACTTGGGCGGGCAAACTATACTAGTACTGCTACTCGGGCTGAGGTGTCCCGACGACGGCCCCGACTGCGGCGGCGGCCGCCTGCCTGCGCCTTGACGCCCAGTCACAGCAGCATGACATTGGCAGCAGCCAAGGGAAGTGCAAGCAGCAGACGGCAGGCAGGGGGGAGCGCCTGGTCTGGCGAGCGACGGGGCAGCCCAGTGTGCAGCTCGGGCACCGTTGTGTGCAGTCTAATACCCGGGGCACAGGCCAAGGGAAAGGTGTGGCCGGCTGTACCCCCAGCTGTACAGGCCCACACACCTGACCACAACCCCTGGCGGCAGCTCACAGTGCAGGACAGCGTGGCTTACAGCAGTTACTTGCCCAGCCCCAGCACCGCCCCCACCACCGCTCGATACACGGCATCCGACAGCTGCGCCTTGCCCGCCAGCAGGTGCTGCATCATGGCGCCCGGGTCGTCAATGGCGCCATACAGCGCCCCGTAGAACTGCAGGCGGCTGGTGAACACGGCGCTTCCTGGTGCAGCAGGCGCCGTTGCGGCACCACCCAGCTGGCCAAACACCGACTCCGCTTCCTCCAGCCGTTGGGTGAGCAGCTCGGCTGCAGCTGGCGGCAGCGCACACAGCAACAGCCGCTGCGTGGCCTGCTGGTGCTGCCCACCCAGAACGTACAGCACGTTCAGCAGCTCCACCAGCTTCAGGGAAGCCAGCAGCCGCGTGAGCGGCTGGCGCAGCCCCAGCGGGTCGGCCTGCGCTGCTTGTGTTGCCTGCTGCTCGTCCAGCCGCAGCTGCTGGTACTGCTGCACAAGCGCTGCTGTCGCCTGCTGCGCCGCCTGCTGTGACCTCTGCTGCCAGGTTGCATCCGAGGCACACAGGTCACCGGCAGCTGCGTACGGGTCAGCCGCTGACACAGCAGGCTGCGGGCGTGTGCTGGCGTCGCCGCGCCCCTCCAGCTGCTCGCCGGCACCAGGGCTGCTGCTGTCTGCTGCCAGCAGGCGCAGCAGCTGCGCCAGCGCCCAGCCCTCACGCGGCGACAGCTGCTGCTGTGGATCTGCTGGTGCGGCTGCCCGGTGCCGCTTGGCTGCCTGGTCTCCGCTTGGCTCCCCGTGCGGCTGCCCCGCCCAGGCCGACGGCTGGGCCTGGGCGCCGCCCGCGTCCAGCGGCTGGATGCTGGCCAGCAGCTCCTGCTTGTGCTGCTGCAGCAGCCCCGCCATCAGCACTCTGATGTGGTAGTGCGCCGTGTCGGGGCTGGCGGTCAGCTGCTGCGTAGCTGCTGAGCCCCACCAGAAGTTGACTGCGATGGTCAGGCCTGCACGCCGCAATGCGCCACGCAGTCCATTGGCCCCTGCCCCGCACAGCTGCTGGCGCACATGCCAAGCACACGCGCTGGGTTGGGCTCCTGCGTGTGCCTGTGTGCCTGCCCCCACGCCGCCCACCTTCACTGTTCACTTGGTGCCACCAGCCCTCCGGGATGAACAGCGCATCCCCCGGGCGCAGCGCCACAACCAGGGCCTGCGCCTGCAGCGGGCAGCACACGTGGGTCAGAGAGGCTGGCGTCATGCCACGACACCAGCTGACACGGTCGTGGGCTGCGCGCAGCATGTCCGGCGCACCCTGCGCCAGTGGCTGATGCCCAGCAGCACGCCACACCTGCGCCTGCTTGACCAAGTGGTGGTGCGCTGCGGGCGCCGCCATGTCCACGCTGCTGTGGTTGGCCGACTCCCCGTGGACTGGCCTGCGTCACAAGGCACGTGGCAGTCCAGATCAGGCGCGTGTCCTGTGGCTGCCAAGGGCTGGAGGCTGCTGTGGGGCCGTGCAGTTGCCGCGCGCCTTGCCGCCCCTGACGCATCTGCTGCTGCTCACCTGGGGTACAGGGCCGGCGTTGCTGCTGGTGGGTACAGCGTGACCACCTTGCTCCCTGACACAATGCACAGCAGGTTCTGGTAGACGTCGTAGTGCGTGCTGGACGCCGAGGGCCTGCAGGGAGGCGCTCGCTCAGGCGTGGGTGACAGGGCTGGCGCAAGAGCGGGCGGGCGGGGGTGCAGGAGGACCAGCTGACACCCCAGCCGGGCCACAGGGGTTGGCGGTCAGTCGGTCCCCTCACCGGACGCTCATCCACAGGTTTATTTGGGTGATGTCCCGGCTTGCCAGCAGCGACGGCGGTGGCACATCGGGCAGCAGGCCCTCCAGGCCGGACCCTGCGTGCCCAGGCGGGCGCCGTTGCCCGCCGCAACCAGCCCCCGCCACGCAGGCGCAGCAGTCCGCAGATGCCGGCAGGGCTGCAGGCACGCGGAAGCTGCCCCATCCCTACCTGGGCACATCTCCTGCTGCGCCAGGTACAGATGGGGGATGGCGGCCTGCTCCTCGCCGGGCGCCCCCACCAGGCGCTGCATCATGTGCAGGATGTCTGCCAGGGAGCAGGCCATGGGCTGGTGGGATTCAATGTTGCCCGCGAACCGGTCGCCCTGCTCCGAGTACATGGCCTGCACACGCAGCGGTGGCAGGTGGGTGCCAGCGCCGGCTGCTGCGGCGGCCGGGATGCGAGCCGGCCACCTGCTGCTCTCCTGCGAGGCCAAGCCTGCCAGGCAACCCCACCTGCACGGCTGCATCGCCGGCCGCGCAGCGCATGTGCTCCAGCCCCTGCAGCCCCGGCCAAAGACGGACTGCCGGCCAGCTGGAGTTCAGCTGGCGGAACACCCAGGGCCGGGAGGCTGCTTCAGCCCGGTCCAGGTCGCTGGCGGCGGCGGGCGCATCGCCCGCCATGCGCAGCGCACGCGCGGCTGGGCGCCGCAGCACCCGCGACACCGTGCACCCAGCACCACGCTGTTATGGGGGCCTCGGCGACTGCTGAGGGCTGCAGTACGACCCAGCGCGAGGCGATCCGGTGCGCACCGCACAGCGTTCACCGGCACACATCATCTCAGGACCCCATGGGGGCACGTGAGCAACTGATATGCCACCACCATGATTATAGCCCACATCTCAGGGCGTCGGGCTGGGTTGGACGGCAACTTTGCGCGGGTGCCCGCCTGATCGGAAGGTGCTTGCCCCTGCGTGGCCTCCCACGGCAGCATCACTACTAGTAGGTGCTGCAACAGGTCGCACTACGCGCCAGCGCGCTGCCAGGAGCGACGACCCGAGGCCGTTTGGCCCGCCCTCGCCAGTGCACACCCCCGCAGCAGCCTACTAGCGCAGCTGACAGCACATAGTGACAACCCTCGCTCGCAGGCGTGGTAGCAGGAGCAGTCTGGGGTTCGTTGTCCGGTCGAAATCATGTGGTGCGCCTCAGATCCTGGGTGTTGCGTGCGCATGATGGCAATGGGACGTGCCGGGGTCGGTGCTGGCGTCCACGAGCGCCCTCGCGTCACCCCGCGGGGGGCGCGCCGCCCGCACTTGGCATCAAGCCCATGCAAACTGCCCTAAACTGCCCCCACCCCGCACCCGCACCCGCTCCCGCTCCTGCGCCAGGGAGTTCTGGCGTGGCAAGCGGCAGAGCGAGGGCGGCCCCCGATCACCCCTGGCAGGCGGCGTCACGCCCTTCAACAGCAGTGAGGGCGGCGCCGCCGGCGCCGGCAGGGTGCGGCCCCTGCCCATTGTGAATTTCAAGGACCTGAACCTGTCGGTGGACGATGAGCTGGACTCAGAGGACATGGTGGAGGGGGGCGGCCTGCTGGATGATGCCACCAACAAGCACTCCATCATCTTCAGCAACAGGTGGGGCGGGGGGGCGGGGGTGACACCTGCGTCACGGCCAATGTGGAAACCCAGTCACAGGGAAGGCCCTGTGAAGCAAGGCTTGCGGGCGGGGCGGGGCGGCGCCTGCCAGTCCGTGGATCCGTGCTGCTCCCGCAGGCTGCTGCGTGGTGCTCAGAAGTCGCGGCTGGTCATCATCATGGTTGGGCTGCCGGGGCGGGGCAAGACCTTCCTGTGCAACAAGCTCAAGTGCTACCTCAACTGGTGAGCCTGGCAAAAAGAAAAAACCAGTGCCAGCAGCTGGGGGCGGCCTCCCCCTCCGACAGGTTGCTTTGGCACTGCCAGACAGCAGCCTGCAGCGCCCCACTGCACGCT
>Ga0315905_10008734_pt1 | contig 10253 bp, 9 predicted proteins | sample LakEriMetagenome_5_FD_203522 | JGI IMG/M metagenome (GOLD analysis project Ga0315905, IMG submission 203522) | Freshwater fungal communities from buoy surface, Lake Erie, Ohio, United States - Buoy 4 MA121 | ecosystem: Environmental > Aquatic > Freshwater > Lake | place: USA: Lake Erie, Ohio... | reverse complement strand
CCTGGGCCGTTTGGTGGAGAGCGCATGAGAGAGAAGTGCAAACTTTGGGTCGCCAAGTTGAAGCAGCAACACGAGGCAGGGAAGCATTCAGACCCTGGCGCACCCCAGCAGTGGTGCTAGCATCCGTCGGATGCGTTAGCCGTCCTCTCGGTCCACGTGCAGCCTGGCACAGTGGCCTGTGTGGAGAACGCCAAGCGGACAGCAGAGAATGAGCAAGGAGGAAGAGCTGGCGCCATTCTACGCAAAGCAGCGCGCTGTGAAAGAAAGCCAGCGGCAGCCCGCAACAGCGCATCACGTCGATGCTTCGCAGCACAGCGGGCAGTATGCTGCAGAACGCAAGGAGGAGGCGTGGTGGGGCAACAGGCCTGAACTGTCAGACACGGCGAGTGTTCTCAAGGTGCGCCCAACCACCCGGGACGTTGGCGACAAGGCTAATGCTCGGGAGAAGACCTTGATAGAGTCTGCAAAAAAGCTCGAGGCCTTGATGCTCAAGAAGATGTTTGAGGACGGCGATCAAGAAAAACTTGCAGATGTCTTCAATCTTATAGATGAGGACGGCTCAGGATCGGTCAACTACCATGAATTCTGGCGCGCACTATCCCCAATTTGCAAAAATCTGCGCGAGCAAGACAAGCAGGAGCTCTTCATGAAGGTCGACCAAGAGTGCAGCGGAGACATGGACTTGTATGCCTTTCTCAACTTTTTCCTGGTCACTTCCCATGATCAGCTGCAGCGACCATCAACGGGCAAAACAAAGACGCGGACTAAGCGACGCGGCGATGCTGACACACAATCCTTGTCTTCAATCCCCATTCTTGCAACGCCCAAGACTGCGACCCATAAGGACCTCATGGTCGGTATCTACCGTCATAGGTTGTCGGATCAGATTGTGACCATCAGCCGCGATGGATTTCTGTACTCTTGGACCAAGGACCTCAAATTCCAGCATTCATTTAGGTGTAATGACCCGAAAGTTGCAACACCCAAAGGGCAGAACAACACGCCCGGACTGGTGACTGGATCTTGCTACACGCCTGTCACGAACTTGGTTGGCGTCGCAACCATGAAGCGCAATATACGCTTTTTCGACATGAGCATTGTCGAAGACCGCAACTCGACGGTTCCGCTCGCGATCCAACTCCCGCAACAGCCTCGGGCAGTCATGAGCCTGCACGTGGAGGCACTAGAGCGTGCCGGCAACGAGATTTTCACGCACGGTTGTGATGCTGGCCACGTGTCCTTTCAGATTCTAAAACCGGGCTGGCACAGATTTGAGGGCGCACGCGACGGGATGGTGAACGAAAAGAGATTCTACAAGGAGTACCCCGTTGTCACATACCACTCCCACAACGACTGGGTCACAAAGGCTGCGTATGTACAGTCTGTGAACAGTATCGTGTCAGCAGCGGCAGATAATCTGCTTTCGTTGTACGACCTCGAGGCACTGAAAACAAAGTGGAGTCTAGATCTCTCGAGCGTCAAATCCGCTCACGGTGACGCATGCCATGCACGTGGTGTGCGCACGTGGGACTGGTCGCGCCAATACTCGATGTTTGCCACTGGAGGTGTCGAACGCATAGTTCAGTTGTGGTCGCCTTTCGTGAACCGGCCTGTCGGCTACCTGGAGGATAAAGTCGGCGGCTCGTCCATTCACAAAGTGATCTTCAATGATGCAGATAATACTTTGATTGCCCTCGAGGGCACTGCCAAAAGGGTGCGGATCTGGGATATTCGTATGCAACGGTGTATAGGCCAGGTGCAGGACGAAGCAAGTGTTGACAGCGCATTTATGAGCATGTTCTACGACAATGAGACTGAGAAGCTGGTGTCAGGCGGTTGCCGTCCTCAGGTGCACATGAAACAAGGTACAGCGTTGGTAGAAACCCATGACAACTACGTTGCAACTGCTGTGTGTGCCCGCAAAAATCTCATCGCAGTGGCGAATGAGAAGAATCAGATCCAACTCTTTCGTGTGGGCTCGGGACGCCACGTGTTCTCCTTCAGCGCATGCCCGCCCGAGATGGGCGCTGTCACGTGCGTCGATTTCGACCATGAAGATCAGCGCCTGCTGGTGGCGTGTAATAATGGGCACATTCGCCTCTTCAACTACGGCAACGGCCAAGTGCGTACTTGTGACGACGGATTGTTGCATATACACCCCCGCCTATGCAACTGCTGCTGCTCCCATGCAAATCGCGAGCGCGCGCGCACACACACGCAAACACACATGGTCCTACCTGTCTACCATACACGCCTACACGCACACGAGTACATACATACTCGTACATGGATGCGTGGAGACATGCATATATGCTTACATCAAAGTTTTCCTGCACGTGGCAGTTGCTGAAGCAGTACTTGCTTCGCGGGACCCCAGACGTGTCGGGAATGTGTTCGGTGCATGAGCAGGGCGAGACGCTCCTGTATGCCTGCACCGAGAATGCTGAGGTGTACCTCTGGAAAGACACAGAAGAGACGACAACGCAAAAACCCATTCCGTACGACAGGGTCAACGCGAGTGCCCACGAACTTGACGTCTCGTGCCTCCTGCATGTGCCGCCAGACTCCTTGGTCACGTGTTCATTCGACGGGAAAATTGTGGTGTGGCAGCGAGGCGTGCTCAAGTTCACCTGCAAAGACCCAGACTGGGCAAAGCGCCCCACCATGACTCGAGGCATGCACAAGATTTGCTTTCTGCCTTTGCAGCATAGATACATGCACGAGGCCGCATCCTCTGCCCAGCGCCGCAGGAATTCTGAAAGAGAACAAGCAGAGAATGGCCAGAAGGCGCTGCATGTGATTGCAGCTGCGGGCATCGACGGAAATGTGCACTTCTGGAATCTCAGTGCTCGCCTCCAGCCCGTGCATATGTTTCAGAGTCGAGTGTTCCCGCAAACTAAATCGTCATTTGGCGTGGTAACACGCACGCACGCAAACTCCCATTTTATCCGTGACACACCAAACATATCCGGTGTAATTGTATCTGACAGACGGGCGAAACGGGTGCGCGTGCACGCATACTCACATGCGCACGCGCAAATGCAGGTGCAGATGTGTGCGGATCACACCCAGTCGTTCCTATGCTGCGGCGACGCCCAGGGGCTTGTGCGAGTGCTTGGTATGAAAGCAGCAAACGTAAGCATCAAATGACACTGGCTGCATGCATCAATGCGTATCTCACTCTGAGAATTTGCACAGATATATCACAGCTGGCGTCGCATGAAAGCCTGCTCGAGACCGGCGCATCGTCTTCCAGCACCAGTACAACGCTGCCACACGTCACAGAATTCCGGGCGCATGGGCGGGCGCTGATTGCCATGCAATGCGTGGAGCTCAACGATGAACAGGTGCTGGGGAGCGCGGCTATCATAACGGCTACCTTGGAGGAGATCCGCATCTGGAGTATAGAGGGACAGCAGATTGGGCAGTTTGGAAGCGACCAATGGGACCTTTCTGTCACTGACCCGCAGGCTGCGACCATGACACTGCAAGGTGTTGATACTTCTCAACTCTCCATGGACGAGCAAGAAGGTATCAACGATGAGCAGGATGCCGGCATGAGCGAGCTCCTGAGCCGTCTGTGGGAATCTGACACAAAACAGGGCTTCCCCCTCATGAATGAGGAGATTCCCGAGGAGGTACGGCAGGAAGTGGAAAAAGACCCGATGGAGGTTTTGGAAGCGAGCAGCCTGCGCTATTTCAACTCACAGCAGCCCCAACCAGTATACCAGACTGAGATACAAGTAGGCAAACAGCCCAAGCGCATGCCGCGCGACTGGATACGGCCGCGCAAGTTCGACCCCAACCTGTTCGGCAAAGTGGACGTGAAGCTACTGGCTGATACCACTTGGGCTTCTGCAGCGAAGGCGGGTCGTAGTACAGCAGACAAAGGAGCCTTTCTGTCCACACGTCCACTAAGTAATAGCAACTCGTCTCTGCCTTTCTCAAAGACCAAGAGTCGCATACAGAAGTGTATCCGAGACTTGTCAGGTACGGTGCTAGGAAGCTCTCCATGTGCCTGGTGTGTTGCTCTCCATGCGCCTTGTGTGCCAGGTAGCTTTCCATGTGCCTTGTGTCTTGTGTGCCATTGCGCCTGCCAAATCATTTATCTGCACACGACGTGATCGCGCACACAATGACAAACACACCAGCGTGTGCGCATCCAGAACGCACACGCACAACATTTGTGACCGGTTCTGTGAAATGAAAATTCGCATGTGCAGCCACGCCCATCGAATTCAGGCCAGGTTTCATTTTTGATCCAAACATGGTGCGGCCCAGCACGCCAGAGATATATGGGCTACTTGCATCGAGCGCCAACACTCAGGCTAAGCAAGCGCGTTCGCACTCGAGCATGCTTTGAGAATAGCAAGACTAGAATAAGAATCGTAAGAACCCAAAAGCGGCTCTTGTGCAATGCGGTACGTGAAGTGATAGATATTATTTCTTATCACTTCCAGAGATACAAGGGAAATAAAGTTTGAAACATGGAATTTGTTTTAGGGGAAACGGCAAGGTGCTCAAGCTGCAGGACCGCAGTCGGACACAGTCGCTTTAGGTTGCCTCTGTCCAGCCAAGAGGCAGACTAAAACGATTTCCAACATGTTCGCCAAGCTCAGTTGTGGCCATCCAGCAGCTCACATCCCCACACACTCTTCCACAAATCCATCAGAATGCGGGAAATCAACGCTCGCCGACAAAACGTGCTTGTCATCTCTCACACTGATCTAGACTGACACGCGGACGGAGAGGCCACGAAAGATTCGCGTGGTGACCGATTACCTACCATTCAGACCACGCCGCAAGCCGCTGCTCTTCTCAGCACTCACGCACGGCATTTTCGAAGGAGTAAGGCGAAAAAGACCGTCATGAGAGCAAGCGCAACGGCATGATGTGCTGTGCGCCGAGCTACGAGAAGGACACAGAGAAGACACGCAGGACGAGAACATGACGGAGAGGATCAGGACTGGTGAAACCGACGTGAAACAAGGCGTTGCCGCATGCAGCCCATGCAGCAGACAACTCAAAGATGCAGCAAACAACTCAAAGATGCACGTACACATGCGTGCATGCAAATGTCATAGGTGCGTGCATGCAATCCATCTTGCATGCTCTTGTCATGCGTATCTCCAGACTTGCGATCAGAATTCTTTTGAACATATACGGTTCGTGGTACCTCCTAAATTGCAATTGTCCTGGCCCACGCATTCGTAGCAGGTCTCAACGACCATCTTGGCCTCTGACAAGGTCCAACGCGTGTTGCAGTGTGATTGTCGTCGTTTGTCAGGGGGGTAGCGTGAGTGCATAATAATACGCACCAGCACTGTCAGCAATGAATCAGCAAGGCTAGGCAACTTGCAGCCCTCTCGAGCACAGAGGATGAGCACACGAGCAATTTGCGCACAAACAAGCAGTTATACTGATTGTACCCTCCAAAACATACAATCAGCATGATTTCTGATCGGATAAGTGCGACGTGTCCAAACCTCCAAAGCAAGCATCAGCGGTGATTGTATGTTTTTGAGGATACAATCAGTAATTGCTTGTTTGCGCTACAATCAGTAATTGCTTGTTTTTGGATTCGACATGCCACACTTATCCGACACGCTTCCGATCGTCAAGGCACTTTGTCGAAAGAGGCGTGCGCTCATTCACAAGCAGCAAGCTAGCTGAAGCTCAAATGTGCAGGCACCGTGCAACATGTTATACGCGCACGCTTTCAACACCAACTGCGTCACAAGTCGGCAACGGTGACAGCCTGCCCACGACTCAGATGCACTAAGCGCATGATACCTGAGCTCGTGAAGCAGCCCGCCTGTGCATAGCACGCCTCGTCTTCAGACAGGCACACTGCCTGCAGTGTGCCAGGAGTGATATCGGGGCATACCAACGTGCATTCGACGTGGTGGGATGTTAGCGTATGTGCATGCGGGTGCTAGGGGAAGATTTGCTAACCTAGACACCAGGCACACACATAATAAAGCGGATCCAAGCTGTGCGCACCGGATCACACGAGGAAAAGGCTCGACGTGAGCTTGATGTCTTGAATGGACAACGTCCACAGCCTTTGAGTATCGTCCACCGTGCCACTTTCCCCTGTGTGTGTGCGTGCATTGCATGCATATATACATGCATGCATGCATGTACGAATCTATGTAGATATACGCTAGCACGTATACGCATAGCCACGATCTTTGTGTGTTCACACTATGTATATGCCGTGAATACGCCTGTACACATGCGTTCGCGAGCACACCTTCTCATATATTGAAGTGACCGTTTTGAAACATGTTTCAAATCGGCGTTCGCACACTTGAAACTCCTGCTGGTATTTGCAGTGCGAACTTCCGTCGAGTGGGTTCCCTATCGGAAACCCTTGTGATTGGTCTAATGATGTTTCGTCAAACTGGCATGGGAGAATGCCCTGTAAATCCTGAGTGTCTGGGCACCTGCGGCACATGCTAGTAAGATTGAAGGTCGTTCGATGAGCAACTGGCATGTTTGGATCAACATCGGCAGGTACCCCTCAGAAATGCGGAAAGAAGAGCAATACAAGCTGCTCTTGCGTGTGCACGTACTCTCCCACGCCCCCTGCATGGAGGAAAAGAGAGGAGAGCGTCAGGAATAGACGACGAGCTGCTCATTTGTCAGCTTGCTGACGGCGCTGCAGTTGAGGAGGCGAGCACATGCGCCCAGAGAGGTCACAGTTACACTCTGCAAACGCTTGTGCGGCCACCTGAATGGCGCCAATCTTAGAACAGTCTACTAGACTTCGGACATCCCATGACATGGTGTAGCAGCGCAGAGCTGTCGTTTCAAAACCGCAATGTCAGAAGGCCGCCCGCCGCCACTCAGCTCAAACGCACCAGAGCAGGCAGAGCGGGAGCACAGCTGTGCCTTTGCCGCCACGCAACAGAGCAGCACATGCACACATCACGTGCGTCGAAGCACATCTCCGTCCATGTGTGTGCGCTCGTTGAACCGCGCGCCGCGACAGCAAAGACTCACCGGCCACGCGTGCGACCATGCCCAGCACAAGCACAACCACAATGCATGATGATCTGCTTGGTCGACCCAATAGTGCCGCTACGTCTCCCCGCTGGCTTCCGAGCACAATAACCGCGGCCCATCCTGATGGCATCAGGAAAAGAGGGGGAGCTTGCGAGCCAGCTGTTTGCCCTGCAGGCCGAAGTTGCGGCCGCGGCCGACCTGCAGCGCAGGTCTTCACCTCCGCCTCAGCCGCAAGACCCGGCTCCGATGGCAAACAGTTTCGGCTTTCAGCACACCTCAGTAAGCACGAACTGCCCCTTAAAAAATGCTCGATCTTTCCGTCGCGCTGCCCGACTGCGCGTACCCCGTGTCCCTGGATGACGCGCCCTGGTAGGCTCGTGCGCCTCAGGCCGCGTGTCTCAATAAGCCAGCAGCCCAGCTACAGGGCTTTGGCGGCTAAGCAGCAACAGCAGCCGGGTTGCTGTAGCTGGCATTGCAAACTTAGGGGGCGGCGACTCGGGCGGTCCACAAAGGGAAGCGAGCCACACGCCTAGTTTGCAGGCTACCTGGCAGCGATCAGAATCAGTGCACCTCATGGGGAAGCTTTGCCCCCTTTTCCTCCTGGCTGCGGCTGTTACCACGACTGCTCGTAGCACCACAAATAAAATACCATGAGGTGGCAGCTATGCACAAGTGACATGTGTGTGTGTGTGTGTGTGTGTGTGTGTGTGTGTGTGTGGCTTTTGGTGTGTCTGCGCCGTTCAGGGTGTGGAAAGGCGCGCAGGCAGGAGTCTACGACAACGTCTACAGTGAGATTTCGCCCCGCTCGCTCCCTCGCGCCCCGCTCCCAAGTCCGCTTCGCTTAATCACTCCCGTGCGTACACCTTGCAGAGGATTTAGACACGACGCCTGTTCACCCGTACCATTTCACTGCGCCCGTCGATATCTCGCCGGACCAGCCGTACGCCAATTACGCTGCCGCCAACGGCGCCGTCTCCCTAAGCTATGATGGCACTTGTAACCCTATGCCCGGTGTTCATATTTTACCATACCGTTTTGCGTATATTATTGAACATCTCTCTCTCTCTCTCTCTCTCTCTCTCTCTCTCTCTCCGGGTGTGTGTGTGTGTGCATGCGTGCGTGTGTGTGTGTGTGCGTGCGTGTGCGTGCGTGTGCGTGTGTGTAGATTATATGCGCGAGTATTCACACATATATGAGTACTCATATATGTTGCAGGCTACCGGTCAGCGATCAGAATCACGTATCCAAAGGGAGGGAGAGAGGAATGGCGGGCGGGAGAGCATGTGCGTGTGTATTCCGAGGGCACAGGCGGTGGGAAAGAAAGACAGGACTGACAGACTGGGATGGCAGGATGGCAGCCCACCTTCAACCCCTCATCCTCTGCAGGCTGCCACCTCAACCCCATGTACAACGAGCCGGGGCTGGGCTCCGGCGCGTCATACGGCTCAGGCTACCCGACGGCTGCGGCTGTAGGCCATATGCAGCCCAGCATGGCTCTCTCTTCGGCCATGCTGCTGCCGAATGTCCAGAACAAGGGCAAGGTTGTGAACGCGACTCCGGGCCACCTCGTCCTTGGCTGCCACGCCTTCACCCTCGCTGCCATCCAGGTTGAGATGAATGTTGAAATGACTTGAAGTGTGAAAGTGATGAAACACATGGCAGCGCGTCCTGGGGCGCGCACTTGAAGCTGCTTGGATGCGATGCTGCTTGGATGCCTGACCTTGCATGCACTTGATGCATCCTTGCTTGCCTCCTGTCTGCCCTGACCCTTTGACCTTTAAATGAAACCGCAAACAGGGCGTGTTCAAGGGCAACATGAAAGACTTTTCGCAGGACGCTGTCGAGAACGCTCAGGCTGTGACGCTCGTGGGCGCGCACCTGGTGCGGCGCGTCACAGCTTGAAACGGCGCGTCACTGTAACGGCGCGTGGGGCTTGATGCATCATTGAAACGGCGCGTGGGGCTTGATGGTGGTAGATGTGGTGGCGCGTCCTGCGTTTGTGCGGGGCCAGCTGTGGCGGGGTTCTCGCTGTCCGTAAGCAGCCTTGATCACTTTCGGGAGAATCCCGGAGCGCAGTTGCCACGAATCATGGCCAGCCCTAAGGGGAGGCACTGTCCGGAGGTGGGCTGCGCGTACGCGGGTGGAATGAAAACGCTTTACGTTTGAATTAACATTAACATTCCTGTTGAGCTCGAAAGGTGCGAGACCAAGCACGCAACGCCTCCTGTCACGCAACGCCTCCTGTCACGCCACCACCATCTCCAGAGTCTCCACCACATGATAATTACTTTTTTGTTAGCTCACCACCTCATGTATCTCAGACATCCTCCCTCCCCATCTCAACAGACAGCACGGCCGGATGACAGCAACGGAGCGTGAGGCAGGCGCCGAGCCTAGTTGCTGCGTCGGTGGCTGCTGGGGCCTGGTTGCGCCTGGTGGCTGCTCGAGCCTCGTTGCCAAGTTGGTTCCAGCCCACGCCAAGTGCCTTCTTTCGAGGCTATCTTTCGAGTCCCTTCTTTCTTGCCTATCTTTGGCGCCACATATTTCTTCTCTTCCTCTCCTCCGAGGCGCTGTTGCGAGTCTTCAAAAAAAATCGAACACCCTTCAGCCCCCACCCGGCCGCGCGCCGTTTTTTAAGCGCTGTGTTAGCCTTAAGAGGGTGAAAAAATCACTTTTTTGATTTTTATCACTTCGATGAATTTGGTTTTTTCACTTCTGCCACATGTCCTCGGTCCGAAGTACGAGCGACGGCAGAGGCCCCGTAACTCGCAACAGAGTTCCGGACAGGGAGGAGCAGGGGAAACCTAGCAAGGACGCCCGACGTGGCCGTTGTCACCCCCTTGAATAACCCTCTGGGTCCTGAGGATGACACCGTTACCGCGGATAAGCAAGTACCAAAGTACCAAAGTACCAAAGGATTAGGAGAAGCAAGGGTCCGACGTGGCCGTTGTCATACACTGGCACTTGAATAACTTCAAGTTTCTGGGTCCTGTGGATGACACCGTTACCGCGCAAAAATGCAGCACTAAGCACTAAGCACTAGGGTGGCCAGGAGGACGGACTTCAAGACGTCTTCCATAGAAAGGCCACCGATGAAGCCCATGGTGCGGTGAAGTTCGGTGATCGAGGAGAAGCGAAGATTGATGGCACGCGTGTTGTCTCCGTCCCAGCGCATGATGGGAGCATTTTCACGAGCAAGCAGAGCAGTCTGCATGCGCTTGTGGAAATGCTCCCATCATGCG
>Ga0315905_10008732_pt1 | contig 10254 bp, 16 predicted proteins | sample LakEriMetagenome_5_FD_203522 | JGI IMG/M metagenome (GOLD analysis project Ga0315905, IMG submission 203522) | Freshwater fungal communities from buoy surface, Lake Erie, Ohio, United States - Buoy 4 MA121 | ecosystem: Environmental > Aquatic > Freshwater > Lake | place: USA: Lake Erie, Ohio... | reverse complement strand
GTGAAACATGGTTTGTTTGAAAATCATCACACAGTAGTGTGCAAAATCATAGTACATCATTTCATCAGATAAATCACAGTTCAGACAAAGGAACATGGCTTCTCATCGCATAAACAAATTCAACCTTAAACCTTAAACCTTTAAACCCTTAAACCTCCGAACATTCAACAACCATCCTCGTTGCAGGTTGGAGGTTGAAATCGCGAAACAAATTCAACCTGCTTTGTTTCACCATGCCAAACTAGAAAGGCCATTCAGTCTGCGAATGAAAAATAGATGTTTGTTTTCCAGGTAATCAACGCCGGCATTTATATTTTTTTTGACTGGAACTAGATTTGGCTTAGAATAAAATGAATAAGTCGAAGGTCCAACGGTGCTTTTACCTTTGAGTAAATATTCGGCGAATTGCAAAATGGCTTCCATGCCTTTATAGGCAAACTCTGATGGTTTTCCCTTGTATTTTGTCAGGTAAACATCCTGAAGCCAAAGGCTGGTTGAGTCTGCTCTATTATTGAAATATGAATTTGTAAAAATGACGGGGAAGTCGCGTACAAATAATTTGCTTTTTTTGGAGAATACAGAAAAGTTTTCCCAGTTCGGCATTCCAAATACTTTAATGTCATATTGTTTACGTGATGGCGCCATAAATTTTATGAAGCCACTTACATATTCTTCATCCAAAGTGCCTAAAATGATGGTATTCGATTTATTTGAATCAAGTGTAGAGAGAAAACTGTTGTAGTTGCTGTCAAGTGTAATTCGCTTGTACTCCAACAATTGCTGATGATCTGTTTCGCTGATTGATTTGAAATATCCTTCAACACGATCTTCTTGTGTTCCGGTTGGGTGTACTAAATAAATCTCTTCTTGATTTGTTTTGGTTTGTAAGAGGTAAGAAAAAATGGCTTCGCAATGTGTTTTGAGAGTTGGATTTAAAACAGCGAAAAAAGGATTGTTCGTAATGCCGGCATCATTGGGAAAAACCATCGACCAGCAAGGTATTTTTTGTTCTAATGCAAATGCTGCTAGTTGAGACAATTCAGGGTCTTTCACCGGAGCCAGTATCCCATCTATTTTTTTGAGTGCCAACGCATGTAAAACAGAATCTAGTTTTGATTTAGGCATGCGGGTATCTATGATCGTTAGTTCGATGTTTGTTTGAGGAAATGAGAAAGAGTCCAAAGCAATTTCAGCGCCTTGTACAAATTCCAAGCCCGGGATGAGGAATTTTGGAAATGATTTGACGGGGCCGTATGGCAAAACTTTCATGGCTGAATCCAGGTAAAGCGGTGCCGCCAATACGATGTGAATCGATGATTTATCAGGGATCGCTGAGTTGTATTCAGAAGTTTGCTGCGCACTTGATGAGCGGGTTAACATCAAGAGAAGGGAGACCAAAAGGGAAAAGCCTTTGTATTTCATAAATATTTAAACGAATACAAACCTACGAAATGCAATTGAATTTACATTTTTGTTATGCGATGTGCTATTCCCATTCAATGGTTGCTGGAGGCTTGCTGCTGATATCATAAACCACTCGATTGATACCACGTACCTGATTTATGATATCGTTGGAAATTTTTGCCAGGAGTTCATGTGGAAGATGTGCCCAGTCTGCTGTCATTCCATCCACAGAAGTAACTGCTCTCAATGCGATGGTAAATTCGTAGGTTCTTTCATCTCCCATCACGCCAACACTTTTAACAGGGAGCAGGATGGTTCCTGCTTGCCAAACTTGATTGTACCAGCCGGAACTTTTTAGGTGCTCGATAAAAATATGATCTGCTTTTTGGAGTAGGGTTACTTTTTCAGCGTCAACCTCACCTAAAATGCGGATTCCTAAACCTGGTCCGGGGAAAGGGTGACGATTTAATAATTCAACGGGGATTCCTAATTCCACACCGATTCGACGTACCTCATCTTTAAATAAAAAACGCAGTGGCTCAACCAAAGAAAGTTTCATGGTTTCCGGAAGGCCACCCACATTGTGATGTGATTTGATGGTAACTGATGGACCATTGACAGATACGGATTCGATCACATCCGGATAGATGGTACCCTGACCTAAGAAAGAAATATCCTGTAATAAATGAGCTTCCTGGTCAAATACATCGATGAAGGTTTTGCCAATGGCTTTACGTTTGTCTTCGGGGAGCGTTTTGTTGGCAAGTGCATTGTAAAAAGTGTCACTGGCATCCACGCCTTTGACCTGTAATCCGAGTTGGTCGTAAATATTTAAAACTTCTTCAAATTCATGTAATCGAAGCAAGCCATTGTTTACAAAAATGCCAAAAAGATTTTTTCCGATAGCGCGGTGGATAAGCGTCGCAGCAACGGTTGAATCGACACCACCGCTGAGTCCCATCACTACACGCTTATCGCCGATTTGTTGACGGAGCGATTCAATAGTTTCAGTGATAAAATGAGCCGGAGTCCAGTCTGCGGAACATCCACAGGTATTCAATAAAAAATTGGAGATGATTTTTTTACCTTCTGTTGAGTGGTATACTTCCGGGTGAAATTGTAGTCCGAACATGGGATGAGCATCTTTGCGCTCAGACTGGTAGGCGGCAACAGGGATATCTTCGGTGGTACCTACGATGGTGAAATCATCAGGGAGTTGTTTGATGCTGTCGCTGTGACTCATCCATACTTGTGTAGGGGAGGAGAGGCCATTGAATAAAGAGCAATCTGTTGAGAACTGGAGCATAGCTCTACCATACTCACGCTTGTTACTTTTGGAAACTGTTCCACCTAAAGATTGGGCGGTCCATTGTGCACCGTAGCAAATACCCAGCACCGGAGCGATTTGCATGAGGGCATTTACATTTACTTGGGGAGGATTTTCATCATTGACGGAGGCGGGTGAGCCAGACAAGATGATACCCTTCACATTGGAATCTGCATGGATAGGGTGATTAAAAGGAACGATTTCGCAGTAAACTTGTGCTTCACGAACACAGCGAGCGATTAATTGGGTGTATTGAGAGCCGAAGTCGAGGATAAGAATTTTTTGCATGATGGCGCAAAGGTAAACGCTCTTTGTTACTATTAAACGAACAAGTTAGCAAGCATTTTTCCACCAAATGCGAAATAAAAAAACTGAAAAAACTTTTGTCATATCAAAAAGCCCCCTTACCTTTGCACTCCGATTTCAAAAACAGCATTTTAAAAGCTCTTTGTATATGTCACAACGCATTCGAATCAAACTGCAGTCTTACGACCACAACCTGGTGGATAAATCCGCTGAGAAAATTGTAAAGACGGTACGCAGTACCGGCGCCGTAGTTACAGGACCTATTCCTTTACCTACACACAAGAAAATATTTACGGTTTTGCGTTCGCCGCACGTAAATAAAAAAGCGCGTGAGCAGTTTCAGTTGTGCACACACAAGCGTTTGTTGGATATCTACACAAGTTCAAGTCGTACAGTGGATGCACTGAGCAAATTGGATTTGCCAAGTGGTGTAGATGTTGAAATCAAGGCCTGATGAACCGTTCCGTTATTCGGAACAGGCGTGAGGTAAGCTCTGTAAAAGAAAAATTTTGAACGTTTAAGTCTCGCATCAACGGAGAGACCGCTGAACACTAAAACGATTATATGAAAAGTATCATTGGAAAGAAGATAGGCATGACCAGCATCTTCGACGCCACCGGCAAGCAGACCGCCGTTACAATTATAGAAGCCGGTCCTTGTGTGGTTACACAAAAGAAAACCGTTGAAACAGACGGATACAACGCCCTTCAGATCGCCTTTGGCGACAAGAAAGAGAAGCACGCCACACGCGCAGAAATTAATCACTATTCTAAGGCGAGCACTTCCCCTAAAAGATTTGTAAAAGAAATACGCGAGTGCGAATTGACCCAGGAATTGGGAGAGACCATCACGGTAGACATTTTCTCTGAAGGAGACAAAGTTGAGGTGGTAGGTACAACCAAGGGTAAAGGTTTCCAGGGCGTGGTAAAGCGTCATGGATTTGGTGGTGTTGGACAGCAGTCGCATGGTCAGCATGATCGTCAGCGTGCTCCGGGTTCAATCGGTAACTCATCTGATGCAAGCCGTGTATTCAAGGGAATGCGCATGGCTGGTCGTATGGGAAATGACCGTGTGAAAATGAAAGGATTGAAAGTGGTTAAAATTTTCGCAGAGAAAAATTATATCCTGGTGAGCGGTTCAGTACCGGGCCATAACGGTTCAATCGTACTGATCCAAAAATAACATTGAATAATCGCCTGAACGCGCAATAAAAAATAAGCATCATGCAAGTAGATATCATCAACATACAGGGACAAAAAACCGGAAGATCCATCGAGCTGCCGGAAGAGATTTTCGGTGTAGAGCCGAATGATCACGTCATTTATCTTTCTGTGAAACAATACCTCGCTGCACAGCGTCAGGGTACACACAAAGTGAAAACCCGTATGGAAGTAAAAGGATCTTCCAAAAAATTACACAAGCAAAAAGGAACAGGTGGAGCTCGTAAGGGTAATCTGCGTAACCCGCTTTATAAAGGTGGTGGTACAATCTTCGGACCAAAGCCGCATCGCTATGATGTAAAGATGAATCGTAAGGAAAAAGACCTCGCGAAAATCGGAGCATTGGCTTACAAAGCGAAAGAAAACGCGATTGTAATTATGGAGGATGTGACGTTGGATGCCCCAAAAACAAAAGCATTTGCCGGTATTTTAAAATCATTGAACATCGGTGCTAAAAAAGCATTGTTCGTGATTCCGGAATACGATGATAACATGTACTTGAGTCTGCGTAATGTACAAGGTGTGAATGGTTCGGTACTCAGCGACATGAATACCTACGATATCCTCAAAGCCAATGTGTTGGTGATGACGGAAAAAGCGGCCAAGTTGTTCACTGAAACCGAAGAGGCCTGATCTTCAAGCATAAACCTACAAAACAAAAGAGATGAAACTGACTGACGTACTGATCAAGCCGATCTTATCTGAGAAGGCCAACAAGCTAACGGAAAAGATGAATCGCTATGCATTCGTGGTAGATCGTAAAGCCAACAAAGTAGAAATCAAAAAAGCTGTTGAGCAATTTTATGGTGTACAGGTAAGTGATGTAAACACCCTGGTAATGCCTTCTAAATTGAAAGCACGTTATACCAAAGCAGGATTTTTGGTGGGACGTAAACCAGCCAAGAAAAAAGCCTTGGTTACTTTAGCAGCTGGAGAGAAAATCGACTTCTTCGGAGGAGACTCGATCTAATTGAGATCAAAACAAAAGAATGGTGGTCAACACCGCAAAGCATTGACAATAAAAAAAACGAATTATGGCACTTAGAAAATACAAACCCATCACCGCCGGTACTCGCTGGAGAATCGGAAACGCTTACGCGGAAATCACGACCAATGTTCCGGAAAAATCGTTGGTGGAGAAACAAAAAAACACTGCGGGAAGAAATGCTCAAGGTCGTCGCAGTATGCGTTACATGGGTGGTGGTAACAAAACCATGTATCGTTTGGTGGACTTCAAACGTGACAAGAAAAACATTCCTGCAACGGTTAAAACCATCGAATACGATCCAAACCGTACTGCATTCATCGCGTTGGTTTCTTATGCAGATGGAGAGAAGCGTTACATCCTTGCACCTCAGGGTTTGCAAGTTGGACAAACAATCATGAGCGGAGACAGTGTTGCGCCTGAATTAGGTAATGCATTGATGTTGAAAAACATGCCTTTGGGTACGAACGTTCACAATATAGAAATGCAACCCGGACAGGGTGGAATTCTTGTTCGCAGTGCAGGAACTTCAGCACAGTTAACGAACAAGGAAACCAAATATGCGGTATTGAAAATGCCAAGTGGCGAGTTGAGAAAAGTGTTGATCAACTGCTATGCAACTGTTGGTGTTACCAGCAACAGCGACCACAACTTGGAAAGCATGGGTAAAGCGGGTCGTAATCGTTGGAAAGGTATTCGTCCACGTAACCGTGCGGTAGCGATGAACCCGGTTGATCACCCGATGGGTGGTGGTGAGGGTCGTGCTTCCGGTGGTCACCCACGTAGCCGTACCGGCAAATACGCTAAAGGAGAAATTACACGTACACGCGGTAAAGGATCAGATAAATTGATCATTCAGCGTAGAAACGGTAAAAAACTTCCGAACAAATAATTAAAACAAACCTGTTAAAATATTCGCCAAGGCGAAGAATAAACAAAATACACTATGGCTCGTTCACTGAAAAAAGGACCTTACATCGAAGCGAAACTTGAATCAAGAGTATTAGCGATGACTGAAGGTAAAACCAAGAAAAATGTTATCAAGACTTGGAGTCGTCGCAGTACGATTACTCCTGATTTTGTTGGACATACATTTGCTGTGCACAATGGAAACAAATTTATTCCGGTGTATGTAACGGAATTCATGGTTGGTCACAAGTTGGGTGAATTCTCACCAACGCGTAATTTCCGCGGACACGCCAGCAAGAAAGTATAAACAGGAACGACAACTCTAAGTAAATCTAATTTAAAACAAGATTCATGGAAGCGATAGCGAAACTCAATAATTACCCTACCTCACCACGCAAAATGCGTTTGTTGGCCGATTTAGTACGCGGTATGAACGTAGAAAAAGCGTTGGCTGTTTTGGAACACAATACCAAACATCCTGCAGTTCCATTGCGTAAGCTGGTTGTATCTGCAATCAGCAACTGGAAACAAAAGAATGAGGGTGGAGATGAGTCTACGCTCTACATCAAAACCATTTTTGTAGATGGAGCTCGTGTGATCAAACGCATGCGTCCGGCTCCACAGGGTCGTGGCTACCGTGTTCGCAAGCGCAGCAACCACGTAACTGTGATTGTTGACAGCAAGCCTGGAACTGCACAAGCTGCACCACTGGTATCTGAAGAAAACGCTACTGCATAATAAATAGAAACAAGCAAAACACTATTAAAAACCGAATATGGGTCAGAAAACAAATCCGATAGGCGCAAGATTAGGCATCATCCGTGGTTGGGATAGCAACTGGTATGCCAGCAAAAAGGATTATGCTACTAAATTGATCGAGGACGATAAAATCAGAAATTATCTGAATGCTCGTATCAGCAAAGGAGGCATCGCTAAAATCGTGATCGAGCGTACCCTGAACAAATTAATCGTAACTGTTCATACTTCTAAACCGGGTATCATCATCGGTAAAGGGGGTGGAGAGGTTGATCGTATCAAAGAAGAGTTGAAAAAACTTTGTGGAAACGAAGATGTGCAAATCAATATTTTGGAGATTCGTCGTCCTGAATTGGATGCACAAATCGTAGGAGAAACTATCGCGCGTCAAATTGAAAATCGTATCAACTACAAGCGTGCGATCAAAATGTCGATAGCTTCAGCTTTGCGCATGGGAGCGGAAGGAATTAAGATTAAGGTTGGCGGACGTTTGGGTGGAGCAGAGATTGCCCGTAGCGAAGAGATCAAACAAGGACGTACGCCTTTGCATACATTCCGTATGGATATTGATTATGCGAGTGTATTTGCCATGACCGTTTATGGAAAAATTGGAATTAAAGTTTGGATTTGTAAAGGAGAAGTTTTAGGAAAGCGTGATTTGAATCCAAACATGATTGCCGGTGGAAAAGAAGGAGAACGCAGCAGTGGTGGTGGATTCGAGCGTCGTGATGATCGTCGTGGTGGCGGTGGACGTGGTGGAGATCGTCGTGGTGGCGGCGGCGGCGGAAGAAGATAATTTTTACCAGATAAAAAGCGAAGATTTAAAACATTGAAAATTTAAGATAAGATGTTACAACCAAAAAGAACCAAACACAGGAAGACACAGAAAGGGAAGATGAAAGGCAACACCAAGCGTGGCGCAACACTTTCTTTTGGAACCTTCGGATTGAAGGCGCTGGACAGTGTTTGGTTGACTAACCGTCAAATTGAAAGTGCGCGTCAGGCGATGACTCGTCACATGAAACGGGAAGGTAATGTGTGGATCCGTGTATTTCCTGATAAGCCAATTACTGCAAAACCTGCCGAAGTACGTATGGGTAAAGGTAAAGGTAATCCGGAAGGATGGGCTGCAATCGTTCAACCCGGACGTATCATTTTTGAAGCAGATGGTGTTCCATTACAAGTAGCAAAAGAAGCATTTGAATTGGCTGCTCAAAAATTACCGATCTTGACAAAATTTGTGGTAAGCCGCGAATTCGAATCTTAATCCAAATCGAGCGTTACCAAACAACTTCTAAATTTCAGCACATGTCTAAGAAAATAGATTTCCTTAACAGTATCAACAAACTGGGTGAAAATGAGCTTACTGCTCGTATCCAGGAAGATGAGCTGCGTTTGAAAAAACTTCAATTCAGTCATTCCATGACTCCATTGGAGAATCCACAAAGCATCCGCTCACTTCGTCGCGATATCGCACGTTTGAAAACTTATTTAAGAAAAGTACAAATTGGAGCATAATCCAATAAAATAACACAAGATGGAAACAATGAACCAAGTAGAAAGAAACTTAAGAAAAACCAGAACAGGTGTGGTTTCATCCAACAAAATGGATAAAACAATCACTGTGAAAGTGGAGCGTAAAATCAAACACCCACTATACGGTAAGTTTCTGAAAAAATCAACCAGTTTTCATGCGCATGACGAGAAGAACGAATGCAGCATCGGTGACACCGTAAAAATTATGGAGTGTCGTCCGCTGAGTAAAACAAAGCGTTGGAGATTGGTAGAAGTGGTCGAAAAAGTAAAATAAGATCACCCCAGAACATTCATTCATCCGGTTGCTTCGGCAATCACAAAAGATAAAACATGATTCAGCAAGAGAGCAGACTCAATGTAGCAGACAACAGCGGTGCCAAAGAAGTTTTGTGTATCCGTGTATTGGGTAACAGCGGACAAGACTATGCCAAAATTGGTGATAAGATTGTTGTTACTGTTAAAGATGCCATGCCTGCCGGTGGTGTAAAAAAAGGTACAGTAAGCAAAGCTGTGATTGTTCGTACAGTAAATAAGTTGCGTCGTAAAGACGGTTCTTACATCCGTTTTGATGACAATGCAGTGGTATTGTTGAATAATGCAGATGAACCACGTGGTACCCGTATTTTCGGACCGGTTGCCCGTGAACTTCGCGACAAGGGATACATGAAAATTATTTCACTGGCCCCTGAAGTACTATAAACAAAACTCCGACAAATTATCTGCTTCGGCAGAAGCTAAATGCAAATAACATGAGCACAAGATTCAAACCAAAATTCAACATCAAAAAAGGCGATCAGGTGGTAGTTATCACCGGAGACGATAAAGATTTGAAAAAGCCTCGCAAGGTGTTGGAAGTAATCGTTGAGAAAGCACGTGTATTGGTAGAAGGTGTAAACATCGTAACTAAGCACACCAAACCTTCCGCACAAAACACACAAGGTGGTATCGAAAAAGTCGAAGCACCAATCGCTATCAGCAACGTAATGCTTTGGGATGCAAAAACCAAGTCTGCTACCAAAATCAATCGTAACCGCAAAGATGGTAAATCAGTTAGAATCTCTAAAAAATCAGGGGAGGTAATCAAATAATGAGTACGAAAAATCAATCACCCAGAATGGCAGTGAAATACAAGAACGAAGTTGTTCCTGCCTTAATGAAGAAGTTTGCTTTCAAATCTGTTATGCAAACACCTCGTTTGACTAAAATCTGTTTGAACCGCGGTGTGAATGGTGCTGTGGCTGACAAGAAATTGGTGGATGTAGCAGTGGAAGAACTGACAACCATCACCGGTCAGAAAGCGGTACCTACCACTTCAAAGAAAGATATCTCAAACTTTAAACTACGTCGTAACATGCCCATCGGAGCTCGCGTTACTTTACGTGGTGTAAAAATGTATGAATTTTTGGATCGTTTGATTTCCGTATCACTTCCACGTGTACGTGATTTCAAAGGTATCAATGACAAAGCATTTGATGGCCGTGGTAACTATACTTTAGGTGTTACTGAGCAAATCATTTTCCCGGAGATAGATATTGATAAAGTGAACAAGATCACCGGTATGGATATCACTTTTGTAACAACTGCTCAAAACAACGAAGAAGCATACGAATTGCTCAAAGAATTGGGCATGCCATTCAAAAACATCAAGAAATCTTAATCAACCAATATGTCAAAGAAGTCGATTATCGCCAGACAAGCAAAACGCGAAAAACTGGTTGCCAAGTTTGCCGCCAAACGCGCTGCACTAAAAGCTGAAGGTAACTATGCTGATTTAGATCTGTTACCAAAGAATGCATCACCGGTGCGTTTGA
>Ga0315905_10008730_pt1 | contig 10255 bp, 5 predicted proteins | sample LakEriMetagenome_5_FD_203522 | JGI IMG/M metagenome (GOLD analysis project Ga0315905, IMG submission 203522) | Freshwater fungal communities from buoy surface, Lake Erie, Ohio, United States - Buoy 4 MA121 | ecosystem: Environmental > Aquatic > Freshwater > Lake | place: USA: Lake Erie, Ohio... | reverse complement strand
CGATTCTTGCGACTGCCATGCTTTTCGTAGACTCGTTGGGCGCTGGACATCGCTTGCTCCGAGCGTCGCAACGCGTAGATCCTCTCTTTGGCCTTGGAGACAGCATCCCGGTGGTCTACGATCGGAGAGGGATAGTCGCGATCGATTCGGCAACGGAATCGAACCTGATCGTCGTTTCCCATTTTCCAAGGTTCGAAGATCCAGGGCTTGGGTACATGTTCTAACTCAGGGATCCACCTTCGCACGAACGCCCCGTCCGGATCCTGGTCCATCGCCTGCTTCACGGGAGAGTAGATTCGGATCGTATTGATACCTGTTACCCCGGACTGCATTTGAACTTGGGGAAAGTGTATTCCCGGTTCGAAATCGAGAAAATGCCTGGCCAGATAGACCGCAGGTTCGCGCCAATGAAGCCAAAGGTGGTAGGCCGCGAAACTCATCAGCATGGCCCGCATCCGAAAATTGATCCAACGGTGATGGTGCAGATACCGCATGCACGCATCGATCATCGGGTACCCGGTTCGCCCCTGACACCATCGATCGAAGTAGTCGCTGCGAAAATCGTCTTCCCGCATGCCATCGTAGGCGCGATTGAGATTGTGAAACTCCAACTCCGGTTCGTCATCGAGCTTCTGCATGAAATGGCAATGCCATGACAGCCTCGACTGGTACGACGTTAGAGACCGCGAGAACCCGCGATCGATCTCCTTATCTTCGCTTTTAACTTCAGCGATCTCATTCATCTTCGCACGCACCGCTTGATGAACCTGCTTGATCGTGATGCAGCCCCACGCGATGTAGGGGCTCAAGCGGCTGCACTGCGACTCGGCGGTCCGAGGACTCGACATCGCAGTGCGGTAGCCCCGCCCGCGGCTTTGCAAAAAGGAGTCGAGAAGGGTGTGGGCGTTGGATTCGCCTCCTGCTTGGCACGCGGTATCGCCGCCGCCCCGAACATGGATGTCGCTCGGGTTTGGAATGACCATCCCTCTTTCGGACTCAATCCCCATCGCGCGTGCGGGCATCTCCGCCTGAGGTTGCCCCATCCATCGCTTCCAATGCGAAGCCCATCCATCGCGGTTTCTCAATCCGCGCATGACGCCGCATTGCGGATACTCCAGCCACGGAATTCCATGCGAACGAAGCCAACCCCCGACTCGAAGATCGCGGTCGAACGTCCATTTGCCGCCGACTTCTTCGTGGCTATGAACGGCAACAATCTCGTGTCTGGATCGGATATCCGCCATCACATCCACCACGTCACCGACCCGACAAGTCAGTCGAAGACCAAGTTTTTGCAGACCATGATCGAGCTCCTTGAGGGAGTCGCTCACAAAGCGGAAATGGGTTTCGTCCCATTCGGGTTGCTGCCACAAATCCGGTTCGAACACATACAACGGAAACACGCTGCCGCTTGCAGCCGCCTCAGCCAAAGGCCGGTGGTCACGGATTCGCAAGTCGCGCTTGAACCAAACGATTTGGATCGCATTCATGATTGAATCTTAGCGAATTGCGGCGGCCGCGGGCCACGAAACGGAATCTCCGTGTTTTGGCGACGACCATGAATGGGACCAAGGAGATGGTCTGGCGGAAACGCCTACGGCGCCAAGGTTGTAATGTAGGAGACCGCGCTGACCGGTTCGGGGGAATTCGCGGAGCGAACCGTAGCGGTCAGACGCCCTTCGGAGACCAGTCCGTGCTTCAAGTACAGATTGTAGGAATACTCTTCCTGGGATCGCAGGGTCTGAATCGGTTCGATTTCGATGCGTCGCCCAGTCTCGTCGAACGCGTAGTTGCCTGGGGACTGGCCCCGAAAATCGACGACACTCACCCCCTCGGGCAACTGCAGCACCATCTCGACCCGCTGTTGGTTGACGCTCGACTGGTTTCGTATTCGCACGACGTATTGCGATTGATTGTTCAGCGTGACGCGATTTTGCACCGGTTCGATAGCCACCAACAGATCGGTACGGGGTGGAATGGACAGGTTCCCTGGACTGCCCCCCCCCAACTCCGAAGGAGGTGCAGGAGTTGTTCCGCCAAGATTTCCGCCCGTCGTGAGGGAAACGACCGGAATCGCCACGTTGCGCATTTCATTGACGCTCCGATCGCCGTTTTCGACCTGGGCGATCACTTGCGCGTTGGCGGACGGACTGGCTCCGAGCAACTTCACTTGAAACTTGACATTGGTCCCTGCGGGCAATTCTCGCACGCGCCAGAAGAGAGTCTGATTCGCGGTGTTCTGTTCATAACCGTCGGAAGCGAACTGCGGAGTCAGGGCAGGGTCGTATTTGAGTGCGACCACCAGATCGCGAATCGGTATGGGGCCGACGTTGCGGACAAAGACATCGACAATGGACTCGGTGTTTACCGGAATCGCATTTGCACCGGTACTGGCTTTGAGTTCCATTTCGATCTGAGGACGTTTCATGGTTGCCGGAAGTCCACGCACGAACGCCTGGCTCGAGCTGAGGACCGTATTGATCGCTTGCGCGGTTGCCGTGATACCGAGTTCCCCTTCGCGTTGAACTACGAATTGAACCTCCAGCTCCAAGGATTGTCCTGGGGTGATGAACCCGACACGTCGGGTGACTTGGCTGGCACCATCGCGCACATGGACCAACCCGGGTTTTGCGTCGACAATCACGTTCACATCGCTGATGGTTTGGTTTCCTGTGTTGGTGAGTTTCATCAGGAATTTTGCGATGTCACCGATCACCACTTGCGTCGTGCTCGGATCGGGTTGGACGCTGAGAACCAATTGTGGCTTCTGGACCAAAGTGGAGATGACCGCGCTCTTGGTAACGCTCGGTGCGTGAGTGACCTCGAACACAATGCGCGCATCGAGGTCGGCGGCAGGAGTTACCAGGACCTCCACGTCGAAAGCTTGTCGCGGACCCAAGGGGCCGATTTCCCAGGCGAGGGCGGTTGCGGTTTGTCGCGTAGGCGGTACCGAGGAGGACTGGATGGTCATGCCGGCGGGAATCGCCATCGACAGAATGGTGTTTTCCGATTGCTGGTAGCCGAGGTTTTCAACAGTTGCGGAGTATGCGAGGGGCTGACCGGCGACGGCGAACTCAGGGCCTCGGGCGCTCAGGTTGACTTCCGGGGCATTCCACGTCACCTCCGCGGTACCACGCGCAATCTGCAGGTCAGGCATGTTTGATCCCGACTCGGGCGGTCGAATGATTTCGATTTCGATCGTAGCGGTTCCGTTCGCCGAGGTGATCTGTCCAGGCTGCAACATGTTGATCGCATCGACTTTCGCGAGCCCGTACGCATCGACGCGTTGCTCGGAGACTTCGGCGTAGCTCGGCAGGAAGCGAGCGATTTCAGGATTGAGCGATCGGTAGCGTACGATCCACCCCTCGGCGGGCGCAAATCCATCGCTGCGCAGAACCTTGGTAACAAGGGTGGCAGCCGACCCGCTCATGACCACTTGAGGTTTGGGCAAGTCCCAGCTGGCATCGATCCAGTAGATGGTCGCGGTTTGACGCCGTTTGTCCCACGCGTCGCTTTCCGGGGCCATGACAGTAACCTTCGAGACTCCTTCGCTGGGACTCGAGAGGCTAAGCCATGTTTGTCCTTTACGTATGGGGAGATCGTCATCGCGGCGCGAGGTTCCGCGCGTGATCATTCCTGGTTCACGACTGGTCCGCCCCCGCGCGAAATCGACGTCTACTTTCTCAACTTTGGGATCCGCGGATGCGAAGAAAATTCCTGGCTTCTGTCCTTTGGCATCATCGCCGACCTCGATGATTTGCCCAACGCTTTCGGGTGACAGCATCCACTCGATCGGCTCACCCGTGACCAGCATTCCGTCTTTGCCACAGATTCCCGACAGGAGGATGACTTCTCCCCCAACCGGAGCCACGATCCGAGTGGGAGTGAGCAGTAGTTCGCCGCACCGCCCACGCATGTCGGACGCATTTGCCGATTTGGAAGGGGTTTTTCCGAGGCAAAGCTTGCAGTCCCGTCCGGTTTGGTTGGCGCCCATCGGCGAGCCATGGACGCACTTCGCAGGTTCCGGCGGCGCCTGATAAACCGGACCCGTTGTCGGATACCCACTGCCGGGTCCATGGGGCGATACGAAGGTAGTGGTTCCACCGGAAAATATACGTCCGCCGTTGGGATCAATGGCGGGCAACTGCAACGTCTTGCAACCGGACAGGGAGAAAATGCACAACCACGCGACCCAGAGCGTGGTGTGCATCCGACCTGGGAGGTTGGAGAGCCAAGTATTTTTCGGCGTATTTTTCGGCAGGGCGATCCACATCCGATGTCGCTCGCACTAAGAAGATTCTGAGACTAAGGGAAGCTAACCCATGTTTGGAATTCGATTGCGGTTTTTCGCCCGCATCGTTTGAACATTCCCGCAAGATGCCGGGGGGTTTGCGGGTAGAATCGAAAAAACGCATTTCAAGAAAATGATTCAAGCTTCGATTTTTTCGCGTTGCCAGCGACGATCCCCACGTCCATCGACTCGATCCATCGAAGACAGAAAGATTCCTTTTCACTTCCCTGTCGAATCAAGCCTTCTTGCTGGGCGCATAGTTGCCGGAGTCGGAGTACTCGGCGTACTTGGAGGAATAATGGTGCGGATAGGTGAAGCGGAAATAATTCGAACCGTAATACGCTCCCCGGTAGTAGGTACCGTATTCGTTGTAGTAGGAATTTTGGTCCATGCCGTTGACGATGATTCCCATCAAATTCCCTTGAACCAAATCTAGCCGCTCCTTGGCTTTCTGGGCCGACAGGATAACTCCGCGTCGGATTCTCAGTACCATGATGATCCCATCGACGAGAGAGCAGATGCTGGTTGCATCGGCGACAGGAATCACGGGTGGGCAATCGATGAGAACAAAGTCGAAACGGCTTTTCAACTCGGCAATCATCTCTGCATAGGGCGTGGAGGATACGAGTTCGCCGGGATTCGTGGGGTAGCCACCGGTGGTGAGCAGCGTCAAATTACTCTGTATCGCACACGGGTGCATGGCTTCTTCGAGGGATATTTTCCCATTTAAGTACTGCATGCATCCAATATCATCTTGGATCCCAAAATTTTCCTTAACCTTCGGACGCCGGAAGTCCGAATCCACCAGGCAAACTTTTTTATCGGTTTGCGCTAAGGAGATTGCGAGGTTTGCAGCGGTCGTAGACTTTCCGTCACCTGGACTTGGGCTTGTGAGCATCAAAACCCGGTGCCCGTTTTGCCCGGCAGCGAACAAAAGTGATGTGCGCGCGGCGCGGAAGGTCTCCGATGCCGAATTCCCGGGACTCAGCGCGGTGACCAGCATGGGAGATCCCTTAAAATCATGGCTCAATTTCAATTTCTTGATTCGAGGGATTTTGCACAGAACAGGAACATTCATACTCTCCTGGATGTCGATCGGGGTTCGGTAGGCGAGATCGGAGTGGTCGATCAGGACCGCTAGAGCAGCACCGAGGAGTCCACCGAGCAATGTTCCGATAAGCAAAAACTTAGAAAACTCGGGCGCAATTTTTCTGGGCGCCGATGGGTCATCGATGATTTTCACGCGCGTGGCGGAATAATTCTTTTCGTTTGCGATGACTTCCAAGGCGGCGAGTTTCTCGAGAACCTGCGAGACCGAAGCGCCGGACTCCTTGATCTGGTCACGAAGCATGTTGACTTCGACCCAATCCTCCAAAGTATCCTTGGACTTCTCAGTCAGAAGTTGAATATCCTCGTCGGACTTTTCCAGGTTGTATTTGGCCCGCTCGCGTTGATTTCGCAGTGCGACCGCATAGATGCGAACAAGTTCGGCATCCCGAAGCCGGGCATCCTCCATGACTGCTGCAACCTTTTTCGTTTTTAGCGATTCGTTGTCGGTGATGGATCTCAAGCTATCCAGTTCCTCCATCAACCGGTTCTTGGCAACCAAGGCCGTTCGGTATTTCGAGCTGATGAATTCGACCTGTGGGTGATTCTCACCGAATCGGCGGGCCGTCTCGCTTCGCTCCGCCTCGAGTGCCAGCACCTCCCCAGTGATCGATTCAAGACGCTGCTCATACCGAACGAGCCGCTGCTGTTCCTCCGACTCAACCGTCGAGTACTCGTCCTCCGGTTCCGCAAGATTGAGGAACTTTCTCGCTTCGATGGCAGCCAACTTCATCGCATCGACGTCCGGCTGCTCTGAACTCAGTATCTCCTGAATTTCCCGGAGCAATTGATCGGACTTGCGATAATCGCGCAAGTGCTCATCCTTTTGTGTTTTCATTTTTTCCAGATCGGCGAGGAACGGGCTCTCCAGGCTTCCTTCCTCGGTCTCCGTGATTAACCCCAAATCCTTGACCAACTGGTAGTATCGGGTTTGAACCGCCGACTTGTCTTGTTCCAGCTTGGTTTGGAGGTCCTTGATTAGCTCCATCGATTTTTCGCCGAGTTCACGGTAGTCTTCGGTGGTCGCGGCGATGAACTTGTCGACGACTTGGATCAAGATCGGTTCCAGGTCTTGTGCGATTTTGCCTTCGCATCGAATCTCCAGTGCGTCCGACGACCCATCGTTGCCCACGGCGGAAACGTTCAACATCCCGCGCAGATCGCCATAGGGGGCTTGAGAATTTGCAAAGGTTTTGAGTTTTGCGAGTCCCCCCGCCTCAAATGCAGTCTTCAGAACGAAGGTACTCGAAATCAATGTGCGATGTTTTTCGAGGGCGATCCGTTGGGGAAGCGAGTCTCCTTCGATAACGCTCGGAGGTGCCTGCGTCCAAAGCATGATCCGCATTCTCGACATATACGTGGGTGTTTCCCGCGCGTAGCATAACCACCCAAGCCCCGCGCCCACGGTTGCGAGCAGCAACACGATCGACTTTCTACGCCACAACCCCCCCATGAAATCGATCGTAGGAACCGGCTTCTCTTCGACACCGGAAACTGTGGGTGCAGAGCGATATCCAGACAGACCCTCGTCGGCGTCTTGGCTCGCGTTTCCTTGTTTCATAATTGCCTTCAGAGGTATGCATCGAAAAAACGGGCTATCTTTGATGTTCTATGACGAGGCAGGTATGGTCAAGTATTTTGCTGTGCGAATGGACCGAAAAGGGTGTCCGTCTGGCCGTTACTCGGAAATCCCAGCCTTTCGGCGACTGGATCTGCCCCGGATTATTCCCAAGAAACCGATGATTCCGATTCTCCGGCCGCACTCCAGGTCTTTACTGCGGAGCAAATTGTCGGAATCCTTTTGGGTCTGATTCAGTCTCCCGAGAACGACGTTGGGCACGTTCAAAATCGAATTCAACCAATCAGAGCACACACACTCATGACAACTCAACAAGGAATCGAATGGCTCGAGCAGCAAGCGGAGTCGATGGCGAGTGAACTGACGACCTTGTGCGACATGAATTCCGGGTCAGAGCATGTCGAAGGTTTGGAACGCGTTGCGTCGTGGTTGCAGGACTACTTTGCTCCTATTGGGTCCCCTTGCCAGCCGATCAAGCTCTCAAATTTTCAGTATCTCGATGACGATGGGGCATCGATCGAACAAGCCACGGGACCAGCCTTGCGTTGGGATTGGTCGAGTCAGGCGGAACGGATTTCGCCGTCCGGGAAAAAGCCGCTATTGCTTTCCATTCACTACGACACTGTTTACGGCCCGCAGCATCCATTTCAGCGATGCAAGCGCGATGGCGACCTTAAGATGGTCGGTCCAGGTGTGATCGATGCCAAGGGCGGGATTGTTGTTCTACGCTATGCCGCGATTGCGGCAAGCCGCTTTCTTGGCAACACTTCGCTCCGATTCTCCGTGGTATTGACTCCTGATGAAGAGATCGGGTCCCCCGCATCGACCCAACTTTGGGCGCGAATTTGCAGCGAATTCGGTTTTGGGCTCCTTTTCGAACCGTCGATGTCGGATCGGTCGTTGGTCTCGACTCGCAAGGGGACTGGAAATTTCGTATTCAAGATCGAAGGACGGGCAGCACACGCTGGTAGGAATTTTCAAGCGGGGCGCAATGCGATCGCACACGCAGCATCGTTGATTCGCGACCTGCATGAGCTGAACGGTGAACGCGAAAACGTAACGATCAACGTAGGTCGTATTCAAGGCGGAGGGGCGGTCAACGTCGTCCCAGACCTGGTCGTGCTGCGGGTCAATGTGCGAGTCGCTAACGGCGATGATCAGGCTTGGGTCGAGGCTCGGGTACAGCAGATCGCGAAACGGTACGATGCTCCGGAAGCAGGCTACCGAGTGCATCTGGAAGGAGGGATTCACTCGCCACCGAAACCACTTGATCCAAGCGCTATCCCGTGGATGCGCTGGGTTGAAGAGGAAGGGACCAAGATGGGGACAGCCATCCATTGGAAACCATCGGGTGGCGCTAGCGATGGGAACAAGCTTCAAGCCTTCGGACTTCCCAACATCGATACCTTGGGCCCGGATGGAGATGGTCTTCACAGCGACCAGGAATGGGTGGACCTGGCGAGTTTGCCCAGGAAAGCTTGCCTGGTTTTTCGTCTGCTGGCGCGATACGCCGGCCATTCCGAGGTTTGATGATTGCTGGGGGCAAGCTTGGCTTTAGGGCGTTAAGTCTCCGAATGAACGACCGAGCGGTTCGATGGGGCAGGTCAACGCGCGCCGAGATGCCTCAATTTCATGCACGGTCCAGGAAATATCATTGTCTGGCAGAAGGTAGCGGGGGCCAGCAGGTTGCACCGGCGGAGAAGGGCCAACCAGCCCAAGAGCCTTTGCCCAAGAAAAAGCGAAATCTTCCCACTGGATGGTTTCCGGCTCAGGTGTAGGTACACAAAAGATCTTCAAGATATCTCGATTCTCGAAGGCGAACCTCGTATCCCCGACGCAGTCTGGCGAAGAACAAATATCGAACCGCAGCGATGGAAATATTTGGGACCGATCTGCATTCGCGACGACGGCACGTTCGAGCTCGAGTCGCGCTTCGAGGGAACTGCAAAAAACGGCGATCGTGGATTCCTTTGCATGTAGCAAATTGGCACGCAAGCCTTCGAGGGTCCATCCCGTCACCGGTTCGACAGCATCGGCTGCGACCTCGAGTGCAGGCACGAGGACAAACGATCGCATGCACATTCGGGGATGCGGGATTTTCAGATGGGGTGTCCAAACGCGGAGATCTTCGTAGAGCAGAATGTCGATGTCCAACCGCCGGGCTTCCCAACGATGCTGTCGTTGCCTCCCCAGATCCTTTTCAATCCGTTTCAGAATCTCCCAGATTTCCCAGCAGGTGCGCTGCGTATCGATCTTTGCAACCGCATTGAGGAAATCCGATTGACCCGCAGGGCCGCCGACGGGCGGAGTGCGATAGAGGCGGCTCAGAATAACGTTTTCGTGTCCGAATGCGTCACGCAACATTCCAGACGCCGCCAACATCGTGTCGTAGCTGTTCCCGAGGTTGGCTCCGAGACTGATCAACAATGTTGCCATGCGCCCCCACAGACTGCGAGCGAATTACGATTCAACGGTGGAGATGCAAGCACCGACACGCGATCATTTCCGCTTCCGATCGAGGCTGTCGACGAACCAATGGACCGTTTCTTTGGTTTCAAATTTTTCGCAATCCTTGCGAGCATACACGATGTACTCCGACGGGATCGTCTGTCCGATATCTCGGAATCGAAGGCGATAGGTGTAGCCCATCAATCCGGAATACTCGCCGTCAAGGCCGGCATACTCCCACTTTGCTTCCGCACCTCGCTTTGCGATCTCAACATGGACGGGATCCGTTTCGACACCTTTTTTCAATTTCGAGACAGTCGCCTGGGGTGTTTCCCCTCCCTCGTTTTCATCACCCGGCCCTGGCCCCGGCCCCTGAGCTTTGTACCCAACCAGGTAGTGAACCTTTTCCCAGTCATTCGACGACAGGCTCTTCAAGTAAAGCTCGCTTACAACGCGGGCTTGCTGTTCATCTCCACTCGTTTCGAGCATTCGATCAAAAAAACCCGAGGCACCCGCAACCGTCCCGACGATGACCGCCAGCGAACCGATCAACCGAGAGAACCAGTTCAAATCCCATCGACTGGCCAACAGCAAGGTCAGTGCTCCGATCGCGGTCCCCAAGACCGCAAAGGGCAAAATTTGAACGTAATAGGTCGAAAAAAGGCCGACGAGCGAGCTGAACAGACCGGCGAGAGACAGCCAGGAAAAGGACTTTGACTCACCGATTTCGTCTCCTTCTCGTTGGAATTTCGATTCGACTACGGTCGACATGGGCCAATCTCCAATTGCCTTGGGGAGCGAAGAACATTCAATCGCTGAGATACGATGAA
>Ga0315905_10008729_pt1 | contig 10255 bp, 3 predicted proteins | sample LakEriMetagenome_5_FD_203522 | JGI IMG/M metagenome (GOLD analysis project Ga0315905, IMG submission 203522) | Freshwater fungal communities from buoy surface, Lake Erie, Ohio, United States - Buoy 4 MA121 | ecosystem: Environmental > Aquatic > Freshwater > Lake | place: USA: Lake Erie, Ohio... | reverse complement strand
CGACGCAGGGAAAACCACCCTCACCGAAAAATTCCTCCTCTTCGGCGGTGCCCTCAACCTCGCTGGCTCCGTCACCGCACGCAAAAATCAGCGCTCCACCGCCTCCGACTGGATGGAAATGGAAAAACAACGCGGCATCTCCATCAGCTCCACCGTCCTTCAGTTCGAATACGGCGGCTGCGTCATCAATCTCCTCGATACCCCCGGCCACCGCGACTTCTCAGAAGACACCTACCGCGTCCTCACCGCCGTCGACGCCGCCGTCATGGTCATCGACGCCGGGAAAGGCATCGAAAGCCAGACCCGCAAGCTCTTCGAGGTCTGCCGCCGCCGCGGCGTCCCCATCTTCACGTTCATGAATAAACTCGATCGCCCAGCCCGCGATCCCCTCGCCCTCATGGACGAACTCGAAAGCGTCCTCGGCATCGCCGCCTGCGCCATGAACTGGCCCCTCGGCATGGGCACACACTTCCGCGGGGTCTTCGACCGCCGCTCCTCCTCCGTCCATCTCTTCGAACGCACCGCCGGCGGTGCCTACCGCGTCCCCCAGCAGGTCGGCGGTCTCTCCGATGCCTTCGTCGCCCAGAACGTCGAACCCTCAGACCTCGCCGCCGCCATCGACCAGCTCGAAATGCTCGACGTCGCCGGCGAATCCTACGACCACGCCCGCGTCGCCCGCGGCGAGGTCACCCCAGTCTTCTTCGGCTCCGCCGCCAACAACTTCGGCGTCCAGCTCCTCCTCGACGCCTTCCTCGAAATGGCCCCACCCCCAGGCCCGCGGCTCTCTCTCGGCACGCCCATCCCGCCAGACGATCCCTCCTTCTCCGCCTTCGTCTTCAAAATCCAAGCCAACATGGATCCCCGCCACCGCGACCGGATCTACTTCCTCCGCATCGTCTCCGGAAAATTCGAACGCGACATGTCCGTCGTCAACACCCGCACTAACCAGAAGCTCCGCCTCGCCAACTCCCAGCGTCTCTTCGGCCGCGACCGCGAAACCGTCGACGAAGCCTGCGCCGGTGACGTCGTCGGCGTCGTCGGCAACTTCCCCCTCGCCATCGGCGATACCCTATCCGAAACCCCCGGCCGCCGCTTCGCCGAACTCCCGCGCTTCGCCCCCGAATGCTTCGCATGGCTCCACTCCTCAGCCATCTCCCACGCCAAACGCTTCCGCGAAGGTCTCGACCAGCTCCTCGAAGAAGGCGTCGTCCAGCACTTCAGCCAGCCTAACGCCGCACGCCGCGTCCCCCTCCTCGGAGCCGTCGGCCCTCTCCAGTTCGAAGTCGTCCAGCACCGGCTCCTCTCCGAATACAACGCCGAATCCCGTCTCGAATCCGCCCCCTGGTCCCACATCCGCTGGCTCCGCAATAAAGACGGCGCCCCCGTCACCGAATCCTCCATCAACCACACCAGCGACGCCGTCTTCGCCATCGACGCCGCCGACCGCCCCGTCATCCTCCTCAGCTCGGAATGGCCCCTCCGCTTCTTCAGCGAACGCAACCCAGACCTCGAAATCCTCGACTCCCCTCCCGCCCTCTAACACCCAACCCGTCGTAGCAAGCAAAGTGGCACGGGCGTCCCGCCTGTGACCCTCAATGCCAAAGCCCTCCCCAGCAGCATCAACCGTAGCAAGGCCGTCCCGGCCTTGTCGCTGCCGCAGCGAAGCAGCCTCCACCCCGCCCCTCCCTGTCCACGAAACCGTGATCCACGCTTCCCACACTGCGCTGCTCTTCACCCAGAACGACGAACGTCTCGTCATCCGCGAAGTCGATTCCATCTGGCACCCGTCTCGCCTCCTGCCGTCGTCATTCTGCATCCTGATAGGGTCATTCGTCCTTTTCACCACGCTCTCAGGCGCCGGCATGGCCCAGGCAACCACCCTGACCCAGCAACTCTCCAAATCTCTCTTCCTCGGACTCATCGCCCTCATCATGGGCATCATCCCGCTCACGGTCGGCCTACGGCTATGGCTGGTCCGCGAAGAAATCGTCATCCACTCTCGCGGCACACTCTCAAAAAACCTCCTCCTCGGCCCATGGCGCATCGCCGGAACATTCATTCCGAATATCCACCCCTCGGACTTCCACATCCGCACCTCCCGGGGACCCAAAACAGGAACCCGCCACGAAGTCATCTTTCAAGCTCCCGAAAACCACCCCGAAATCCGGCTGATCTCCCTGAAGTCCCTCGCCGAGGCAACCCACTGGAAACATCAAATCACCACCTGCCTCACTCAGGTCACACCAGACACCAGCATCTAACAACTAACCACACCTCCCACCCGATGGCGGAGTCCGCGCCTGATATCGCCGCCTCCCGCGACTCCCACTCACCACCGCACCACCGCACCACCAGCCCCCCTGAACCCCCAAACCATCTGCGCCCATCCGCGAAATCCGCGGTTCCCCCAAACCCTCCATCCTTCACGCCCTCGCATCTCCGCACGAGCCCCTCTCCCCACAAGCCCACCTCCACCCTTCTCCAACTCTCACTTCTCACTTCCCCCCCTCACCGATCAACCCCGCCACCGCACCCGTCATAACGCAAGGGCTTCGCCCTTCCGGTTCCCATCGACGGGCCCACCTCGCCCCGTGCTCCTATCCCGGATCCGCCCCTGGTGTCCCAACGGGACACCGTATACCAGCCCAGCGCACCGCTCTGGGTACACCATGCCCCTAACCCGGCGTTCTGTAGGAACGCCGTATACCAGCCCACAGCATCGCTCTGGGAATCGCATCCCTCGAATCGCCGGCACCCCACCGATCAACACGGATCCCGCGTTCCGTCGGAACGCATCGGCGTCCATCCGCGAAATCTGCGGTTCCCCCAGCCCCACCCGTTTGAGAAATGGGCCCCTTCGTGCCATTTGTGGACAGAAAACCATCAGCCTCAACCGCCCCCATGGCCCCGCTCCTTTCGCAACAGCCCCAACAGACGTCCGAGCCACCCCTTCTGGCAACGCCTATCCGCATCTTCGCCCTATCCCTTGCGCTCGCGGGCATAGGCGTCGCTGACGAAGCCAATCCTCCCACCTCCGCCCCCAGCGACATCTACGTGCCCGGTGACGCCGTCAAAGTGAATGGACAAACGCTCTACGTGAAGGACACCACGGGCACCACTCTCCTCCTCTCCATCGCCGAACCACCGACCGCCTCCATCGGTGATTTCATCACTCCCGTCACCGCCACCGGAACTCCCGGCCAGGCGGGCACAGGCCGCGAACCCATCGCCACCATCAATGGCTCCGGGCTGAGCGAATCCTACCCGGGTTCCGGCGTCTTTGTGCACGTCAATGACAGCAGCGCCGGTGGGGCCTCGATGTGGAACACAGCATTCGCGGAAACCGCCTTCCTCGAATTCGATCTCGGGAAAATCCATCACGTCAGCGGCCTCTACCAGTGGAATTACAACGAAAAGCCCCCCTACAATGCCCGCGGCTTGAAAGAGGTGAAAATCTCCACCTCGGACGATGGCAAAATATGGAAGGAACTGACGCAGACCACCTTCACAGCAGGCACCGGCCAACCTGAACTTCTCGCTGAGGTCGTGAAGTTCGCTCAACCCGTCAAAACACGCTACATCAGGCTCGATGCCCTCTCGCGTTACGGCAGCGATGCCTTCGGATTCTCCGAAATCCGCTTCGCCAACGCCGATAAACCGTACGTGCCACCGTCACGCGTCTGGACTCCCAAATACACGCGCCCGATTCACCCCGCCATCACCTCCGGACAGAAATCCGGCGGCGCTGCCGACAACGTTTTTCCAGAAGCCGCCAAGGTCGTTGATGTCACCGAACCTCCCTATAACGCCAAAGGCGACGGCAAAACCGATGACACCAACGCCATTCAGCAGGCCTTGAATGACCATCCCTCACAGAGTGCTATCATTTATCTTCCCATCGGCAGGTACCTCGTCTCAAAACAAATCCGTTGGGGCGGCTCGAAGAACATGAGCGATGCCGACGCCGCCAAAAACACCGTCCTGTGGGGGCAGAACAAAGAAAAGACCATTATTCAGCTCAAAGACCGCTGCCCCGGATTCAACGACCCACGCCATGCCATCGGAGTCATCTGGACCGGAGCCGCTCCCGCCCAGCGGTTCGCCAACGAAATCCATAACCTCACCGTAGACACCGGAACGCAGAACCCGGGCGCATCAGGCGTCCAGTTCATGGCAAACAATCAGGGCGGTATCTACGACGTCAATATCATCTCCGGCGACGGCCAGGGGAAGGCCGGTCTCGATCTGGGCTACACCGACGAACAAGGCCCGATGCTCGCAAAGAATATCTCCGTCCTCGGCTTCGACTACGGTGTCAGTTCCGCGACCGGAGTGGCCTCATGGACAGGTGAGAACATCACCGTCAGATTCCCCAACAAAGCCGGGCTCAAAAACAGCGGCCAACCCGCCAGCGTCCGGAAGTTCCAGTTCTCCGGCAATGTCGCCGCCGTGGAAAACGGCTCAGGCTTGCTCACCCTCATCGACAGCACCCTCGAGGGAACCGGCGCAGCCAAAGACCTCGCCGCCATCTCCTTCAACGGGGGCGCTGCCCTCGTCCGCAATCTGAAAACTATCGGCTTCAAATCCGCCCTAGTCGATAGCGTGGCCAAGACAGATCTCCCCGGACCCGATATCGCGGAACATTGCTCCCTCAAACCAGTCACCCTCCTCTCAGGGGCCACGTCCACCCTCAATCTGCCCATCAAGGAGACGCCCGAATCACCATGGGGCGATCCCACCACATGGATCGCGCCGAAATCCAACGACTCTGCCGGAATTCAGGCCGCCATTGATTCCGGAGCCGAAACCATCCTTCTCCCTAGAGGGTCCTACAACGTCAGCGCCCCCATCGTCGTCCGGAAGAACGTGAAACGGATCATCGGGACCAAAGCCCTCATCGATGTGACGCCACCATTGCTGAATGAAAACAAGCCCGTCTTTCAGATCGCCGATGGCGTCCCGAATTCCGTGACCATCGAAGGCCTGCACACTTCCTACGCCAACGGCCCCTTCGTCTTCATCGAGCACGCCTCCAAACAAACCCTCGTCTTGAAGGCGCTGTGCATCAATTTCGGTGCCGCCCAAACCCCGTCTCATCTCACCTATCGCAATTCCGTTCCCGGCGCAGACGTCTTCATCGAGGACGTTGTTTCCGCCCGGTGGGAATTCACCGGACAGCACGTCTGGGCCAGACAATTCAACCCGGAACCAACCGGCGACAGACTCACAGTGGACGGCGGCACATTCTGGGCCCTGGGCTATAAGACTGAGCGCATCGGCCAGATCGCAGTCGCCAAAAACGGCGCCAGAGTCGAGATCCTCGGTGGCCTCAGCCAGACCTCAGGCAGCGCCCAGAACCCCATGTTCCTGAACAACAATTCCGACATGTCAGTCTACTTCTCTGAAGTGAACCATTCGGATGATCCCTTCGTGAAGTTCGTCATCGAAAACAAGGGGACAGAAACCAAGGAATTCGGCGACGCCAACAAGGGCTTCAAAGGTTGGCGCCCCATCATCTACGAAGGACGGGTCTCCAAGTGACCCATCGCCGGTCAGGTTCAGCACCGCCACACAACCCGTGTCCCAACGGGACACCGAATACCAGCCCAGAGCATCGCTCTGGGTACACCACCACCCCCACCATCCGCGTTCCGTCAGAACGCATCGGCTTCACGCCCCCGCACGAACCCCTCTCCCCACAAGCCCACCTCCACCCTTCTCCACTTCCCACTTCCCACTTCCCACTTCTCACCTCCACCCTTCTCCATTTCTTACTTCTCACTTCCCACTTCCCACTTCCCACTTCACTCACAACCACGGAGCCAGCGCCTCCAGCGCCTCCCCGCTCGCATCAATCGAGTACTTCGCCGCCGCCCGCAACCGCACCCGCCCCCTCCCACTCCGGATGCTCAGCACCAGCGCCCGCCCGCCCGGATGCCTCACCGCAATCCCTCGGATCTGCTCCAGTTCCTCCGCCCCGTCCCGTTCGCTGTCCAGTTGCAGCTCGATCGCATCCGCAGGAATCCCGCCTCCCGACGCCACCACCGGCTTCGCCACGCCATTCCCGTTCCTAACCCCATTCCCGCCCCCGCCTCCAGCCACCGCCACACCCGGCACCAGCTCCTTCAGACTCTGCGCCACCAGCTGTAGCGACTCCGTCCTGCTGTCCTGCTCCACCTTCGCCGTCACCTCCACCACACTCCCCTTTGTCAGGGTCTTTCCGAACTTCTCAAACTCCTCGCCCCACACCATCATCTCACGCATCCCCGTGAAATCCTCCACCCGCAGAATCGCAAACTGCTTCCCGCTCTTCGTGTACTTCACCGTCACATCCGCCACAAACACCCCGAACTTCGCCTTCTTCCGCTCCTTCTCCGTCAATTCCTCCAGCTCCCCGATCTTCCGATAACCCCCGCGCTCCAGCGTCCCACGGAACCTATCCAGCGGATGCCCGCTGATGTAGAAACCTAGCAATTCCTTCTCGTCCGCCAGCATCCTCTCCTGCGGCCACACTTCCACCTCCAGCCCGTCCGCCTGCGGCGGCGGCGACGACACCTCATCCAGCGCATCCCCGAACAGCGAAATCTGCCCGCTCGCCCGATCCTTCTGCGCCGACGCACCCGCCGCCAGCACTCCCTCCAGCCGCGCAAACAACAACGCCCGATGCTCGCCCGCCCAGTCAAACGCTCCCGCCCTCACAAGGCTCTCCATCAGCTTCCGGTTCACCACCCGGCTCTCCACCCTCCGCGAAAAATCATCAATGCTCCGGAACTCCCCGCCGCTCTCCCGCTCCTTCAACATCAGCTCCACCGCCCCTTCACCCACCCCCTTCACCGCCGCCAGCCCGTACCGGATCCCCTCGCTCCCGTCCGCCACCCGCTCCGGCTGAAACCCTAACCCGCTCCGATTCACATCCGGCGGCAGTATCCGGATCCCCATCGCCGCACACTCGCCCACAAACACCGCAATCTTATCCGTGTTGCTGATTTCATTGCTCAGCACCCCGCACATGAACTCCACAGGGTAGTTCGCCTTCAGATACGCCGTCTGATACGTCACCAGCCCGTACGCCGCCGAGTGCGACTTGTTGAACCCGTACCCCGCAAACTTCTCCAGCAAGTCGAAGATCTCATTCGCCCGCTTCTCAGGAATCCCGTTCGTCTGCGCACACCCCTCCACAAAAATCTTCCGCTGCTGCGCCATCTTCTCCGGATCCTTCTTCCCCATCGCCCGTCGCAGCAAGTCCGCCGCTCCCAGGCTGTAACCACCTAGCAAATTCGCCGCCTTCTGCACCTGCTCCTGATAAATCAGAATCCCGTACGTCTCCTTGCTCACCTCCTCCATCAGTGGATGCAGATACTCCACCTTCGCCTTCCCCTTCTTCCGGTCAATGAAGTCAGGAATCAGATCCATCGGACCCGGCCGGTACAACGCCAGCAAGGCAATGATGTGCTCGATCGTCTCCACCCCGAAATTCCGGCACAGATTCGCCATCCCTCCGGATTCAAGCTGGAACACCGCCACCGTCGCCCCCCGGCTCAGCAACTCGAACGTCTTCCGGTCATCCAGCGGAACATCCTCGATCCGGAACTCCGGCGTGTGCCGGTGAATCAGCTTCACCGCATCGTTGATCACCGTCAGGGTCTTCAACCCCAGAAAGTCCATCTTCAGCATCCCTAACTCCGTCAGCGGAGCCATCGCAAACTGCGTCACAATATCCCCTTCATTCCCACGCGTCAGCGGCACATACTCCGTCAGATCGCACGACCCGATCACCACCCCTGCCGCGTGCACCCCAGTCCCCCGCGTCAATCCCTCCAGCTTCGCCGCCGATTCATAAAGATTCGCCACCGCATGGTCCGACTCAATCGCCGCCTTCAGCTCCGCACTCTTCTTCTTCGCATCCGCCAGCGTGATGTTCAGTTCCTGCGGAATCATCTTCGCCACCCGGTCCACATCCCCATACCCCATCCCCATCACCCGCCCCACATCACGAATCACACTCTTCGCCCCCAGCGTTCCAAACGTGATGATCTGACTCACACAACGCTCGCCGTACTTCTGCCTCACATAGTCAATCACCTCCGGCCGCCGCGTCTGACAGAAGTCCACGTCGATATCCGGAGGACTCACCCGCTCAGGATTCAGAAACCGCTCGAAAATCAGCCCGAACCTCAGCGGATCGCAATCCGTGATCCCTAACGCATACGCCACCAGCGAACCCGCCGCCGAACCCCGCCCCGGCCCCACCGGAATCCCATGGTCCTTCGCCCACTTGATGAAGTCCCACACAATCAGAAAGTAACTCAGGAACCCCATCTTCTCCATCACGTCCATCTCGTAATTCAACCGCTCCTGCAGCACCGCCCCGTCCGCCGCCGCCCCATACCGCCGCCCCAGTCCCTCCCGGCACATCCTCCGGAAATACTCCCCGCGCGGCGTTCCGTCAGGACTCTCGAACTGCGGGTACTTCTCGCTGCTCGACGAATCCAGCTTGATCTTCAGGTCCACCTTCTCCGCAATCTCCAGCGTGCTCCACAACGCCTGCGGCACATGCCGGAACAGCTTGATCATCTCCTTCGGCGTCTTGAAATACACCTCCTCGCTGTACCTCATCCGCTTCTCGTCCAGCACCATCTTCCCAGTCCCGATGCAGATCAGCACGTCATGCGCCTGATGATCGTCCCGGTTCAGATAGTGCACATCATTCGCCGCCACCGGCTTGATCCCGAACTCATCCGCCCACTCCAGCAGCTGCCCCGTGCACTTCCGCTGCAGCTCCGCCACCTCACCACTCACATGATCGTGAATCTCCAGATAGTAATCCTCACCCCAGCGCTCCCGGAACTTCCCCACCAGATGCTTCGCATGCGCCACCTGCCCACCCCGGATGCTCTCGTTCACCTCCCCGTTCAGACACCCTGACAACACAATCAACCCATCCCCGTGCTCGAACAACGACTCATGATCCGTCCGCGGCTTGTAATACTGGCCCTCCAGATGCGCCTCGCTCACAATCTTCGTCAGATTCCGGAACCCGACCTCGTTCTTCGCCAGCACCGTCAGATGATAGTTGTTCTTCTTCCCGCTCACCTCCGCACGGTGCGTCTTCGCCACCCCCTCGCCGCAAACGTACAACTCGCACCCGATGATCGGCTTCACCCCCGCCTTCTTCGCCGCCTGATAAAAATCAATCGCCCCGAACAGATTCCCGTGATCCGTCATCGCCACCGCAGGCATCCCCAGCTTCGCCGCCTTCTTCACCACGTCGTCAATCCGGCACGCCCCGTCCAGCGTCGAATACTCGGTGTGCAGGTGCAGATGGACAAACTGATCGGGGAGCGCAAGGGCCATCCCCTCAGCTAATCCGCCCGCCGCGGAAGGCAAGTGCGTCACCCCAATTCCTCCACACGCCCCCCCCCTCAACCGTCCCCTTTCCCCCCTTCACCGCCCCCTCATTCCCGTCCCCACGCCTCATTGTACCGGTGCGCCTTCCCCAGCGCGTCCCGCAGCGGATCCGCCCCTTCCCGGCAATACCCCGCATGCAGATGCCGCCGCCACCCCTCCGCCCACCGGAACGCCCCAGACTCCTTCCCCATCGTCTCGCAGAACCCCTGCATGATCTTCAGATACGAATCCATTCCCTGAGTCTCATCCAGCCACTGCTTCTGACTCTGGTGCGCCGCCAGCGCCGCCGTCTTCTCCTCCATCACCCCAGTCACATCCACCCACGCCTCGGGATACACCCGCCTCCCGAACGTGTCCGAAAGCATGTGCGGCATGCAGTGATACAAGGTCACCTCCCCCTCCGCAGGCACCCGCGGCGGCGTCGTCCGGTAATTCGGAAAGCCCTTCGCAAACGCCGCCGTCACCGCCAACCGGCACGTCTCCGTGTGGTCCTCCATGTAATCCACCGGCGGATGTGTCAGCACCACCCCCGGATTCACCTCCCGGATCACCGCCGCCACCCGCCTCACATTCGCCACCGTATACGCAATCTCAAGATCATGCGAAATCGGAGGATGCCACCCCGCTCCCATCAGCCTCGCCGCCTCCCTCGCCTCCCCGCGCCTCACTTTCCGCGTCTTCGCTTTCGTCATCACCGTGCTCCCCAGCGACCCCGATGAAAGATTGAAACAGTGAATCTCCCATCCCGCCCGCCGCAACTGCAGCAGCGTCCCCGCCATGTGAAACTCAATGTCGTCAGGATGCGCAGCAATCGCAATAGCAGTACGGTTCATCCCACCACCAAACC
>Ga0315905_10008728_pt1 | contig 10256 bp, 8 predicted proteins | sample LakEriMetagenome_5_FD_203522 | JGI IMG/M metagenome (GOLD analysis project Ga0315905, IMG submission 203522) | Freshwater fungal communities from buoy surface, Lake Erie, Ohio, United States - Buoy 4 MA121 | ecosystem: Environmental > Aquatic > Freshwater > Lake | place: USA: Lake Erie, Ohio... | reverse complement strand
ACCACTGACTTTGGCATGAAGCTGCTAGCTGGTGCCGATGGTTTTGCAGCAAGCGTGGATGTCGGAGGCAAGAAGGAAGTCATATTGATATTTAATGACAAGCCACTTGTAACGATTGCGGGAATTATTGGGAATACCACCAATTACAACATTCAGGATCTTCTTTCAAAAATGGACCTTTTTGGATTACGAATTGCAGGGGATAATCTAATACTTTCTCACTGGGCTGTTCTGGAAACTATTGATTTACCTGAATTGATATATCCAATCGAGTTAATGGCAAAGAGGTTGGCTGCATTGCGTTAGCGATGACGTAACCTACCCGCGCTTCATCAACACCTGCCACAACTCCTCAACGCCGTAGTAAGCAGCAAATGCAGCTCGTGAGTGCTTCTTTGTTGCCTTGAACTTCTTCTCCCACTCAATCATCGTGATCACCTTGCGCTCTGCCCACACCGGCACAGATTCAAATAACGCACGCGTCTGTAAATGTCCCCAATCAGATAACGCCATGCTCTTCTTTGAAAAGGCAATCAACGCACTTGCCGCCTGTGCCTGCACCTCAGCACTTGCACTCATCGGGATCGACACACCATTCATGATCGAGTGACCCAAAGCTGCTTTGGGCCACTATGGGGCGTTTGTGATGGGTCAGTCCCTTAAGGCTTGTTCAAATCCAGGCCTAGCGCTCTGATTCGACATCAATTACATCCCTGGCGTGACAGAATTAGATTTGTCAGTACGTACCGATAGCCTCGCAAGGTGAAAGTTGTAAAAATTAATAGTTCCGCACGGTAGGCATCTGATCGAGAACATGGAGAAAAAAGTGGCCCAGCCAAATGGTTTTGAAGACAAGGTCTCCCTGATCTGGTCTATCGCCGACATCCTCCGCGGTGATTTCAAACCGCACGAGTACGGCTCGATTATTTTGCCATTTGTTGTGCTTCGCCGCTTGGAGTGTGCGCTCGATGCAACGAAGGATGCCGTCATCAAAGAAGCGGCAAAACTTGAGGGCAAGATTGACAACGTTGAGCCTGTTTTGAAAAAAGTTGCTAAACACACCTTTTATAACATATCTCCACTGGATCTTGGAAAGCTGCTCAGCGACCCAACCAAAATTGGGGCCAATTTGAACTCTTATATAGGCGCATTTTCTCCCAGTGCTGCGGAAGTTCTGGCGAAGTTCGGTTTTCCAGAGAAAGTCAAGCGATTAGATGAAAAAGCATTGCTCTATCAAGTTGTGAGTAAGTTTGCTGATGTTGATCTGACTGAGAAATCAGTATCAAATGAAGCAATGGGTTATGTTTTTGAAGAGTTACTTCGCAAATTCTCCGAAATGTCTAACGAGACAGCTGGTGAGCATTACACCCCACGCGAAGTTATCCGTCTTATGGTCAATCTGCTCTTTGTCGAAGATACCAAAGCACTTACTGGTCAAAAGCCTGTACGTACTCTTTATGATCCAGCATGTGGAACCGGTGGAATGCTCTCTATCGCGCAGGAATATTTACACGATCTGAATCCCAATATTGTTTTGGAAGTGTTCGGACAAGAACTTAATGACGAAACCTGGGCAGTAAGTCGCTCTGATCTAATGATCAAAGGCCAGGATCCGACGCGAATAGCATTTGGTAATAGCCTCACAGATAAAGATGGGCACGCTGGCGCACATTTTGACTACTGCATCTCAAACCCACCTTATGGTGACGATTGGAATAAATTTGCAGATCAGATTCGCAATGAAGCAGAGAAGGAAGGAATGGCAGGGCGCTACGGTGTAGGCCTACCACGTGTAAGTGATGGCTCATTCCTTTTTGTACAACATTTGATAAGCAAGATGAAAGCCGTCAAAGATGATCCAACAACTCCGGAGATTATTGAAGGAGGGACGCGCATAGCCGTTCTGCTATCGGGTTCTCCAATGTTTTCGGGTCAGGCTGGTTCGGGAGAAAGTGAAATACGTAGATGGATTATCGAAAATGATTGGTTAGAAGGCATCGTTGCAATGCCAGATCAAATGTTCTATAACACTGGCATAGGCACCTATGTATGGATCATCAGCAACCGCAAAGACGCTAAATCAAGAGGGAAAGTGCGATTGATTGATGCACGTGAGATGGGGACCAAGATTCGAAAATCACTTGGTGATAAGCGCAAAGAACTGACCGATGATGCGATCGCAGAAATCACAGAGCTTTATTCGGCGGCTCTTGGTAAGAATTCAGATAAGCGTGTGAAGGTAATGCTCAACGAAGAGTTCGGATTTGCTCGTCTTACCGTTGAGCGTCCTCTTCGTCGAGTCTGGCGCATCGATGAAGAAGTTTTATTGTCCGCACCTGCTGCAATTCGTGCGAAATTAGTAAGCGTCAAAGGCGAAACTTTCACCGATCAAGAGAAGGCGGAGGCAGCTTTAGTCGCGCTAGGTTTCGATGGTAAGGAATTGAACCGTGCTCTCAAAACGATTGCAGTTACCGACCCTTCTGCCAAACCAGTTGCTGGAAAGAAATCGTATTTTGAGCCAGATGCTGATCTGCGAGATAATGAAAACATAGAATTACCATTAGGGTTCTTTGAACTAAGTAACGAAGATCGGACCTCTGCCATTGAAAAGTTGGCTGAGGCTCACCTTGCTAAAGAGATACATCCTTATGTTGCAGATGCTTGGATCGATCACACCAAGACCAAAGTTGGCTTTGAGATCCCATTTACTCGACAGTTCTACACTTATGTACCTCCTCGCCCAGTAGTAGAGATTCGAAGTGAGATAGAAGACCTAGAAACTCAGATTCAAAAATTGATGAAGGATCTTGCATGATCGACTCAACATTTTCGGTTTACCAGACAGACATAAAGGAATGGAAGGTAGTTCCTTTGGCCTATACATGCGTAGAAGTAAAGAAGCGAAATTCTCTTCTTCTTGAAGAGAACCTCCTCTCATTGAGTTATGGCAAGATAATTAGAAAAGATATTGGCACAAATGAGGGTTTGCTTCCAGAGTCTTTTGATGGATATAACATCGTCGAATCCGGCGATATTGTCTTGCGTCTGACAGATTTACAAAATGACAAGAAAAGCTTACGGACGGGACTTGTTCAAGAACGCGGAATAATCACATCTGCTTATACAACAATAAGACCCACAGGAGTAGACGCACGGTGGCTTGCTTATACTTTACACAGTTACGACATACAAAAAATCTTTTACGCACTAGGTAGCGGATTGCGGCAGTCTATGAAGTTTGATGACCTCAAATCCCTAGCGATTGCAGTTCCACCCCTTGAAGAGCAACGCCGCATAGCAGATTACTTGGATAACCAGTTATCGGTCGTCAACAATCTAATTCAAACTAAACGCGATCAAATAGACGTAGCACGAGAGATTTCTGTAACCAACCTTTTTCTCGATCTGAAACGTCACAACCCTATTGCTTCAAATTACCAATTACCTTGGCTTGACTTCGCAGTTGGTCAGAAAATTCAGTTTGGTCGGATGTTTGATGTCTCGCTTGGAAAAATGCTACAGACCGAACCTAAATCCGAAGACGATCTGTTGCTTCCTTACCTGAACTCTGCGAGTGTGAATGATTTTCTTAGCAATCCAGACAAGAGAATGTGGGTTAATCCCAAAGAGTTCAAGAACTGCCAAGTCTTGCGCGGGGACCTTATTGTGATTGAAGGGGGAGATGTGGGGCGTTCAAAGTTTTATGAGGGCGAACCAACAATCATTCAAAATAGCCTCCACCGAGTCCGATCTTTCTCGGGAAACTCGTTGAAGTACGCCCACGCGATTTTGAACGCAGTAAGACACTCAGGATACTTTGAAATTATTTGTAATGTTGCAACCATTCGACACTTAACATTAGAGAAGCTCTCCGAGCTTCCTATCCCTTACTACGCTCCAAGCGTTCAGGAAGAAATTGGAAAGTCATACGAAGAAAACACAAAGCATGTGTCAGAAAAGTTATCGCTTTTGACAGACTCAATCACGAGATTGGGTGAGTACAAAACTTCTCTAATTACAGGGGCTGTCACTGGAACCTTTGATGTATCAACTGGAAGGAGTGTTGCCTGATGTCGGACCTAGCCCATTACGAGAGTACGTTGGAGAAGTTAATCACCGAGCATCTGAGTACAAACGGATGGAACGTCGGCGATAAAGCGAACTACTCACGCGACTTAGGTCTTGATCTTGTTGAGTTAGTGGCATTTCTGGAAAGTTCACAACCAAAGATTTGGGCTCGCTTAGCTACAACTCACGGCAGCCAGGATGCTGCAATTACTAAGTTTTCTAAGCGCTTAGCCAGTGAGCTGACCGAGCGCGGTGTTATCGATGTTCTTCGTAAGGGCGTCAAGGACATGGGTATAAAAGTCGAACTTGCCTTCTTTGCGCCCGCACACGAACTCACTGAAGAGCTAGGTGTTCTCTATGCGGCAAATCGCTTGACGGTTACCCGCCAGGTCAAGATGAGTGAAACCAAAGTAGAGGACAGTATTGACCTCGTCTTCTTTGTAAATGGCATACCGGTCGCCACTTCTGAGTTGAAGTCACAAACAGCGGGACAAAATGTGAAGGATGCGATTGCTCAGTATCGCTTTGATCGTAAGCCAAGCGACCTTATTTTCCGTTACAGATCCTTGGTGAATTTTGCAGTTGATGAAGATGATGTCTTTATGACCACCCAACTCAAAGGCGCAAAGACCGTCTTCCAACCTTTCAATCAAGGCACCGCCGGCGGCGGTAAAGACGGTGGAAAAGGAAACCCACTCAATCCGAATGGTGAGCGAACCTCGTATCTTTGGGAGCAGATACTCCAGCGCGATAACTGGCTCAAACTTCTGAGTAGCTACATTCACACATCACACCTCAAGGATGAAGTCACTGGCAAGTTATCGGGAGAAACACGAACAGTGTTTCCACGTTTTCATCAATGGCACGCAGTTGAATCCTTACTCGGAGCAACGCTCAATTCGGGTCCTGGAGTCAATCGTCTCTGCCAACACAGCGCAGGAAGTGGAAAGTCCAACACGATTAGCTGGCTAGCCCACCGACTATCGGTATTGCACTCACCGGCACAAGTTGCAGCGGACAGCAATCTAGCCCTCAAAGGTTTAAACGCAAATGAACCTATCTTTGACAAGATTATTGTTGTCACTGATCGACGCGTTCTTGACCAACAACTTCGCGACACAGTTTTATCCTTTGATTACCAGCCTGGCTCTATCGTTTCAGTCACCGAAGATGCTGGGGCAAAAAATGCCCAACTAAGAAGTGCCTTAGAGGCCAAGGCCGCACGAATTATTATTACAACGATTCAGACATTTCCAGTTCTTGCTCAATCTGCCACAGCGCTAGCGGGAACGCGCTTTGCTGTCATTGTCGATGAAGCTCACTCTTCGCAAAGTGGAGAGACCGCTAAAGATCTCAAGTTTGTTCTCGGCGCAAAGAGTGGAGAGGTTGCACTCGAGGCTGCGGAGCAGTTTGATGCAAGTAATCGGACGGAGGAATCAATTCTTGAGGAGATGCTCGAAGCCTCAGTGGCTGCTCGTGGCAAGGCGGACAACATCACCTTCTTTGCCTTCACCGCAACACCAAAAGGGAAGACATTGGAACTCTTTGGGGAGAAGAGTCCAAACGGGGAGAACGATGATGTCTACCGACCATTCCACCTTTACTCGATGAAACAAGCAATTCAAGAGAAGTACATCTTGGACGTCTTGGAGAAATACACGACCTATAAGACCTATTACAAACTTGCCAATGGTCTTAGCGGGGCGGACATAGAACTTCCCAAAGGCGCTGCCGCTTCAGCTTTGGCACGTTTTGCCTCTTTACATCCTGCCAACTTGGCGCAAAAGGCAGAGATTATAGTTGAGCACTTTCGGGCCAATACCGCAAAGAAAATTGGGGGGGCAGCAAAAGCAATGGTGGTTACTCGATCTCGCTTGCATGCTGTGCGCTACAAGCAATCTATTGATTCCTACATCAAAGAAAAGGGTTACACCGATGTAAAGACACTGGTGGCTTTTTCTGGAACAGTTTTTGACCCAGATGTCCAGGAATTGGAATACACCGAATTTTCAATGAATCAAATTCGAAGTGGGGAGATTCCCAAGGAGTTTGCTAAGTCTTACCAAGTTCTAGTGGTTGCGGAGAAGTATCAAACAGGCTTTGATCAACCGCTACTTCATACTATGTATGTCGATAAGCGCCTTGATGGAATAACGGCAGTGCAGACTCTTTCTCGCTTGAACAGAACTCACCCGGAAAAGGAAGACACTTTCGTCTTGGACTTCATAAACGATGCAGAGACCATTCAAGAGGCGTTTCGACCTTACTATCAAGAGACTAGTGCTGCGCCAACAGATCCCAACATTCTCTATAACTTACAAACTCGAATAATCGGTGCAAATGTCCTTGTCGATGTTGAGATAGAAAGGGCTGTTGCTGGAATCCTCAAAGGTGGCACCGTGGGCAGTTCAGCTTTGAAGGCTAATACCGATCCGGCAGTTGACCGTTGGAAAGCTTTGGATGAAGATGCACAAGAAGATTTTCGTAGCTCATGCATCGACTTCGTTCGGGCATACTCCTTCTTAGCTCAAATCGTTCCTTTCCACGATACTGATTTGGAGAAGCTGTACTACTACAACAAGTACCTCTCACGCCGACTTCTTAGTGATGATGAGCGCGGCAGCGTAGATGTAGATGACTCTGTAGTTCTCACACACCTTCGCACCGAGATGATTAGTGAAGAGGAAGACCTCTCTCTAGATAGTGGATCAGATGACCCGTTGAACTCCTTCAATGGTGGTGGCCGTGGCGGCAAGTTCGAAGATCCAAAGAAGCCTCTTTCTGAGTTAATCACAGCTATGAATGAACGCTTTGGCCTAAACCTCACTGAGTCGGATCGCATCTGGTTTGAACAACAACAACAACATCTAGTCGAGGATTCTCAACTTGCCGAGGTCGCACGAGGTAATGATTTTGAAAACTTTGAGATCTACTTAGAACCAGTTATTGAGGGACATGTCATTGATCGCCACGAGCAAAATGAAGCATTATTCCAAGCGTTCTTCAACAAACCTGACTTCCAGCAAATGATGGTTAAAGCAATGTCTAAATCACTTTATGAACACTTTAATAAAGGAGACTAAGACCTGAAAAACGTAAAAGAGATATCCCTTGGTAATTAACTCTAAGAATAAAAAGTCTCTAGCTGCGAAAATGCGTCGTAATCCAACCGCACACGAGATGATCATGTGGCGGGAATTAAGAAACAAACCGGGCAATTATTCATTTTGGAATCAAGCTGTATTGCTGGGCTATATTGCTGATTTTTATTGCCCAGCCGGCCGATTCGTAATTGAAATAGATGGTTCAAGTCATAAAGGCCGTGCCTCATATGACGCGGTCCGGGATCAAGCATTTGGAGCACACGACATTGCCGTTTATAGATTTTCAAATGATGAGGTGGCAAAAGATCTTCAGGCCGTAGTTCTAAAGATTGTTTCCTATGCAGATGCTCGGGGTGCCCGTCATGCTGAAGATCGCTTCAATCGCCAAAGAAGCGAAAGGCTTAACAAGACCAAGAAAAACAAAGAGAAGATTGCTCAGAGAGAGGTCTTATCTGAGCCTGAAGAAGAGACACAATCTTTACAACAGCGAGCGGATAGATTTTATGGAGCAACGAGAGTTCCAGCTAAAGCATCAATTGGATTCTTTAGATGCACATGGTGTCTCAATTCGTGGGGTTGTCCAATAAATGTCGAAAAACAATGTAGAAAATGTTTAGACTCAGCTGTCGTCAAGATTTGTAGCGTTTGTAAAGTTCGTGAAATCCCTGATGAGTATCGAAGCTGTGGAATATGCAGTGATGCTGCCAAGGTAGCAAGAGATGAAGTCGGAAAAGGCGCAAATGCCTTTGGCACTGGAAGCCATCGCGCTCGGAAGATCTAGATAAAGGCCTCTGGGTATTTCTCTTTAGCACTTGAGGTATCGATGGGATCAACGCCGAAATCACCTTTGAACATATAGCCCAAGATTCGATCCGTATAACTCCAACCTCCATAAATAAAGATCTGATCTTGAAGATCCTCAGTCCTGCGCATTAAGGTCCGCGGCTCGTATGTCGACCACTCGTAATACCTAGTTTCCATAACCTATAGCCTTCCAAATTCATTATGAGTCGAGATCAATTTTTTGCAGCATCTAGCTAAAAAACAAGACCATCTAAAATCTCTCCATTAACATTAAGCATGTCTGGCGTTAACCAGAAGCGATCAAGGTTTGGAGGATTAGTGAAAACTGCATCTTCCCCAAATAGCGTCCAAAGGGCTATGTAAACAGTTGCCGCCTTGCGAAAATCTCTGAGCATGTATGGTCCCAAGGCAACTATTTGATAATCCAAGCCCTTGCTCAATTCATTATGTATCTGCGCTATTAAATCTGGATCACCAGTTAGGTGCGGCTCTTTTGAGCTCCACGAAACCTTCTTGCCATCTACCGTGGCGCTAAATTTAGCAAATCTTGGGTTTCTCTCACATATGTACAGCAGGTTAGTCCTTATTTACCGAATTAGTACAAAAATCTAGGTTGGAAAAAAATCGACCTGCTGTTGGAACAAAGTGAACAGCAGCTGTGAAAGTGCAGATCAAACCAATGGTTAGCACGCTATGAATCCTGATGACAGACTCATTTTAGAATTTGACTATCACAAGCGTAAAGAGAACGAGGACAATTATGAGTGCAACCTAAACAGTCCTACCTCTATCCAACGGCTTCGGCCAATCAATTCTGTGACCAAGTTTCTCTGAAGCCATTAGTGCCCATCGAGGATTGCGGAGCATTGCACGGGCTAAGAAGACTGCATCTGCTTCGCCGGTGGCGATGATGTGTTCGGCTTGTTCGGGTTCGGTGATGAGGCCGACTGCAGCTGTGGGGATGTTGGCTTCGGTGCGGATGGCTGAGGCGAAGGGGACTTGGAAGTTTGGTTTGGCAGCGATCTTGGCGTTATGGATAGCGCCTCCTGATGAGACATCGATGAGGTCTACTCCGAGTGCTTTAAGTTGAGTGCAGAGTTCTATGGAGTCGATCAGGTTCCATCCGTTGTCGGCCCAGTCGGTGGCGGAGATTCGTACCATCAGTGGTGTGGTTTGTGGGATTGCGTTACGGACTGCCTTTGTTGTTTCAAGTAAGAAGCGGATGCGGTTTTCAAAGCTGCCACCGTATTCATCGGTGCGGTGGTTCATGAGTGGTGAATAGAACTGGTGCATCAAGTATCCGTGGGCGGCGTGGATTTCGATGACATCGAATCCGACCTTTACTGCGCGGGCTGCTGCACTGGCGAAGTGTTCGGTGATCTCTTTTATTTCATCTGTGGTTAATTCGCGGGGGATTGGGTAGCCCTCGAATGCGGTTGCAGATGATGAGACTGCTTGCCATCCACCTTCTTCAGTAGATGCCATGCGGTGGTCATCCCATGGGCGCATGGTGGAAGCTTTGCGACCTGCGTGGGCTAATTGGATTCCCATCTTTACATTGAGTGAATGTGCAAAGTCGATCATTGGTTTATAGCCCATCGCGTGTGCGTCATCTTCGATAGATGTACAGCCGATAGTGATGCGACCTTGTGGGGTAACTCCGGTTGCTTCGACCATGATCATGCCGGGTGCGCCGGTGGCGAGTGCGCCGAGGTGTGCGCTGTGCCAGGAGCCGACGTGTCCATCGGTGGCCATGTATTGGCACATAGGTGAGACCCATACGCGGTTAGTGAATTCGGTGTCGCGGAGTTTTAGCGGCGTGAAGAGTGCGCTCATGTGGCGATCTTACGTGTGTATTGCGTGGGATGAAAAAAAAGACCTGCAGTGTGACCTGCAGGTCTTTTTCTTGCACTCCAATGACTCCGAGTTGCAATCGTAGCACCACGTTTAGAGATGGTTGTGGGTTCGAATCCCACCAGTCACACGCTTCGTCAGAGGCTCTGGGATTTAGTCACCTGGAGCCTCTTTCTTACCCTTATCTAAGTGTAGATATTTCATACTGGTCGGACTTTGGCTCGTTTGTTCATAAATATTTCACCCAATGGATGGGGAATCGTCCTTTTGAGGGTCATCTGGCTTTTCTAGTGTGCGGGCATGGTGCATACAGGTAAATCGGCATTCGAAGAAGTTAATGAAAAGGTTTCTCAAGCCGGAGAAATCCTTGGCATTAAACCGGGAGTAATTTCCGCGCTAAGTAGTTGTGAACGAGAAGTCACTATC
>Ga0315905_10008726_pt1 | contig 10256 bp, 4 predicted proteins | sample LakEriMetagenome_5_FD_203522 | JGI IMG/M metagenome (GOLD analysis project Ga0315905, IMG submission 203522) | Freshwater fungal communities from buoy surface, Lake Erie, Ohio, United States - Buoy 4 MA121 | ecosystem: Environmental > Aquatic > Freshwater > Lake | place: USA: Lake Erie, Ohio... | reverse complement strand
CCCTAAACCCTAAACCCTAAACCCTAAACCCTAAACCCTAAACCCTAAAACCTAAACCCTAAACCCTAAACCCTAAACCCTAAACCTAAAACCTAAAACCTAAACCCTAAAAACTAAACCCTAAAACTAACCTAAAACCTAAAACCTAAAAAACTGACCTAAAACCTAAACCCTAAACCCCCTCATTAGGGTTTAACGTTGCATTTTAAGGGGTCTGCAACGAACAGCTTCGCCGTGCTATGCGTGAGCCCTAATCGGCCGCGCTGGCACGCCTTTCATTTCCGTAGAATTTGGGGTTGGCCGATCTTGGTCAGACTCACAAGTCAGCAGCCCTTTTTTTTTGGCGCCCGGCGCAGCCCCTTTTTCCGTCGTCGCTGCCGACGCCGGCGACACCCCCCCCCCAAAAAAAAAAAAAAAATACGATTAACACGCAAGTCCGATCACACGCGCTGCTTGTCCCGCCCTCGGCCGCCGCCGCGTCCCGACGCCGACGCGCGCCCCCGCGGCGGCGACTTTGCCGCCTTTTCTTTTCCTTTTTCGGGCCTCTTCCGCGCCTCTCCCGCGCCGAAATCGGCGCCATTTGATTATTTTTTGGTTTTTCTGGACGGCGGGCGGGAGAGGACGGCGCACGCGTTCCCCCAAACGCGCTACCTTTTGCTCCGCCGTGACCTCGCCTCAATTGCTTCGCCCGCAGCTCACCCTCCGCACACTCAGTTCCCCACGTGCTCATTGCAAGAAAGCCACCCACGCGCGCGATGTGCCATCCGCGCCGCCGCGTGGCTCGCCGAGGGGCAGTGCCGGCGTTTCGCCGCGTCGGTAACGTGTCGCGACGCTGCCGTCTTCCGCGCGACCGACAATCCACAGACCCACGCGCGCATGCTCCCGTTCTTCATCTCTCAACAACAGAACACGCCGCCCACGATCGTCCTCTTTTCGCCGCCAAACCAAAAAGCCGCGCGCGCAACGTTCAACGGCCCCCGCTCGGAAAACACAAAAACAAAACCCGTCCGCTCCCGCCGCTTCCCAAAAACGGACGACAACAATGTCGCGCAAGCGCCCGGCGTCCGCGCAGGCGCTGCCCCTGGACCCGCTCCACGCCGCCAACGACGACGACGACCCCAAGCGGGCCAAGAACGCCCCTGCCGCCGCCGCCGCCGCCGCCCCGGCAAAGCGCCGCGCGCTCGCCGACGCCGCCGCCGACGGAGCCGTCCGCCCGCGGCCCGTCGTCGTCCTCGTCGACGGCCTCGTGTCCTCCGCCCCAGCAGCCGCATCAGCGTCCCGCCAAACAACAGCGGCAGCAGCCCCGTCGTCGCTCATTCTCTCGGCCGGTGGCGGCCTCGGCCTCCTCCTCGGCAGCAGCGGCAGCGGCAACGGCGGCGCGGCGCCATCAACAGCCCCCACCACCACCACCACCCTCAAGCGCCGCTTCACGTCCAGCTCGGCAGGAGGAGGAGGAGAGGACGCGGCGGCGGTGCCCCCACCCGCGCGCCGCCTGCGCGCCGTCCGCCGCACAACGACAACAACAACAACAACAACAACCGCCAGCGACGGCGGCGGCTCGCGCGCGCTTCCGCCTCGCAGCGCGGCCCCGGCGGCGTCGGCTCTGTGGCGGCAGCAGCAGGGTCTGGCGCTCGGCGGCCTCACGTCCGGCAACGCCTACACCTTCCTGGCCGGCGACGGTGACGACGACGACGACGACGACGAGGACGGGCTGCTCGAGAAGCCGCCGCCGCCGCCGCCGCCGCCGCCGGCGGCGGCGGCGGCGGCCAGCGACGCGGCCCCGCCGGCGCCTCCCGCCCCTTCTTCGCCTCCTCCCCCTCCTCCTCCCCCGCCCGCCGCCCCCGAGGACAAGCCCCCGCCGGCCACGCCCGCCGCTCCTGCCCCCTTTTCGTTCGCGTCCGCCCCTCCGCTGGCGCCCTCGCCGCACCAACAAGCACCGACTCTGGCGCCGGCGCCGCCCGCCGAGCCCGCAGCAGCAGCCGCGCCCGTTGCTGCCGCCGCCGAGCCCCAGCCCGCCGCGCCGCCATCCGGCGGCCTGTTCAACTTTGGTGGCGCCGCTCCTGCTGCTCCTGCTGCCCCTCCCGCCGCCGCCGCCGCCGCCCCCTCCTTCAGCTTTGGTGGCGCCGGCGCGCCCGCTGCTCCGCCCCCCGCGCCCGGCGGCGCCCCGGTCTTTTCGTTCGGTGGCTTGGGCGCTGGCGCCGCTCCCGCGCCCGCCGCTCCGCCCACCGACCCTGCGGCCGCCGGAGCAGGTATGTTCAGCATGAGCGGCGGCGGGCCGCAGGCGCAGAGCCGCCGCCGGGTGGTCGGGCGGCGCCGGCGGTGAAGGGAGCGATGTGCCCGGCCGCGTCGCGCGCGCGCGCGCCGCTCTTCCTCCTCCTCGTCGTCGCGGCTTGCTCCGCCGATCGCCGCGACTCCTCTGTGTAATCGCTCCCAGCGCAGAGGCCCGCATCTCACCACTACTCTCCTTCATTAAACACCCACCCAATTTCAAAACGGCCCGCGCGCGCGCGTTCAACGAGTGCCATCGACGTCTCGTCGTCCCGTTTCGATTTGGCACTCCGCGAGCGCAGGCGACCTGGTCCTTCTCACGTCGCGGACGCCCGCGACAGGGCTGTGTTTCGCCATCAGCGTTGACCGCCCGGAACCCACGCGGTCCTCGCTCGATCGCACGAGCCGACGACAACGACGACCCCACAACTGTCGCCCGGCGTCGTTTCGGTGCTCCCGCCGCGTGGCTGTTCCTCGTCCGCCGTCGATCGCCCGACCTCTCCATCGTTGCCCTCGCGCATCACCGCCAAACTGGGCGTCGTCTCGCTTGCGCCCGCGCCGTCGCGGCGACGCGCGGCCGTTGCTGCTTGACGGCCCCGCGGTCGGCGCGCGCGCGCGCGTGCGCGCCGCGCGCGCGACGACGACGACGACGACGACGACGTGGCGCCGGCGCCGGCGGCGCGATGCAACCGCCGCCGCTCCGCGCCAACGGCAGCGGTGGCCAGCATGAAGACGATCACCGCCATCAGCAGCAGCAGCAGCAGCATGGGAATGGCGGCGGCAGCAGCAGCAGCAGCAAGGACGGCTTTCGACGAGGCGGCGCAGGGGGCGTGGCGGTGGTGGCGGCGCAAGAAGCAGCAGCGACAGCGGCAGCAGCAGCGCCTGAAGCCGTCCTCGGCCCGCCCGTGACGCTGCGGCCGATCGTGACCGTCGGGGCCCCGCAGCAGCCGCAGCCGCAGCCGCAGCCGCAGCCGCAGCGGCAGCCGCACCCGCAGCCGCTGCCGCCCCCCCTGCGACTGACCCATAGCGGCGGCGCAGGCGGCGGCGGCGACGCCCCCCCGCCGCACCGCCCCCCGCGCCACAGCAGCAGCGGCCACCACCACCACCACCACCACCACCGCGACCATTCCCACCCGCCGCATCAGCACCACCAGCGCCGCGGCGAGACCTACGTCAAGGTCGCGCTGGGCGTGTGCCTGGTCGCCGCCATCCTCTACGCCGCCACGACCTTTGACAGCAGCGCGCTCGTCGGCGCAGGAGCAGCGGGCGGAGAGCCGTCGTCGTCGTCCTCCTCCCCCTCCTCCTCCTCCTCCTCCTCCTCCTCCTCCCCGCAGCCGCAGCAACGCCCCCTCCGACAGCAGCACCAAGGTGCCTTGGCCTTCTTCCTGCTCTTTGCGGTCGGCATCGTCGTCTTTGTGCCCGGCATGGTCCTCTGCGTCGCCTCGGGCGCCCTCTTCGGCGCCCTCCCAGGGGCCCTCCTCGCGTGGTCGGCCACCGTCGTCGGCCAGACCGCCGCGTTCCTGCTCGCGCGCTACCTCTTGCGCGACTGGGTCTCGGCCGCGCTCGCCCGGCGCTTCCCCTCGTTTGGCGCCGTCGAGGCGCGGCTCGCGCGCGACGAGGGGTGGAAGCTCGTCGTGCTGCTGCGCCTGTCGCCGCTCATGCCGTGGAACGCGCTCAACTACGCCCTGGGCGTCACGTCCATCCCCCTGGCGCCCTACGCCCTGTCGAGCGCCGCGGCCGTGGCCCCTTACATCCTCGCGTTCTGCTACGGCGGCGCGGCGGGCAAGGCCGGCTTGCGCGGGGCGATCGGTGGCGGCGGCGGCGGTGGTGGTGGTGGCGGCGGGACGAGTCGGCCGCACGGAGCAGGCGGCGGCCCCGTACCGTTGCGCGCCTCATCGTCATGGCTGGGCCTGGCCGCCGTGCCCGCGGCGGTCGCGGGCGTGGCCGTGGCGGTCGGCAGCGCGGGCGCGTGGGCGTGGGCGCGGCACCGGCAGCGCGCCTCGCGCCGGCGCCGGCAGCTGCTGATGGCGGCGTCGGCCGCAGCCATGGGCCCCGTCGGGCTCGGGGGCGGCGGCGGCAGCGTGGCAGCGTACGGGCCGCTGCGGCAGCAAGGCGGCAGCCTGTACGCCGCGGCAGACGACGAGGACGCGGCGTGGCTGGTGGCGTCGGGCGCGCCGACGCCGACGGGGGCGGCGGCGGCAGCAGCGCCGGCGACGGTCGGCGTGTCCTCGTCCTCGCGGCAGCACCAGCCGCAGCAGCCGTCGCTGCAGCAGCAGCAGGAGCTGATGTCGGGCCGCCGGCCCGGCGGGGTGCTCGCCACCCCCACCTCCTCTGGCGACGCCGCCGCCGCCGCTGCCGCCGCCGCGCCAACGCCGCCGCCGCCCCTCGACCCGGAAGCAGGAGGCGGCGGCGGCAGCGCGCGCAAGGCCCCCCCGCCCTCGCGGCGGCGGACGCCCACTGGCGACGACGGCGACGGCGGCAGCGGCAGCCGCAGCGCGTCCGACGACGCCGACGACAGCGACGCCGACGCCGAGGACGGGCTCGCGGCCGTCGAGCGGGACATGACCGCGCTGCTGCTCGGCACCATGTCCCCGCTGCTGCGCACGGCGGGGGGGGCCGTCAGCAGCGCGGGCGCGAGGGTGGCGCGATTTTCGTTGGCCGGGGGCGGAGGCGGGAGTAGCGGCGGCGGCGGCGGCATTGGCGATGGCGACGCAGGCGGCGCGACGACCCTGGTGTCCATCCTGTCGGGCCTAGGCGGGCTCGCCTCGCCCTCTGCGGCGCGTGCGTCCGTGGAGATGGCGGCCGTGACGGCGGTGCACAACGGGACGGCGGCAGCACCAGCAGCACCAGCAGCAGCAGCAGCAGCAGCAGCAGGAGCGGCGAGCAAGGCGGCAGGTGGCGGCGACGACGGACCGGGGCTTGTTTAGCGTGTCCTGCCTTTCGTGGTTTGACGACAGTAAACGGTACTTCTTCACATTGGTCGACACTAGAACCAGGGCGATCGGGCGCCCTCTATCTTTTCTCGAGATCGAGTCGTTTGCGCGCGCGCGGCGATCGCCCTTTTTCATCTCGAAAGCCCCGAGACAGATGGAGCTCCGCGGCGCGCGACGCAAGGCCGAGGAAGCCAAGCAGGCCGCCGATGCTGCGCTGGCAAAGGCGGCGGCCGAAGACGCCGCCGCAGCCGCGGCCTCGGCGCGCGCGCAGCAGGCGCAGGCGGAGGAGGAGAGGCGGGCCGCGGAGGCCGACGCAGCCGCAGCGGCGGCACTCGAGGTGGACGCCGCTGCCGCCACCGCGGCCGCCGCCGCCGCCGGCGCCGACACCGATGACGACGACGACGACGACCCCGTCGGCATCGACCACAACGAGACCGCGTGCGGCGCCTGCGGCGCGGGAGGCGAGCTCCTCTGCTGCGAGGGCTGCCCGGCCGCCTTCCACGCCCCCTGCGCGGGCTACGCCTGCGCGGGCGACGTGCCCGACGCGCCCTGGCTGTGCTGGTTCTGCGCGCTGCAGCACGCGCCGTTGTTGACGCCGCCCGGCGGGGGCGAGGGCGGGAGGGGGCGCGCAGAGGAGGCGTCGTCGGGCGACGCCGAGGAGGAGGTGGACGAGCACGACGCCCCCGGCCGCAGCAGCGCCCGACCCAAACACCTGTACGACGACGCGCGCCCGGAGAACGGCAAGGGCGCCGGCGCGCGCTACCGCCGGCGGTTCGGCCCGCGCGTGCCGCTGGCGGGCCCGTTTCCCCTGGGTCGCCGGCTCATGCTCGCGTCGGACGGCGCGTGCGTGCTCTTCTACGACGTCGAGGTGGTCGGGCCCGTCGCGGAGGCGGCGGCAGCAGCGACGACGACTGACGAGGCGGGGGGCGGCACGAGCGGCCGCGGCGCGCCCGCGCCCTCCGTCGACCCGGCGGCAGACCACCTCGAGGTGCGCACGACGTGGGGCCGCCCGGGCCCCGCGCCCCCGACCGAGCCCATCGAGCGGATACCCCTGCGCTCGGCGCGCTGGTGGCACGGCACGTGCGACACGCGCCGCTGCTGGACGCGCGAGGAATGGCGCGGGCTCGGGTGGCGGCCCAACGTGCGGCTGTTTGCGCTCGCGGCGCCGGCGGACGCGCTGCTGCAGCCGCAGGAGGAGCAGGTGGAGGGGCGGCGGGGCGGGGGCGGGGGCGGGGGCGGGGGCGAGGGCGGCAGCCGGCCGCGCATCGACCTGGCGGCGCCCGTCGTGCGCGTGCGGCTGCCGCCGTGGGTGGGGGCGCGCGACGAGGACGACGACGAAGGCGACGCCGACGCGGCGGAGCGGCGCGCCAAGCGCGCGCGGAGGCAAGCGGCGGCGGCGGCGACGGCGCTCCCTCCTCCGAGGCTGAGCGCACAGGCCGAGGCCGACCTCGCCATCATCGTGGCCGGGGGGCGTGGTGGTGGTGGCAGGGAGGAGGGGGAGCAGCGGCAGCAGCAGCGGCCGCTGCCGCCGACGCCGCCGCCACCGCTGCAAGGCGTGGCGGAGGGGGCCACAGCGCCGTCGTTGGCCGGTCCGCCCACCCCGACTGGCGCGCCGTCCCGCTTTTTTTCCCAGCACCTGCTTGCCGGCTCGGCCGTCGACGTGCGCGTGCCGCTGCGCCTGCCGCAGGAGGAGGCACCAACCCCCCCCGCCTCTGCGCCGCCCCCCCTGCTCCTGAGCGGCTGGCGCCGCGCCGTCGTCGTGCGCCGCGCGCCGGGCTCACTGCGCGAGGAGGGCGGGGCGCGCCTGCTCGTGCGCAGCATTGGCGCAGCCTCGCCCGCCCCCTTCTGGACGCCCGCGGCCGTGCCGACGAGTGGCGGCGACGCGTTGACGACGCGGCAACAGCAGAGGCAACGCACGCTGCTGCCGCTCGTCCGCCCGGCGGCGGCCGACCAAGGGCCGCCGGGGCCGCTCCTGCCGGCCGGCGCGCGCGTCGAGGTGGTTCGCCGCCGCCGCTGCCCCTGCGAGGAAGAGGAGGGGGAGGACGAGACTTGCGACGTGGACGAGTGGGTGCCCGCGACCGTGCTGCACGCCTCGCCCGAGGGCGGCTGGATGCTCGCGCAATCCGACCCGCCAGCAGAGGGCGGCGACGGGGCGATGTGGCGCGTCGACCTGTGCAGTGGCGTGCGCGCGGCGCCAACGGCAGCGGCAGCAGCAAGCGCAATCGTGAGCGTGCGCGCGTGTTCGGCGGGCGGTGATGCCCAAGCGCGTCAGGTGACATGCTCGACCTTTACCGACCACCCCCTGGCCCTCACATCGTTTGCCTCGGCCTCTGCGGCGATCGAAAGGGCCCGCGCCGCCGCCGCTTGACGCCCCGAAAAGACGCAAAAAAAAAGGCGCGCGGGAAAATCAGCGCGAAAATTCAAAACTCCCAAGCCCCTCTTTTTTCTAAAGCTCGTCCTTGCCCCCCTCCTCCTCTTCTTCCTCGTCGTCCCGCCGCCGCCGCCGCGCCTGCGCCTCCTCCCGCCGCTGCCGCTCCGCCTCCCGCCGCTCCTCGTCGTCCGCCGACCCCTTCTTGCTGGCCGCCGCGCCCCCTTGCCCCTCCGCCTCTGCCTCCTCGCCAACGTGCCACTGGCGGCGGTGCGCCGGCACGGCAGCGCCCCCGTCCTGCCCTCCCTCGCCCTGCTGCTGCTGCTTCTGCTGCGCCGCCACCTGCTCCTTGCGCCTGCGCGCCGCGATCTCCTGGAGCTTGGCGCGCCGCGCCTCCTTGCCCTGCGCCGACGCCGCCGCCGCGATCAGCTCGGCGCGCGCCGCCGAGCCGCGCACCTTGTTGTCCTCGCCGTCGCCACTGCTCGCGCCGCCGCCGCCTCCGGCCGCGTCCGCTCCCCCCGTCGCCTCGGCCGAACGCGCCTCGGCGTACGCCTGCGCCGCCGCGTCCAGGTCGGCCGCGCGCGACACGTCGCTGCGGTACTTGGGGTACGTCCCCTTGTACCCGAGCGTCTCGAGCAGCGGCAGCGCCCACGCCTCCATCGACGCCCACCCGTCGGCCGTCAGCGTCTCGAGGCGCGCGGCCGCGCGGCTGTACGTGAGGGCGCGCTGCGCGGGGCCGACGGCGAGCGGCGAGCCGTAGTCGCGGCCCAGTCCCGCCAGGTTCTCGTAGAGGCGCTCGCCCGCGGGGCCCGCGGGCCACGTGACGACCTGCACGAGCAGCTCGCCGGGCTCGGCGGTCGAGGCGGCCGGCTCGGCGGGCGGGGGGGCGGCGGGGGCGTCGGCCTTGTTGTTTTTCTTCGTCTTGCTCTTCCTTTTGCTGTCGTCGGCCTGCGCGTCCTTCGGCTTCACCACGTCCGCGTCCGGGTTGGTCACCCCGGCGTTCCACCACGAGTGCGGCTCGCCCGCGGCAAAGACGATGGCGTCGCCCGGCCCGGCGACGCCCGCGCGGCCGCGGCCCGGGGCGCCGGCCGCGCGCGAGCGCCGGCGCGCCTGCTGCTGGGTCTGCGACTGCTGCTCCTCAGCGTCGTCCTCGACGCCACCGCGCGGGCCCTTCCAGAACCCGAGCATGCCGCTCTTGACGATGACGACCTCGGTCTGGAAGGCGTGCGAGTGCGGCGGCTCGCTGCCCGGGCGAAGCGACGCCGACGCGCCGTCGCCGCCGGAACCGCCGCCGCCCGCGCCCGCCGCCCGCCACACGCCGTACGCCCCCGGCCGCACGAGCGCCTCCATCACAAAGTATTCCCCGCCGGTCGTCTCGGCCCCGGCGATCACGCGGAAGCGCGTGCCGTTGCGAAACTCCGAGTCCTCGACGTGCACGGCGTTCGCGAGCGACGTCCGCTTTTTGCGGAGCACCTGCAGCCGCACGCCGCAAAACAGGATGACGAGCATGCTCAGGAGCATGAGCATGCCCTTTGGGGAGGACGCCATCCTGAATGCGCGTCTGCTTGGGTGTGTTGGCGGGATGGCTTGTCTGGGAGGGATCGGAGAAGAAGACGGCGATTGATTGGGGAGAAGCGATGGCGGTTGGCGAAAACGGTTCGGTGATCAAAAACGCGTCGGTCGGTGTGGGTCTGGAAATACCGAGGTCGCGGCGAGCTCTAAGAAGGGAACCCGCGTGCGTTTACAACCTCGGGGCGTTTGTCTGGGGCGCGTGCGCGCGCTCGCTGCTATGTTTGCACTCTTTTGGTTTCTCGGGGGCGGCGCGCGGCGCCGCGGGGGCGCGCGTGCGCGCGATCGAATCGTTCAGCCGAGGCCCCGGCCAGCTGACGCCGAGGCTCGCTCTTCGTTGCCACGGGGGCGCCCGAGGCGGTGTGGTTTCTCTCGCCGCCGTTGCCGCGCGCCGCCGGCCGTCGGCGCGCCGACGCCGGAGCACGCTAGTGTTTGGCCGGCCCCTGCCGCGCCCCCGCCCCCGCTGCTGCCGGGCTCCCCTCTTTCCTCCGCCTGGCCCCTGATCCACACCACGGGGCATCGTTTCTTCCCTTTCTTTTTGCACGTGTCGTGTGTGATCTATGCGTATCGAATTCTAATGCCGCGCGCGCGAAACGAGTCAATCAGCAACGTCTAGTTGCCAGCGGACGCGTGCTCTCTTGAGAGATCAGAGCGACGAAAGCAAAGGAGAGTCGGGACGCGCCCGCCCCGCCCGCCCCGCCCGTCGCCCCCGCCCCTCTCGAGAGCACGACACGCCGCCGGCGCCTCTTCTCTCTGTCTCTCTCACTCTCTCTCAGTCTCTCTCTCAGTCTCTCTCAGTCTCTCTCACGCCAGCCCAAAGCCCTCCTTGGCCTCGGTGATGGCCTTGCGCAGCAGCGCCTCGAGCACCTCCTTGGACGGGTAGTCCGGCAGGTCGAGCTGGTTGAAGCACGAGTGCGACGTCGGCAGGCGCCAGCGCCCGCCGCCGGGCAGGGCCCCGTCGCCGCCGCCGCCGTCCCCGCCGCCCGACGCGCCGCCCGCCGCGCCGCCGCCGAGCCCTCCCCCCCCCCCCCCCCCCACCCCCCCCCACCCCCTTTGGGTGAGGTCACCCCGCGCCCCCCCCCCCCCCCGCAGCCCCCCCAAACCCCCCCCCCGCCCCC
>Ga0315905_10008725_pt1 | contig 10257 bp, 7 predicted proteins | sample LakEriMetagenome_5_FD_203522 | JGI IMG/M metagenome (GOLD analysis project Ga0315905, IMG submission 203522) | Freshwater fungal communities from buoy surface, Lake Erie, Ohio, United States - Buoy 4 MA121 | ecosystem: Environmental > Aquatic > Freshwater > Lake | place: USA: Lake Erie, Ohio... | reverse complement strand
AAACTAAAATTTGGTTTAGCAGGAACATATAAAAGCAGAGACTTTTCGGTATTTGCTTATAGACATAGGCCAAAAAATTTAAACCAAATAGAAATTGACCCAAACTGGTTTTTAAGTGAGAATCAAATCTGGAATACAACAACTAGACAAGGGACTTATACCATTGGTAATTATGAACCTACAAATAATTACAAAGCGAATCAAAATACAGTAGGTGGTTATATTCAAATGATTCACCCCATTAAAGAGCGCATAAATTTATCATATGGTATTAGAGTAGAAAATTTTCAAATGTATTATACAGGACAAAACAACTCAGGTTCAATTATATTAAATAATCAAAAAACGCTTGAGAATTTTAATGTATTACCATCATTAAATTTAAACCTAAAATTAAATGAAAAAATGAACTTACGTTTAGCAGCAGGAAATTCGGTAGCAAGGCCATCATTTAAAGAAGTTTCAATTGCACAAATTTATGACCCTATTACAAAAAGAATATATAATGGAAATATAGATCTAAAACAGACTAAAATTTCCAATTTTGATGCTAGGTATGAATTTTATATAGGAGATTTAGAATTATTTGCAGTATCTGGGTTTTATAAACAATTTGAAGGTCATATTGAGCTTGTATCATTTGCTACAGCACCTAATAATGTAAAACCGAGAAATTCTGGTAATGCAAGTATATTAGGAACAGAAATTGAATTTAAAAAAGCATTAGCAAAAGCAGAAAAAAATAAAATATTAAATCGATTTAAATTAAGTGTTAACGCATCATTCGTAACATCTAGAGTAGATCTAACTTCAGTAATTGTAGATGAAACAGGACAAAACGAACTAGAATTAAGAAACAAGAACAGAAGAAATGATCAACCTGAAATTGCAAAGTATCGACCTATGGCTGGACAATCTCCATATTCAATAAATGGTACAATCAGTTATGAAATACCACAAAATGAGACTAACATCTCTTTATCTTACAACATACAAGGTGAACAATTGACTGTAATCTCTTCGGGAAGAGTTCCTGATGTATATACAGATCCGTTTAATAGTCTAAATCTAAATATGTTTAGAAAATTCGGTGTTAAACAGAACTCAAAAATGACCATTACAGTAAATAATATTTTACAAGATAGAATCGCTTTACTTTACAGATCTTATGGTTCTAATGACGAGATTTACTCTTCTTACAACCCTGGAATTCAATTTTCAATTAAATACAATTATACTTTTTAATATATAAGATTAACAAAATATTTAAAGTTTAAAGCTGTCCTTAAAAGACAGCTTTTTTTATTAAATATCTATGGTTATTAACATTAAAAAACAAAACACAAACTCTTTCAATTGATATAATGATGAATTAAACTCAAATTTATATTTCGGTAATCTACGTTCATTTATATTAATCAATTATTAACCTATAAGTAAATTAATGCTAACATCAGCAATTGAAGAAAATCAGAAATTTGACAAAAAAAAACAGAAAAATGAAGAAAAAAACTTTTAAACTAATTTTATCAAGTTTACTACTTGGTACTGTAGTTGTTTTAACATCTTGTGAAAAAGAAACAACAACTCCAACAACAACTGTTACACCAACTGGATCTAAATCTGTTACTAAAGCAGGTTTAATTTCAAAAAATGAAACTTGGTCTGCTGATTCAGTATACTACCTAGGAGGAAAAGTTGTTGTACCAGCAGGGGTTACATTGACTATTCAACCAGGTACTATTATCAAAGGAAAGCAAGGTACAGGATCGTTAGCTTCAGCATTAATTATTGCTCAAGGAGGAAAGTTAATGGCAGAGGGGACAGCTGATAAACCTATCATTTTCACTTCGGAATTAGATAACATTAAATCAGGAGAAACATTTGGAACAAACTTACAAAAAACAGACAACCAAAAATGGGGTGGTTTAGTTATTCTTGGTAATGCTCCAATCAGTGCAGCTACAGGAGATACTAAAGCTCAAATTGAAGGAATACCTGCTTCTGAGTCTTATGGTAGCTATGGTGGAGACAAAATAGATGATAATTCAGGAAGTTTAAAGTATGTGTCTATCAGACATGGTGGAGCGTTAATAGGTGAAGGGAATGAAATCAATGCTTTAACTCTAGGTGGTGTTGGAAATGGAACAACTATTGAAAACATTGAAATTTATGCAACATTAGATGATGGGGTAGAATTTTTTGGAGGTACTGTAAATTGTAAAAACATCTTAGTTTATTACCAAGGAGATGATGGTATTGATTTAGATCAAAATTATTCTGGAACAGTTGATGGTTTTATGGTTGTACATGGTGATGGAATTGGAACAGATGAAGGTTTAGAATTAGATGGGCCTGAGAATGTAACCTACAACACAGGTATGTTTACCTTGAAAAATGGGATATGTAGAGGTGAAGGTACTGAAGGTACAGGAGCAGATATTAAATCAAAAGCTCAAGGAACTTTAGAAAATATTTCTTTCGAATATGCTAACGGATTGAAAAAACAAGTAAAAGTTTCTGCTTCATTTGATGCTACAAACTGTACTAGTAAAACAGATGCATTTTCCAACTACCTTAACAACAAGTTGATTTTTACAAACAACAAATACAACACGAATAAAGTTACAGCATACACCAGTGCGACTACATGTACAGACGCATTGAAAACAGCTCAAACTGAATTAGACAAAATTACAGAAGGTTCTGGTGCAACTTTTGAAGCAAGTTTGTTTGCATGGACATGTGCGGGAAAAAGAGGAGAAGTTAAATAATAACACAAAATATATTAAAGGGTTACTAAATTTAGTAGCCCTTTTTTTGTTTTAAGTCATTCTGTCAGTTTTACAAAAAGGCATTATTATTGAGTAACCAAAAAAATGAAATCAAAAATTTCTATTAATTACGAAGTAGTTGTTATTCCTTTTTTATTGGTATTACTGATGTGGATTGTTTATTGGGGTGAATTTGTATCTCCGATTGATCTTACACGTTTGGGTATATTACCAAGAACCTTGTCAGGAATCTTTGGAATAATTTTCTCTCCCCTACTCCATTCAAAAACAGATATTAATCATATAATAAATAATTCTATCCCCATTTTTTTAACTTTAATTACTTTATTCTTTTTTTATCCTAAAATAGCCTATAAAATATTATTATTTAGTTGGTTTATCTCTGGTTTCATGACTTGGCTCATTGCAGAAAATGAAGGTAGTTATCATATTGGGATGAGCAGTATCATCTACTCGCTAATCTTATTTTTATTTGTAAGCGGAATAATTAAAAAACAATTGAAATACCAGGCTATATCGATGCTTATTGTTCTTACTTATGGAAGTTTAGTGTGGGGAATTTTTCCTGTTGAAGAAAAAGTATCATGGCAAGGACATTTAGGAGGAGTGATAACAGGTGTTTTACTTGCTCTTTTATATGTTGAAAAAGAACAAGTATTACCAAAAGAAAATCCAAGTTTTATACCACGAGAAAATATAGAACACCAACTTAAAAACTATGAAAAAAAATATTTAGCAAATCAAGATATTTCAAATTCAAATACAAGCATCGTTTATACCTATACTAAAAAATAAAATTCGCAACCAAGGCTGTTTCAGCAGAAATATAACTTGTTGATTCAAAATCAAAATGAAGTTCTAGAAAAGATGCTGTATTCAATAAAAAACGTTGCCCTGTTAATTGTGTAGCTAGTGCTGATATTCCTTCGTTATGAGCAATGATACACATTGAACTAGTAACATTCAAATTATTAATAAATTTCAAGAGGTTTTCAGCTGATGCTAAATAAAGTGAATTATCAAATGTGCAAACTTTATCTCCAAAAATCAATTGAAACGTTTGTTTTGTTCTTTCACTTGAAGAAATATAAAAATCTACATTTTGCCAATCATACTTTTCTACATTAGATTTCAATTCAGCACATTGCGCTCTTCCCTTTGTGGATAGGATTCTATCAATATCTTTACCTGAAAAAGAATGAATTTCTGCATCGGCATGCCGAATTATAAAAATCTTTAGCATAGACTATTTTTTATTTAACAATACAGAATCATACAATGTTGATGTTGGATTCAAAAGCAGTGCTTTTTTAAATAAAACAACGGCTTCCTCTTTTTTACCTAAATAAAATTTATTCCATCCAGCTAAATTTACACCATCAAAATCAAAAGGATATAAAGAAAGATACATGTTTAAATATATTTGAGCATTCGAATAATCCAAACGATTATAATAAATCAAACCAAGATTATACAACGATTTTGCATTCCCTGGATCTGACTTTAAAATTTCTTTATATTGAAGTATCACATCGTCCCATTTTTCAAGTGAAGCAAGCGTATTAATATAACCTAATCGAGCCTCAACACTTTTAGGTTCTAGTTCAATACATTTTTTGTAATACGAAGTAGCTTGAAGAAATTTTGCATTCATATAATTTAGATACCCTAATCTTATATTAACTTCATAAGTGTTAACATTAGAAAACGGTGTTAATTCTTCAATCGCTTTTGCATATTTAGTTAGCGATTCAGCTTCATAACTCTTTTTAAATGCAGTTCTTAACTCTATATCAGCTTGAGAAACTTGCCCAAAAACCGAACTCATTGTAAAGGTTAACACACCGAAAACAATTACATACATTACTTCCTTTTTCATAATTAAAAACATTAAATTATTTGATTCCTAAAACTTTATTGAAACTTGTATCATAAGGATTTACCATAAGCGCTTTCTTAAAAAACCCATATGCCTCTTCTTTTTTTCCGACACTAAATTTAATCCATCCAGCTAAACTATTACCATCATAATCAAAAGGATATAAATTGATGTAATTCTTCAAATATTTCCAAGAATTGCTGTAATCCAATCGATTATAATAAATTAATGCTAATCGAAAATTAGCTGTAGCGTGAAACACATCAATTTTTAATATTGATTTATATTGATTTACAACCTCATCCCATTTTTCTAAAGCAGCTAACGGATAAACAATTCCTAATTTAGCTTCAATACTTAAGGGCATTTTTGCAATTGCTTTTTTATAGTATGCGATAGATTCTACATATTTATTATTCTTATAACTCAACCAGCCTAAACGAAGGTTTAATTCATATGATGTTGGTTCATATACACCTGTCAACTCTTCTATTGCTCTCGCATATTTTAGTTGATATTCCGCATCATAGCTCTTTTTTAATGCATCTCTTATTGCATTATCAGATTGTGAAAATACATTGAGTGATAAAATCAAAAACGAAAAAGAAAATAAAATTCTATTTATCAAAACTTCCATATTAAATTAATTATAAATGAGTTATTTAAATAATTATCTGCGAAACTCAGTTGTGAATTATTTATATATCTAGTGAATGTAGCAGAGCGCATCAATAAGTCATACCTCATATTTAATGTCCAATTAGGATGAAAAAAATAAGCGACATTTATACCTGATTTAGATTTTATTACGTCTGAAATATTATAAACTACATAAGCATTTGATTCATGAAAATACTTTAAATTACCTTGATAATGATATACTTCAAACCATAAAACGTCAGTCATTTTACCAGCTACTTTAGCAAACAACACGTTACGTTTTTTAGCATCTATAGAAATATAATTTCCTCCTGTTATATTTAGATTATAATTCCCTAAAGGACTATAAGTTAATTGACCTCCAACCTGGTAAATATTTGTGTTATCAATACGAGAAAAACCAATACCTAACATTACGTTTATAGTTGAATAGGTTTTAGATAAAGAAATAGATGAAACATAATTATTTAAAGAGTTTTCGTTAATTTGATATCTATAATTATATACAAGAGTATCCAACATTTTAGATTTTATAGAGTCCGCTTTAGCAATCAATTTATTTTGCGAATAATACATATTTTGAAAACCTGCTTGTAAAGTAAATCTTTTTTTTAAGTTAATTGATGTTCCAATATATGTTTGAAATTGATTTAAATTGTAATCTTGAACTGTATCTTTTAATCTAACTGATTTTTTATAATCATATATCTGATTATCATATATATAATAAAAATAATTTGAGTAAATATGTCTTGTTCGATTATTCACAATATACGAAAGACCAGTATATAACTTAAATTTTTTAGTAACTGGAAAATTAGCACCTATTTGATAATATTGAAGCGTTTTCATCCTATCTGATTCGGCATACATACCATCTATTCCTATAAAGGTAGTAGCATTTTGACTATTCTCATAAGATGTTGTTTGATAGCCACTTTCAATATTCAATAATTTTTCATTTCCAATCATTTTAGAATAATAAGATTGGAAATTTATAGGAAGCATTAAAATAATTTGTTTAGCATCTTCTATGTTATTTAAATATAAATTAGAATAAAAGAGATATTCTTTTGTATAAAAATCAGCAGGATAGTACTCCAAAGCTTTTCGGAAATGTTCTATAGCTAGCAAATATTTTTTTTGATTAAAATACGAAACACCTAATCGATAACGTAGAAAATAAAAATCAATTCCTTTTTCAAACGCTTGATTTGCAATGGAGACTAATTCTGTATGTTGACCATTAATAGAATAAACATATGAAATACTATCAACATAAGATTCTTTTAATATCTTACTTGTTTGAGCATTCAAGTTTAAACACATTAAACAAATCAAAATTAACCCTATTCGCATATTGCCTCGATTTTATCTTTTTTAGAAACTATTTTAAAACTTGAGATTTGATTATTCTCTAAGTAAATAGTGTAATTAAATGCTTTTTGTTTAAACCCAGCTATTTTAATCTCTGCAGAAGAAGAAATTTTAATCTTATTCGTCAAATTTATATCATCGATTTCATCATAATTTAATACAAAAGAAGTTTTTACAAACTGATAGAAAGGAGCTATAAAATCTTGTAAAACTGAAATTAGTTTTATTGAAATAGTAGCCATCGGATATGTTTCTTCAATTGTTAATCCTTTATAAAAACCTAGTACTACTTTATAATTTGCTAGATAGAAATGATATAATAACCCATTCTTATTTCCTATATAGTTTGTAAATAATATCATATTCCCATCGTTGAAGAAATAAGCCAATTCTTTTGACTCATGGCAATAGATATAAGAATGATTTAAACTATCTGTAAATACTTCCCAATTTTCAGAAAAATTTCGACCATTTTTAGTAAAAGTCCAATTCATTTTCTTGCCAGGAATAAAATCATACGCAGATTTCATCAAAGGATTGACATCAATCGAACATAAAAATTGTCCTTCTTTCGGCTTATCAAATGTTTTTAATTCCAACTTATTATTCTCCCTTAGTAAATAATAAGCCAAAGGAAAATCAAGAGTCTTAGCCCCTATTGTTGGAACTGACTGTAATTGAAAATGTAAATGTGGTTCAGGTGAACGACCAGAACTGCCACACAATGCAATAATTTCTCCACGTTTTACAAAATCTCCAACTGCATATTTTATTGAACCTTTTTTCAAATGACTAACCTGACTATATAAACCTTCAATGTGATAAATAACCATAGTATTTCCCCAATTTTGAAGCGTATTAACTTCATTCGGGTCATTATCATCAATATTATCTTGAATAGCAACCACATAACCATCAGCACAGGCCAATACAGGTTTATTGTAACAATAAAAATCATCTGTAGTTAATCCCGGAAGTTGATATGATTTTAATTCGTCATCCAATACGATAAAATCAAAAGCTTTACTCCATTCTCCTAAATGCGTGATATTTCCATCATGTCCTTGAGAAACCATCCATTCTCCCCAAATTGGTAAATGAATTGGAAAGTAATTAAATTGTCTTAATCTGTGGTTTGAATTTAAAAAACCATATAAATTTTGTTCTGGTTGATAGGTTTGATTTAAAACTTTATGAATTCCTTTGATTTTTGTTCGATGATTTAAAACGTATAAAAACAGGATTGTAATTACCGTAAAGGGAAGTGAATAAGGTACTAATCCTACAAGGTATAATATTTTATTCAATCCAAATAAAACAATAATCAATAAAGGTGTTAATAAGATGCTAGTCAGATAACTCCAAATTGATGGAACTAAATAAATTCCCCCAATTGCAATAGCTTGAAAAATAAAATTTAAACCGATAAATTTTTCATAGAAATCAGAAATATCACCACCTAACAATGGGTAAAAGAAATAAGCAGTTAAATAGCCCAAAATAGACAATGTAAAAGCTATTCTAGAATAAATTAATAAACCTAATGCAATTAATAAACCGGATAATACATTCGATTGAAAAAATAATGAGGAAAGTGATTTTAGATATACGATAATAATTTGAGGAAGTGCAAGATATTCTTTTTGAGTATGTTCAATTAATTGAAGCCATTTTATATTAGAAAACCCTTCTGATTTTTGTATTTCATTCAGTTCATACAGTAATTCATTGTTTATATGAATGGTATGCATTGATGGAAAAGCACTAAAAACTAACCAAATTGAGATTAAAAAAGGGAAACTTAAAGATGGTAAATGATATTTGTGAAGTATTCCATGTACAAAGGATGAAATCAATATGGAAAAAATACCTAAACAAATAATTACTAAAAACAATGTGAAATTAAACTCATAAAAATGGGCAATTCCAACTGAAACAAGCATTGCATCGTAGCCGTGATATCCTTTTCGAATAAAATCTGAATTTAACCCTAAAACCGATGCGAAAATATTCGCTGAAACCAACCCTAACAATCCACATGCTCCTGCTATTGGGTCTACAAAAGAAGCCAAAAGCAATAAAATGCCAAAAAAGCGATTATTTGAGAAAAAGACTACTGCATAACTATTGATAATAGAATCAACAGTATGCAATAGCCTCTGATTTATATTTTTAAGTTTTAACATTAACCTAAATTAGTTTTATAAATTGAAAACGCTTAAATGTTCTGGTAAACGTTCCATCTCTTTCAAGGTATCAACTGTTTCATTTTGACGAATCACATGATGATTTCCATTTGTATCAATTAATACCACTTTTGGTCTCATAGCGATAAACTGCATCCATTGAGTCATATTATATGCCCCTACTTTGTGCACAACCACATGGTCACCTTTATTTAATGCTGGTAGTGTAACACTCTGACGCACTACGTCTATATTCATACATAAAGGACCATATAATACCATATCTTCCGTATGAGTTGAAAACTCTTGTGCTGGTGTGATTTTATGCTCATACCAAAAAGCTGTAAATAAAATATTTACTCCAAAATCCATGATGGTTGCTCTTCTACCATCAGAAAGTCGTTTGTTTGCTATTACACTTCCCAATAGATATCCTGCATCATCAATTAAAGCACGACCTGTTTCTAAAATCAAAAGAGGAAGTTCTTCCTTTTTATAACCATAATTTAAAATTGTAGAAGTAATTATCTCTGCAAATTCATCAATTGTTGGAATCACATCAGAACCAGGTAAATATGAACCCCTTAATGTATTAGCAGAAGGAAAACCTCCACCTAAATCTAAATATTGTATTGCTTTGTTATAAACATACTTAATATTTACTGCTAAATCGGAAAGTTTCGAAGCTGCAACTCCATATGCACTTGGAGTCAACATAAAAGTACCAATATGACAATGTAATCCAACTAAATCTAAATATTCAGAGGCCATTATTTTATTAATAGCATTCCAAGCTTGTCCTGATTCATAATTAAATCCAAAACGATCCCACATTGGATAGACTCCAGTATCCATGTTCACACGAATGGCAACTTTTGCTGTTTTCTTTAATTCTGTTGTAACTTCAATTAAATCATAAAGTTCATCAAAATGATCAATGTGAATATAAGAACCATTTTCAATAGCAACAGTCATATCCGCTTTTGTCTTCTCAGGACCATTAAACAGAATTTTATTTCCAGGAACACCATTTGCAATTGCTTTTGAATATTCGAAAATAGAAACTACTTCTGCCCATGAGCCTTCTTGGTGAAAAACATTACAAACAGCATCTAAATAATTTGTTTTGTAACTCCACGCAAATTGCACCTTCGGATAACGTGTTTTAAAGGCTCTCACCGCATTTTGATAAGTACGACGAATAGTTCTTTCAGAAATCACAAAACAAGGAGAACCGTAGTTCGAAATTAATTCCTTAACTGAAACACCATCAATATGTGTAAAAGGTGCATATTCAGTACGTGTTCCAAATTTATTCATTAATCCTGTATTCATTTTTCGAATTGCAGGTCGTTCATAT
>Ga0315905_10008724_pt1 | contig 10257 bp, 4 predicted proteins | sample LakEriMetagenome_5_FD_203522 | JGI IMG/M metagenome (GOLD analysis project Ga0315905, IMG submission 203522) | Freshwater fungal communities from buoy surface, Lake Erie, Ohio, United States - Buoy 4 MA121 | ecosystem: Environmental > Aquatic > Freshwater > Lake | place: USA: Lake Erie, Ohio... | reverse complement strand
CCAAGGGCGAACTGCGGGTGCGGTTCGAGCCCGACACCAACAAGGTGTTCATTGTGTCCAAGGTGTTCATGGAATACTGCACCACCAAGCAGCTGCCGTACCGCGACCTAGTGGCGGAGATGAAGTCTGTCGGGCTGCTCCTCGGTAGCGCGCCCAAGCGCATGTCGGCTGGCATGAAGCTGTCTGGACCCCCGGTCTACGCCATGGAACTGGACTTCAAGCACGCGGCTTTTGAAGGCGCGGAACCTCTCATCGAAGCACTTAACGGAGGAGCGGAAGATGACAGTCCTGCACTGGCCGAAACTGTTTGAGGGTAGAGTGTACTGCGCGCACTGTGCAGATTACCCAGAATGCGACAACGGTGACGGCTACGGGGGAGGCGGGACATGCGACGTCTATGGCGGAGGCGACGGCGACGGTTTCTATGACGATTGGAACGGAGGTGGCTACGGGCACGGAAACGGCTACATGAACGGAGTAGGTTACAACAACGACGGTGACGGCTGGGGATGCGGTTTCTACGGCGGTGCTAAGGGCGGCGGGAGGAGTGATTAAACGTGGAACTAGAGGGCGTAGAGTACCGGGTTAACTGGGACGCCTTCACCCCGGGCACGTCTATATTCTTGCCTTGTCTTAACTGTGCAGAAGCACGCAAGCAGGTGGCGAAAACCATACGCAAACTAGGCTTCCGCACCGTGGACAAAATCTCCATCGAGGACGGCGTGAGGGGTTTACGTATCTGGCGCACGTGATATGTTGCGCGGGCGAGGTGAGGTTGCTCCCCCCACTCTCGTCGTTGTGTTGCTCGACCCCCCGCCGCTCCCCCGGCGGGGGGTTTCTTATTTAGCGGTCGCCTTCATACGTGGGTGCAAACCGCGCTTCTTCTTCGCGCAGCATCATGCCGCGATAGGTGCGCTCGTCGGAGTCCTCTTGGCGATCAAGCGACTTCTGCAGGGTTTTCTCGTCGATGAAATACGGAGTGCCCGGGGGGTAGCGCAAGTTATGACGCTCGATGGCAGCGATGGCCCTGTCCAGCTGGCCCGGCTGCGCGTTCGCGTCTGTGAGGACGCGGTAAAGGTTACCCATGGCACGGGTCTTGGCCCTACCGGCTTCGGTGCGGGCACCTTGGAACGCAAAGGACTCCTTGCGGAAGTCAGACACCTTCATAGGCACGAAGCCAAGCGCCTGCGACGCAATGTCCGCCATGCTTAGTTCTCCCGGCGCGATGCTGGTGTCGCCGGTCGTGGGGCTTTCGATGCCTTCTTTGTTAATGCGGTAGGCGTTTATCCCGCCGCGTAGGAAGGCTGGCGCAATCTTGGCAGCGCCGCGCAGAACCCTGCCTTCTGAAAAATCACCATAGGCGTCAGCCACGGACATGGCCATGGACAGAGGCGGTATATTGGCCGCAGCTGTGTTGAGAATGTTTTGGCTAGGCGTCTCGCCCGGTTTCCCGTCGCGCCACCACATGTTGCTGTTGGACAAGCGTGACGCAAAGTCAGCACCGGTAAGTTCAGAAATGACGCCGTTCTCGACAATGTCACCCAAGCCAGTACCAAACGTGTCCGGCAGCCACTTCCGGCGGAACCAAGCTTCGAAGTTGTCCAGCGGGTTAACCAGCGGGTCCTCTGCGCGGATGGCTTCCTTCTCCTCGTCATCCAGCGCGGCCTTCATGGCCGTACCAAACGTAGAACCGATGATGCCAAACACCATAGTGCCCGGGACGCCGCCGAGAAGCGCGCCCATGGTGGTGATGCCAGCCAGCTGCTTGATAGCCATCATACGTTCCGCATGCCGCTTTGCGGAATACGGGTTCCCGTCCGGCAGCGAAGGGAGGATTTTAACTATGGAGTCTACGTACAACGACGTCATAGCAATGGCGTATTGCTTGAAGGCCATCAGGGACCGAATGGCTGAGTGCTTCATGAACGCCGGGCGTTCAATGTCCAGATAGCTGCCCATGGACTTGTTTACGTTAGTGACCGCTGCGTTCACTGACGCTTCAAAGTTGCCCGTTTTCGCATAGTGCAGGTCGAAGGCCGTCATATAGGCAACTTCACGGGTGACCAGTTCGGAGGAGGTATACACCGCGCTAAGCACGCCGGTTATGACTTCGTTGGTTTTAAGCGCAGCGTTCTTAACATACTCACCTTTGGTCCTCGCCCTTGTTGGGGTAGCCGCAGAACTGGTGACTACGTCGACCATGGTCTCAAACACAGCGCGCCCCGCACCGGCGAGGTAGGCTTTCCTGAACAGTGGGTCGTTCTTGAAGCTGTCCGAGTTGCGCATGGACGACATCGACAGAACCGTTTCGCCTAGCGCGTTGGTTTCGGTAACTCCCAGCGTTTTGGCGAAGTTAAGGTATTTGGTGAAAGCAGCCGTGGTTTTGCCATAACCGTACTCCGCGCCGAGGACAGGCACCACAACACCCGGCAGGGACACCCACTGCGCCGCAGCGGTAGCTGGCGCGGTCAGGAAGTAGAAGAACATAGCCCGGTTGATGCTGTTGAAAACGTTGGGCTCGTTTTGGGCCGCGTAGTCCTGCACCAGCCGGTTCTCCATCTCATCAACGAACATGAGGTATCTGGATTGGTCGTCAGGCGCGTGCCGCTCCTCGATGTCGCCGCGAAGCTTCTCTATCTGGTTTGCGATCTTGTGGTCGTATTCAGCTGAAGAAAGCAGGCTAGCATACTGCATAGCGGAGTCAGCAAATACACGCGGTATGTCTAGGCTAAAGCCCGCGACAAGTTCCTTAGTTTCCGCGAAGTTCTTCTGCAGACTGTTGGCCGAGCTACTCATCAGCCATGCGCTGAACAACTCTTTTTTAAGCGCATCGACTTGCTTTTTGTTGGGTAGGTCAGCGCCCTCTTCAGCTACCCTATCCAGCACACTATACAGTTTCTCCAGCATCGTGCCGCGCACGTCGGGGACTTCCTGCAACGCTTTCATGCTGTTGCCTACAGATACCACGCGCGTGCCACCGGCATCCTCGCCGCGTTTGTTAATGCCGTATGTGTTTGAAAAGCGCCGCAGTTCAGCGTCGCGCTCCCCAGCTGTGTCGTAGACCTTAAAAATACGCTCGCGTTTGTTGTCCTTGCTGGTGTCGGCGGCGATGTCTAACCAGAACTCGCCGAAGCGTTTGGCCGGTACATACTCACGCGGATACAGGTTCCTAGGCATGCCCGTATCTTCTTCAAGTTCACCTTCCAGAGCAGCGTCGAAGGTGTCTTTAAGCTCCTTCTGTGTCTGTTCAGACACGTTAAGTCGGCGCATGGCGGAGTAGTTCAACGCCCGCAGAGCGTTGTACATGGTCTTGTAGAACTTCTGAGTGGCAAGAAACGCTTCCCGTCCGCCTTTTTGTTCGCCCAGCAGCTGCCACCGGTCGTAGACTTCCTTGATCTCTTTTTCTCGCCGCAAGGCAGCCTTGTCCAGCCGCTTCCTGCGCGCCGCGCTGACGTTTTGTTTGCCTAACTCTTTGGCGTACCACTGCAGGGGTCTGTCAGCGTTGTAGCTATCAGCAAGCGTGTCGCCCAGTTCAGTCACGTCCACACGATTAATACGCGTGTAGTAAGCAACTTCGGCCAACACTTCCTTGCCGTACTTGTTAGCAACCCCAACAAGCTGTTTCGTTATGTCGTTAAACCTGCGCTGATAGGTGTGCAGCTGCCCTATCTTTTGGGTGCCTAGGTGGTAGAGCTTGGTCAGCCCGGGCACGTTCTTATCGCCCCACTCAGCCATGCGGCTAAGCGGCATAACTTCCAACCACTTCTTGAACGAGGGCGCGCTCATAGTGCGCCACGCCTTTTCAAGGAACGGCATGGCCGTGTTGATGTCGTTGGCTTTCTGGTTGGTGTCCGCTGCCGTGCCGGGGTTTTTTACGATGTTATTGGCGTTGAACTTTCTTGCCGCCTCAGTCACCACAGCCTTGGTTTCCTCCAACGACCTAGCCGCAGCGCGGTCAGCGGGGGTAAGCGGGGTCGCAGGGGCGGCGGGGGTTTTCTTGGCCTTCGGCGCGGCGGGTGGGGCGGCGGCTTTCTTCTTGCCGGGTGTGACCCTTTTCTTGCCACCACCAGTGCGGCGTTGGGCCTGCGCGCGTTCTTGAGCCTTCTGTTTGGGCGGGGCCATCGGGAGGTCATCCCGTCGCGGGGTTTCGCGCAGTTGCTCCTGCACGCCGCCAGCTTGGATAACCACGGTGCCTTCCTTGCCCGGGAACAACTCCGCAGCCTTGGCCGCGTCGTGAGGCATGACGAACACAAGGTTATCGTCGAACTGGTCGATGTTGGCTTGGACGGTATCCCGGAAGAAGTCTTTGTCCATGGTGACGCAGCCGAGGGTGATGGCGTTGTCAGTTCTGGTTTCGCTATCCAGTGCCGCCTGCCTATCAGTCAACACTGTGGCGTGCATGGAGACCATATAGTTCTGGCCATCAGCGTCGTTCAGGCGGAGGACCCACCCGTCCATGTTGCTGGACACGTCTTTCTGGGTGGTGAAGGTGCCAGCGCGCGTAACTGGTTCAGCTACTGCGACCGCCAAGTCGCCACTTTGTTTACGCTCCGCAGACATCTCGTCCAGTTGCGAAGCACCGGAGAGCGCTGGTGTAGAAGCAATGTGACTGCCGTCGTCGCGGAACAGGTGTATTTCACCCGCTGGCTTATCCACGATTATGAAGCCCGTCGAAGCGTCTTTAGCCACGGGTGCCACACGCTGGTACACAGCGGCAGCGTCCGGTGTCATGTAGTTGGCTGCGCCTTCGGGAAGCGGCGCACGTTGTGCAACGGCGGCTTCAACACGGGCCAGTTTCACAGCCACGTTAGGCAGGTCCAGCGTCATCGGGTTGAAGATAAGGCCGACAGCCAAAGCAGCGGTAAGCGCCTTTTCCACGATAGCGCGGATGGCTTTGTCAACAGACCGCAGGCCTTTTGAAGCCGCCTTGACCACGACTTCGTAGAAGGCGTCGCGCACTTGCTTGGAGTACGTCGGGAACCCGAAGTGCTTGGCCAGAGCCACGCGATCTTCAACTTCCAGCACAAGCTCTATGGCGTCTACGCTGACGTCGCCAGCTTCAACCTCGGCCTTTGGCTTCGGCTTTGCCGTCTTGGCTTCCGCAGCAGGCTTTGCCACCTTGGCTTCCGCAGCGGGTTTTGGCGCAGCGGGGGTGGGCTTGGCCGAAGCTTTCTGTTCCAACGCAAGCGTGGCTGCGCGGGCACGAGCTACAGTGTCAGGCAGGCGCGCAACAGCGTCCTTCTTGTTGGTACCAAGCGTGTTGTCCGCGCCATAAGTAATGTCGTTAGTGGCAACCAGAGGGTCCGCTATCAACCAGTTACCAGACTGCCTGTCAAAGTAGAGGCCAACTTCTGTGCCGTCGTTCAGTTCGACTTTGAACTCCCCATCTACAGCCTTCGCCGCTACTTTTTTAACCTCTAGTGGGGCACCGGCAAGCTGCTTCTGTGCTGCGCGAATACCAGCCGCAGCTTTGGCGACGTGAGGTCTAACAGAAGGGGCAGCCTTAACAGCTTCTGCTGCTTTGGGCTTCAGCGTCAAAACAGGGCGTGTGGGCTTGTTTTTTGCTTCTGCGGTGGCGGAGCCTGCCTTCAAAGCTTCAGTGGCGAACGCTTTGCCCTTGGCATACGCTTCCCGGTACTCAAGCACGTTTCTGTTTATAGCGGCGGCGCTAGCCACCGGCACGCGGCCAAGGACTTCATTAACCCCGCGCATATACGCGGCGAACATAGGTGGGCGTACAGCGGTTTTGCCCTCTAACTGCGCGGCTTGGAACACCGCTTCTTTAGGGTCTACTGGCAGGAAAGCTTTTTTTGGTGCGGGGGTAACTTGCCCCGTGGTTTTGTAGTTATCTCGCCATGCCTCAAACTCGGCGCGCTCCTGCACGGAACCAACAGATGCAGTGGCCATAATCGAGCCAGAAGGCTTCCCCTGCCCGGGAAGACCAAGACCTAGCCGTACATCACGTACTGTTTCCGGGGATAGGCCGGTCTGCTGCGCGATTTCCCCAGCAGTAAAGTCGTCTGCGTGCAGGTCAGTAACTCGCGCCAAAACGTCGGGACGGCTTCGCCGAAGCGCGTCCACGGTGCCTCGCGCATTTTCAACTATATAGTCCGGCACGTTCTCGGACGGCGTGGGGGTAGGCGCAGCCGCTTCTGGTGCAGGCGCAGCCGCTTCTGGTGCGGAGCCAAATAGCTCAGTGATCTGGTTACCGGCGTGCATTTTACGGTACGCCTCGTACCCGGGCACATCCTTAGCCGGACCCCAAAGCTCCAGTGGAGCACGGCCTACAGTGGGCTCGGAATAAACAGGGATACCGCGAGACGACGGGGTTGACCCCCACCGGTTCTCCTTTTGGTTCCACGTCAACAGCGTGGCTTTGCCGTCTTTCACGACTACCCGCGCACCCTGTTTACCAAGCCCCTGCAAGCCCGCAGCGCTCAATGCCGCAGCCTTTTCCGGCGAGTCCACATACACAGTTTTTGCGGACGTCGGCTTACGACCGAAGTCGCCTTCATGGCCCGGGGTGTCCCGCTCCGCTTTCGTGCGCGTCGTGCGACCTTCTTCGTCCACCGTATAAGTGGAACCCATAGCGGTCTTAAACCCAGCACCCGGGACCTCGGACGGTGTGGGGGTAGCGGCGGGAGCGGGAGCGGGAGTAGGAGCTTCTGCTTCCACAGTGGGGGCGGTCGGCGCTTGGGTCACAGGCGTGGCTAGTTCCGCAGCTGCAGCCGCCGCGAGGTTTTCGCCTTCTGCAACAGGCGCTGCTGCCTTCCCCTTGCGCCGCTTTGGTGCCGCCGTTGTTAGTGGAGCGTTGACATCGCCTTCACCTTGTACGTTGACAGCAGCAGGGCTCCCAGAGACGCCCACATCTCCGGCTGGAGTTCCTTCAGTTCCTTCGGGAGTTCCTTCCACTCCGCCCCGTGGGTCAAAGCTAGGAACGCTTCCTGCACCATCTGGTCCGACAGATACAACATCTTCAGCGCCTTGTGTTGTGGTTACAGGCACCCGCTTAGCAACATCAAGCGCCATAGTAGCGGCGGTTACTTCAGAGGTAAGCCCGTCTTCGATAAGGCGTGTGTATTCGGAAGCAAACACAGCCTTTTGCTCGGGTGCGAGCTTTTCTACTTCTTTAGTTAGCGCAGCGGTGTCTTCCTCAGTGCCGAAGTCAGTAGCATCTGGAGGGGTAACAGTGCCAGCGGCGTTAGCAGCGGTGGCGGCGGAGGGGGCGGGGGTAGGCGTAGGAGTAGGGGTAGAGCCGTCGCGGCGACCAGAGAAAGGTGCGCCAGCGACACCGACAGACGCGTCCATAAGAGCGCCAAGAGCCGCAGACTCACCATATTCCCGCATAGCTTCGGCGTCGCCCAGAGGCAGGCCAGCGGCGTAGCGTTCTCCAAGCTGTTGACCAGCTTCCGCAGTGCCGCCAGCAACAGCACCTTGTCCAACACGTACAGCGCCCCTAGCCAGTCCGGGACGTGCAAGCCTAGCCAACGAAGTGTTTACAACGGGGCCGCGAAACACACGACCGATACCGGGGATGAACTTAGCGGCCAGCACATCAGCGCCAGCTTGGGCAGGAGCAGCGGCTATCGCACGGCGGGCCGCGCTTTGGGTAAGCGGGACCTGCCCGCCTTCTGTGGCCCTGTTTACGTTGCTACCAATGAAGAACGGGGTAGAAGCTCCCACACCACCAAGGACGCCGCCGATGCCACCGGCAATCGTGCCACCCGGCCCCGCAGCGGAACCCATAGCCGCGCCGCCGATACCTCCACCAATGGCACCGATGGCAGCGGGGACAGCCTGCGGAACGCTCTGGCCTAGGTTCTCCATCAAGCCGCCGAAGAAATCCGCGCGACCACTCATCATATCATCGAAAGACGGGGCACCGCCGGGCAGGCGTTGTTCGGCAAGTGCCATAGCCTCGCGCTGGGAAGCCAGATACCTCTGCTGTTCTTCTTCAGTAAGCCTCCCAGTCGCGGTTTCAAACGCAAAGGGCAAGCCCGTAGTGAGGTTGTTTCTGGCCTGCGCAAAGCCAGCGCCAATAGCGTTACGGCGCACATTTGTTTCAGGCCTCTCTGCATGAACAGCGTTGCGCACCTGTGTCTGGCTAAGGCCGGGGCGACCGCGAACCTCGTAGTTATTTCCGTCATTTGCCCGCACCTGATAGGTGCGAACCCCCGCATCTGGGTTTTGACTTACTACGGCGGCGATAACTTCACGCCGAGACAGCCCTTCTCGACCCACGACAGCATACTGGACGCCGTTCGGTGCCCGCACAATATACCGTTTGTTACCCATTACGACACTCCGCGCACGCGGTCCTCGTATTCAGGCCCGCTACGTCTAGACGCGGGGGCGGCTGCGGCGCGCGCAGGGCCGGGGCTAGGGACAACGACGGCGGGAAGCGGCGTGATGCTGATAATGTCCCCGTTTCTGGTCGTCCTTGCGCCACCACCAGCGGGTCTGTCCCTTATATACTCTGCCACAGAAGTACCGGGAGCGCCTACTCCGCTGCCCGGGAGTACGCCGTCGTTTGCAACAATCTCTTGCACCTGCGCGGCCACTATATTTGGGTTCCAAACCTTGCCCGCCGGAGGGCGACTGGACATCTTGGCGATAAATAGCTGCCGCATGCGGCGACCCGGACCGTCGTTACCAAAGTTAGGTATGGCTACGCCGTTGATAGTTCCACCTAAGTTACCATCGCCATTACCGGCACTGGCACGCCCAGCGTTTTGCAGGCGGATTTCGGCCAGCCGTGCGTCGCGGTCCTTCTGGCTTTCGTCGGCCCGGAACTCGCGGTCAATACGGCTGCTCTCACGCCCCTCTTGGAGCGTAGCGCCCCTGCCTGCCTGCTCTACGGCGAAGCCAGCACGCGCCCTACCCGACTCGTTGCGACTGGCTTCAATACCAGTAAGCGCGCCGAGACCTTGGCGTTGTTCGGCCTTGCGTTCCCTACGTGCCTGCACGGCCCCGGGGATAGCAGCATTAGCAGCCTGACCAGCAGCCTGCAGAAAACTCGGCGAGTTGGTGCCAGCCATGCCAAACCCGATCTGGGCCAGCATGGTGTAGAGGTCTTCCTTGCGGCCCTTCTCTTGGGCTTCCGGGGACATAAGGCCTTCGTAGTACGCGGCGGTTTGGTCGGTGTATTGCGTCTGCGGAGTAAACAGGCGGTCATACATCGCCACGTTTTCAAGCGGGTTGGCGGACAGGCCATAGTTATTTGCGTAGCTGTACGGGTCTTCCGGAACAGCGCCCGGAACCTCGTCACCTTCAGCGAAAGCCACCATGCCGCCGCCAGCGTAGTTGTCGTCCGGGAACATGTCGTCCGGGACAGGCAGGTCTACTAGCCCACCACCCGCCATACCCATGGGAGGAGCGCCCATAGCAGGAGGACCGGGAGGAAGTGCACCAAGGCCAGCAGGAGCGCCCATACCACCCATAGGGCCAGCAGGCGGAGCGCCCATTGGTGGAGCGCCCATAGGCGGCATACCCGGAGGCGGAGCGCCGACACCCATCTGCATGGGGGGAGTGAGTACATCTTGAGCCACCGTGCTGGCGGGCTGTTGTTCCTGCACAGCTGCCGACCGCATGCGGTCGATGAACATACCAGCCAGCACAGCAGCGGTAGGGTCAACCGTGCCCATCTGCGCGGCGGCGGCGATCTTCTGCTTGTTGCCCATGTAGTCCTTAGCGATCTGCTCAGGGGACTGCAGGGTGAATGGTTTGGTTTCCATTTACTTAGCCTCCGGCCAGCCGTGCAAGGCTAGCTGCGCCCAGACCCGCGCCACCCACTTGAGCCAGCATAGACGGCGGCGGAGCGTACGTAGTGCCAGTGGTGTTCAGCCCGACCGGGACACCGCGCAGCAGGTTGCTGTAGTAACCAAGCTGTTCCATCGGGTAGTCGCGCTGGCGCAGGAAGTCCGCGTAGGCCATGTCGTACTGGCGCTGGCGCTCCTGCTGGTACTGGTCCGCGCTAGCCGTCTGCAGGCCGAGGCGCTGCTGGTCAGCTTGTTGTTGCGTAAGCCCGAGGTTGCCCAAGGTGCGACCGGCTTCGAGAGCTTGTGCGTTTGCGGCCAGCCCCTGCTGGCTACCAAACTGGCGGGACTGCTCTGCCAGCCGCTGGGCGTCGAGGTTGCTGGACTGGTTAGCCAGTGCTGCCTGAAGACCCGTCTGGGTGCCGAGTTGTTGGCGCTGCTGCGCCGCCTGCAGGTTCTGCTGCCCCACGTTAAAGCCAGCGGAACGGTCACGTTCGAACTG
>Ga0315905_10008723_pt1 | contig 10259 bp, 3 predicted proteins | sample LakEriMetagenome_5_FD_203522 | JGI IMG/M metagenome (GOLD analysis project Ga0315905, IMG submission 203522) | Freshwater fungal communities from buoy surface, Lake Erie, Ohio, United States - Buoy 4 MA121 | ecosystem: Environmental > Aquatic > Freshwater > Lake | place: USA: Lake Erie, Ohio... | reverse complement strand
ATCGAGGGGTGCGCGGGCGTCATGCCGCCAAAGCCGCCGCCGCCGCCCATCATCGACGGGTGCGCGGGCGTCATGCCGCCAAAGCCCATCGACGGATGCGCGGGCGTGCGCTGCCCAAACATCGCGGACGGGTGCCCGGGGGTCATCGACGGGTGGGCCGGGGTCATGCCGCCGTAGGGGTGGGCGGGCGTCGCGCCGCCGCCATAGGGGTGGGCGGGCGTGACGCCGTAGGGGCGCGCCGCCGTCACGCCCGCGGGGCCGAGGTAGCCGCCGCGCCCGGCCCCGGGCGCGGGCGGGCCCATCGAGCCGGGCGCCGCCGCCGGCAGGTAGCCCCCGCGCCCCGCGCCGCCGCCGCCGCCCATGCCGCCCATGCCGCCCCCCCCCGCCGCCGCCGCCGCGGGCACGTGCTTGCGCTCGACCGTGATGGGGCGGTTGATGGCGTCCATCTCAAAGACGATGTGGTGCTCGGTCTCGCTCTTGACGCGGCCGTAGTAGCCGTTGTAGCGCCCGCCGACGACGCGCAGGCGCTGGCCGATGAGGCCGCCGCCGCGGCCGCCGCCGCCGCCCCGGCCGCCGCCGCCGCCGCCGCCCCGCTGCTGCTGCTGCTGCTGGGCCGCCGCCGCCGCCGCCTCGCCCGCGCCCGCCGCCCCATTCCGCCCGGCCGCCGCCGCGAGCGCCGCCTGGCTGCGGCTGCCGCGGTTGCGCACGCCCCGCGCGCGCACGCACACAAAGCCGCCGTGCTCGGCCGCGGCGCCCGCCTGCGCCTGCAGCCGCAAAAAGAGCTGCTGCCGCACGACCGCGACGACCGTCCCCTGCCGCCCCGCGCGCGCGCCCTCGGCCACCGTCACCAGGTCGCCGGCCGCCACGGGCGCGCCGTTGGCGTCGGCCGTCGCGGCGCCGCGCTGCGGCACGAGCTTGCGCTTGAGGTCCGGGAGCTCGCACGTGCGCAGCACCGGGCTCTCGGGCGTGCCCAGGCTCGTCAGCAGGATGGCCTTGTCGCCCTGGATCTCGACGATCACGCCCGCCGTGACCGGGTCGAGCGACACGACGTCGTGCAGCCGGTAGGGCCCGAGCGCGGCGGCCGACGCGGCGGCGAGCGCGGCGGCGGCCTTGGCCTCGGCCAGGTCGCGCGCGAGCACGCGCACCTCGGCGCGCGTCGCGTCCGACAGGATCGACACGACCCCGCCGTCCACGCGCACCACCAGGCCCGCCTCGCCCGCGCGCGGGCCCGACACCGCGCGCACGTGGTCGCCCACGCGGAACAGCTTGCGCAGCTCGTGCGGCGCCGCGTCGACGAGCTCCTCCTTGCCGTCCTGCGGCTTCTTCTTCTTCTTCTTCTTCTTCTCGCCGTCGGCCCCCACCTCCTGCTGCTCCTCCTCCGTCTCGTCGGCGGGCAGGTGCGGCCTGAGGAGCAGGCGGTTCTGGTCCGGGTGGATCGACGCGACCGTGGCCTCGAGGTTCTTGAGGTCGCCCGAGACGACGATCACGCGGTCGCCGGGCGCAAAGCTCTCGCAGCGCGCCGCCGCCGCCGCGCCTTGGGCGCCGCCGCCGCCGTTGGCGCCGCCGCCGCCGCCGCCGCCGCCCCCCTCCTCGGGGAGCGACTCGAGCAGGGCCTCGAGGTCGTCCACCGGGCCCCCCTTGCCGCCGCCCCGCTTGCCGCCCCCCTTGCCCCCCGCCCCGCCCTGCCGCGCCGCGTTGAAGCGCGCGAGCTCGTCGACGGGCGGGGGCGCCCCCTCGTCAAACAGCGTGAGCGAGCGCATGCCGATGACGCGCACGGCGTAGCCGTCCCAGAAGTGCAGGGAGTTGAGCGTCCAGCTCTCGCCGTCCTCGAAGCCGGGGCGGTCGCGGTCGCGCTCGACGCGGAAGCCGTGGCCGCGCGCCTCGGCGACGACAAAGGGCTTTTGCGGCGGGCGCACCCCGCCCGGGGCGGCGCGCCCGAAGGGCGCCGCCCGCCCGCCGCGCTCGGCGCGCTGGCGCATCTCGCGCCAGTCGAGGCGCGGGACCACGAGCACCGAGGCCTTTCCGGAGGCGTAGTCGACCTCGACCACCTTGGCCAAGTCGTCGCGGTAGGCCCCGTGCCGCAGGCGCGCCCACGCCCCCGGGGCCACGGGCGCCTTGGCCGCCGCGGGCGGGGTGATGGCGTCGGCCATCTCCTTGAGCGGGACCATGCGCGCGCCCTTGCTCATGTAGACCGTGCGCAGCCCCCGCACGGCGTCCGTCGCGTGCCCCTCGCGCTCGGCCTCGACGTACACGTAGCCTTTGAGGTGGTCGAGCGCGATGGCCGAGCGGACCGCCAGCGGCCGCCCTTTCAGCGTCAGCGTCACGTGCTTCTGCATGAGCTGCAGGGCGACCTCGCGCTCGCGGCCGGTCTTGCACACGACGACGAACAGCTTCGGGTCGTTGATCGTCGGCAGCAGCCCTTGCTGCGACACGCCCGTGCCGACGCCGAAGAAGCGGCCGCCGCCGCCGCCGCGCCCGTCGAGGAAGGCCTCGTCGTCGTCGTCGAACGCGCCGCCGCCGCCGCCGCCGCGCTCGCCGCGCAGGGCGCCCATGTAGGCCTCGCCGCGCGCGCCGCCGTAGCGCGCCTGCACGAAGGCCTCGAGGTCCTCGTCGCGCGCGTCGGCGTTGTTGAGCGCGCGGTAGGCGCTCGGGCGCGCCGCGCCGCCCTCGCCGTCGGCGCCGCCGCCCTCGCCGCTGCCGTCCCCCAGCTCCTCGCCGCGGTCGTCGACGAGGCCCTCGCCGAGCTCGTCGTCGTCCTCGTCGTCCTCCTCCTCGTCGTCGACCTGGGCGATGTCATCGATGAACCGGGCGGCCCGCGGGCGCTTCTTGGCCTTTTTCTTTTTCGTCTTTGGCGCTTTGTCCGCCTTGCCCTTGCTTCCCTTCTTCTTGGCGGCGGCGGCGGCGGAGGACGACCCCTTTTTGCCCTTGTTGCCGCCTTCGTCCTCCTCGTCCTCATCATCGTCGTCGTCGTCGTCGTCCGAGTCGTCGTCGTCCTCCTGGGGTGTTTGTGTCGGTGGTGTTTGTTTTATGTGTTTGTCAGAGGGGGCGTTGGGAAGTAGGGGGGAGGTCGTGAGCAACGGCGTGCGATCGACCACGACCGATCCGAAACGCCGCGCCGCCGTCGGCGCCGCGCAGCGAGCGAGAGCCGGCCGCGCCAGCGCGCTGGCACGAGGGCGCGCGCGGACGAGACGCTGCCTCCGCGCGCAAGCACTGCGTGGCCGCGATATCGACCAGCCCTCGCGGGGCCCAGGACGACGAGCCCCCGCAGCAGCAGCGTTCGCGGAAGAGGTGATGGTGCAGTGGCCCTGTCCACCCGAAAGAGCCGCGCGCGCCGTGCTCTCCCTGTCGGAAACCTCGTGCTCACCTCGTCGTCGTCGTCGCCGTCGCCGTCCTCGTCCTCGTCGTCGTCCTCCTCCTCCTCGACGGCCTCCTCCTCCTTGCGGCGCTTCTTGCTGCTCTTCTTGCTGCTGCTCTTGCCCTTGGTGCTTGGGCCGGCCTCGTCGTCGTCGTCGTCGTCGTCCGCCGGCGCGCGCGCGGGCGGGCCGTCGTCGTCGTCGTCGTCGTCGGCAGGGGCCGCCGCCGCCGGCGGCTCCTTCTCCTCGTCCGACGCCATGGACGCGACGCGACGCGACGGTGGTGGTGGTGGTGGTGATGGAAGGGGGTGCGTGTCTCTAGGGGATGCTGCGCGCGCGCGTCGTCATCAACGGAGTGGGTGTGGGGCTTTGGTTGAGAGGTACTCCGAAGCGCGGCGCGCGTGTCGATTCGTCTAAAGGGATGTGTATTATGAGCGACGTCCGCACCCGTGCTTGCTTCGTCAAGTGCCGGCGCGAACGGCGGCGGCGGCGGCGCGCCGAACCGGCTGCGCGCGCGCGCGCGTGTCGAACCCTTCCCTTTCCGCCAAAGCAAGCGGCCAATGCCAGCGCGACACTATCGCGCGCTGAGCAAAGCGCCAGCGGGCTCACCACCTCTGTCTTGTGTCGACCCAACCATATGTGGCCCGCCTTTACGATCCGCGAGGCGGCGGCCAGGGCCGACGACCAGCCGTCGACATCCTCCTCCTCACTCGCTCCCGCGCCCGCAGCAGCAGCCGCATCAGCAGCAGCAGCAGCCCACGCGCGCCGGCGACGCGGTGGCAATGGAGACGGTGACCGCAGCCACGAGACCAGCCGGAAGCACCGCCACCACCACCGGGGGCGACGCGACCCCGCCTCCTCCTCGTCGTCGCCATCGTCCCCCGCCGCCGCCGCCGCCGCCGCTGCCGCCTCGGCGCCCGACGACGATGGCCGACCCACCGTCGAGACCTTCTCGGCCAAGCGCGACGAGCGCATCATCGTCGCCACGCCGCCCGACGGGCTGCTGTTCGACCTCAAGCTGCACGCGCGCATCCCGCACCCGCCCGAGCGCGTCTTCGAGGTGCTCGCCGACGAGGAGGCGCACAAGATCTTCCGCGGCATCAAGGAGACGGTGCGCCGCGACGTGCTGTCGGACGACGGGCGCGGCCGGCGGTCGCTGCTGGTCGCGCACCGCGCGGGGCTGCGCTTCCTGGGGCTGACGGCGGCGTTCGAGACGCGCCTGCACATCGAGGAGGACCGGCGCGCCGGGACGATCCGGTTCAAGGGGGCGGACGACGGCGGCGGCGCAGAGCAGAGCGGGGGTGGCGGTGGCGGGGGCGGCAAGGCGGGCGGATCGAGCGCGGGCGGCGGCGGCGGCGGCGGCGGCGACGCCTTCATGCGTCGGTTCGAGGGGTCGTGGACGGTGCAACCGTTCACCGAGGCCGCACTCGCGCGCGCGTACGGCGGGGGGGGCGAGCCGGCCGCCGCGGCCGACGCGCTCGGCTCGCTGATGGCGCGGCTCGGGCTCGGCGGCTCGGGCTCGGCGGGCGGCGGCGGCGGCGGCGGCAGCAAGGAGACGCTCGTCACGCTCGAGCAGGCCCTGGCCCCGCGACTGACGCCGCCGCGCCCGGTGCAGCCGCTCGTGCGCGCGCTGTGCGGCCGGACGCTGCAGCACATGGTCGATGACCTGAAGGAGGAGCTCGGGCGGCGCGAGCGCGAGCGCCGGCGAGGAGGGGGCGGGCCGGCGGCAGCGTGAGGACCAAAAAAAAAAAAAAACGCGAGTGTTGCACAAAAACACAAAAAGAAAAACAGAGATCAAAAAATAATATCATTCACGCGCGGCCGTCCTTGTAGACGATCTGCCCCCCGCGCAGCAGCGAGCGCATCCGGATCGTGTGCCTGACGAGCGCGACGGCGCCCGCGACGGCGGTCAACATCGCAGCGCCCACCGCGCACCACATCAGCCAAGGCGGCGGGCCGCCGGGCGCCCGGTGCTGCGCCCGGCCGCGCGCGCCCGCCGACCCGGCCTCCGCCTGCGCGCGGCGTGCCTCTTCGGTCGCCGACAGCGCCTGCAGCAGAGCGGCGTACAGCGCCGGGCCGCCGCCGCCGCCGCCCGCCCCCCCGCCGTCGGCCAGCGCGCCCGCCGCCCCGGCCGACCGCAGCGCCTCCTTCAGGGCCGCGTCGAGGCCGTCGGCGCCGCGCGAGTCGACGCGGCGCGCGAGCTCGCCCGCGACCGCGGCAGCGGCCTCGCCGCCCTGCTTCTTCTTCTTCTTCGTCTTGCCGCCGCCCCCCGCCGCCGCCGGCCCCCCGCCCTCCCGCTCCTCCTCCTCCTCTTCGGTCGGGTCAAACATGAGCGCCTCGACGCGCTCCGCGCGCGCCTGCGCCGCGCGCGGCTCGACGCGGCTGACGAGCGACCAGCACTCGCGCTGCAGGTCGGGAAGGTGGCGCACGAGGCACGCGCGCGCGCCCCCGGGCTCCATCAGCGGGGCCGTGTCGCCCGTCGCCCCGCACAGGCGCGCCGCGTCGGCGTCGCAGGGGCGCGTCAGGGAGGCGCCGGGGAGGTAATCGTGCAGGAGCAGGCGCGTGGCCTCGCCGAGCGCGGCGCCGCAGCCGGGGGACAGCTCCGCCTCGGTGCGCGCGAGGCAGTCCATGGCGGCGCGGTCGTGGTCGTCGCGCGAGGCGAGGGCGCGCTCCTGCTCGGGCGTGAGGGGCGGCGGCGGGGCATCCTCTCCTTCGCCCTCGGCGTCGGCGTCGGCCGAAGATGAGGAGGAAGAGGGGGTCGTGGTCCTGGTGGTCGCGTTGTTGGCGTTGTTGGCGGCGTTGGCGTCGGCCCCGGCGCCGCCGCCCCCAAACAGCGCGTCGGCCGTGGCGGGGCAGTGGCGCGTCAGGTCGTTGCGGCAGGCGGCGTGCAGCTGCGGGTTGAACGACAGGCGCGTGGCCGCGCGGTGCAGCTGCTTGCGCAGCGCGCGGCGGCACGTGGCGGGAAATGCGGTGGCGGTGGCGGCAGAGGCGGCGGCGGCATCGCCCGCCGTGGCGTTGTTGCCGCCCGCGCCCGCCTTGCCGCCGCCGCCGCCGCCGCCGCCGCCGTCCTCCGCCCCCGCCCCCGCCCCCGCCCCGGGCGCCGCCAGCGCCAGCGACGGCGCCGCGTCCCAGCGCACGCCCGCGCCCGTCAGCACGCCGTCCCACCAGCGCGCGAGGCCCCCCGCGCGCGCCCCGGCCGCCGCCTCGCTCGCCGCGGCCGCCTCCCGCAAGCACACCAGCACGCTGGCCTGACCGGGCGCGACCCCGCCGCAAAACAGCGCCGCCGCGCCCGCGCACGCGCCGCCGAGCTCGCGGTGGAGCCGCACGTCTGCGTGCTCGGCCGCCTCGACGCGCGCGACCTCCCGCCGGCACCGCGCCGACAGCGAACGGTCGTGCTGGCGCAGGCACGCGTGCACCCTCCCGCCCCCGGGGCGCACGTGCGCGCACTGCCGCCGCACGTCGGCCTCGCACGCGTCGCGCAGGGCGTAGTCCAGGCGGTAGTCGCCCACGGAGAGGCCCATGAGGCGCAGGATCTGGCGGCGGCACGCCGGCTCGCGCACGCGGCCGCGCTCGCGCTGCAGGCACGCGACGACGCGCCCGCGGCCGGGCACGACGCCCGGGCACAGGCGCGCGCGGTCCTGCGCGCAGTCGCGGCTGAGGCCGCGCATGCGGCGCACGTCCTCGACGGCCAGGGCCAGGTGGTCGTTGAGGGCGGCGCGGCACGCGTCGCCAAAGTGGGGCGTGCTGCCGCCGGCGCCCGCGCCGCCCGCGTCGGCGTCCGGGTCGCCGCCGAGGCCGCCGGCCGCCGCCCCGGCCTGGGCAAAGTCGGCCAGGCAGTCGAGCACGTCGGCCGCGGCGCCGTCGCCCGACAGCGACCCCCCGCTCCGCGAGCCCGCGTCGTGCGCGCGCTGCGCGTCCGTGGCCGACGCGCCGTCGAGGCCCGAGCAGAAGCGCTCGCGCTCGGCGCGGCACGCGCGCGCGACCTCGGGGACGAAGCGGATGTCGTCGCTGGCCTCGCGGAGCCGCGCGGCGAGCACGCCGTGGCAGGCCGGGGCGAGGGCGGCGCGCTGCCGCAGCAGGTCCTTCAGGCACCCGTGCGCCTTGCGCGGGTCGGGGCAGTTGTCCGTGACGTTCCGGGCGCACGCGACCATGAGCTCGGCGTCGAGCGTCGAGTCCTCGTAGGCCTGGGCGGCCCGGCGCCGCACGGTCGCGCGGCACGAGTCGTACTCGAGCGCGTCGACGTGGCGGCGCAGCGCGCCCGTGATGTTGAACCCCTCCCCGGGCGCGGCCTTGAGGAAGCGCACGTCGCGCAGGATCGACGAGGCGCCCCGGCCCGGCTCGACGGCGGCCGCGTCCGGGAGCGACGACAGGGCGAAGCGGTCGGCGTCCTTCTCGCACGACTTGCGCAGCGGCCAGTCGAGGCGGGCGTCCGAGGCGCGCAGCAGCATAAAGTCGGCGAGGGCGGCGGCGCAGCCGGGCGAGAAGCCGGCGTCGTGCCGCGCGTCCTCGAGGCAGCCGACGACGCGCCCGTTGCCCGGGCGCACGCCCTCGCAGAGGCGGCGGGCGTCGCGCGCGCACGCCGAGCCCAGGCGGTAGTGGTAGCGCACGTCCTCGCTGTCGCGCGCGATGCGCGAGAAGAGCGCGGCGGCGCACGCCTTGGACAGGCGGCGCGGAGGCTGCTTCGGGGCGCTGCTGGCGGCGGCGGCGGCGTCGTCGCCGCCGCCCTCCGCTCCCCGCGCCTCCTCGTCCCCCGCCATCCCGCCGCCGGCGGTCGACACGGCGATGCGCTCGAGGCACACGCGCGCCGCCGACGCGTCGTGCCGCCACGCCCCCGGGGCCATCGCCGCCGGGCACAGCGCCTTGAGATCGTCGACGCACGCGCCCAGCAGCGCCGGGTCGAGCGCGACGTCCTCGGCCGCCTCCTGCTGCCGCAGGGCGACCACGTCGGCGCAGCGCGGCGAAAACTTTGGCTCGAGCTTGCTGAGCGTGAGGCACGTCAGGAGCGGGGGGGGGTCGGACGCCGCGCTTCCGACGCCGCCGCCGCCGCCGCCGCTGCTCTTGAGCGACAGCGAGGGGGCGCACAGCTCGAGCGCCTCGCGCGCGCACGCCTCGAGCAGCGCCGGGTCGCGCGCGGGGTCGGCCGCGCGCCCGACGAAAAAGGCGCGCACGTCCGAGGCGCACGCGTCGCCGACGCGCGCGGTCGCCGCCGCCGTGGGCGAGGCCGAGTACTGCTCGTCGTGCAGGGCCTTGCGCAGGCACAGGGCGAGGGGGCTGGCCTGCGCGAGGGCCGCGCGGTCGGTGAGCGGGTAGGGCGCGCGCAGGAGGGCGGCGACCTTTTTCAGCGCGGCGTCGTCGTCGTCGTCCTTGGCGGCGGCGGCGGCGGCGGCGGCGGCGTCGGCCGCGAGCAGCAGCGCGCGTCGGCGGTCGCCGCCGCCCTCGCCGGCGGAGAAGACATGGGCGCAGAGGGCGCGCGCCTCGGCCTTGCAGGGGCCCGTGGCGCTCACGTCCGGCAGCATCTGACGGACGGTCGGCTTGGTCGTCGTCGGGGCCGTCGGGGCAGCGGCGGCATCTTCGGCGGCGGCGGCGGCGGTTGGGACGACGACGAGTGCGAAGAGGAGAAGGGCGGCGACGACGGGGAACGAGCGGCGCCGATCGCGGCGAGGAGCCTCGCGCGCCATGCCTGAAAGTCGGCGTGTGCACGCAATGCGCTGGTGCTGTCACGATGTTGCGGGGGCAGTACTAGGATTGGGGGGAAGGAGCGCCGCGGGGGGCAGGCTCTGCGCGCGCGCGCGTGCCGCGGGTGAGAATGTGCACCTCTGCCTCGTTCTCCTCCGCCTCGCGCACGCGCGCCCCGCGACCGGAAATGGCGGGATCGCGGGGATGAGGCGGCGGGGTTCGAGGTACTGCTTATCAAGTTGATCGGATTGTATTGGTGGCGAGTGAGATGTGGGGCGATTGGGGGCGTGTGGGACACGAGGCTGCCGTTGATGGGGCAGCCAGCAGTGTCGCCCTCGAGGGGGCAGCAAGGGGCGGGGCGGCGAGCTGTGCGCCCGCCTTCTTCCGTCGTCGTCCCCGCCTCGCCCCTCGCCCAACCATCGCTTGCAGCCGGCTATAGCCACACGTCCAAACAACGCTCCGAAAGACGCACGCACTCCCGCCCGCGTGCACGCCGCAAAAGGGAACGAGAACGCGAAAGTCGCGCGCGTCTGACGTCGCCGCCGCGTGCAGCGCGCTTCGGCAGCGCGCGCGCCCGTTTTTTTCGCACGCGCGCCCGCCGCGCGCACTCAAGCCCAGACAGCGGCCGGCCGCACCAACAGGCCCGATGTCCAAGTACGTGCTGTCCAAGGGGCCGATGGAGTAGCGCGGGCACGGGCCTCTTGAGCCGCTCTCCACTCACGGAGAAAACCATCCCCGGACCGCCGCCGCCGCCCCCCGGCCGCCCCCGAAAAAACGACACGACACGACAGGACAGCGGCGGCGGCGGCCGCAGAGCCGCTCGAGGAGCGCGAGGCCGGGGGCCGCCCGGCCACCGCCACCACCAAGAAGGGCGCGCGCCAGCCCCCGCCGCGCGAGCGCGAGGGGCAGGGGGAGGCGCTGCCCGAGCCAGAGGAGCACGAGCAGGAGCAGCGCGAGGAGGAGGAGGAGGAGGAGCAAGAGGAGGGGCTGACGACGCCGGCGGCAGCCCGGCGCGGCGGCGCCCCCTCTTCCGCCGCCGCCGCCGCCCTGCGCGGCCTCGCGTCGCCCACGTCCCCCGTCGCCGCCGCCGCCGCCGGCCTCGTGCACCGCGCCGCCGAGGCTGCGCAGGGCGCGGCGCAAGAGGCGGCCCACGCCGCGCAAGAGGCCGCCGCGCGCACGGCCCCGCAGCGCCGCCGCGCGCGGGCGGCCGCCGAGCACGCGGCGGCGCGC
>Ga0315905_10008722_pt1 | contig 10259 bp, 13 predicted proteins | sample LakEriMetagenome_5_FD_203522 | JGI IMG/M metagenome (GOLD analysis project Ga0315905, IMG submission 203522) | Freshwater fungal communities from buoy surface, Lake Erie, Ohio, United States - Buoy 4 MA121 | ecosystem: Environmental > Aquatic > Freshwater > Lake | place: USA: Lake Erie, Ohio... | reverse complement strand
GCCGGATCGCTTGCAATCAAAGCAATTTTTACTGGCCCAGGCCGCCGGCCATCAGCCCGACCTATTCAGCCTCAGCCCACCCCCAACCCTGCTCGCACCTCAGCCGCCCACTGATGATGCCGATCTGTCGGCGGCTGGTTGACGATGGCTTGGAGCTCCAGCTCTTGCACGCGGGCTAGCGCCTAGCGGAGCAGGTGCTCCAGGGTGACCGATCGGACCAGGGCCGAATCCATTGCCGCCTCGAGGTCGTGGCGGTTCGCCCGGGGGATTGCCCGCCGGGCAGCCTCGAGGCCCAGCTCCGCGCCCAGGCTGAGCTGGGGATCCAACCACCAACCGTTAGCCATGACCGCAGCAGCAGTTCAGCCTTCACATTCTGATCCAGGCGACCCATTGCACGTCGTCACCGACGCCACCGGCGGCTGCTGCTGGCAGATCTGCGCCGGTGGTGTTTGCCTGCGGGACCGCAGCGGCGCGAGGCTGATGGAACGCTACCGAGCCCTGCTGGTGAGCCAGGGCCGGCCAACGCCGCTCAGCTGAGCCGCCGGGCATAGCTCGATCCGGCGGTTCAGCGTCCGGCCTCTTGCCAAACCGACACGTAGACGGCCCCCATCTGGGTCAGGGGGAGCACGCGATCCCTGAGATCTTTGTTGTGCATCCGAATACACCCGAGCGTGGGATGGAGCGACTGCAGCGGCAGCCAGGCGCCAGGCCATCCGCAGGCAGTGCCACCGCCGTGGATCATGATCCCGTCCCTGCCGTCCCGGCTGCCAGGGCCTTCCTGCCCCTCGAGGCCGATCAGATCAAACGAGAACCACCCGTAGGAACGGCGATCAACTGAGAAAGCGGTGGTCGGATCAGTCTCATAATCCCGATAAATGGTGCCGACGCGATACAGCCCCGGCGGGGTGTCGCTGCTGCGTGATTGCCAATCTGTCTCAGTGGACTGCCCCCGCGCCAGGGCAGCCACTTTCCAGAGCTGCTGTCCAATGTGATCAAACGCGGCGATGGTTTCGGCCCGGTCGTCGATCACCAGGTGGTGATCACCGGGCTTTAGATCGGGGCGTTTTTTTGGCCCCACCAGTCCGGCCCGCTGCGGATCGGTCGCCGGTGGCCGGGCGGGCGGCGCCAGCGGTGGCTCAGACTGCTTTCCGTCTTGGCTCCAAGTTGCGAACCAGGGCCGATCGCGCCGCAATGCCACCGCAGGCCCATTGGCGGCAAGATCCGCGTCCAGTTCGACAATCGCCGCCGACTGATGGGGCAGAGCCCGCCAGTACCTGAACAACTGCTGCAGCGTGATGGGGTTGGTGTTTGCCATGGGGATTATCCAATGGAAAGGAGGGACACGGCCACGTCGAACAGGCTACCGCCTAGAGGGGTCTCCTCGGGTGCGGCCGTCCATCGCCACAGGAATCCAGGTCCCACCAAGTCGTAGCGGTTGGTGTGCATCCGCCAGAGCTCGGCCGGGATCCTGAATAGTCTGGTGGTGCCGTGGGTGTCAAAGTGATCGGAAATCTGCCGGGCCTTGGTGAGGTTGATCGCCACGAACCGCAGCGGCAGCGGCACACCCACCGCGACGAGGCCATGCAGGAATCGGGTCTCGTCGCCATTGGCGAACGTGACCACGCCGATCGGGTGCGCCCCGAGGTCGTAGGACCGCTCAATGGGCTCGATACTGGGGAAGTCGGCCATCAGACGGGAGCGGGGAGGGGGATCTCCCAGGTGGTGGCGTTCCAGGTCATTGTGCTGGAGCTGCTCACCAGGTCTTCGCCGTTGTCCACCACGGCCACCAGTTCATCGGCGCTAGCGGCACCGCCGCGCCATCTCACAATGTGCATTGTTCGAGCCGTCAGCGTGCTGCTAGGCCAGCTTACGGCGGGGATCGAGAGCGTCATTTTGTGAGTGCTGGTATTCGTGGAAACGCTTAGGGTTACAGCCGTGCCGCCCTGTGTGTAGCCGTTGCCAGTCGCCAACTCGTTTGTAAGTTGGCTTCGCTTTGTGTGCAGCCGGTCGAGGGTGTGTGCGCTAGAGCACAGGATCGCCCTGAAGCTGTGGGGGGTGTTTGCGTTTCCGTTGAACGCGTCGGCAGGGTAGCTCGTGTAGACAAAAGAGGCCATGTGGTTTCAGTGGTTGCAAGTAGTTTAGTAATTGGGGAATGAGCGTGTAAGTGGTTGGATGTCGCGCCCCACGCCTTTTGTGATTCGCATTTCGTCCATGTTGCCATTGTAGCCCCATACATTACCGCCGAGGCCGTCTCGCTGTCTTCCAATATCAAGAAGTCCGCCAGTAGGATTGGAGGCTATGCTGCTTATGCTTCCAATGCCAACTTGTGTCGCATTGCAAAGAATCAGCAAGTCACCGCCCACTCGCTTAACTGCAATGTCAAGCCATGTATTTGTGGTAATACATGAACTACTGCTAACGGTTATTATTGATCCCGATCGCCATATAAATTCAATTGTGTCATTAACTATTATCAATCTCCAAGAACTTGTAGCATCGCTAGGCCATACCCCTGCTATTTGTTGAATACCTGAAGCAGTTGTAGTGTAAATCGAAACTTGCAAAGTAAAATCACTACTTGCAAAATCAAATAATCCACCGGGCGGAGCTGAGCAGGTTAAATAATCGCCGGACCCGTCAAAGACGCCACTAGCTTCGCCAAACCTGCTGCGCGATGTAGATAGTTTTGCGTTCCCAAATACGCTAACAGTGTTGGCGTTTGCGCTTGAATCAGTAAACGTCGTGCTGTTGTTGCTGCCTTCAAAATGTAGCAGCAGGGAATTACTAGAAAAATCAGGATCGTATTGTGGCTTAAACGTCGTCGAGCTGGTCACCCAGTTCACCCCAGCCGCGTAGACCACGCCGCCGGTCCTGGCCCCTGGTGTCAACGTCGTTGACCCGGTCCGCCATGCTTTCCCCGGCGCCACCGCCAGGCCCCGTGGCTCGCAGCGGAACTCACACTCCACCGTGAACACGTCTACGTGTTGATCAACCACCTGAGGGCGGCTGGCATACAGCCAGGCAAATCCGGGAGGGGTGCGATCAGCCGCCAGAGTTGCCGAGTCAAAACCGAAGGAATCAAACTGTGATCGCTGCCCCCGGTAGTGATTCAGGATGGCCAGGTAGTTGGCCTCTGTGATGTTGGGAAACCGTGGCCGCCACATTCCCCCGATCGCCGCCGATCCGTGGCGAACGCTGGACTCCGCACCGTTGAGGCTCTGGTGATGCGTGGCAGGCCAAGCGCCGGGTGTGATGGGCGCCTCGGATGGAATTAGTGAGGGAAACTGCTCCATCAGGTTGGGATCTGCAGGACCAAGCCAGGCCAGAGGCCCCAGTTTTGTCTAGCCATTAAATCGGACTCCATGTTAATCCCCGGCTGCGGATTGGCGGCCCTAATGTCTTCAGCCCTTGAAGGTGTGCCGTAATACCTCTCAGAAAGGTTATCCCATGTGTCGCCTTCCCCAACAGTATGCAAGCGTCGATTTGTGACCGGGGTCCCTGCTGAACCGTCAGGCAGGGCGCAAGTGTAACTGGCGGTAAGGCTAATGTTAAAATCAGGGTAGCCGGGAGAAATAGCCGTCAGCGACGTAATGTTACGGGTTTGGGAAGTGGGCGGGCCAACCGCAACGCCTACCCAGCCGACCCAATCCACTCGATATGGGGTAGATCGCCAGGCTGGCCCAAATTGGCCAGGTTCGCCGTTAGGCGTGATAGATGGCATATTGGCTGACGCCGTAAAGTAGAACTCTGAGGAGCTTGCATCAAGCGGTCCTAGCTGTCTTCCATAGCCGACGGAACCGGTAACAAGGCCGCTGAATCCATTTGGACAAAGGCTCTCGGCGCCACCCCCGCCACCGGGGACCTGACTGCCGCTGTTGGCATAGTTCTTCGCCCCGCCAGTATTGGGGGCCGGCGGGTCGTCGGTGGGTGCGCCGTTGCCGCCGTGCGGATCGGTTGCGGGCTTGTCATCACTGCTGCCACCACCGCCCCCGCCTGCGCCACCTCCACCGGCGGCCGAGCTGAACGCCGTTCCGCCGGTGGACTTGGCCGGCACGCTGGTGTCACTGGCAGCGCCAGCTAGATCGCAGCTGCTGCCGGTGCGCTGGCTGGGCAGGATCGTGCCGGTCCCGACGGCAGCGGCCACCGCCAAAGCGATCAGACTTTGACCGCTGGAGTTTACAGGGAAATGGCTGAGATTGAGTGTTTCATCGCCCGCAAGATCGTGTCCGATTGACTCCACCAAGTAATAGTGATTGATTGTCGATAGCGGTTCTCGATTAGTCTCTACATACAGAAAAATTTGGACAACATCGCCCTCAGCAATCTGGCCGGTTTGGTTGCCAGGCTTAAGCACCACTGACGCGGTGTGCGTTGAGAGCGTGCTGCGCATGAACTTGTAGGTGCCCACCTTGGCTGCGTGGTTCTCGCTTGTGGCGAACTGGCTAAGGTCGTGCTGCTCAAGCGGGCCTGGTGCGTTGGGATCCCCGACGGTCAGCGTCCGCACAATGGGCACGTCTGAGTCGTCGTGCTGCTGCCGCCAAAGCATCGCCAGCGGGGTAGGGCGGAGGATGGCCGCGTCGCTGTAGTTGTCCTGATATGAGCCCGGCTTGACCGATGCCTCTGTCAGCACCCAGCGGGGCTCAATCGCGCCGGTGTTGATCGTGCCATCTGGGTTTGCGGGCAGCAGCGGTCGGAGGCCGAACTTGCCGCCGATCTTGGTCTCGCGCAGCAGGAACTCCGGCAGCAGCCGGATCAGCCAGTCGCCCAGGTTGACGCTGCTGCTGAACTCGCCGTTGCACCACAGGCCGTTGGCCTCGGTAAACCTTGCGGCAGCGACCAAGCTGGAAAAGTCGATCATCGCGTCAGGCACGCGGCCCGACCGCTCGAGCGCCCACAGCACCAGGTCGGCCACGTTGTCACTGGGTCCCACCGTGGAGTCGATCAGCCGGCCCCGCTCAACGATCGTGCCGCCGCGGAGAAAGACGTTCCACCCGGTGCGCCAATCGTCGGAGCCGCCGGGGAATGTTGCGCCGGCTTCAAACGTCGAGAGCCCCTGATACCTGCCACCGCCGCCAGTGAAGTTGGGGAAAGTTGGGACTGTGTAGTTGGTCTGCGCGGTGGCGAAGTTTCCGGGGGTCCAGCTGCCGGCCCGCTGGTTAAAGTTCTGGGAGAACGACCCGATGCGGCATTCGCCACATCGCACATCGCGCACCTGAATATCTGGAATCTGCCCCTCACCCAGCACCAGGTGATACCGACTGGTGACCGTGGTGGCGTCGTTTTCGAACCTTGCCTCGGTTGCCTTAGGGAACACCAGCACGCCGCCGACATTGCCTCGCCGCCGGCCCCAGGGGACTGGGATGGGCTCGCCGATCGCCATCGACGCCTGCGGCACCTGGAGCGGCGAGTTTCCAGCAGCAGCAGCGGCGGCGGCCGGCGGTGGCAGATTGCCGGACTGGGCAGCGGCGGCCCGGGGGGCGGCAATCGTGATAGAGCCGGACGACCGAGCCCGGCCGCCGCTGGAGCCACCGCTGCTGCTGCTAGGGCCGGAGCGGGCAGAGAAGGTGACAGGCTTGGTCATATTCGGAAGGGCACGCCGATCAGCGCCGTGGTGGCCGTGCGCGGCGGGAACTGGGCCCCGATCCGCGACAACGCCGAACCGAGCCGCCAGGTCTTCTGCGTCAAGCTGCCGGATGCCCCGACAACCTGGCCCACGCAGCTGGCCGCCAGGACATAGCCACTGGCCGGTGGGGTACTGCTGGCCTCGTCATCCCACTGAATCACCCGGAGCGAAGCCACCCAGGCACCCGCCAAGGCCCTCGGGGTCAGATCCAGCACCGATGGCAACGCCGGCAGGGTGACTGTTGCCTGGTCGCCCACAGCCTGGCCGCTGGTGATGCCTGCCCAGTCGAACTGCTGATAGGCCCAGTCCTGGCCGTCCCAGTTGATCACCTGCTCGATCCCGTAGGACTGCCACCGAGCAAAGACGGTCCCGAACCCGTCGCCAAGCTCCAGGAACGCAGCCTGCGCGGTGCTCATCAGGCACCCCTCAGGGCCATGCGGCCGGCAGGGGTGGTCAGCTGGGCCATGATCTCCGCGGCTACGGCCTGCATTCCGGCCTGGAAGTCGGCCATGCTCACGGTGTTGGTGCCGTCGGGCAGCTGATAGACCGGGCCGGTGGTGATGGGGATGTTGATGGCGGCGGGGGTGGAGCTTTGCCGGCCGGGTCGGGCGTGATCGATGATGGTTTCCTGAGGGTGCAGGATCGCCTCAAAGCCGCCGCGGCCGTCAAGCCCCCCGACCCGGGGTGCGTTGCCGGTGTATCCGCCGCCCTCAAAGCTGGGGGCCGACACCGGACTGAACGTCGGCAACTGGGGAAGGTTGACGCGGCTGGCCACGTTGTTCACGGCGCTGATCATCTGGTTGACGGCGCCGAGGAATCCGTTGATCACGTTTGCGCCGAACTGGAGCACGCTTCTGAGAACGTTTTTGATGGCACCGGCAGCAGCCTCAAACGGCCTGGCCATCGCACCGGCCACATTGCCGATTGACGTGCTCACCCAATCCCAAACGGCGCCGATGCCGTCGTAGATCACTTTGCTGGTCGCTTCCACGGCGCCACCGATCGCCTTGCCTATGGCAACAATCACCTTGCCGATGTCGTCGCGGAAGTTGTAGATCAGCACGCCAACAGCAATCAGAGCAGCACCAATCGCCAGCGGCCAGCCGACGATGGCAGCGGCAAAGGTCGCCAAGCCCGTGGCCAAAGGCGCCAGCGCTCCCAACCATCCGGCGATGGTTGCCCCAATCGCCAGGCCCTGGAACGCGGCGAGCACCGTGAGCACGCTGGTGATAATAGGGGCCAGCACGGTGAAGCTCACAGCCAGCAGGGCCAGGCCTCCAACAATGGCCTGGATTGGGCCAGGCAGGCTGGCAAACCCATCAACCACCATCGTGAGCAGGGTCACAGTGGCATCAAGGGCCGGCAGCAGCGCCACGGTGATCCCAGCAGCCAAGGCGCCGACCTTGCCACCCAACACGGCCAACTTGTCGTTGTACTGGTCCGCTTTCTCTGCAAAAGCGGCAGTCATCTTGACGCTGAGCGATTCAATAGCGGCGCCGCCTTCGTTCAGCATTGGAATCATTTCGGCACCAATCTTAGTGCCAAACAGTTCCATGGCCAACGCAGTCTTCTCCACGCCATCAGGCATGGCCTTAAACTTGTCGGCAATCTCAAGCATCACCTGATCAGCAGTTTTGAGATTGCCGGCTGCATCCTTGGCGCTGATTCCCAGCGTTCTCAGTGCATCAGACGTGGGGCCTTTGCCGGTCTGGGCAGCTTCGTACATGCCCTTGCTGAGCCTGCCGAGCGACTTAGCTACACTATCAATATCGGTCCCGCTGGTGGCCGCTGCCTTGTTGAAACGGGCCAGGGATTCCACGCTCACGCCAGTGCGCTGACTGAGATCGTTGAACTTGTCGCCCGCCTCAACCGTCTTGCCCACCAACGCTGCCAGGCCGCCCACTGTGGCCACCGGCGCCAGGGCCCCCAGGGCGCCACTCAACGGGCCGATCCTGCTGGTCAGGTTGTGCGCGGCGCCCTCCACCTGCTTAAACCTCCCCTGCAGCGCCGTGATCTGCTCGCCGCCAGTCACCTTGGCGGCAATCCTGAGTAAGGCATCCATGTTCATGGCCATCAGCGCCGCGCCTCCTGGTTCAGGATTTCGATCTCGATCACCTGCACATCTTCCATGACTCGCTCCAGGTTCTTCACTGAGAACAGCTTACCCATTGCGATCAGCTCTGAATAGACCAGGCCGGCCCTCCGACCGTCAGGGCGCCAACGCCACTGAGTCTGGCAGCGGATAAACAGCTCCTTTGCCTGCCAGTTTTCGGGCCAGACCTCAAAGCGCTCGGGCTTGTTCTGCTCTGGATCAAGCCATTTCGGCGGCACCCGGATTTCCATGCCATCGGCAGCGGCTGCCAGCTTTGAGGGGTCGTGCTCTGGCGCCGCGCTCAGCCAATGCCGCGCGACGCCTTGGAGTTTCCCCGTTTGGCCCCTTCCAGGCTTTCGGCCCAGGCATCACAGACGGCCTTTGCTACCCCCTGGATCCTCAGGATCTTGTCGGCTGATGTTGCGGTGAAGTCAATCGCCTCGCCATCGTCGTCGGTCACGCCAGCCCAGCCCGCCAGCACCTCGGCCGCGATGGTCCGATGATTGACGCCTTCTAGCTCCGGGTCATCCTCGCCGCGTTTCAAAAGTGCAGACCTCTTGGCTGACGCCACAAGCAAGTAGTCGATCCGTTCCTGGTCCAGAAACTTAAAGTCAGCAGTGAAGCTATAGCTTTCGCTGGCTAATTTGCCAGCCACCTTCCATTCGTAGCTAGTAGCTTCTGAAAGTTTAAACATGGTGCGCGGCAGTGTAGGTGTTCAGAATCGCCAGCCCGTCAGGTCTGAACGATTGACAGCTCCTGGTTTGAAGCCGCCGAAATCATCGTGAAATCAAGCTTAAACCCGGCTTTGCCCCGGATGTTTACAAGCCCCACCGGCGCCAGCTGAATCTGAGGCAGGTTCAAGGTGGTGATGTTTCCGGCGGTGGTTCCCCAGGGGAGTACCAAAGCGCCCAGAACAGAGTTGGCCGCGTTGGTCAACACGTCGAGCGTTGCGATCGGGGGCCGTGCGATCGTGATCGAGCCAGTTACCGCCCGATCAGTGTGATCGATGTGCGGTGCGCAGCCTGCGTGGTCGTAAAGCTCGATGGTGTTGGCAATCGTCAACTCAAACTCTTCAACGCAGACAGCCACTCCCGCCAAGGTCAAGCCGCCAGATGGGGTATTGGCGCTGTTGAAAGCCACCGCCGGCGCCTGGGTGGGGAACGTCGGCGTCGGATTGGCGAGCGTGCTAGGGGCTCGATACAGGCCCACATAGGCGGCGCTGCCGGTGACAACCTGGCCGGCCGTGGCGGCGATCTTGATCGACTCCACTCGGGCACCAGCGCAGGCATAGCGCACGCCATCAAGGAAGAAACCACAGGAGTAGGTGGTAGCCGGCGGAGGCCAGGCCAGGCCGTAGGTGACGCTGGTCCCGCCCACAACAGCCTTGTTCATGCTCCCGGCCAGCAAGTGTTTGTCGAGCCCGCTGGCGGTGCCAGGGGTGCCGGAGCCAGAGAACTCGAATGGGGCCTCGAACCTCATCAGCCGGTTGACCATCACCGCAGCCACGGGGGTACCAGGGCGGGCGGAAAGCATGGAGCGCTCGGCAACGCCGAAATCCTGGATGGTCGGCGTGAACTGGCCCACCTGAACCACGTCCGCACCGGCCATCGACTCAAAGGTGCCGCTTGTGCCCTCGGGCTTGATCTGAAATATTTGGTCCCGGAAGGCCATCGGTTTCCTCGGTGGGGGCAGTTGAAGCGGTGATGTCGTGTTCTGGAGCAGTGGGAGCGGCGGTCACTTCCCGCCACTCGGTCTCGTCGGGATCCCGGTAGAACTCGCCGGGGCCGCCTGGATGGGGAGGTGGCTGGGTCATTGAGCCGTCACGTCAGCCTCAAGAGTCTGATACTCCACAGTGTAGAAGCACCTGACAAGACACGCCTTCAAGTCTGCGACGTGCTGACGGCTGGTTGATCGAATGTCATTGCACAGGCCGCCGAGCCTGCGGTCTCCCATGATCCGGGAGTGAACCGCGACATAGAACGGGTCCAGAAGCTGCCAGTTCGGCGCATCGCCAGGAGCGCGGAAGGTGCTGATCACCACCACCACCGGCAGGGTCGAGCTGAGCCGGCACGTCGTTCCGATCTCGTCGGACGATTGGCCATCCTGATCGAGGCTGATCACAGTGCCATCGGGAAAGGCGGCGACCCGCGCCGAGTCGAGGAACAGGGCATCCACATTCGGGATGTCACTCTGCCCTGCAGCTGCTGCCCCCTGCAGCCTGGCTGCTAGGGCATCCATGATCCGGCAGGAGACGCTCTGGGTCACGGCTTCCGCTCCTGCAGCGCCACGCCTAGCGCCGCATTGGCCGCACCGGTGAAGGTTAGCGTGGCCGCCGCCAGGGGGGCTTCGCAGTCGGGTTCACGGTCACGCCAGACGCAGATCACCCACCCGGCGGTGCTGAGGCTCGCCGCAGCCAGGAGGCAGGTTCCGGCAAACATGAGGCAGTAGCCGATGTACTGGGTCATGGCGCCAAAAATCGCCGATTCATATCCATCAGCCTCCCTCTCTGTATTCCCTGTTCAATTCGCAGGGCGTTAAGTTCAG
>Ga0315905_10008721_pt1 | contig 10260 bp, 11 predicted proteins | sample LakEriMetagenome_5_FD_203522 | JGI IMG/M metagenome (GOLD analysis project Ga0315905, IMG submission 203522) | Freshwater fungal communities from buoy surface, Lake Erie, Ohio, United States - Buoy 4 MA121 | ecosystem: Environmental > Aquatic > Freshwater > Lake | place: USA: Lake Erie, Ohio... | reverse complement strand
CCTGACCGCAAACCACTCATCTCCGGTAACTGGAAGATGAACCTCAATCACTTCGAGGCAACAGCAACGCTCGACAAGTTGCGCTATCTACTTTCGAAGGATGACTACCAAGCAGTCGATGTGTCGGTACACCCGCCGTTCACCGACATTCGTACCGTGCAGACATTCCTTGAAAGCGAGAAGGTTCCGATCGCTCTCGGTGCGCAGAACTGCCACTGGGAAGCCAATGGCGCCTATACCGGTGAAGTTGCTCCGGGAATGCTTTTCAAGCTCAACGTGTCCTACGTAATTGTCGGACACAGCGAACGACGCGAGATCTTCGGCGAAGACGACGTCATCGTTGCTCGCAAGGTCAAGTCCGTCTTTGAAAACGGCATGACCCCCATCTTGTGCTGTGGTGAAACGCTTGAAGAACGTGAAGGTGAAGCCACCCGCGCAAAGGTCACTGGTCAGATCCAAGCCGGTATCGAAGCGCTCAAGTCCGAGCAGGTGGCCTCAATGGTCCTGGCCTATGAACCGATCTGGGCCATCGGCACAGGCCGCACCGCCAGCGCTGAAGATGCACAGCAGGTCTGTAGCTGGATCCGAGCCAAGGTGAAGGATATGAAGGGTGCCGATGCGGCCAAGGCCGTTCGCATTCAGTACGGAGGCTCGGTCAAGGCGGGAAATGCTGCCGAACTCATGGGTCAGCCCGACATCGACGGGGCACTTGTTGGTGGAGCGGCCCTCGATCCCGAGGAATTCGCCCGAATCGTCCAGTTCCGACTGTCCTGATATCGTTCACGCCGTGCTGATCGCTGTCCTCATTGTCCAGGTGCTCTCTGCCCTCACCCTCGTCTTCCTCGTCCTGCTTCACAGCGGTCGGGGTGGTGGCCTTTCCGACATGTTCGGTGGCGGCTTGGGCGCGTCAGCTGCAGGTTCAACTGTCGTCGAGAAAAATCTCGATCGCATCACCGTGGTTGCAGCCGTCATTTTCATGTTTGCGTCGGTCGCACTCGCACTCCTGCTCGACAAGTAGGTCACCATGGGTCGATCCGACCCTGCAGCACTTTCACTTAGCGACGTCACGCTTGTTCGTGAAGGTCGAGCGATCCTGAACAACGTCACTTGGAATGTGGGTGCTGACGAGCGATGGGTCGTGCTCGGGCGAAATGGTTGCGGGAAATCCACGTTGATGAAGATTGCATCGCTGTATTTGCACCCATCCTCGGGTGAAGTCGAAGTGCTGGGCGAGAAACTCGGACGTACCGATGTTCGGTCATTGCGAAAGCGCATTGGTGTTGCCAGCTCTGGAATGGCCGATCAACTTCGATCCGACCTGATTGCAACAGATGTCGTCATGACGGCAAAGAACGCAGCGCTCGAACCCTGGTGGCATACCTACGATGAGGCTGACCATCAGCGAGCGCTCGACTGTCTCGAGCGAATGGAAATTGGCCGCTTGGCCAATCGCAGTTTCGCCACCTTGTCGTCGGGCGAAAAGCAGCGGGTGCTACTGGCCCGAACCTTGATGCCCGAGCCTGGTCTTCTTCTTCTCGATGAGCCCACTGCAGGGCTCGACCTCGCTGGACGCGAGGACCTCGTTCGCACCCTGGGTATTCTCGCTGCTGGAGTAGACACCCCAGCAACAGTGCTCGTCACACATCACGTCGAGGAAATTCCAGAAGGGTTCACAAATATTTTGATGCTTCGCGAAGGTCAGGTGCTCACTGCCGGCCCGCTTGACGATGTGCTGACCGAATCGAATCTGTCCGAATGCTTCGAGATGCCGCTTGGTCTCGAACGGCGACATGGTCGATGGTGGGCCTGGGGGCTTGACGCGTGAACCCGGCGTTGGGTCTTGTTGCAGTGTTCTTTTTGATCATCGCGAATGGGTTCTTCGTCGCGGCCGAATTCGCGCTCGTTGCTGTCGATCGGGCGAAGGTGGAAAACGATGTCGAGTCGGGTCGACGTCGCGCGCGACTTGCCAAGGGCCTTCTTGCGCATCTGTCGTTTCATCTCTCCGGCGCACAACTCGGTATCACGGTGACGTCACTGCTCATCGGTTTTTTGGCTGAGCCTGCAATCGCAGAACTCTTGCACCCTGCGCTTGAGCCGTTGCTGGGTTCGACTGCGATGATCGGTGTTTCGTTAGTCATCGCAATCTTTCTCGCAACAGTCGTGCAGATGATCGTCGGTGAACTGGTGCCAAAGGGTCTAGCCATTGCTCGACCTGAAACAACTGTGTACTACCTCGGTCCGCTCGTACGGATGTACGGAATCATTTTTGGTCCGCTCATCCGCATGCTGAACGGAGCGGCGAACCGTACCGTTCGCATGCTCGGCGTTGAGCCAACCGAAGAGCTTTCGCATGTTCGAACGCTTTCGGAAATGCAGATTCTTGTGAGTGCCTCAAGTCGTGGTGGAGTCCTCGATGACTCGGCATCGCAGTTGCTCACACGATCGATTCGATTTGAAGGCAAGAGCGCCGAAGACGTTCTCGTTCCGCGCACGGCAGTTACTGCTCTTCGAAGCTCTGACACGGTTGATGCGCTGGTCGAGGCTTCTGTCTCTACGGGACACTCGCGTTTCCTCGTTTACGGTGAGGATCTCGACGACATCGTCGGAACCGTTCATGTACGAGCAGTTCACGCGGTGCCTCGCGAACAGCGTTCCACCACATTGGTGTCGTCGTTGATGCGCCCCATGCTCGAGTTGCCCGAGAGCCGCGATCTTGCCGACGTGCTTAGAGATCTGCGTCGGGCCCGAACCCATCTTGCGGTGGTGGTCGACGAATACGGCGGCACTGCAGGGATCATCACGCTCGAAGACATTCTCGAAGAAATCGTTGGCGAAATCGGTGACGAACACGACCGTCGCATGCCTTCGATGGTTGTTCCAGGCCGGCGAAATGAATGGTCATTACCCGGTGGGCTCCATCCCGATGAAGTGGCTGACCAAGTCGGATGCGTGATCCCCGAAGGCGAGTATGAAACCTTCGCCGGATTCCTTCTTGATCAACTCGGACATCTGCCTAACGTCGGCGAGAAGGTGCTGTGGGACGGCTGGAGCTTTGAAGTCGCTGAAATGGATCGTCGTCGTATCTCTCTAGTCACCGTTCGGGTGGAGATGCCCGATGCTTCCGGCGGCACTTCCGGCATTTCTCCGAAGAACCGCAAAAGAGGAGAAGACTGATATGTGGCCGTTCCTCCTCATCATCGTTCTCCTCGCAGTAAACGGTTTCTTCGTTGCGCTTGAGTTCGCGCTTGTGGGTTCTCGTCGCAGCCGACTCGAGCCGCTCGCAGACGCGGGTGATCGCTCTGCGATTCGCGCACTTGCTGCAATGAAGGAGTTGAGCATTCAACTCGCAGGAGCACAGTTGGGCATCACCGTTGCGTCACTGCTCCTCGGTCTAATCGGTGAACCCGCATTCGCTCACTTCATCGAATCTGTTGCTCATCACGTGTCGTGGATTCCTCAAGGATGGATTCGTCCAATTTCTTCGATAATTGGCCTTCTTGTGATCGTGTTTGCCCACATGGTTTTGGGGGAGATGGTCCCGAAGAATTTGACCCTCACTCACCCTGAATCGGTGCTCAAGATCGTGAGCGGGCCAAATCGTCTCTACCTGTTGTTCGCCCGTCCTCTCGTTATCGTCCTCAATTGGTTTGGGAACGTGGGCGTTCGAATGTTTGGCGTCGAGCCGAAGGACGAACTTTCCGACACACATTCGGCGCAAGAACTCGCGGTTCTGGTTTCGGTCTCCCACGAAGAAGGAGCGATACCGGATTTCTCGGCGGAGCTTCTCTCCGGAGTCTTGGATTTCGGTCAGCGAACGGTCGCTTCGGTCATGGTTGCGCGCGAATCGGTTGCCGCTGTATCAATCGAAGCCACGCCCCGTGAACTTGAAGAAGCAGTTCGCGAACTCGGCCATACGCGCCTGCTGGTCGTGGGCGACGGTGGGATCGACGATGTACGAGGGTTCCTCCACGCAAAAGACTTACTCACTGTTCCTGATTCAGAGATCGACAATCCGGTTCCATCGCGGTTGGTGCGTCCGACGCTCGAAACCGATTGCGAGAAGCGGCTTGAAGATCTCTTGAAAAAGATGCAGTCGACACGGGTGCACTTCGCGACCGTTTACAACGACGACGAATCAACCGCCGGGATCGTCACTCTCGATGATCTTCTTGAAGAACTGCTGAGTGACCTGACCGAAGAGGATTAGGCGCCAGTGGCGTGGTAGCCGCCATCGACGTGCACGATCTCCGCAGTTGTCTGTGGGAACCAATCTGACAGCAGAACGACGCAGGCCTTAGCTACCGCGCTGGAATCGCGCACATCCCAGCCCAGGGGAGCGCGTTCATCCCAGACGTCTTCAAACTTTGAAAAGCCGGGAATTGAACGCGCTGCGATGGTCTTGATGGGACCGGCCGCAACGAGATTGACGCGAATCTGTTGGGGGCCCAGATAGCGGGCGAGATAGCGCGATGTGGATTCAAGTGCTGACTTGGCAACACCCATCCAGTCGTACGAAGGCCAAGACACGGTGTTATCGAAATCGAGACCGACGATGGAGCCGCCCTCAGTCATGAGGGGGGCGACAACATCGGCGAGAGCTTTGAGCGAGTACGCCGAAATATTCATGGCTACGGAGACGTCTTCCCACGTGGCATCCATGAAGGTTCCGCCCAGACAGACCGGCGGAGCGAAGCCAATTGAATGGAGCGCGCCATCGACGCGACCCCACTTCTTCGTGAGGTGTTCCCGGGCGGCATCAAGATGCTCGGGAACCGAGACATCGAGTTCGATGACCTCGGGTTCGACATCGAGCTTCTTTGCGGCCTTGAGCGTGTGCTTCATGCCACCGCCCACGCCAGTGAGAACGATCTCGGCCCCTTCTCGCTGAGCGAGACGAGCGACGCCAAAGCCAAGCGAGGAGTCATTGAGCACTCCGGTCATCAACAGTCGCTTACCTTCAAGCAGTCCCATAGTTCCTCCGATCGCGGTTGCAGCAGAGACGTTACGTTGCCGAACCCGTAATTCGGCGGAACAGCGCGATGAGGGAGCGATGGTCCGCTACGGTTCGCCGCATGCAGATCGGAATCGTCGGTGCTACGGGCCCAGCAGGAAGTGCCCTCGGAATCAGACTTGCTTCGGCTGGTCATCAGGTCATTCTGGGCTCACGAAGCGAGGAACGAGCAGCCGAGGTCCTCGATGGAATTCTCACCAAGTGGCCTGATCGCAACCTTTCAATTACCGCGGCCGACAATGCAGGCGCAGCATCGGCACAACTGATCGTGATCGCGACTCCATGGGACGCTGCATGGACAACAGCAAAGTCGGTCTCTGATCTCCTTGAAGGCAAGATCGTGATTTGCATGGCGAACGCGCTCATTCGCGTTGGCCACGAATTCCAGCCCCTCGTGCCTCCGCGCGGATCTGTCGCTGCCAGTGTCCAGGCCGCAGTTCCCCGTTCACTTGTTGTGGGAGCGCTTCATCACGTCCCGGCCAAAGAACTTGCCGACCTCGATCATCCGATTGAGAGCGACGTGCTGGTCTGCTCCGATCACCCGGTGGCAAAGCGCGTTTCGATGGATCTCATCAACGAAATGCCAAACATGAGGGCTCTCGATGCCGGTGACCTCACCCAAGCCGCGCCGATCGAAGCGTTCACCGCAGTGCTGCTTGAACTGAATCTCAAGTACAAGACACGCGTTGCGGTGAAGTTCACCGGAATCGATCCCGAAAAGCTTCGATGACTATGGCAAACCCGGCGGGCCCGATGCGCCTTTACGACACCGCTCGTCGCGAGGTCGTTGCGTTTGAGCCCGGCCCTGTTGTTCTCATGTACACCTGCGGCATCACGCCGTACGACGCCACTCATCTTGGTCACGCTGCCACCTACGTCACCTACGACGTGTTGCAGCGGCGTTTGCGTGATCTAGGCCATGAAACTCGTTGTGTTCGTAACGTCACCGATGTCGATGACGATCTACTCCGCAAAGCCCGAGAACTAGGCGTTCATTATCTCGATCTGGCCGCAGCCGAAACCGCTCGCTTCGACGCAGATATGGATGCGCTTAATGTTGTCGAATGTTGGAGTGAACCACGTGCCACTTCAGCGATCGCTGACATTCGCGGTTTCATCGGCATGGTGCTTGACCAGGGCCATGCCTATGAAAGCGGCGGCTCTGTCTATTTCGATGTGAGTTCCTTTGACCGCTTCGGTCAGGTGTCGCATTACAGCCGCGAACAAATGATCGACCTTGCTCGTCAGCATGGCGGCAACCCCGACGATCCCAACAAGCGCGATCCTCTCGATTTCGTTCTTTGGCAGCCATCTGCGCCCGATGAACCCAGCTGGGAATCGTTGTGGGGGCCGGGTCGTCCGGGATGGCATATCGAGTGCTCAGCGCTCGCTCTTCGCGAACTCGACACCACCATTGATCTTCATGGCGGTGGCTCCGACCTCATCTTCCCGCACCACGAATGTGAAGCAGCTCAGAGCGAAGCCGCCACCGGACAGCCATTCGTGCGCCACTGGATGCACCAGGCAATGGTTCGCATGGACGGCGAAAAGATGTCGAAGTCGCTCGGCAATTTGGTTTTCATCAGCGAATTACGCAAGACCTTGGACGTTCGTGCGATTCGTTTGGCGATCGTTGCGCACCATTACCGCGACTCATGGGAATGGCATGACGAAATCATGCCGATCGCAGCAGCTCGTCTTGAACTCTGGTTGGCCGCCACAACTGCTCCGGGTGCTGTCGATAGTCAGGTAGCGCTCGACGATGTCCGTGCCCGACTCGATGACGATCTCGATACGCCGGGTGCAGTCGAAGTAATTGACCGAGCGGTAGAACGAGGCGAGGGTGTGGCATCAGCTGCCGAACTCCTCGGCGTCTTCCTCGTTGGCGAGCCTCAGCGCTGATCTTGTAACCACTTCCGGGGTGCCAGAGCGCAACGGGTACGCTCGCCGGTATGTCTGACGAGATCACGATCACCCTTCCTGATGGTTCCGAGCGCTCTGTTCCCGCCGGTACAACCGTCGCTGGGCTCGCCTCATCGATTGGTTCTCGCCTCGCGAAGGCGGCCGTTATCGGTGCAGTCAACGGAACCGAGCGAGATCTCGTGTGGCCGCTCGAGGCCGGCGACGCGGTTTCGATCATCACCGAGACCGACGAGCGTGGCCTGTTCACTATCCGTCACTCGACCGCCCACGTGCTGGCCCAAGCAGTTCTCGACCTGTTCCCGGGGGCCACGTTTGCGATTGGCCCGCCCATCGAGAATGGCTTCTATTACGACTTCGAACTTGCTGACGGCGGAACGTTCACGCCCGACGACCTCGATCGTCTCGATACACGCATGCGCGAGATCATCGCCGAAAAGCAACCGTTCATCCGCGACGAAATTCCTGAAGACGCTGCGCTCGAACTCTTTAGTGGGCACAAGTACAAATGCGAAATCATTCGTGGCGCCGCCGAGGACCCCACTTCGGCAACCGAATCAGGTCTTGTGCGAACGTACGAGAACCCACCCCGTTTCATTGATCTCTGCCGCGGACCTCACGTCCCCGACACTGGCCGTCTCGGCCACTTCAAACTCATGCGTGTTGCCGGCGCCTACTGGCGCGGTGACGAACGCAATCCGATGCTTCAGCGAATCTACGGAACCGCATGGGCATCGAAGAAAGATCTCGAGGCCTATCTCAAGCGTCTCGAAGAAGCCGCCGAACGCGATCACCGGAAACTTGCGACTGAACTCGATCTTCTGAGTTTCCCGTCGGAGTTGGGTGGCGGACTCGCGGTGTGGCACCCGAAGGGTGCGATTGTTCGGAAGCTGATGGAGGACTACAGCCGCGATCGTCACGAGAAGGGCGACTACCAGTTCGTTGTGACGCCGCACCTCGCGAACGCGAATTTGTTTGAGACATCAGGCCATCTGGATTTCTACAAAGACGGCATGTACCCGCCAATGGAAATGGACAACGGGTCTTATTACCCGAAGCCCATGAACTGCCCGATGCACTGCTTGATCTTCCGCAGTCGTCAGCGCAGCTATCGCGAACTTCCGCTCCGCCTGTTCGAACTGGGCACGGTGTATCGCTACGAGCGAGCCGGAACGCTCCACGGCCTCATGCGAATTCGTGGGTTCACACAAGACGACAGTCACATCTATTGCACCGAAGAAGAACTGCAAGACGAAATCGCTTCATTGCTCGATTTTGTGATGAGCGTTCTTCGTGCCTTCGGCTTCACCGAATTCACCGCCAATCTCAGTACGAAGGATCCCGACAAGCACGTTGGAAGCGACGAAATTTGGGAGAAGGCCACCGGGGCGTTGAAGAACGCACTCGAGAAGTACGGCTTGGAGTATTCGGTCAAAGAGGGCGACGCCGCGTTCTACGGTCCCAAGATCGACATCGACATCAAAGATGCAATCGGCCGCACCTGGCAGCTCAGCACGATCCAGTGCGATTTCAATCTTCCCGAGCGTTTCGATCTTGAGTACGTCTCCCAAGACGGTTCGCGCAAGCGTCCGATCATGTTGCACCGTGCATTGTTCGGGTCCATCGAACGATTCTTCGGGGTACTCCTTGAGCATTACGCGGGAGCATTCCCGGCGTGGCTCGCACCGGTGCAAGTTCGCATCCTTCCTGTTCGCGACGATCACGATGCGCACGGTCGTTTGCTGGTCGCCAGCCTCCGAGCCCGCGGTTACCGAGCGGACATGGTCGAAGCCGACGAACCGCTTGGTGGTCGGATCCGTAAGGCGAAACTCGAAAAACTCCCGTATGTGCTGGTGATCGGAGACGACGATGTCGCTCACGCAACGGTTGGTGTGAATCCGCGCGGGGGAGAGGTCGAGCGCAATGTGGCCTTTGAATCGTTCGTCGAGCGGCTCGCAGCGGACGTTGCTGGTCACTCGTAACCCATGACTGACGTGCCGCACCTTGATCATCTCTGGGCGGGGTGGCGATTGTCGTACATCGCCGCGGTGACGCAGCCCGGTGACACTTCGCTCGATCCGGACGAGAACGGTTCGCTCTTCGAACGCGTGCTCTCACTTCCTGACGACGAGGGCATGGTTGTCCATCGGGGTAGGACATGCTCGGTGTTTCTCAACGCGTACCCGTATACGAGCGGGCATTTGCTTGTGGTGCCGAATCGCGCTGTCGCCGAGCTCGAAGGCCTGACCGATGAAGAACTCGAAGAGATGGCGCATCTTTCAAGAGATGCAGTGATTGCACTGAAGAGTGCCTATGGATGTGACGGAGTCAACGTTGGGCTGAACCTTGGACGTGCTGCCGGCGCCGGTGTTCCCGATCATCTCCATACCCATGTCCTTCCTCGCTGGGACGCCGACAGCAACTTCATGACCTCGATTGCTCTTGCTCGTGTTCTGCCCGAGCCGCTCGATGCAACGCTGCAAAAAGTTCGGGGCTCCTGGCCCAACTGATCAAATTCGAAGCGTGATATCGGTCACTTCGAAGCGGGAACGCCCGAGATTGTGATGGCTGCCAGAAAGAAAGTTCTCAGACGGGAACGATCTGGGTTCAGAAACCGACAGAGTGTCTGTATGCGTCGATCACTGCTCGCCTTGTTTGTGATGGGCATAGCCATTGTTCTCTTGATGAGCGCTTGCGCCGCGGGCTCATCCTCATCACCGACGACGTCAGCACCCAACGCCCCTCGTGGTTACAAGCCGACACCCGTGCGCAAAACCGACACTGTCTCGCTTCCTGACTATGCGACCGATCCCAGTGGTGCCGCCTTTCCGTTCAAAGCGGCGCCCGGCAATTTGCTTGTTGTGTATTTCGGCTATCTCACCTGCCCTGACATTTGCCAGTAACGATGGCCGATATCGCTGCCGGACTTGCAGAGTCAGGTCCCGCTGTCGATCGACACATTGAGATCGCGTTTGTGACCGTGGATTTTGAACGCGACACCGGTCCTCAAATCACCGACTACCTCACTCATTTTTTTCCAAACTCAACCATCCACGCGCTTCGCGCTGCTGATTCGCTTCAGCTTTCCGCGGTCACCTCTGAATTCGGTGCCCAGTGGCAGGTCGACCCGCATGAGCCCGGCGCAGTCACGTACGGAGTTGCGCATTCAGGTGTGACCTATGTCGTAGACGACCGAGGTCAGTTGGTGTGGGAATGGCCATTCGGTACAACCGGTCCCGAAGTTGCTGCCACACTGAACCAACTCATGGACACCGTGTACCCCACGTCCTGAGGCGAGAAGTCCTCGCTACCACGTCGATCCAGGCCGC